>Ga0070741_10010422_pt1 | contig 17557 bp, 11 predicted proteins | sample Coa_R1_4_FD_66440 | JGI IMG/M metagenome (GOLD analysis project Ga0070741, IMG submission 66440) | Surface soil microbial communities from Centralia Pennsylvania, which are recovering from an underground coalmine fire - Coalmine... | ecosystem: Environmental > Terrestrial > Soil > Unclassified ...
TCCGATCGGACTTCATGGAGCGCGCATTGAGCGAGAAGGTCTTGACATAGAAGGAGCTCCAGAAGGCGACGGCGTGATCGAACTGAATGTCATTCATGGGGGCTGCCACCGAGATGATGCCCCGGTTGCGACTTCTCACGAGCTCGGCGAACGGCTTGTTGCCCGCGCTGCAAGCTGACACGAACAAGCGGCGATTCTTCAATTTGCTCGCGAAGATTCGGGCAAACTCCTTGTAGCTGACGGAGTCGAGGGTCGTCTCGAGAGAGGTCGCCCCGCCATGGCAGGAGATATGGAGATAGCGATAGCCGGAAGCATGGAAATGGCCCGCCAGGAGCTCGAGCTCCGCCTTGGTACGAATGTAGTAATACAGAGGGTTCTTGCCGCACATCCTCAACACCGCAGCCAGCACCGCGCCCTCGCGACGCTCCTGGGTCTCATCCGCCAACGCGAGAGACTCGATGATGAACACCTCCGGGACGGTGTCGCCGGACTTCTTTTTTCGGGTTGGGGTTTGCGGTCCGAAAAGCTCTGTGAAACGCATCGATTCCCTCAACCGGTGGGCCGGGTCGCGCCATACCGGGTCATGATTTGAATGAATTCGTCCAGCGCGCGAGTCAATCTGCGTCGCTCCCCGCCGGCCATGAGCTCGAGCATCAGGCCATCGAAGACTGCAATGCAAAGGGTCGCCAGGGAGCTGCTCTTGAGCGAATCGGACATCGATTCCAGAGCGATGTCGTGCCAGTCACTCGCGGCCTTCTCCAGATAGGCACCATAGGTCTGCGGATTCTGCACGGCAATGACCTGCACTTCGTAGAGCAGTCTCAGATAAGGCAGATTCTCGGCGCGGGTGGCCCAATCCCAGAAGAGTCGCAGGGGTGCGACGCGCTTGGCCGGCGGGGGCGGCTGCGCGAGTGTCGCCAGTGAGCCCTGCAGGCGCAAATTCAGCTCCTGTATGACCTCCTGCAGGAGTCCCTCCTTCGACTTGAAATGGAACATGAGGATCCGGGCGCTGGTGCCGAGCTCGGCGGCCAACGGCCGCAGCGAGACGTTGGCCACTCCATGTTTGCACAGATAGCGCAGGGCCCCATCCAGCAGTTGCGCTTTTCGGCTCGACATGTAACGATCGTTACATGTTACGGTCGTTACAGTCAAGCGTCCCAGCAGAAGGCGTGCGCCGCCGCGCACGACCCGGGGCAAGGAGTGGCAGGTGAGCATGAAACGAGTAGACGCCGGCATCGCCGGCACCAGCGTGCAACGTGAGCGATGGCCCGTGGCGGCCATCGGCGTCATGATCTTTTTGCAGTTGCCCCTGGGTGGTTATATCTTCCCTGGCACGAGCCTCGCGGCCCAGGTCGGGCAAGAGGCGGTATTCTGGGCTCTCACGGCGATGCTGTTGGGTTATGTATTGCTCGTGGAGCGGCGCCCGCTGGCTTCGGTGGGCTGGCGCCGGCCGAGTTGGAAAACGCTCGTCTTTGGTGTGGCAGGAGCCGCGGTCATGATCGCTGGCATGGCGGTCATCTACCTGGTCATCTATCCGGCCATGGGACTGTCGTCCAACGAAGGCGGGCTGACGGCCGTGCTGCTTTTGCCTGCCTGGTTTCGCGTGGCGCTGATCCTCAGGGCCGCGGTGTTTGAGGAGCTCTGCTATCGCGGCTTCATGATCGAGCGCTTGACTGAGATTACAGGGAGGCGGTGGGTTGCCGCCGCGGTCTCACTGGTGGCCTTCACTTTGGCTCATCTCTCCTACTGGGGATGGGCTCACCTGCTCGTGGCAGGGTTCGGCGGCGCTGTTCTGACCGGGCTCTATCTGGCGAGGCGGGATCTGGGCTGCAACATGGTGGCCCATCTGGCCACTGATGCGATCGGCTTCCTGGCCGGGTGAGGCAATCGCTTACGCCTCGTAGCCCGTCAGGATCGAGCGCAACAGCCCCGGAAATCGGGCGGATAGCTCCTGGGTACGCACCCTGCTGAAGAGCTCGACGCCTTTTCGCTCGCAGAAGATCACGCCCGCCTCGCGCAGTATTCGATAGTGTTGGGAGCAGGTGGACTTCGCCAGCTTCGTCCCGAGGCGCCGGTTCATATCGGTACAGTTCATTCCCTGCGGCGCCTTGGTCAGCTCGCGAACGATCGCGGCGCGCACCGGGTCCGACAGGGCGTAGAGAACCGCGGCGATGGAAATATCCTCGGACGCGGGGTGTTGCAGAGGCCTCGGCATGGGCTTGGGTAAGACAGATCCTCAGATCCGAAAGTTCTAAGGGACTAGTTCTAAAGTTCAAGAATCATGAACTATTATACGCTATTCGCTGTGCACGGAGTCCTTTGAATGGCGACTTTGTTCGATCCTTTGCAGGCCGGCGAGCTGCTGCTGCCGAACCGCATCCTCATGGCCCCGCTGACGCGCCGTCGAGCCGGTGCGATCCGCGTGCCCAATGCTCTCATGGCCAGATATTACGAGCAGCGCGCGGAGGCGGGGCTCATTCTATCGGAGGCCACTTCCGTGACGCCCCTGGGCGTGGGCTATGCGGATACGCCGGGCATCTGGTCCCGGGAACAGGTGGAGGGATGGAAGCTCGTCACGCAGGCGGTCCATCGTGCCGGCGGGCGCATGGTGCTGCAGTTGTGGCATGTTGGGCGGATATCCCACCCCATGTTCCTGGGCGGAGAGACTCCCGTAGCCCCAAGTGCCGTCGCTCCGAAGGGAAACGTCAGCCTCGTGCGCCCTGAAACGGCGTACATCACTCCTCGTGCGCTTGAGCGCGCGGAGATTCCCGCGGTCATCGAAGCCTTTCGGCGAGGTGCGCAGCACGCGCAGCAAGCGGGCTTTGATGGCGTCGAGCTGCACGCCGCAAACGGCTATCTGATTGACCAGTTTTTGCAGGATAGTACCAACCGGCGTACCGACGACTATGGCGGGTCCGTGGAAAATCGCGCGCGCTTGTTGATAGAGACTACTGAGGCGTTGATTTCGGTCTGGGGCGCTGGACGCGTTGGAGTGCATCTGGCTCCGCGAGGGGACGCTCATGACATGGGAGACTCCGACCGCCTCGGCACATTCAGCTACGTCGCGCGCGAGCTTGGAAAGCGTCACATTGCCTTCCTGTGCGTGCGTGAGCGCCTCGGGCCCGATCGTATCGGGCCGCAGCTCAAGTCGGCATTCGGCGGTGTATACATCGTGAACGAGGGCTTTACGCCCGAGACGGCCGAACAGGCTCTCGCGGCGAACGAGGCTGACGGTGTAGCCTTCGGGAAGCTCTTCATCGCCAATCCCGACCTGCCGCGGCGATTGGCTAGCAAGGCAGCTCTGAATCAGTGGCATACCGAGACCTTCTACAGCGGCGGGCCGCACGGTTACGTCGACTATCCAGAGCTGGAGGAGTCGCCGTTGGCCGTGGCCGCGGGCTAGATCATTTCGCTTGGGAGTGAGACATGACCGATTCTTCTGATTACGTGCCGCCGAAAGTCTGGACGTGGAGCAAGCCGAGCGGCGGTACTTTCGCCAATATCAACCGCCCGATTGCCGGCCCCACTCACGAAAAGGAGCTGCCCGTCGGCCGTCACCCGCTGCAGCTCTATTCACTTGCAACGCCCAACGGGGTGAAAGTGACCGTGATGCTGGAGGAATTGTTGGCCCTCGGCCATCAGGGTGCGGAGTACGACGCCTGGCTCATCCGGATCGGGGAGGGGGATCAATTCAGTAGCGGGTTCGTGAAAGTCAACCCCAACTCCAAGATCCCCGCGCTGCTCGATCGCAGCGGCCCGACTCCGATTCGCGTCTTCGAGTCGGGCTCGATTCTGCTGTATCTCGCCGAGAAGTTCGGTGCGTTCCTGCCGACCGAGACAGCGGCACGCGCCGAGTGCCTGTCGTGGTTGTTTTGGCAGATGGGCAGCGCGCCGTATGTGGGTGGCGGGTTCGGGCACTTCTATACCTATGCTCCGATCAAGATAGAATATGCCATCGATCGGTTCGCCATGGAGGTGAAGCGTCAATTCGACGTGTTGGATCGACGCCTGGCCGAAACCGAGTACATCGCAGGCGACAGCTATACCATCGCCGATATCGCTATTTTTCCGTGGTATGGGGGACTCGCCAAAGGCTGGGCTTACGGTGGCGCCGCAGAGTTCCTGAGCGTGCAGGACTATAAGAACGTGCAGCGCTGGGTGGACACGCTGCTCGCGCGGCCTGCCGTGCAACGCGGCCGGATGGTCAATCGCACGTTCGGTGAGCCCTCGAGTCAATTGCACGAGCGACACGACGCCAGTGATTTTCAGACGAAGACTCAAGACAAAGTGGCCCCACAACCGTAGCTCGGAGAACGATCGTGAAAACACTGACTGGATCCACGGTGAGCTTCCGACGTCCGGATGGCAAAGAGCTTCAGGGATACCTGGCGACGCCCGAGAAGCGGGAAGGCGCGGCGGCGGTGGTGGTCATCCAGGAATGGTGGGGTTTGAATGACCAGATCCGCGGTGTGGCCGATCGCCTCGCTCGCTGCGGCTATCTGGCTCTGGTGCCGGATCTGTACCGCGGCAAGAGCACGGTCGAGGAGGAGGAGGCGCACCACCTCATGGAGGGGCTCAACTTCGCGGACGCGGCCTCTCAGGATATCGCCGGCGCCGTAACGTACTTGAAGCAGCAATCGGCGCAGGTTGCTGTCATGGGGTTTTGCATGGGAGGTGCTCTGACCTTGCTCACCCTATGCCAGAACCCGGACCTGACGGCCGGCGTGGTGTGGTATGGCATGCCGCCTCTGGAATACATCGACGCCTCACGTATCAAAGTGCCACTGCTGGGGCACTGGGCAACGCAGGATGGATTCTTCGCCATCAAGAACGTGGATGCGCTCGAAGCGAAACTCGTGGAGGCGGGGGCGACTGTGAAATTTTACCGCTATCTCGCTCATCATGCCTTCGCGAACGAGGAGGCTATCGGGCAGGGGCGCATCGCCAGCACCCAATTCGACCCCGCGTGGGCGCAGATCGCGTGGGATCGGACCCTGACATTCCTGGGCCGCACCCTCTGGCGTTGACCTGACTTGCTCCCAACACGCGACCGGCTGACCTACGGCTTGATTTCGTGGGCCTGAGCTGCCATCGTCCGGATCGGCAAGCGCCGTTCCCGGCGCGTAGGACTTTGGTCGTGGACGATGTGACAGGAATGTTTCAGGGAGCAAAGAAAACGTGTCAAGCGCAACGAGCACGAATGGTTCGACCGTAACGTATACCTACAACCCGGACGGGTCCTATGTCGAGACGGTGGTTTCCACCGATGCACACGGGGCAGCGACGACGACCGTCTATTCTGTCGATGCTCTAGGTCAATTACTGACCGAGGATGTCAGAAACCCGGATGGTTCCACCGGCCATCGGGAATATAGCTATCTCACGAACGGCGGCTATCAGCAGGTCATCGAGAGCTCGCTCAAGTTGGATGGGTCGGGCAGTTCTACGACGTACCTCTACAATCCTGACGGCTCTCTACAACAGAAATCGAGCCATTCGTTCGCTGGAGACGGGTCCCATACCGATACGACGATCAACTACAACCCTGATGGGTCTTACCAGGAGACAGTCGACGCGACGGCCGCCAACGGGCAGGTGATGACCACGACGAACACAATCGTCAATGCTCAGGGTCAGCTCCTGGATAAAGTCGTTACCACGGCGACCGGCACGGACCATACTCAATACTCGTATCCCTCGAACGGCCTGTTCCTCGGGGAAGTTCTGGAGGATGTCGTCAATTCGGACGGGTCGCGCAGCAATGTGAGGACTGAGTACAACCCGGACGGGACTGTCTTCCAGGTTCAGAGCGACACGCTAGCTCCGGACGGATCCCACGTCTCTTCAGGGATTCTCTACAATCCCGATCGGTCTTACAACACGGTGGTGGCCACGTTCACGGCCACTGGACAAATGACGTCCACGACGAACACCACTTTCAATGCTCTGGGACAGGCGTTGGACAAGTTCGTTAGCACGTCCCATGGCACGGACCACACGCAATACCAATATTCCTGGAACGGCGGTCTCCAGCAGGTCACGGAGAACGTCGTCAATGATGACGGCTCGCGTAGCGATGCTACGACTTCTTACAACGGCGACGGGACGTATGCGCGGATCGTGAAGGATGCGATCGCGACCGACGGCTCCCGGGTGGATACGGAGATCAGCTACAACCAGGATCAGTCTTACCAGGAGACGGTACGTATAAGCACCGCCAGTGGGCAGGTGACCTCCACGACGACCACCACCGTCAATTCGCTGGGCCAGCTCGTGGCCAAACTTGTAAGCACACCCGCGGGCACGGATAACACGTTCTACCAATATACGCCGCAAGGTACCCATCAGCAGATCACGGAGAACGTCCTCAATGCGGACGGCTCCCGAGTCGATACGACGATCAACTACAATTGGGATCAGAGTTATCACCAGGCAGTGACCGCAACCGCAGTCAACGGGCAGGTGACCGCCACGACGGACTCTTTCTTCAATGCGCAGGGCCAGTTGACGTCAAAGGACGTGAGCACGCCGGCCGGCACGGACCACACGGAATACCAATACTTCGCGAACGGAACCGTCCAGCGCGTTACGGAGTACGTCTCCAATCCGGTTGGCCCGAGCAGTACCATAACGTCTTATAACCCGAACGGGAGCTATGCGCAGAAAGACGTTATGGCTGCAGACGGGTCCGGCGTTCACACGACGTTCACCTACAACACTGATGAGTCGTACCAGGAGACGGCCACCGCAACGTCAGCCAACGGCCAGGTGACGTCCACGACAAACTCCTCCTTTAATGCGCAGGGACAACTGATTTCCCAGGACGTGAGCGCGCCCGCCGGCACTGAGCACACGCGAGACCAATACTTCGCGAACGGCAGCAACCAGCAGGTCACGGAGGACGTCTTCAATGCGGATGGCTCCCGGGTCGATACGGCGATCAGCTATCGCCCGGACGGGGCCTACGTCGAGACGGTGACCTCGTTCGATGCGAACGGGCAGCAGATCGCCCAGAACACGTCCACCGTGTCGGTGAGCGGCGCGACCTATACCAACAATCCGGATGGTTCCTATGTCGATACGGTGGTTGCCACCGATGCGCAAGGCATAGTGACGACCACTGTGTATTCGGTGGATGCCCAAGGTCAACTTTTGACCGAGGACGTCACAAAACCAGACGGCTCACGCATTGACACCACGTACTCATACAGCCCTGACGGTTCCGTACTGCAGAAGGTGAGCAATGCGGTCTCGATGGATGGGTCCGGGGTCAACACGACGGTCAACTATTACGCTGGCGGGGGTTACCAGAAGACGGACACGGCAACCGCAGCCAATGGGCAGGTGACGTCCACGACGAACAGTTTCTTTGATGTCCAGGGGCAGCTCGCGGAAAAGTCCGTGACCACGGCGAACGGGACAGACGATACCCAGTATCAATATCTGCCGGATGGTAGTGGGTACCAGCAGGTCCAGGAGCATGTGGCCAATGCGGACGGGTCAAGGATCGATACGACGACCAACTACAATCCCGACGGATCTTACCAGCAGACGGTCAACGCATTCGGACCCACGATTGGGGTGACTACCACGACCACCGGCGTCGATGCCCAGGGCCGGGTCATTGACAAGTTCGTGTCCACGGCGAACGGTACGGATCACACACAGTACCTTTATCTCCCGCAAGGCGGCGGCTACTCAGTCGCCGAGAACGTCATCAACCGGGACGGCTCGCACAGCGTTGTGGAGACCGATTACAACGCGAACGGGACCTATAACCGCATCGTCAAGGATTCGACGGCCGCGGACGGGTCCTGGACCCATGCCATGAGCCTGTACAACCCGGATCAGTCCTACCAGGAGACGGTGACTGCAACCGCGGCCAACGGGCAGGTGACATCCACGACAAACACCAGCGTCGATGCTCGGGGGCGTGTGTTGGATAACATGGTGAGCACGCCGCTCGGAACGGACCACACGCAAAACCAATATTTCTGGGACGGCTCCTATCTGGTCACCGAGAGCATCGACAACGTAGACGGCTCGCACACAAACGTGTCGACGGGTTACAACCCGAACGGAACCTATCAGGCGATCGACAAGGATGCGTTCGCCGCGGACGGCTCCCAGGTGGACATGAGGTTCATGTACAACCCGGATCAGTCGTACCAGGAGACGGTGACCGCAACCGCGGCCAACGGGCAGATGACGTCCACGACAAACACCCGCACCGATGCTCAAGGGCGGGTGTTGGACAATCTGGTGAGCACGCCCACGGGAACGGACCACACACAAAACCAATATTTCGGGGACGGCTCCCGTCAGGTCACCGAGAATGTCGCCAACACGGACGGCTCGAGCAGCGATATGACGGCGCGTTATTACAGCGATGGCTATGCGCAGATCACGAAGGATGCGATCGCAGCGGACGGCTCCCGGCTCGATACGCTGATCAACTACGGCACTGATCAGTCACACCAGGAGACGGATACGGCAACCGCGGCCAACGGACAGGTGACCTCCACGACGAGCTCTGCCTTCAACGCCCAGGGGGAGTTGCTGTCCAAGGGCGTGAGCACCTCGGCCGGAACGGACAACACGCAATACCAGTATTACACCAACGGAAGCTACCAGCACGTCACTGAGAACGTCGTCGATGTGGACGGCTCACGCAGCGATGCGTCGTACTTCTACAACTGGGATGGGACTTATCATCAGATTGTGAAGGATGCGGTCGCAGCGGATGGGTCGCGGGTGGATACGATCTTCAACTACAACCCGGACGGATCCTACCAGGAGAACGTGACCTCGACCGCTGCGAATGGGCAGCAACTCAACCAAAACAACTACACGGTGTCGCTCACCGGCTCATACTCGGACTCCTGGGCGAGTCAGGACGGTAGCCACGGGACCTATGGGTGGGACGCTTTGACCGCCGACTATCATGCCGCCTGGTACGACAGTAACGGGACTTACTGGACAGATGACTATCAGTACGGTTCCGGCGGCTCGCCGCAGACCGCGGGAGCTTCTTTCGTCGAGACGTATAACTCCAGCGACGGTAGCCACGGGACGCGCCAGTATGACGCGTCCACCGGACTTGCAAACATCAGCTGGGATTCGAGCGCCACGGGCCAAGTCAGTGGGTCGAGTCAAACCGCCGCGGGATTCGTGGGTCTGCAGAATGATGGCGAGCTGACCAACACCCAGAGTGATTTGACCTTCTTCAATCCCGCCGCGAGTCCGGCGTTCAGCGCATTTTTGGCGTCCGTCGGGCCGCACGTTTGAGCTGAGGCGGACGGCTCGAGGCATCCTCTGGCGCTGGAGCGGCTTGTCCGCTTCAGCGCCAATTGCACGGCGGCGCAAGCGCCTCTCAGCGAGTTGCCAGCTCGACGCTGCGGGGCGCAGCCAAGCCTCCATACCGCTCGTCGATTTTGCTCAATAGCTGCTTCGCGGCGGTCGATTCGCCGTGCGCGAGTGCATTTTCGACCTGGTCCAGCTGTGTCGTGAGCTCCTGATCGATCCGTCCTCGGCATTCTGCGAGCTTCTCCGGATGGGTTTGACGGGGCGGCTCGAGCAGCGCGGCCAGAGATCGGCCGAAGGACGAAGCGTCAGCCAACTGATGCTCCGTGCGCGGCTCAGTTTGCGTGATCGCACCGAAGACACACCACTTTTCGAGCGACCGGCGGCTGTGCATGTCGCCGACGATATTCTCCTCATCACGCTCGCCGGTCAGGTAGACCAGACGCGTGGATTCTTGAAAATGCCGGAAAAGATCCGCTGGAGGTAGCGGCACGTCCGCGGTGCCGATGGGGTCACTTCCCGCATTGAGCAGCGCGCCGTGGAACACATCGGGATAGCCGAGCGCGAGTCGCAGTGCGACGCGCGCGCCACCCGAGAAGCCCCCGATATAGACCTGCTGCGGGTCGACGGGATATTTCGCCATCATGTTGTGTGCCGCCAGCAATGCCAAGGGCTCACGACGATCGATGGTCGGAGCTTCGTTGCCGGAATTCTCCGCGGTCACAAAGATCATGTTGTATCGGTTCAGCACCGGGATCCACTGGCGTGGCACCTCCGCCCTGGGCCACGGCGGGATGAACACGAGGAGAGAATAGGTGCCTGTGGGTGAGCGAGGGCGCTCCGGAACATAGATTGAATAGCGTTCCTTCGCGAGGTCGAGCGGCTGGCCGCGCAAGGTCCGCCCCGCGCGGTCCGCTTCCTGACTGAGTCGAAGTGCGTTCAGTGGACTACACAACCGACGGACCATCTCCGCGGTGCTGGAGAGGGGAGAATACTCGGTGAATACAAGAGGCTGCGAGCTGGCGGGCATCGGTATCAATACTGCGATGGACGCTCCTGCCAGGAGCGTCCACCGAGGTAGTCTGTGAGCGATGCCTTGCACGGGTCAGAACTTGGCGTCCAAACGGAAGTAGAAAAACGCCCCGTTGAACCCAAACGGGCCACCCGTACGTGGATATACCTCGCCGTCGACCAAGCCGTTCGTTTGCGGATAGACCTTGTTGGTGGCGCTGTTGGCGATCCGGTCCGGGTATGTGTTGAAAATGTTCTTGCCGCCCAGGGCGACCGTCACGTTGCGCCACACCGTGTAGGCCAGGTCGAGATCCGTGGTCCACTTCGCCGAGAAGAGCTGCCCAGGGTAGTCGTTCTCATCGCGGAAGGTGCCATAGTAGTTCTCGTGCAAGACCGCCACGAACGGGCCCAGTTGATAGTCCATGCTCAGGTTGGCGCGGTGGTTGGGGGCGTAGTGCTGAATATCGATGATGCGCGCCGGGCTGATGACGGTTGGGTCGAAACTCGTCACGTCGGTCTTGTTGTAATTATAGGCCAGGGTTGCCGCCAGCCGACCCGGACCGACGTTGAAGCGATAGGTCCCCACGACGTCGATGCCCTTGGTCTTCGTGTTGAAGCCGTTCGTGAAGTATTGCACGGTACCACCCGCGCCGACGTACGCCAGGTCGCTGAGCTTGGCGATATCCGCCGTCGTGACATTGAACTGCTGGGAAATGCCGATGCGGTGGCGGACGTCGATGTTGTACCAGTCGACGGTCACCAGCAAGGCATCGATCGGGGTCAGGACGATACCGGCGCTCAAGTTGGTTGACTCTTCCGGCCTGAGCGTTTTCGCTCCGTAGTATTTCGCCACCGAGCTCGTCACCGGATATGTCCCGATCTGTACTTGCGTCGCAGTCCCAGGTATGAACGTCGTGCTCAGCGTTTCCACGTTTGATTGGCCGGGCGTGGGCGCATGGAAGCCAGTGCTCACGGTGCCGCGCAGCGCGATTGCGTCTATTATCTTCCAGCGTGCCGAGAGCTTGCCGAGAGTCGTGTTGCCGAACGAAGCATAATGCTCTTGACGCCCGGCGAGGCCCACCGTGAGGCTCGGCAGTACGTCCGCTTCCAGATCCAGATAGCCGGCGTAGTTGACCTGTGAGGCGTCAATGCTCGTGCTGATACCGCCGTAGCCGTTGGACGCGCTCGACTGCGTGGCAATGATCTGATGTCCCTTGGCATCCAAAGCGGGCGTACAGACCGTACCCGCACAGTTATAGAGCGGCTGATTGGCATAGGGCCCTGCGGTATAGGAGGCCAGATCGCCCAGAAGTTGCTGATAGTTCTCATCGTGCCACTCGAATCCTCCGGCCACGGAGAGCGGGCTGGAGAGTCCGGGCACGGTCCAGGGGTAGCTCAGATCGAGATTGAAGGTGGTCTCGCGTTGCACGAACTTGCCGTCGTAGAAGTTCGTGGGCGAGAGCGGCCCGAGAGACGGATTGAGGGAGTTTTTCAGTGAGACCGCGAGGGTGTTGCTGGCCGTCGATCCGGACAGGTCGTAGTTCAATCCGAAGCCGGTCACCCCTTTGTAACCCACAGTGCCGAAAAACTGTTGGGTCGTGCCGTAGAAACGTGGCGTGAAACCGCCAGGATAGATCGAGGCGAAATTGAAGGTGTTGCTGTCCTTGATCCAGCCACCCGTTGGGCATCCCGTGAGCGCGGCGGTGCAAGGGTCCAGGTAGATGTCATTGAACGCCGGATGGTTGCCGAAGGTCGTGCCGGTCACATCGGTGACCGTCTTGGGGAGACGATAGTTGAAGCTCTCGTTCGTCTCGATATTGGCGTAATTGGCGAAGAAGTAGAGCTCATCGCCGTTGTCGAGCTTGATGCCACTGTTGGCCACCAGCTTGACGGCTTCCGAAGGAGGCGTTCCCCATTGCTGCACGGGTCCTGGGTAATGCGGCAGATCGGGGGCGAGGTTCGGATAATTCTCCGCGAAGGCCAACGCCGAGGGGCGGGTCGCATTGCGGACGGTCTGGTCGTTCTTGGCCCATTCCGCGCTCACATTGAAGAAGCCCTGTCCGCCCAAGGGCAACCCGAGATTCGCGGCGACGGTGCGGTCCCACCCGTCATGGGAATAGCCGTGTCCTGGAAAGTATTCGCCGAATCGTGAGGTGACCTCGATTCCCGAGGGGTTGTCCCGGAAATGGAAGTTCAACACTCCGGCGATCGCGTCCGACCCGTATTGCGCCGAAGCACCATCCCGGAGAATCTCCAGTGACTTGATGGCAATGGAAGGAATCGAGGCGAGGTCCGGTCCCTGGGACCCGAAGGACAGCTCTGTTTCGCCGCCTTGAAAGACCTGGACCAGGGCTGATCGATTCATTCGCTTGCCGTTGAGCATGACCAGCATCTCATCGCCTGGCAGCCCGCGCAGCGAGGGCGAGCGGACGAAGCTGGAGGCGTCAGAAATCGAGTTTTGCCCAACTACGAACGAGGGTACCGCGTTGGATAGGGTGTCCAACATATTCGTCGTGGCCTGGGACTGGAGGTCGGCGCCGTTCAAGATGTCGATTGGCGCCGCCGATTCCTGCACGGTGCGATCCGAGCGCCGGGTACCGGTCACAATGACCTCGGAGACCTCGTTTTCCGCCGTGGCGCCGCCTTCCGTCGCGGTACTCACAGTCTGTTGGGCCGAGACTGGATAGATTACGGCGACCAGCGCGGCCACCGTTGCAAGCCGTAGCAATGGTTTCATACCTGCCCCCAGGTGGTTGTTGATTGAGTGAACCTGTCTTACGCAAAGACAGGTCGGGCAAGGAAATGGGGTACCGCTGCTCGTTGCTCGCACGCCACGGATGGGCGGATCGCGCCTCCCTCTGAGGCTCATGGTGTCAGGGGCGGCCTCAGAGTAACCTTCCGGGAACGCGCCGACCGCACCCGGGGAGGGCCGGGGGTGCCGGAGATTGCATTAAACGGGTACCCGATTCGGGGCCAATCCCTGTCTTACTCGCATAGGCAGTCGAGGGGGCCCCGGTCCGATCACCAGTGACGGTCTCCAGATGAAACATTTACGCAACGACAACGAGACGAACCAGTTCGTGGAGGGGCTTGCTCAGGGGTACGGCAGCGACCTGGTGCGTTTCATTGCCCGGCGGCTGCACAGTGTCACGGATGCCCGTGATCTGGCTCACGAGGCCTATGTCCGCCTGCTGCGGGTCAAGCGCAAGGACCTGATTCGCGATCCGCACGCCTACCTCTATCGGATTGCCGTCAACATCCTCTACGAGTTCGAGCTCAAGAGAAAAGCGGACGCGGTGGGGCTGGCCCGTTGCGCCGAATGTCAGGTGGCCGAGGTGGGTTTGGGTCACCCGGAGCAGGATGCCGAGACACTGCAGGCGCGCCGGCGAATCGAAGCGGTACTGGGTGAGCTGTCGCCCAAGTGCCGGGCCGTGTTCATTCTATATCGACGCGATGGCCTCTCCTACAAGGAGATCGGAGCGCGCATCGGCATCTCGACCAACATGGTGAAGAAATACCTGGCGCGCGGCCTGCGACACTGTCGGGAGCACCTTTCGGAACTACGCTGAGCTGTCATGGGCATCACACCAAGAACGCGCCAACAAATTGCCGCCGAGGCGGTCGACTGGTTCCTGTGGTTTCAGGAAACGACCGCGGGTGAGCCGGAACGCCAAGGCTTCAGCGAATGGTTGCTGCGCTCTCCGGTGCACATCGAAGAATATCTGCGGGTGTCTTGCGCCTGGAATCTGACGAATGTAGGGGCCGAGGGCGTCGACGCGCTGGTTGCGGCCGCGAAGGCACATCACGAAAGCGATAACGTGGTGGCGCTCCCGGGCCGCTCGGGTCGGCGTCCGCCAGAGGCCAGTAGCGAGGCGAGCCGCGGCGTTTCGCGCAGATCGTGGCCGATGGCGCTGGCCGCATCGCTTCTGTTGGGCATCGTCCTGTCGGTCACCTACCTGAGCTGGAAATCCCCCATGACCTTCCAGACCGTCATTGGCCAACAGAGCAGCTTCACGCTGCAGGACGGCTCCGTCGTCTTTCTCAACACCAACTCGAAAGTGCGTGTGGAGTCCTCCACCGCCGAGCGACACATCGAGCTGGTTCGCGGCGAGGCGCGCTTCAAGGTGGCCAAGGATGCGGGTCGTCCGTTCACGGTAGGCACCGCGACGGCGGCGGTCCGAGCCCTCGGCACCGTGTTCAATGTACGCGCCGAGCCTCTCAGCACCCAGGTCGCCGTGTTGGAGGGCCAGGTCGAGGTCACAGTCGCACCCGTGCAGGAGCTGGGGCCCGAAGCACGTGTGGGCTCGGGTGCAGTCCAGTTGCCCGCGGTAGGACCGGTACGCCTTGCGGCAGGGGAGCGCGCCGCCGTCACTCAGCGCGGCATACAGACCAATACCGGCCCACCGATCGAGTCAGTCGTAGGCTGGACGGAGCGCCGTCTGGTGTTCCGGGACCAGCCCTTGGATGCGGTGATTCGGGAGTTCAATCGCTATCGGACGCATCCGCTGGTCCTGGATGAGCCCGCGCTCGCGGCGCTGCGGATCAGTGGAGTGTTCGACCTGAGCGACCCGGAGTCACTCATCGCCTACCTGGGCACCTACGAGACCGTTCAAGTCGCTCGACAGAGCGATGGGAGCCAACATCTGTTCCGAGGTTCCGCAGGCATCGACCCGAGGAAATGAGCGCCACCGTGAAGGGCGGTCGGATCAGGCTGCGACTGAAGTTCGTTTCGGCGGCCCTGGCCACCACGGTGTTTTTCCTGAACGTGCGTGCCGAGGGGCCTGCGACTGTCGGCACGCCGCAACCTCTTGCCGATGCGTTGGAAGCCTACGCCAAGGCGACCGGCTATCAGTTGGTTTATCGCTCGGATCTGACAGCCGGACTGACCTCCACTGGCGTTTCCCCGGATACGCCGCCGGAGGAGGCGTTGCGCCAACTCTTGCGCGGTACCGATTTGCAGTTCTCCTTCGTGAACAGCCGGACCATCGTGATCTGGAAAGCGACTTCCGGGACGGGTCGCTCCAACTCGACCGAGGCGACGCCCCAACGCGCGGACACACTGACGAATGCCGATAGCGGATCGCACGGGCAGACCAAGCCCGAGGCCGCTGACCGGCACAGCCAGAACAGGGGCCGGCGCGGGCTGCCTACCGACACCGCCGAGCCGTCTACCGCGTGTGATTTCGTAGCGACTGGAGTGAGATGCGGACCCGATGCAATCACACTCTCACGCCTGGCGCTCGAGGAGGTCGTGGTCACGGGTACTCGCCAATCCGGACTGCAGGTGGTGGCGAGCCCAGCACCCATTCAGATTCTCAATGCCGAAAATCTGCAGCAAGCGGGTGGCAGTCAGGGTCTCATGGGGACTCTCGCACAGGCCGTTCCCTCGCTTACGACGCAGGCGTACGGGGTAGACATGGCCGCGCAGACTCTGCAAGCCAAGCTGCGGGGCTTGAGCCCAAACGATTTCCTGGTGTTGGTCGACGGAAAACGTCGGCACACCACCGCTAACCTGGCGGTCGCCGCGGGCTCGCCCTACCAGGGAGGAGCCAGCGCCGATCTCGACTTCATTCCGATCGACGCGATCGATCACATCGAGGTGCTGACTCAGGGCGCGGCGGCTCAATACGGCACCGACGCAATCGCGGGCGTCATCAACATCATCCTGAAGCGACAGTCCTCTGGCGCAGCCGTGCGTGGCACGTACGGGAGTTACGATGGTGGTGACGGGTCAACGAGCGCGATCAGCGCAAATGTCGGCCTCGAGCCGTACTCCGGCGCGTACCTCGATATCACCGCTGAAGTGCGCCACCATGGTCACAGCAACGTCGGTGCGATCGACGAGCGTGTCATCAATCCGGCCAACCTGGGTACCTATCCGGGCTCGAACATGGTCGAGGTGCCCGGTTACCCGTATCTCAACATGGTGGAAGGCGATGCGGAAACGCGCCTCAAGCTCCTGAGCGTCAACGCGGGTTTTGCTGTCGATCCGGGCACACAGTTGTACGCATACGCGACGTACGGCAGCAAGAAAGCCAATTCCTACGAGAACTACCGGTTGCCCACGAAGGTCCGCTATACCGATCCGATCACCGGGCTCACGAGCTTTCCCTTTCCATTTGGCTTCAATCCCCGGGAAGCGACCGATGAGCGGGACTATTCCGTCACGGCCGGTGTGAAGGGCGCGTGGGCCCGGTGGAAATGGGATTTATCCAGCACCTATGGCGTGGACAGAATCCTCCTGTTCACCCTGGATTCGGCCAATGCCGGGCTCTTTGCGCTCACCGGTACGCCGACGCCCGCGAACTATTACGACGGGTTCCTCGATGCAACCCAGTGGACGACGACGCTCGATGTCAACCGCGATTTTGACATCGGCCTCCCGAGGCCGCTCAACATAGCTTACGGAGTGGAGTACCGGCGCGCGACCTATTCGATTGGAGCGGGCGATCCGGCATCCTATGTCGATGGCGGTGCTCAGTCCTATCCCGGCTTCAGGCCGACGGACGCGAGCAGCAACAGCCGCAAGAATTACGCGGGGTACATCGACTTCGCGCTCGAGCCGATTGCGGAGCTGCGTATCGATGCTGCGGGACGCTACGAGCGTTCCAGCGACTTCGGCAGCACCGCGATCGGGAAACTGACGGGCCGCTACGATTTCACGCCGCAATTCGCGATCCGAGGCACGATCAACAACGGCTTTCGCGCGCCCACGCTCGCCGAGGAGTTCTATTCCTCCACCAACGTGACACCGCACAGCGCGTTCGTGCAGCTTCCTCCCGACTCGGCCGGCGGCCGACTGCTCGGACTGGGAAACGGGCTGAAGCCCGAGAAATCGGTGGCCTACAGCCTGGGTATCGTGTTGCGGCCGCTGCCGAGCCTGAACATGAGCCTGGATTTCTACCAGATCACCATTACGGACCGTATCGTCAGCAGCGGCTCGTTGCTCGGATCGAGTCAGGGCGCGGTGATCTCGCAACCGGTGCTCGATGCGATCGCCGCCAATGGCAATTCGCTCGATAATGTGACCGAGACCGGTCTGCAACTCTTCACCAACGGCATCGATACGCGCACGCGAGGCGCGGATCTGGCTTTCAGTTTCCCGACCTCCTATCGGTGGGGAGACATCACGTACGGGATCGCTGGAACCTACGGCTATACGGCAGTGACGCGAATTCGGCCGACTCCGGCCGCACTGGGTGAGACCACGCTATTCGACGCCACCGCGCTTTCGGACGTGAGC
>Ga0070741_10010423_pt1 | contig 17555 bp, 18 predicted proteins | sample Coa_R1_4_FD_66440 | JGI IMG/M metagenome (GOLD analysis project Ga0070741, IMG submission 66440) | Surface soil microbial communities from Centralia Pennsylvania, which are recovering from an underground coalmine fire - Coalmine... | ecosystem: Environmental > Terrestrial > Soil > Unclassified ...
CCGTGGAAGATCATGTCAATCGCGCTCCGCGATTGGGCCTACATCGGTCGATCAATTTGAGGATTGGACCACATTTCGGCCCCGGGGCCAGATGCGGAATTCCGTTAGCGTACCCCGGCGCTGCACGCCCATACACCGGGGCCGCTCTTCTAACAGGTGTCGCTATCAGGTGCTTCGCTCGGCTCTACTCACTAACGTCCGCGCTCACAATGCCCCCGAACTCCTCCCATGTTTCGCCCTTGAATCTTGTCAATTCCAGCTCCGAAATGGGGGCAAAGTCGGTGGCAGAAGTATTGAGTTTAATTCCCGGCAAAAGGCCGCTTAATTCGACATCTTTAAGACTGGCCGCCTGCTTCATTACGTTTTCGTGCGTGAGATTGTCGCCGCAGGCTCTCAATACGTGCTCTAGAGCTTGAGCCTGTATGTAGCCGTAGATGACCGTACTATCGGCGCGGTTGGCATCGGGATAATATCTGTCAAGGAATTCATTCCAAGCCTTCATGTCGGGATCGTCCTTCCATCGCGGATCGCTCGGGTCTTTGAAATATCTTGAGGAAATTATACCTTGGGAGGCTTCCAATCCTGCGGGCTTCATGACAGCGCCGACGGACGCAGAGACGTTGTTGAGAATGTGTAGCGGCTTCCAGCCGAGCTCAGCTGCCTTCCTTATAGCCTGGGCGGCGAACTTTGGCCCGGCGATATCGACAAATACATCGGCGTTCAGCGATCTCATTTTGACGATATGTGAGTCAATAGTCGGCTCGGCTATATCATAGGCGTCCTCCGCCACGATCATTGAGTCGGCCCTGTCGCCGAGACCGTCCTTCAGACCCTTGAGATAGTCCTTCCCGTAATCGTCGTTCTGATAGAGGATGGCAATCTTGCCGTTCGGCTTTGCTCTGAGGATGTACTTGGCGTAAATTCGCGCTTCACTCTGGTAATTCGGCTGCAAACCCATTGTCCAAGGAAAGTGCTGCGGATCATTCCATTTGGTCGCGCCGCTCGCAACGAACAGCTGCGGCACTCTCTTCTCGTTCATATATTTCTGAATAGCAGTATTAGACGGCGTACCCAACGATTGGAAGATCAGCAGCACCCCATCACTTTCAACGAGCTTGCGTGCTTGCTCGACGGCCTTTGGTGGGCTGTAAGCGTCATCATAGGAAATAAACGTGACCTTGCGGCCGTTGATCCCACCCTCAGCGTTGAGCTTGCTGAAATATGCCGCCTCGGTCCTCCCGATGATGCCGTAGGCCGACGCAGGCCCGCTGTACGGCATGATGTTTCCGACCCTGATCTCTGTATCCGAGGCGCCGGTGTCATATTTTTTCTGAGCGAAGGCGATGCTGCCTTGGCTGCTAGCAAGCAAAATCATGGCGGTCGAAAACGCCGCCAGTCGTCGCGCGACGAAGGACATTTCGCTTCTCCCCATAAATGACCGTGTCTGCTGGTACCGGAGACCTCTTGGGGGTCTCTTCCTCTAATGTTGAACACCTCTTATCGGATTTGTCGATCGGGGAGCGCTACCTCGTGCAGCGCTGCAGCTTAATTCGTGCCCTTAGTCAACATGGCTGACCCAAATAGTTGTTCGCCTTCGGGTCACGGGCTGCCTTCCCGAATGGGTTAGCGTCACGGCCGGTGTACCGCAGATAGCTGCCGACTTGCTGCAGTACCACATTTCGGTAGCCTCGCGCGTCCGCGCCGGGGCGAGTCGGATTGATGAGAGCGGCGATCGATGTGGCAGATGGCACCAGCTCGCGCAGCAGTCTCACCCGCTTTGCTGCCAGTTCGCCGCCGAAGTTGGTGATCCCGGTGACGTTGCCGCCAGGATGGTTGAGGCTCGCAACCAGTCCGATCAGCACTGGGTCGGCCCCCGTCTCGAACACAATGGGAATCGATGCGGTTGCCGATTTGGCCGCCAATGCGGCGGTCGGGCTACCGCAGGCGGCGATTACCGCGACTTGGCGGTGGACAAGGTCGGCGGCAAGCGTCGGCAGTCGGTCGAGCTGACTTTGTGCCCAGCGATATTCGATCGTGACATTTCGGCCTTCAACATAGCCGGCCTTGGCCAGACCCTCGCGAAAGGCGTTCACATTCGATTCGTAATTTGGCGGTGACGCTGAGTTCAGAAATCCAACCACCTGCATCGTGGGCTGTTGTCCGCGCGCCGCCAACGGCCACGTTGCCGCCGAACTGCAGAATAGCGTGATGAACTCGCGCCGCCTCATGGGGCTTTCCCCTAAGGCCAAGATCACGACTGACTATAGCAGCTTTCGGGTAGGTCTTGGGTACATCGCAACGAAAAGAACCCATGACCGCTTGGGCCATCAGCGTCGGTCGCGCCGCCTCACCGCTACTTCCGGTGTACCCCCCAGAAATCCGACATTTTGACGATCGCCGGAGTTCGTCGGTGTGGGCCAATATGCGACATCGGCCCGTATGGGCATCCCTGGTGACCTGTTGTACAAATCGCGTCTAGGTTGGATTGCTGACCATGGTGCAGGATCGACCAGTACGGGTCGAGCGGAGGTTATCGGCGATATTGGCCGCCGACGTGGCCGGCTACTCGCGGCTCATGCATCATGACGAAGAGACGACGCATGCCAAATTGACAGCGTTCCTGACGGACGCTGTCGCGCCAGCAGTTGCAGAACATGGCGGTCGCATCGTGAAGAACACCGGGGACGGGTTCTTGGCGGAGTTTCCGAGCGCGGTCGAAGCGGTTCGGGCTGCTGTGCAGTTTCAGACGCGCATCACGGAGCTTACGATCGGCGACGTGGAAGACCGCCGTATTGCTTTTCGGGTGGGCGTCAATATTGGTGACGTAATCGTCGAGCCCCAGGACATCTTTGGTGACAGCGTCAACATCGCGGCACGGCTTGAGGGGATTGCCGAACCCGGCGGTATCTGCGTCTCGTCGTCAGCCTACGAGCATGTCCGGGACAAGGTCGGTGTCGAGTTTGTCGATTTAGGCGAGCAGCGCCTTAAGAACATTGCGCGACCAATCCACGTGTTCAAAGTTCTCGATCGCATTGCAGCAGCAAGACAAAGACCTGCGTTAGCGCTCCCCGATAAGCCATCGATTGCCGTGCTTCCCTTCCAGAACATGAGCGGAGACCCCGAGCAGGAGTATTTTGCCGACGGTATTGTCGAAGAGATCATAACTGCGCTGTCGCATTTCAATAACCTATTCGTCATCGCTCGCAATTCGACGTTTACCTACAAGGGGCGCGCCGTGGAAGTGAAGCAGGTCGGTCGCGAGCTGGGTGTGCGCTATGTACTTGAAGGTAGCGTTCGAAAAGCGGTGAGCCACGTGCGTATTGCTGCGCAGCTCGTCGATGCTCTGACCGGAGCGCATCTGTGGGCCGACCGCTTCGACGGCACGCTGGAAAACATTTTCGATCTGCAGGACAGCGTCACAGCGAGCGTGGTGAATGCAATAGCCCCGAAGCTGGAGCATGCGGAGATCGAGCGGGCGAAGCGCAAGCCGACGGAGATGTTAGACGCGTATGACCATTACTTGCGCGGTAGATCCGGCTTCTTTGGAATGACTAGGGAGGCCAACGAAGAGGCATTGCGGTTGTTCAGCAAGGCTATTGAACTCGACCCGGATTTCGCCCTTGCATATGCCTGTGCGGCGCACTGTTACACTTTCCGAAGGATGAATGGCTGGATGGTCGACCGCAAGCAGGAGGTCGCCGAAGCAGCCCGACTGGCTCGACGCGCAGTAGAGTTGGGTAAGGATGACGCGGTGGCGCTCTCAGCCGGGGGTATGGTGCTTGCCTATGTGGTCGGAGACCTCGATGACGGCGCGGCCTTTGCCGATCGTGCGCTCCACCTGAACCCTAACTTGGCAGCTGCGTGGGCCGCTGCCGGCTGGATGAAGATGTGTTTCGGCGAGCACAATACGGCGATCGAGCACGCAGCACACGCCATGCGTCTAAACCCGCTCGATCCACGTTTGTGGGGTTGGCAGTTTAATACTGCAATGGCTCACTTCTTCGCAGCCCGCTACAACGAGGCGGCCTCATGGGCAGAAGCAGCCTTGCGAGATCAGCCAAATTACTTAGCCGCGTTACGAGTTGCCGCTGCCAGCAATGCTCTGGCAGGTAGACCGGAGAAAGCACAGAAACTTATGGGGCGGTTGCGCAAGCTTGATCCGGCGCTGAGCATATCCAACCTTGCGGATACCATGCCTCCACTTCGGCGGCCAGAAGATCGCCAGAAATGGGTCGAGGGACTGCGAAGTGCCGGTCTGCCGGAGTGATTGAATGAGCACCAGGTCCGGAAATGGCCCTTCGCGTCATTTCGCGCACGCACCAAAACGAGGTTGCTTTCGGACGATTGCGGACATCGAACGGTAGGCAGGACTGACCGGGTCGGTCGAGAATGACCCAAAGCCGAAGCCGCGCCGAGAACACACAACTCAGAAATCCCCGTTTGGGCCCGCCGTTTTGCTATTCGATGACCTGATCGGCCATCAGCAAAACCTGTTCAGGGATATTGATGCCCATCGCCCGTGCTGTCCTAAGATTAATGATGAACTCAAACGTAGTCGGCTGTTCTACAGGCAACTCTTTCGGATCGGCGCCCTTCATGATGCGACCCGCGTAGTCAGCCGCCATTGTGTAGAACGACCGTATATTGGGGCCATAGCTCATTAGCCCGTCGTACATCGTGACGTAACTGCTAACCTGAAAAATGGTCGGCAAATGGTTTTTTAACGCAATTGCAGGCAAAGCAGGTCGGGGCGGATCAGCAAGAACGTAAACAGCTTCGCAATTTGCCGACTTCATCTGCTCGAACGTGTTCTCTAGGTCTTCCGGATTCTTGGCGACAAACCCACTTGCCACAATGCCTATTCTTGCGGCCGCGGTCACTGCCAAGTCTAACAAAGGCGGATGACTCGGGTTGTTGGAAATCAACACGCCGATCTTCTTCGCACTCGGAAACACTGAGCGAATGATGTCCAGAATCTTGGTAGTTGTGTCGCCAAACATGTTGGCGACGCCAGTTATATTTCCGCCGGGATGAGTAAAGCTCTTTACGAAACCCGCCCCGATAGGATCGCTGGCCGGTGCCATGATGATCGGAATCGTCGTGGTCGCCCTTTGGGCGGCTGCAACGGCCGGGGTTGCTTCTGCGATGATCAGGTCAGGCTTTAGGGCGATTAGTTCATCAACCAAGGCGGGTAACCTGTCATAGTGACCATTTGCTTCGCGAAAGTCGATAACTAGATTGTTGCCCTCTTCGTATCCGGCGCTTTTGAGCGAAGCGCGAATCATGTTGAGGATATGAGCACCAGGGCTGGAGGTAACCAAAGCAAGGCGCCACACCTTTGTAGAAGTGGCCCGCGCGAAGCTGATTGCGGCCAAAGATCCGATGATCAAAGTTCTGCGTTTGAGCGAACGAGTCATTGCACCTCCCCTGCGGCTCAACATACTACGGCAAGCGGATAACGGGATGAGACATTTATTTTAGGCCGCCGCACCTGCAATCAAACGCATATGTCTTAGCCCAGTGCTGCGGAAATTTGGCAGTGCAACAGATTGGCAGCTGTCTGGGGTCACCGGCCGTGGCGCAAACGCATTCGAAGGCAGCCCGTGACCCAATGCCGACTCGGAACTTTTGAGTTGGATGATCACTTTGCGGCGCGCTCTGATCCCTTCGTCGAAGGACTAATGGTGAAAACCTCCCCCTAGAGGCCAATTGGAGTGTAGCCTGTAGCCTCCACAATTGAGAGGATGGGAATGAAGCGCCGCGAGTTCATCGCAATGATCGTCGTTGGCGCAATCGTTCGACCACGGATCACGCAAGCCGACCAGGTCAAGGCCATTCCGAGGGTTGGATACGTTGACGGCCCAACTCGAAGCGCGGGGATACAGGGACTCCTCAAGGGCCTTCACGAACTCGGCTATGTTGATGGCCAGAATATCAAATTGATCGAGCAACACTTTGCCGCCCCGACCGTGGCCGGGATGCGGGCCGCCATATTGGCTATAATCCGCGAGGTTGACGTTCTTGTCGTCGGCGGCACCGTCGGCGGCGTCGCTGCGAAATCTGCCACCTCCGAGGTCCCGGTGGTGTTCATTTCAGTAGGCGCCCCGGTGGATATCGGCTTGGTCAAGAGCTTGGCCGAGCCTGGCGGAAACATAACAGGAGTCTCTTTTGAAGCCGCGGAGGAAACATACGCGAAACGACTCCAGTTACTGACGGAGGTTGTGCCAGATCTTTCCCGCGTGGCGATCTTAGCGGCTGCTGGAGATCCGAACGTTCCGTTTGCCATGGCGTCCCTGAAGCGCTCAGCACCGGGCCTAGGCGTCTCGATTACTCCGATCGAGGTAAAGTCTGCCGATGATCTAGGACGAGCTTTTGACGAAATGACGCGCACCCAAATGCAAGCCGTCCTCGTCATTTCTGGGTTTCTTACGTATACTAGCATCAAACAAACCTGTGATCTTGCGTTGGCCAACCACCTTCCTTCTTGTCACGGATTCAAAGAAGCGGTTGCTGCTGGTGGCCTGATCAGTCTCGGACCTGACTTGGTGTCCTTAGGACGTCAAAGCTCTCGATTGGTCGACAAGATAATACGAGGCGAGCATCCCGCGCATATCCCTGTGGAACAGCCCGACCGATATGTTATGAGCATAAATTTAAAGACCGCGAGATCGCTTGCCCTCATAGTCCCGCCTGCCCTCCTTGCGCGAGCCGACGAGTTGATCGAATAGCTCCCAAAGCTGCTATGCATGAGTCCGGAAGTGGCCCACAGCGACAAACTCCGGCGATCATCCGAATGTCGGCTTGCAGTAGAGAAGCGAAAATGCCGGTTAGGCGGGCAACCGACGCGTTTGACCCGAAGCACCTGCGCAGGTTTCCGCAAAGAGTGACGCCAAGACAGTCGGTAAGACGTGAGAGGCGCAGGGCATGATGCTGACGCAAATCGTCGTGCGCAGATCGGCACCACGGTGCAGGGCCCCGCAATCATTCCCAATGCTGCTTTCGTCGAAGGGCACGCAGAATTTCGATAGCGTTTGACAATTCTCCGTTACGAAGACATCGGCCGGCGTTTAGCGGATGTTAACAACTTGGATGCAACTATTGGACGTGTACGGATGGCAGATGCCCGTTTTTTGATGGCGCCCCTCATCCGGTCTTTGTTTGCGTACCATTTGAGACCTAATTGGATCGCTCTCATTGCTGAGAGTGAAGCCGCATCATTCGCGGCGCGCCAACAGAGCATGTTAAATGGGCACGGTTTTAAAGCTCATCCAATTCGATCACGGCAGCTCCAAGCCAAACCGGCCTTGCTCTGCCTTATCTGATGTTTTGCCCGACTTAGCTCGCTTGGTCTCGCGAATTGAGACACTCAAAATTTCATCGATAGAGGAGTTGCGGCAAGCTTTTTCGGTGCTTGATTTCGCTAGCACGTGCATCCGATCGATCGTTACTCGGCACATTCCGGTTGCGACACCACGACGACGCGAACTGCTCCTTCAATGTGACAAGATCGATCAGCTCATTACTAGCGCGCGAATGCAGACCTTGCGCCTGAATGAGTGTTAGGAGATGGCTAACAACCGGAAGACAGACCGCATTCGATTTGAACACAAGCATCCCGTCAACATAATGGGGGTTGACGGCACATGGCGCCGTCAATGCACCCTCCTTGACGTTTCATCAACCGGCGCAAGGCTTGATGTAGATGGCTCTACCGAAGTGCTCAGAGCGCAGGAGTTTTTTCTAGTTCTGTCGTCCGTCGGCCTGGCCTTTCGACGATGCGAGTTGATATGGGTGAACGGATCTCAAGTTGGAGTGCAGTTTATCGAGCGAGGGAAGAAGAAAAAGAAGGCTCCCGCAGAGAAGCAAGCTGCCCCATCACGATGATAGAGGCGGCCACATGCAGCTAATTTCCTCCCGACATGTTCCGTTTATCGATAGCCAAACTCCCGAATTGGGTCACGCGAAAGAAGCGTTGTTTCGCGACGAGGCCAGAGGTTTTATCCTTTACTTGTCAAATGGTCAGCCATCCTCAAACAGCGACGAACGCGTCGTCTTTCTCAGCCTCAGAGAGGCTTTGATCTGGTTGAACGAGCCCACGGAGGATTGGGGCTCGTTCTGGGCCTAGGAGCAACTGGATATGCGCAAAGCATCCACAACAGACCCCATTGCCTCCTACGGACAGCCGATGCCTGCTTGCCCGCGATGCGGAACGAAAATGGCGATGTCCTGTCGCGAAGCAAACGTCTATACTTTCGAGTGCAAAAAGTGCTCCTGCGTTGTGCAGCGGCTTACTCAATCAGAGACGCAAACGGCGTGGCATCTGCTGTTCATTCACAACACCGCGCCTTCGAGTGAGGCAGGACGCTGCACTTTTTGCGGAAGCGAGAGAAGGCCCGTGCAAACTGAGCGCGCAACTCCTACATACGAAATCAGGACCTACAATTGCTCAGCTTGTAAATCGAACCTCCGCCTTGTCGAGCGCATCTGCCGAACGAGCGAGGTCAAATGTCTTTCCTGCGACGGCACAGGCCTTTCACGCGTCACGCGAGTACCACGGCCGGGGCGGAAGATATATGCTGCGCCCTGCGTCGCCTGTCGAGGCAAGGGCCGAACACAAAGGAAGGTGCGACGCAGAGCCGTTCGGTCCCCGATCAACGCAAAATCGAAAAGATTGTCATGACCGAAGTGTTGATCCGATTTTTCGTCCAGCCGCTGGCTCGGCGGGATGATGGGGCCCATGACGTTGTGGACAGGTGCCGGGAAAGCATCTCCGGCTGCTGAAGACCTCTCGGGGCAGCACCACGACGCCGCACGTTGTTCACAGGCTGGTAAGAAAGCGAGCCTACGGTAACATTCCGGAAATATGCGTGATTCGGGTGAGGCCAACGGAGTTATCCACAATGATGCCCACTGCCTGGACTATGTCGACCTTCGAGGCCGCGATTTTCGTTGCAATCGTCGTGGGTTTGGCCGGCGCTGGGGCATGGCGCTCGGTCGGCTAGCAGCCTCGGAAGCGTGTGGCTGCGCCTGTGCGGCCGAGCGAAACGGCGCTACATGCGGCCACGGCTGGCGCCCCCTGGCAAAGCAAAAGGGCCGCCCCGAGGATCGCGGTCGACGGCGAATCCCTTCGGCTTACTTACAAGCAAGATCCGGTTGCGATACCGCTCTTTGGCGCGGCCAGCGCTACATCGAAGGGCTGACTGAACCGCAGGACCTAAGGCCCTTAAACAAGTGCCCGCGCACGATCAAGTGCCCATTCAAGCACTCATGATGTTCCTGGGCGTAGGCAAGCAGGGCCATGAAAATCAAAGCGACTAGGACACATCCGGGTACGAGGTTCTTCACCATGGCTGCCACTCCCATTGGGGGGGGGTAGCGCTATGTAGGCGACCGCGTGCGCGTGGATGATGATCACCATGAGCGCGGCCGTCAATGCGTCTGAGGAGATCGCCAAGGCGGGCCTGGTCTGAGCACCCAGACAAAAAGCCCCGCCGAACGGGGAGCGCGGCGGGGCAAGTCTCTTCCTTCTGGGTGCTGGCGCGAGCCAGCAGGCCGGCTTAAGCATGGGCGTGTAACGCCTCCATGACAGCCTAAGCAGCTTGCTTGAGGCGCTGTTGCGGGGGCGTTGGGGGCGGGGTTAGAAATATTTCAGGGAACGCAACGTTTCACCGAGCGCTTACGCTGCGGCGCTTGCGTCGAAAGGGCGGACAGCCCGCCAGATCGTTGCAACTCAATGACAAGAGAAATCGTATCACAAGTACACTTTTTGATAGTCTCGCTGCACATAGGGCGCGGGCCGATGCCATCGCAGGGGAACGCCACATTCGGGCAAGCGTTGTCTTCGTTCGGTGGGGTGCGGCCCCGCCGGCGTTGGCCCCTGATCGCCCTCCCCCTGCCCCCATCAGAAGGGCGGCGGGGGTCGCGATCTAGCGTGTTGCTGGTTCGGAGGGTGCATTGAACGCACCGATCACGCGGGAAATCTGGATATTGGCGGCTGGCGCGATCGCCCTTGAGGCGCTGCTCGCACTCGGGGCTATTGTTCTACTTGCGCCGTGAGGCCTGGCCGCCACCCCCCGGCCGCGGATTTTAAGTTGGCGCCCCGCGCGCGGGTCATTAGCCACCGTTGAACCTTCACGACGGGCAATTAGACCAATTGAGATTCATGCTTGCGGAGTCGCCAAATGGCTCGGCTCGATATTTTATTCGTAATCCTGATGACGTGGTGCGTTGGACTCGTAGGGGCGCTGACATTCACTCTGTTCGCGCCCTGAAGTGTGCCACCGGCCGGGACCCCGCGGATCACCAGGTGGGCGCAAGGCAGGGCGGTTGATTGGCGCGGGGCGCTGAGTGCGGGAGACGGGCCCGAAAATAAATTTGGGCGGCCGTCCGTCCAGTTAGGCGGCGCTCATCGCGGAAGCGCGAGCAGGCCAGCGATCAGGGAGAGAAGGGCAATCACGATCGAAAGCCCACCCATCGCAAAAACGATCAGATCTGCCACTCTCAATGCGCAAGACTAACCTCGCACGACTTCTCGCCCCCTTATTGAACCGAACAGGGAGAGATCGGTCCCGATCCATTCCAGGCCGCCTCCGACATGGGGCTTGAGGGCTTGGTCTCGAAGCGAGCCGATCGGCCCTATCGTGCCGGACGATCGCCCGACTGGGTGAATGGTCAAGAACCGGAAGCATCGCGCGATTGAGCGCGTCATGGATGCGTTCAGATGACCGGTGAGCAAAAGATCAGCTTCGGCGAGATGCGCGCGGCTGGCGTGCGGCAGGTCTTGATCTATTGCAGCGACTATCGCCGCAATCACAGCATCAACGTCGAGGCTTGCGCCGATCGCTAGCCCGACGGTGTCAGGCGGCGCGAGCTGCGCACCCTGCACGACGCATCGAACTAGATCGCGCGCCTCACAAAGCGCGAGCACCGTGCGCCGGCGTGCGACTGTTACTTCTCCCCCAACAGCTTTCCTGTTCTGCAGTTTATGAGGTGCAGCTTGACGCAGGCTGCGCAAACAACACCCACAAATTCGTTTTCGGACAGGCGGGCATCATCATCGACCCAGTGTTGAACCTTCATTTTGGTTGTCGGACAGGTGAAGAGCAGAGCGACCATGCTTTCCCCCTGCGTCAAGCCCCCTGGGGTGCCTGCGAGCGAAGGTGTACCGGAACAGCGTCGCAGGTCCTTCAGTATGTCTCGACACTATGGAGCTGTGATGAGGTCGCGCTTGATCTGCCGCAAGTCGGTGTAGTCGTAATAAGCGGTGGCCGCCAGGAACGGCGGGTTCGACATCACTCGGTTCTGGTCGGTCGGGTTTTAATCCCGATCTTAGGAACGCCTGCGCCGCTCGAAGTTTTGCTTTCGGGCATCGCGAGTGCACTCATGTTGCCCCCCCGGAAATGCCGAGTTGTCCGCGCTGCGGAGCAAAAATGAGATTGATCCTTGAATCCGTCGATCCGAACACGGGTCAGAAGGCTCTCGCATTCGAGTGCCGATGCGGCCAACTCACCTGGCGCGATCTAGACAACGGCGAAAAGGAAGGTAGCGTAGGCTGACGGCGCGCTCTTCATCACCGGCCAACCAGAGAGCTGTGCCGCCGAGGCGGCCTCGGTCAGCACGCGTTCCGACTGATGTGCTCCAGAGCTTGGAACCCTGTCTCGGCGGGGATCGGCTTCAACTAAAGGACAACGCGGCTCATGAAACTTTACGGCAGGTCGGCGAACGCGCGTTGATGTGACGCAAACCTTCAGCTTTATATTAGATCACTTCGGAAACAGCTTGTCCCGTATGTATCGCGAGGTCGGCGTCAGTTTTCTGATCGGGACGGGTGGTTTGCTGACGATGGCGTTTGTCAACGAGGCGCGGGCATTTGTTCGTCGCAAAGAAACGCCCCTGTTGGCTGCCCCGCCGCGCACGGCGCACACGAAAATTCTCGCAAGCCGATTTGTCAGCCCTTCCACTCCTCTACCCTGATTGGCAATTGCAGATCGATCAGTCATGCCTGGAGGAGAGACAGCGCGAGCATGTCGCTCGCGTGGACGTGGAGCGAATAATCGAACTGATTGCCGCCGCCCTCCACGAATTGGAGATGAGGGCCGTCGCCCCTCCGGCCGAGGTCTGGGCCAAGGTCGATCTTGTCCAGCAAACGGTACGCCTTCGCCGAGGGGCCAGATATGCGGTCGTAGTGCATTTCCTACCACGACACATCCATTTCCTCATCGAGCTGACCACGATCAAACCCGAGGTGTTCGAGGCGCAGCTTAATCTCGCTGGCCGTGTAGTCTTTTGCGTCTACCATTGCTGTTGAGGAACACGCGCCACGTTCACATTTCTCTCTGAGCGTAGGAGGTACACAGCTTCTGGCCCGACCAAGAAACATCGTTAGGACCAGCACCCATATCGGCTGTCCGGGTAGTGCGGACCAGATTTGCTCCAAGCAAGAATCTCGGAATGTGACCCAAACCGGGCCTATTGCGGTGGAATAAAGCCAGCGATTTGCATAAGATTGAGCTTCGTCGTGACCGGCTAAGGAAAGCGAATGCAGCGCAGACGGTCAGTTAAACAGTCGGGTCCTAACAAGACTCGCGCGACGGCGGCCCCGTCCGTTGCCGACTTGCAGGAGCAGGTCGGTAATCTCAGCCGCGAGTTGAAAGAGGCGCTGCAGAGGCAGAGCGCCACCACTGAGGTGTTGAAGGTCATCAACAGATCGACCGGCAATCTGGTGCCAGTATTTGACACTATCCTTGAGAAAGCACACAGCCTTTGTGGGGTTACCCAGGGGAGCTTGCAGCTCTACGACGGAAGCATGTTCCGCGCCGTCGCCGTGCGCGGGCTATCTGGGCCGTTCGCGGATCAGCTGCGCGAGGGCATCAGGTTAGATGCTGACGCCCCCGGCCCGTACTCGTTGAAGGGCGCGCGCTTCATTCACATCCATGATCTCTGCGAGGCTGACGATCGGGTCGCGCGCGCAGCGTTCGAGCTGGCCGGCGTCCGCACTCTACTGCTCATTCCCCTGCGAAAGGACGGCGCCTTACTCGGCCGACTCTCTGCCTCCCGACCAGAGGTCAAGCCCTTCACTCCAAAAGAAATTGCAATTCTCGAGGACTTCGCCGCACAAGCGATAGTCGCAATGGACACTGCGCGGCTGTTCAACGAGACCAGGGAGGCACTGGAGCGGCAGACGGCGACGGCCGATATCCTGAAGGTGATCGCGACCTCGCCCTCCGACGTGCAGCCAGTATTTGACGCCATTGCGGCGAGCGCCAACCGATTGATGCATGCCCATGCGACGACTGTCTGGCGCCGCTCCGTCGATGGTATGGTTCATCTTGCCGCGCTTACCCCGGTCAATCCGACCGCGGACGCGGCGTTGCGGGCCAGGTCATCCTTTTCACCTTCGTCTTCGCTGTACTGGCATCTGATTCAGGATGGCAATCCAGCTCAATTCGTGGACACTGAGAAAGTCTCTCCTGGAACGGGAGACCCGATGAGGGAGCTTGGCCGAGCGCGGGGTTTTCGGAGCCTGCTCGTTGTCCCTCTCATGAGCGAAGGCGCGGCAATCGGCTCAATTAACGTTACACGCGCGACGGCGGGCTCGTTCGCGGACGCCGATGTGCAGCTTCTACTGACTTTTGCTGACCAGGCCGTGATCGCCATCGAGAATGCGCGGCTGTTCAACGAGGTGCAGGCCAAGACGCGCGATCTCACCGAGTCGCTGGAACAGCAAACGGCGACGGGGGACGTGCTCAAGGTGATCAGCCGCTCGGCCTTCGATCTCGAACCCGCGCTGATTGCCATATGCAAAACCGCCGCCCGGCTGTGCGAGGCCGATCAAGCTGCCATCTTCACGCGCGAAGGCGACCGGTACCGGTTTGCTGCCTCCTTTGGTTTTCCACCGGAGTACGAGGCGGACTGGCGTGCGGCTGGCCCCCGCGTCATAGACCCTAACTCTCCTCTTCCCGGCGCGCGCTGCATCAGGGAACGTCGTCCGGTGCAGGTTCTAGACCTTGCAGCGGACCCGGCCTTTCATCAGACAGCATCGCGACAGAGCGAGGCGAGGACGGCGCTTGGCATTCCGCTGTTCCGCGATGGAGAGCCGATCGGAAATTTTGCGCTCGGGCGACGACGGGTCGAGGCCTTCAGCGATCGGCACATCGAGCTGGTGCAAACTTTTGCCGACCAGGCTGTCATCGCGATCGAGAACGCGCGGCTGTTCAACGAGACTAAAGAAGCCCTCGCGCGCCAGACGGCCACTGCCGATGTCTTGAAGGTCATCGCATCATCCCCGTCGAAGCTGAAGCCGGTATTCGATGCGATCGCCGAGCGATCAAAAGAGCTGATCGGTGGCCACTCGACCACCGTATTCCGTTTCGTCGGCGACATGGTCGAACTCGTTGGAGCGACCTCCGTCGATGCGGAAGCTGACGCGGTGCTTCGCGCGACATTTCCCATGCCACTCTCGCGCATGTCGAGCATCGACCGAGTGCTCCGCGGCGAGACAGCGGAGATCGTCGATGCCATGGCTGATTCTGAGCCTGACTCCAGTAGACAGGTGGCTCTTGCGCGGGGCTGGCGCAGCCGGATTGTCGTCCCGCTCAAGGGCGACAACGAAATCATCGGTTTCATCAGCATCACCCGAAAGGAGACCGGGGGATTCGCCGAAAAGGACGTGGAGCTGGTGCGCACCTTCGCCGATCAGGCGGTCATTGCGATCAAGAACGTCGAGCTCTTCGAGGAAGTACAGGCGCGCACCCGTGATCTGGAAGAATCGCTGCAACAGCAGACCGCGACCGCCGACGTTCTGAAGGTGATCAGCCGTGCGGCTTTCGATTTGCAGGCGGTCCTCGATACCCTGGTCGAGTCGGCGGCGCGGCTTTGCGAGGCCGAGCACGGCATCATAGTCCGGCCGAGGGGCCAAGAGCACCGTGTTGCCTCAAGCTGGGGGCTACCGCCCGAGACAAAGGCATACCTCGAAAGCCGGCAATTCGTGCCGGGAGAGAAGTCTGCGTCAGGCCAGGCCCTGCTTGAGGGGCGCATCATCCACGTCGAAGACGTGTTCGCAAGCCCCGACTACATCCTCGCCGGAGATTCTAATCCGGCGCGCACGCGGCTCGCCGTGCCACTTTTGCGCGAAGGCAGGCCCATCGGTGTGTTTTCGCTCACGCGCCAGCAGGTCCATCCGTTCACTGACAAGCAGATCGAGCTGGTCCAGACCTTTGCCGACCAAGCCGTGATCGCGATCGAGAACACGCGGCTGTTCAAAGAGGTGCAGGCTAGAACAAGCGACCTCGAGGAATCACTGCAACAGCAGACGGCGACGGCAAACGTGCTGAAGGTCATCAGCCGCTCCGCTTTCGACCTGCAGTCGGTGCTTGAGACCCTCATCCGGTCCGCCGTGGAGCTGAGCGACGCGTTCCGCGGGACCATTTACCTACGGGAGGGCGATCTATTCCGCTTTCGCGCCGCGTCTTACGACGACATCAATCCGGCCTGGCTCGACTTCCTCAGGTCCAATCCGGCAAAGGCCGGTCGACATTCGGCAGCGGCGCGCGCCATAGCAACCGGTCAGACTGTCTGCATCCCCGATCTGCTTGCCGATCCCGAGATACAAATCCCGGCGAATGCGCTCGCCGGTATTCGAGCGGTGGTGGCGGTGCCGCTGCTCCGCGGCGGCAAGGTCGAAGGCGTGATGATACTGTCGCGCCAGACGCCGGGGCCGTTTACGGTGCGGCAGATCGAGCTGGTCCAGACCTTCGCCGACCAGGCGGTGATCGCCATCGAGAACGCGCGATTATTCGACGAGGTGCAGGCGCGAACCAAGGAACTCGCGGCCTCGCTCGACCACTTGCGTACCGCGCAGGATCGCCTGATCCAGACCGAGAAGCTCGCTTCACTCGGCCAGCTCACCGCCGGGATTGCGCACGAGATCAAGAACCCGCTCAACTTCGTCAACAATTTCTCGGCGCTGTCGGTCGAGCTGACCGACGAACTCAACGAGCTGCTCGGGCAGGCGGAACTAACCGGGAAACTCCGCCAAGAAGTCGGAGAGCTGACAGCTCTGTTAAGGGACAACCTCTCCAAGATCGTGCAACACGGCAAGCGCGCCGACTCCATTGTGAAGAACATGCTGCTGCATTCCCGCCAGGGAAGCGGTGATTACCGTGCTGCCGACATCAACGCGCTCGTAGATGAAAGCCTCAATCTCGCCTACCACGGAGCCCGCGCCGAAAACTCCCAATTCAACGTTACTCTGAAACGCGATTTTGATCCAAACGCCGGGATCGTCGAGGTATTCCCGCAGGAAATTACCCGCGTGCTGCTCAACCTGATCTCGAACGGCTTCTACGCGGTCACCAAGCGCAAAGCCGACAAGGGCGGTTCGGATTACGAGCCACAGGTCACTGCGACTACGCGGGGAGATGACGACCATGTCGAAATCCGAATCCGCGACAACGGTATCGGCATCCCGCGCGACGTGAAGGACAAGATGTTCAACCCCTTCTTCACCACCAAGCCGGCCGGCGAAGGCACCGGCCTCGGCCTTTCGATGAGCCATGACATCGTTGTGAAACAACATGGTGGTAGGATTGACGTCGAGACTGAGCCCGGCGTATTCACAGAGTTCATCATCACACTGCAGCGTACCGGCGTCGCCCGACAAGCATCTGGAGAGACGAAGTGAGCACGCGCATTCTTGTCGTCGATGACGAGCCCGACGTGGAAAGCATGTTCCGGCAACATTTCCGACGTGACCTCCGCGCCGGCCGATTTACGATGGAGTTTGCGACCTCGGCACCGGCGGCGCTTGAGCAAGTCGGCACCGATCCCGATCCTTCGCTGATCCTTTCCGACATCAACATGCCGGGTATGAGCGGACTAGAGATGCTGCCCAAGGTGAAGGAAATCCGGCCCGAAGTGCCCGTCATCATGATTACGGCGTATGGCGACGACGCGACGAGGAAGAAGGCAGCCGAACTCGGGGCGGCAGGGTTGCTAGTCAAGCCGATCGACTTCGGCGCGTTGCGCCAGGAGATCGAGCAGCGTCTGGAAGGGTCGATGTAGGTCTATTGTGGTTCGAAATTTTCCGGCGCACCGAATGGGCCCCCCGTGCCCAAATTCATGCTCGTGGCCGGGAGGTTACCGAGTGTGGGGTGGGCATGCCTCTTGACCGGCTTGCAGGTCCTCGGCTTCGAACCGGCTGAGCTGCAGGAGGGTTCACGCGCTCGCCCAAGGACAAGGCCTACAGAAGTCCAACCCCGGCGTGATCCTTGAACAGCTCCGCGTCTCGCACGTAGCCGCGCAGCCTTCAACATCGGCTGCGAAGACGGCGACGAGGCCTGTGTGTACCGAAAACTTAAACCCGCGCGTAGCGGTGATGGAGTCCGCCTAGGATGGGGAACGATTTGATGCTCCCGGTCCGCTGAACCGGGCGCGAGACCGGCGCATCTTTATCCAATGATCGATGTGTTCGGACCTTGTTGTAATAGCCGGCGTAGAAGCGCAGGATTCGGCGTAGATGGGCCTCACCGAAAACGACGATATGATCCAGGCACTCG
>Ga0070741_10010424_pt1 | contig 17551 bp, 13 predicted proteins | sample Coa_R1_4_FD_66440 | JGI IMG/M metagenome (GOLD analysis project Ga0070741, IMG submission 66440) | Surface soil microbial communities from Centralia Pennsylvania, which are recovering from an underground coalmine fire - Coalmine... | ecosystem: Environmental > Terrestrial > Soil > Unclassified ...
CCGCTCCCAGTGACCTGGGCCCAGTAATCGGCTCCGCCTCCGGGGCTCGGATCAAGAATGCGCGCGTCACCCGCCAAGGCAGCGGTGTATTGCACCGCGCCAATATCCGTCACCGCCGACAGACCATTCCCGAAAAAATCGACGGAAGGCACTTGGGTCGGATTAGCCATGCCACTGGCCGGACTCGCGGCACTCAGCCAGTACAACCCGGCGCTGCTGTTAACGAAACCCGGATCGCTTTGCACGACGTCGTGCGGTCCGGCCGGGGATTCGGGCACGTTTGCCAGGTTATAATCCGGCAGGATTTGTGCCCCGTCGGCTGCCGAAATGACGGCACTGCCTGAGCCGGCCATCAGGATGTTGTTGGTCAACCGCAGTGTTCCATAATGGGCAATGAGGCTGCTGTTGCCTGATGAGAGCATCGTATTGTTGAACACGTAATTGGTTTGTCCCGAAGGTGACCAAACGGTCAAGGCGGCTCCGTTTCCGTAGATAATATTCTCGTAGACCGCACACTCGGCACTGCTCACGGGTGGCGTCTCATAGAGCTGGCATCCCCAGCCCTGGTTATAGCGAACTACGTTTGCCCGCACGATGCAGTTGGTGCCGCTTAAAGCAATCCCGTTCCCACCGGTGCTGCCGGCTCCATTACTTTCGACCAGGTTGCGTTCGACCAGGGTGCCGGAGCCTAACCTGGCTGACAGGCCGCTGCCGGCGCAGTCGTGGACCCAGCAGTTGCGGATGACGCAGTTGGCGCCTCTTAAACTAATGCCGTCCATCGAGCTGCCGTAAACCTCGACCCCATCGAGGGTCACATTTTCGACATTCGCGTCGGCCCAGATGCCCGGGACTCCGGGAGAGCCCGCCACTCGGGCCGCCCATTTGGTTTGTGAAACAATCTTGGTCCCTGGACGGCTAATTTCGATGCTTGGATAGCTTCCGGGCAAAAGTGAAATGATGGTGGTTGGCCCAGCCTGCGACAGGGCATAGCTCAAAGACCAGGGAGTGCTCGGCGAGGCGCCATCGTTTGAAGGACTGCCAACGGGACTGGCGTAGCGTAGGATTCCAAAATTCAGCGGAGCCCCTGGTCGGCTGCCGGCAAATCCCACCAACGCAGTCAGGACCACTAGGGAGGCGAGGGCGGCCTGTTTCATTGCTTTTCGCAGGTATTCAATTCCGCGGCGAACGGAAGTACCGAAGCAAAAAGCAGGCCAGGGACTTTCTTATGGTCTTGTCCTAAACTGCATCGTATTGGTGTAATCGAACTTGCGCCTGAATTCCAACTGTTCACCCCTTCCTTTTACCAGGGGTGAACACCCCAGGGCGACTAGGATCTTCCTTGGAAATGCGCTCCCGCTCCCCGCATTCGAGCCGAGGCCAAAGACAGGACAAGGGGTCCACTTCTGATGCATTGGAATTGAGTCCCCGCCAAGCAATCAGGCCTTTAGATTCCTGGACCCAAGGACGTTTGGGTGGTTCCGGGAGGGGGAAACGGCACGATACACTTCGTGCCGGTCAATTCGCCGGCGCCAACGCGCTGGGCGGATTTCCAAAAGCATCTGTGTATTCCCACACAGCCCGTAATATGTTCACTCCTGAAAGGGCAATTGGCCTAATCGGAGCTGTTCGCCAATGAGGCCAAGGGCCCCTCTCGGCTAATTCCGCGCTTGAAAGTCAGATCAGTCAGCCCGCCTGACGGTAGTCTCGACTGTACCGGTAGTAGTAGTCGGAGGAGGGAGCCGCACGATTATAAACCAGCCCCAGGATTCTTACACGACGCTTGCGCAATCGATCCAGGGCTTCACGGACCATTCGTGAATAGGTGTACGAAGCACGTACCACCATGAAAACACCGTCGGCTTTCGTCGCCAGGCCAATGGCATCATCGGTCGCGAGCATCGGAGGACTGTCGATGAGCACATAGTCATATTGAGCCGACAGCTCCCGAAGCAAGCTGTCGGCACGATTGCCCAGCAACAGTTCGCCACTGCTATCCCCGGACTCTCCGCCAGGAAGCAAAAATAGCCTGGTCGAAGCGGATTCGACCCCGGATTCCGGAAGCAGTGCCGGGGGGACTTGCACCGGCACGATGGCCTTGCCAGCCGGCAGGCCGTCCGTGAGCACTTCCCGCAACCCTGGTTTAAGGCTGACCTCAAAAATCCTGTGCAGGGAGCTCCGCCTCAGGTCGGCGTCCACCAGCAAGACCCGCGAACCGGACATTGCCAGGGAGGCCGCCAAATGCGCCGCTACGGTGCTCTTGCCCTCCTTGGGAACGGAACTGGTAAAGAGGATCATCCGCGGACGCGCGGACTCATCGAACATGAAAAACAAAGACGAACGCAGGCTGCGAAAGGATTCGACAAATGCATGTCGTTCTTCCGGCTGCCGCAACATGCGCCGCCCGTTGGTTAGAAGATTCAGGCGGGTCTCGGGAATTTGTCCGACGACTTCCTCCGGAAGCTGATAGGTCAGTTCGGCCGCGGAAATGAACCGGTCGTCGACCGTCTCAAGCAAAACCAACAGGCCCATCCCGACCAATACCGCCAAGACCACCCCGCCGGCGCCAAGTTCAATTTTGGGCAGGAGCGAGCGGCGCGCTGGACCCGCAGGCGCCAGTGGACTCAGCGGTTCCTGGTCCAGACTTCGGTTGAGATCGACTGTTTGGACCATCCCAAGCAACCGGTCATAGAGCGCTTGCGAACGCTGAAGTTCCTGCTTCAAACGCTCATGCTCCGCCAGTTTGCTGCTGGCTGCGACCGCGTTACTTTCCCAGGCGTGATGCTGGCTCTCCAGGCTCTCGATTTGCAGCTCAAGGGATTTTTTCCGGTTTTCCATTTGGGCCAGGGCGCGTTGTCCCCCGGCGGTCTTGAGCGTATTGAGCAGTTGTTCCAAACCGGAGATTTCCTGGTTCAGTTTCACCATCTTGGAATGCGACGGCCGCAGCACCTTGGCGAACTCATCCCGTTTGGCCTTGAGCAGCTCCACTTGTTGCAGAGCCTGGTAATACGCCGCCTCTGCCGGTTGGGTGGCGGCCGCCGCCGCCCGGGCCGCGCGTTCCCCCGGCAATGGCACATCGGAAAAGCTGTTTTGCTCCGTCCGCGAAGCGTCGGTGAACTGCTCCGGCGTAAGCGTCTCGAGCAAACGATGCTCGGTCCGCAAGTCAGACAACAGCTCGTCCAGTTTTGACAAGTGACTGCCCGCGCTCAGCCCGTGTTCGGTCAGGTAGGCAATATTGTTGGATTTTTCGAATGCGATGAGCTCGGCCTGTTGTTGCTTGGACTGTGTTTCGACATCTTTGAGTTGCTCGGAAATGCCGGACAGCGCACCCGCGGAGGCTTGTTGGTGCGCGCCGTTTTTAAGCTGCAAGTACTCATCCATCACGGCGTTGAGAAAGGCTTGAGTTGCCTCCGGGTTGCGTCCTTTGGTTTCCAGGCTCAGCACCGAATGCTTGGGTGAGCTGACCACACTCAGTTCGAAGGGGATGTTCTCCGGGGACACATTGGTTCCCAGAGCAGCGAGTTCGGGAAACCTCGGCGCAATTTTTTGAAAAGCGCGCAGCTGGATGGCGGGGCTCTTCAGCAACTCACCCTGCGTGCTCATGTAACTGGACATCTCTTCGAAGAAAGGCCGCTCACCGCCGGGCAAAGCCAGGCGGGCTGTCAGCCACATGATCGCCTGAGAACGGAACACGGCAGGTTTCATCACGGCGTACACCACGGCCGGACCTCCCAGGAGCAGCAACGACAAGACCGGTATCCACCAGCGTTTGCGCAGCGCGGTCCGGTACCGCTCAAATTGGAATCGCAGCGCGTTTGCCGCAGAAAAATGGTCCGCCGGCTGAATAGCCGATGGCTCCTCGATTTGCAGATCGTGTGAGGAAATGATGGGCCGCAGGTCTCGGTTCATAGGCCGGAAAGTGTTTGTATCAAATCAGAAAAACAGGCAAACCCCGCTGATCAAGGCTCGGCACTGAACTAAAAATTCACCGCCCTCGCGGGCACGTATATCAAGTCCTCCGGTTCGACGGACACATCTTTTTCGGTCTGCCCTTTTTGCCATATATCAGCAATATTAATGACGAAGGTCCGTCCCGGCTTGCCGTTGCCTCTACCACGCACCAGGCGCACTTGCTTCTTATCGGCGTAATCGGTAAAACCTCCGGCTCCCATGATGGCTCGGCTTACCGTCCAGGTTTCGCCGGCGGGTATTTCCTGCGGCCCGGCCGTACGGACCTGGCCGGCCAGGTAAACGCGGCGGCCGCTTATGGTTTTATTGAGTGACTGAATCCCGACAATGACAGTGGCGTGATAGTACGTGGTCTGTTCGAGTCTCTCTTTGAGCTCGAAGGCCAGCTCTTTGCAGGTTTTTCCAGTCACTTTGACCAGGCCCAGCTCCGGAACATCCAACTCGCCGGCGTCCGTTATGGCCAAAGCCTTGGGATCCTCCTGATCCTCCAGAACCCTGAAAATGACCGTATCGCCCACCGCCAGTTTCTGTTTGGCGTCCAGGCCATCCATTATCCCCCCTGAGTATATCATGGGCGAAGTTCCTCCGGACTGTGCCGTGGGAGCCTGGGCGTCGTTGGTGCCCGCGGTCGTGGCAAGCTGCTCATCAGCAGCGATGCCCCGGAGGCAAAGGAAACAAATAGCCAATACAACCGCACCGGCGCTCCGCCGCTGGCCTGGGGCAGGTCTCCCATCGGCCCTTCGTTGTCGTTGCCGGCCTTCTCCAACCTGCAAAGCACGAACATTCCCGTTCAAGCGATCTTTCATTTCACGTGTCAAAACTGATAAACGACCTCGATAAAGGCCTGGTTTTGCGAATAGCCGTGGCTTTCAATTTCGGAATCTTTCAGCCGGTAATTCCAGCCGGCATCCGTCCGCCAATGGTGGCCTAATTGATATTGCGCACTTAGCCCGAAAAGATAGTAGGTGAATTCCTCGTGGTACAGGTTGGCCGTGGTCGATCCGAAAGATTCGTTGTAAAAATTCACCGATGCCAATGGGGTGATGCTCAAACGGGGCCTGGGCGCCCAAGTGATGGAATAAGACAGAGTGGTTCCTTCCAGATTGGCAGCGTTGAATCCTAACTGGTTGTCATGGGCCACCGTCAGCGCTTGATGAAGGAATTGGTTGATCGTGTGCTCGACGTCGCCGTACGCGTAATAGGTATTCTCCGGCTTTAAACCGAGCGAAGCCGCCGCCGAAGAATCGTACTGGATCCGTTCATAACCGCCGCCCACCCGCACGCTGATGAATTCGGAGGGCGTGAATTTGAGGACCGGACCAACCCGGGCGCGCCAGGTATCATAGGATGGGCTATTGGGAAAAGAGTTGAGGCTGCCGGCCGCCTCGAGTCCGACGGTAATCGCTTTAGAGGTGGCCAACATCGCGTCGGTGCTGAAAAGTTCGGACGCGTGGTCGACATAGTTAAAGACGGAATTAGCGGACCACAGGTTCTCGTGGAAATAGCCTGCGGTCATTACGAGTTGGTTTTGATCCCACGTCACGAGAGCGCCTACCCGGTTGAAGTACCGTTTAAACAGCGCTGTGTTGAACAGGTTGAAGAATTCTCCGCCAGTGTCATAGACCGGGCTTTCCTGGTAAGAGAACTTCTCGCTGAACTTCACCCTGAAATCGCCGCTGCGCAGCGTGAAGGAAAGATCCGTGTTCGGATTGATCAACGGAACTCCGGAATTCAGCTGGGTGTTTTTCAAGTACTCGTAGTAGCCGAGGCCGATGTCGAAATGGAGGGCGTTGAACTGCCCGACCGGAAAGAGAGCTGAGATATCACACTCCGGAACTATCACGAAATCGTCGCTCGGATGGTTCTGGGTAAGAAAGACATTATCCACGTACACCAGTTTTAATCCGGCATCGAAATTCAGACCGCCCGTGCCGACCGGAATGAGGAAATGCGCCGGCTCCGCCTCGGGAATCTTTGCCAGAGCTGCGGGCTCGTTCAAAGGAGAATGACCCAACTGATAGGTCTCGGCCGAGAGGGCGACCGGAGGCGGGGAGGTTGCCTCCTGGGCGCGGGCGGCACTGGACAGCCCGAGCGTGGCCGAAACAGCCAGAAGGGCGTCAATCAACGGAGCGGGGAGCGGGCGCGGACGCCTCGCAGACACAACCACGCTCTTGGGTGAATTTGGCCTCATTTCCCTTTAGAAGTCACGATCCAAGGCTTTCAGTTAGCTGCAAAGGACCTGTCGATGCGGCATTCAGAGGTGCATTTGCGCAAACCTGTTCTCGCAGTTCAAGCGGGCCGACCGAAGCCAGTGCTGCTCCCATAGCGGGCGCTGGTTGCGCCGAACGCGCTGCTCCGGCTCGTATCCCACGCCAGGCGAGACCGGTCGAGTCCTGAGCGGCGAGTCTATCTTTACCGGGAATATTCTTTCGCCACTGCCCAGGGCTCATGCCAAATCGGCGCTTGAAGCAAGCGTTGAAATGACTGAGCTGGTTAAAACCAACCTGCTCGGCAACATGGATGATCTTGGCATTGGGATTTCGTAACAAGGAAGCTACCTTCATCAAGCGGAGCTCCATCCTTAAATCGGCGATCGAGCTCCCGAAAAACCGATGAAACAGCCGGGTGAGGTGCCGCCGGCTGCAACCGAAGCGCGACGCCAGCTCATCCACCGGCAGACCCAGGAATTCTTCCTCGGAAAGCTCCTCGAAAACCTGTGCCATGTGCTCCTCCGGCTGGAGGAACCCGGGCTTCCGAGTTCGGGCATGGTCGAATTCTCTGGACAGGAGTCTTGCCGCAATAGCCAGCACTTGGGCCCGTTGGGCCAGGCTTCCCTCCGCTGGCATCGATGCCAACAGTTTGTGGCTGGCGCGCGCCTCCGGATTGGATGGCCCATAAAGCCGTGGGTTCTCCAACCTCCCGAGCACGTCATCGAGTAAGCTCAACTGCCCGGCATCGCAAAGCGGGAACAATTCTTCGGTGCGCAAGGAAAAACAATGAAACGCCAGGCCCCACTTGCCTGCCAAGAGACGGCAACGCACCCCCTTTTGACGTACTACCAGGGCGCTTCCTTGCTCCAGGCGTAACGTCAAGTCTTCATGATGATAAGAACCATTACTCGAGGAAACTAGAATGAACAACAAGCCGTCCTCCTGCCCCTGCCAATCCCAGATCGAGCTTCGGGCTAAGCGAACGCCTTGCACGGTCAGATAATTGTGCAATCGCATTTACGAATGCCTGGTGCGAGGTCCGGAGTCCGCTCTTCTCCTTCTGTCGACACTAGGCTACTACTACAGTTCTCAACAGCCTACCTAATTGAGAAAGGATTACTGCTCGCCCTCCGTTTTGGAATGGGGTGAATACCTAACTCCGGCTGCGGACTCTACGGATAGGTTCTGTCCGGTCGAAATCATCGGCCAAAAGGGATAGAAGCGCGTTTTAAAACTACCAACTTGGCCAAGGGCTCCTGGGTTTGGAGTCCCGCCTTTAGGCGGTTTCGCCGCCAAAACCACTGAAGGCGGAACTCCAATCCGAATTCTAAAACACCCTCTAAGTCCGCCTGCGCCAAAGCACCCGTCACAACGCCTCGAAATCCTCTACCTCCAGCTGGACGGCGGCTGCTTGCCCGATGAAATCCAAGCGAAGCAGAACTGTTGTTCGGCCGTACCGTTCCTCCACCCATCCTTCGAGGCCCCGCAAAGGGCCGAACTTAATCCGCACGCGCGTTCCAACACCGATCTCCGGCGCCAGAAACACCGGCACGCCACTGTTCAACGCTCCCAGGATCTCCGCAATCTGTTGAGCGAAAGTTTTTTGATCGCTTACCGTCAGAAGATTGGCGAGATACTCGTTTTGCAGGACAAGCTGTTTCTGACCGGGAAGCAGTTGCAAAAAAACGTAACCCGGGAACAATGGCTTTTCGAAAGTAACCCTCTTGCCTGGGTATTTTCGAACCGATTGATAGCAGGGAAGGGTTACCGCGACGCCTCTGTCCAGGCAGAACTGCTGCAGCTTCTTCTCACAACGAGCCCGCGTATGAGCGACAAACCAAAGCAAATCAGTCATTCGGCGGCGCGCCAAAGGTGGTTGAAATCCGTCATTTCGCAACATAGGGAGAAGTTCTGAAGGCCGTCAAGCGGCCTGGAATAGCTGGCAAGACCTACCGCAGTGGGCAATTTGGAGGGCTTGGCGGGATGTCCCAAAAACGGCCAAATTTGTCCCATAAATAAGCAGATTCTGACGGGAAGCTTGCCTAATATACTTGCGTCGTATGCAGTTGACTGAAAGCCGTTGAGGAGTTTGAACCACCATTCGGCATAGCGAATATGAATCGAGTTGTACGGGGCGTTCTTTTTGGGGGATTACTGGCAGCGTTTGTTGCGGGTGCTTCTTTGCCCTCTGCCAGGCAGGATCATCGTCCCGCCGTCACGCAGTCGGCAGAATCAATCAATACCGCGCTTAGCACCTTGCCTGCTGAGGCGAAACAACCTTTGCCCCCGCGACCGACAGCTTATTTTGCACGCTTGGCTTTCAAACCCGTGCCGGTCGAGGTTCCCCCCGGGGTTTTGACTTTATTGGCCGCCGCTTGTCTGGTCGCGCCCTTCGGCTTGACGACCTGGGCCACGCTGCGACGGCGTCTTTAGATTCCTGATCGAATTCTCTAAGAGGGTGTTTTAGAATTCGGTTTGGAGTCCCGCCTTCAGGCGGTTTTGGCGCCGGACCGCCTAAAGGCGGGACTCCGAACCTCATACGCCCGCCGCCCAAGTCGATATCTTGAAAACACGCTCTGGGAGAGTGGCTTAAAAGTTAGGCCGTGGCGCCATTCCGGCGGCGAGACGCCGCCGGAACCCGCAGGCGAGGACGCCTGCGCTACGTAGCGCGGGCGTCTGGCCGCGGGTCTTGGCGGCGTCTCGCCGCCAAGATCAGTATTAAAACACGCTCCTAAGCTTTTTGCAGGACGAGTACGGTATTGTCCGCCAGATTCAGCCGAGCCAGACCCACTTCGAACCCCGCCAGGAGCGCTTTGAGCGGTCTCAAGATCGGATTACGCTTATACGCGGTGGTTTGGCGGAGCAAGTGAGCGCGTTGCTCGTCTGGCACAAATTCTCCTCTCCCCTTCCAATCCTGCCAGATGACGACCGGGTTGAAATGGGTGGACCCGACCTGAACCATCCGGAAATCTTCCACGCCGTTGACCAGTCGAGCAAGTGTGTCACGGGTGAAGTAGTTCACGTGTTGCGGAAAGATGTAGCGGTATTTGGCGCCGAGAAGCCGCCGCGCTAATGACTCAAAGTTCGGGACCAGGATGAAACAGAAGCCTCCCGGCTCCAGCAGTTCGGCGGCTTTGCGCAAAAAGTCTCCGGGGCTGGCTAAGTGCTCCAGCACAGCCCAAAAGGTGATTGCCGAAAATCGTTTTCCTGCCGCGCTTAATGAGAAAAAAGACTCCCGCAGAACCGGGACCCCCTTCTTTTCCGCGTAATCCAGCGCCGGCCCTGCGACGTCATTGCCCAGGATTTCGTAATCTGCGGGAAAGCGCGTCTTAAGTTGGAAAAGAAACGCGCCGGTCGAGCATCCAACATCCAGCACGCTTCCCTGCCGGCAAGAGCGGCGGAACAATTTCAGCTCGCGCTCGAATCGCACTGGGGCGTAATCACTATCCACTTTGTCCGGAGAAAGATAGTACGGCTGAGCCAATTGATCGTAAAAGAGCCCAGTTGCCCAACCTTCGTCGATCGGATCGGCATACACCATGGCGCACTGTCCACACTGAACCAGCCGCAGATCCTGTTTGCGCAGCAATTCCTTTGCTTCACGGGAGTGGCATACCGGGCAATCCCGTGAAATCGGCGTGCTGGATCTGGTCGTGATCAATTTATTAGCGGTCGTCAGTTATAGGTAGGGACGGCGCGCTGCGCCGTCCGCGCCGCGTTCAGCGGCGCAACCGGCGTCAGGATTCGCCGGGCACCGTGCCATTGTTCCGCTCGCTGTACGCGGGCAGGACATCGCAGCGCAATGTCATCTACCAGCACGATGTCCTTACCAATGTCTGGAGCAAATATCGATTCGCAAATGGCTAGCACCGCCAGCGCACGAACGTGGCTCTGACGTGACGCGAAACCAGCATGTACCAACACCAGACAGGACGAAATGAAGGCATGCACTACAGCCGATGGTGTGCTGGTAGCCAATTCGCGGAGCAGGCAACGAAGAAAAGGGCAAGACCCCATGGAGCAACTTGGTTTTTTGGATTTTGTTTCTCGTGAAAGGGATGGCTATGACCAAACATGTGATTTGTATTCTTGCGCTTATTTGCACGGTTTCCTGCGCGGTCGCGCAGACGACCTCGGGGCAATCCTCGCCAACGTACCCGGGAAACAATAACGACAATAATCAGCCTGGTCAGTATGGCCGGTCCGAAAGAGCACCGCGCAACAATCCCCAGGCGCCCGCATATAACGCAAATCAAACCCAAATCGAGGCCGGCGGTGTGCTCTTTTCCAATCGGTTAGGACAGACCTTTTCTGCCCAGGACCTGGCAGCTCAGCTCCAGAATCTACGCAACGCAGTTGACCAAACCGTTCCCATTCTGAGCGCGTTCAATGAAACCTACTCCAATTCCAATAGCGGCGGCCATCAAACGGTTGGCAGTACGCTCTCCGGTATTGTTTCGGATGTGTTTCATCGCAACCAGGGATCTGCGCAAACATCCGCTAACGAAAGCCCCACTACCAGCAACTTGCTCTCGGTTCTGCATGGGTTATTAAACAAGAATTCCACCGCCACCACTCCAGCCGCTGCGCCCAATCCGCAGGATCTACTTTCTCTCCAGAGTGATTTGCAACCGGTCGTGTCCGTTCTCCAGCGGTTAAACGTGCAAAGCACCTCCAACCAGCTTGCCGCTCCCTATCCGAACGGCTCCCTTACACCCACCGGCCGCTAACTTCGTCACCCAAGAGGCCACGACAACACCCCGGCGCAGCTAACCTATCTGGTGAGCAAGCCCGCGGCTTGCCAGAAAGGAGCCGGTAGCGGGTCCCTCAATCGCCCTTCGCCTCTCCCACGGCGGCGCTTGTGTCCTGTGGCCTGCTTGTTACTCTGCGCGCCAGATGAACAACAACACGCACATGTCCTTCATCAAAGAGGATCCCTGGCGGATCTTCCGCATCATGGCCGAGTTCGTAGATTCCTTTGAAGCTTTATCCCAGGTGGGCCCTGGCGTGACGGTGTTCGGCTCGGCGCGAATGCTGCCCAATAACCCTTACTATCAGTCGGCGGTCGAGCTGGCCAAAGGCCTGGCCCGGCACAACCTGGCGATTATCACCGGTGGCGGTCCTGGCATTATGGAGGCTGCCAATCGCGGCGCGTACTCGGTGAAAGGCAAGTCCGTGGGGCTTAATATCGAGCTGCCCATGGAACAGAAGGGCAACCGGTTCGCCAATATCCCGATCAACTTTCACTATTTCTTTTCACGCAAGGTCTGTTTCGTCAAATACAGCATCGGCTTCGTGTTTATGCCCGGCGGTTTCGGGACTCTTGATGAATTTTTCGAGGTCCTGACGCTGGTTCAAACGCAGCGCATCCCCAGCTTTCCCCTGATTCTGTTTGGCAAAGAGCATTGGAAAGGCCTGATTCGCTGGATGAAGGAGCGCCTCGAGGCGGCCAAGTTCATCAGCCCGGGAGATTTGGAGCTGTTCAAGCTCACCGACGATCCCCAGGAAGTCATCGACATCATCCTGGAGTATGAACGCCGTGTCGGCCCGCCCGACATCATGCCAAAGGCCTTTGCTTAGTCATAAACATAATTACGATGACGTTTTCGAGTTTGTGTTTGTGACCACTTAGTCCGCGTGTACCAAGTCACCCGCCTGAACAACGGCCTGACCCTCGCCACGGCCGAGATGCCGCACATGATTGGCGTGAGCGTCGGGATTTGGGTCGGTGTCGGTTCGCGCTACGAATCGGCCGAGTTGAATGGGGTCTGCCATTTTATCGAGCATCTGTTGTTCAAGGGCACCAAACGCCGGACGGCGCGGGAGATTTCCCAGGCGGTCGAAGGCGTGGGCGGTTACCTCAACGCTTTCACCAGCGAAGAGAGCACCTGCTTTCATGCCCGGGCGTGCCACGATCGATTCGAGGAGCTGCTCGATGTCCTGGCGGATATGCTGCTCGATCCAAAGATGGCTCCCGTGGAAGTGGCCAAGGAACGGGAAGTCATCAAGGAAGAGATGGCCATGTACCTCGATGAGCCGCAACACCAGGTTCAGGAATTGCTCAATGCCACCCTTTGGCCCGGACAGCCGCTCGGCCGCCCGATCACAGGCACGACCAAAACTCTGGACCGCATGCGCCGCCAACACATCGTCGGATATCTGCGCACGCATTACCTCACGGGCAATACCCTGGTCGTGGCAGCCGGCCGGATCACCCATCGCGCGGCGCTGCGAGCACTTCGCCCGTACGCCCGCCATTTTTCGGTCGGCCGGCCGCCGCCATGCCTCCCGGTCACCGTCGACCAGCAGGGGCCGCGCCTCGCGTTGTGCAGCAAACGCACTGAGCAAACCCAAATGGCGCTCGGTATCCATACCTGGTCGCGGCACGATGCTCGTCGCTACGCCTTGCGGTTGCTCAATACGATTTTGGGCGAAAACATGAGCTCGCGTCTCTTTCAAGTAATTCGCGAAGATCGTGGCCTGGCCTATTCCATTTACAGCAGCCCCAGCTTTTTTCACGACACGGGCGACCTGGTGATCTCGGCCGGCCTGGATACCGACAATTTGGAGCAGGTGTTGCGCTTGGTCTTGCGTGAGCTGCGCCGCCTTGCCCGCACCGCACCCGGGACTGCGGAATTGCGACGCGCTCGCGATTACGTCAATGGCCAGATCGACCTTGGACAAGAGAGCACGGATAGCCAAATGAACTGGATGGGTGAACAGTTGCTCGGTTACGGCAGGATTTTCCGGCCCGGCCAAATCAAGGACCACCTGGCACAGGTTACCGCGGCCCAGATTCGGCAAGTGGCCAATGAACTGTTCCGGCCGGAAAGGTTCAGTTTGGCGTTGGTCAGTCCATTGCGTTCAGCGGCTTACTTGGGTTCCATCCTATGCGCTGTTTAACTCAGAGGTTCGAGCGATGGGACCAGCCGGAAGCGGTCTTCGAACGCCTGGGTTCTGAACCTGGTTTGATGTTGTTGAGCAGTTCCTTATCCCACACGGAGCTCAGCCGTTATTCGTTCATTGTCGCCCGGCCTTTCCTCACTTTCCGATCGGCGGGGCCGCGTTGCGAGTTGAGTTGGCCGGGCGGGGCGGACATTCATTTTGGCAATCCCTGGCGCGTTCTGGAATCTCTCCTGGCGCGCTATGAATTAAAGGATGAGTTCGATTTGCCGCTGCCTCTGGGCGGCTGCTTCGGGTACTGGGGTTACGAGCTCAAGAACTTTCTTGAACCCCGCTTGCCACAGCGGGCTCGTGATGAGCTGGAACTCCCCGATAGCGTTCTCGGTTTTTATGACAGCTTGCTGGCCTTCGATCATGCCTTGGGTGTGATCTGGATTGTGGCGACCGGGCTCAAGCGCGACGGATCGCGCGACGTTGCTGCTGCCGGTCAACAAATGGACTTCTGGCAGGAGAAACTCGCGGCAGTTCCCACAGAACTGGCGTCTTCAGGACTGGATCACGGAGACACGATCTGCCGCGGCGAAAAGGCTAAGTTAGTGGAGGGCGCTCAGGTTACCGATTTGGGTTGCGATTGGCCGGGCAACCCCGAGGTATTCTCGAACCTGCACCGCAGCCAGTTCATCGAGCGTGTGCTCCGCGCCAAGGCTTATATCCAGGCCGGGGATATTTATCAGGTCAATCTCTCGCAACGGCTCAGTGCGGTCTGCCCGACCTCGCCTTGGAGCTTTTTCCGCGCGTTAACCGGAATTTCGCCAGCCCCCTTTTCCGCTTACCTGGACGCCGGCGACTTTCAACTGGCGTCTTCATCTCCGGAACTGTTCCTTCGTTTGAGCGGTGCTCACATCCAGACGCGACCCATCAAAGGCACCCGCCCACGCGCGACGGATCCTCTCGTGGATTCACAGCTCAGTTACCAACTGCAGACCAGTAGCAAGGAGCTGGCTGAGTTAGTCATGATTACCGACCTGTTGCGCAATGACCTTGGCCGGGTCTGCCAGTTCGGTTCCATCCGGGTGCCGGAGATTGCCCGCCTCGAGCGATTCGCTCACGTGCACCACCTGGTCTCTACGATCGAAGGTTCGTTACGCAATGAGCTCACTCATTTGTCGGCTTTGGCTGCTTGTTTTCCAGGCGGCAGCATCACGGGCGCGCCCAAGGTCCGGGCCATGGAAATCATCGATGAACTTGAGCCGGTCCGGCGCGGGCCTTACACGGGCGTGCTGGGGTATCTGGGCTTTAACCGCGAAAGCCAGCTTTCGATCATCATCCGAACCGTGCTGCATAAGGCCGGCACCGCGCATTTTCCGGTCGGCGCAGGCATTGTAGCGGATTCGATTCCCGAGGCTGAGTATGCCGAGACGCTGGCCAAGGCTCGTGGTTTCGTCGAGACGCTGCGGTTGTATTCTCGCTCAAATGATCGTGTTCCTCAACGGCAGCTTCGTTCCTGAAGAACGGGCAATGGTTTCGGTGTTCGATCGCTCGTTTCTGTACGGCGATGGACTTTTCGAAACCATGTTGATTGCAAACGGTATCCCTTTTCGCTGGTCTCAGCATCTCGAACGGATTGAACGCGGCGCCGCTTTGCTGGGCATCACGCTTCCTTTTCAGGCCGCGCGTTTGTGGGAATTTGCCTCGAAACTCGTGCTCGACAATCAAATGCCCAATGCTCTGTTGCGTCTGACGCTTTCCCGCGGAGTTGGCCTTCGCGGCTATTCTCCTCGGGGCGCAGATTCTCCCGCCATGGTGATGTCGCTGCATCCGGCGCCCGTTCTGAGCGACGCTTTAACCAGTTGGAAATTGGCCACTGCCTCCGTGCGCTTGCCGGCTAACGAGCCGCTCGCTCAACTTAAACATGCCAATAAGCTTCCCCAAATCCTGGCCCGGGCCCAGGCTGAACAAGCGGGCGCTGACGAAGCATTGCTCGTCAACACCGACGGCTTTCTCGTCGAAGGCGCCAGCAGCAATTTGTTCTGGATAGAGCAGGGGACGGTCTCCACGCCGCCGCTGAGCAGTGGGATCCTGGCCGGCGTCACCCGATTGGTTGTGTTCGAGCTCTGCCAAAAACTTGGAGTGCGATTCCAGGAACGAAATATTACTCCTCCTCAACTCGTCCGCACCGAAGGGGTATTTGTCTCGCTGAGTTCCTATGGCTTGGCGCAAGGGGTGTCGCTCGATGGCCATAACCTGCGCCGATCCGATGTGACCCTTCCTCTTCATCGCGCTTACGTGGAGTTGGTTCAGCGTGAAACAGCCTCAGCCTGACCCCGGAAAACGCCGGTACACCCGCCCCCGAGTTTTCTATCCTTAAACCCCGACGGCGTCTAATGCGCGCCGGGCATTTCCCTCTCCTCCCTGGGGGCCTGGGAGGAGAGGGCAAGGGAGAAAAGGCATTTTTTTTACGTTGCTCCTCCACAAATTCGTGCCGAGAGTTGTCGACGCTCCCAGATGGCTGCTTTAGGGTTGTCGCTTCACAACCAACCCGATATTGATCCGGCGATGAAACATTTTGTAGCCCAGTTTTGGTCAGCCTTGGCGTGCTTAATCATGATCCCCTCGCTCCAGGCTGCCGACCGGGTCATCTACGAGGGCAAAGCCGGGCCGGGTTTGGGCAAACAAATTGTTTTCCTCTGCGGCGATGAAGAGTACCGTTCAGAAGAAGCCTTGCCGATGTTGGCCAAAATCCTCGCGGTGCGCCACGGCTTCAAATGCACGGTTCTTTTTCCGATTAACCCCGCCGACGGTACGATCGATCCCGTCACCCTGACCAACATTCCGGGTATGGAAGCCCTGGATTCGGCCAGCTTGTGTGTTATGTCGCTGCGTTTCCGCGAATTGCCCGACGACCAGATGAAACACTTTGTCGATTATCTCAATCGCGGTAAACCGATCATCGCGCTGCGCACCAGCACCCATGCTTTCGCATACGATCATAACAAACAAAGCCCGTACGCCCGCTTCGATTGGCGTAACAAACAGTGGCCGGGCGGGTTTGGCCAACAGGTATTGGGTGAAACCTGGGTCGATCATCATGGGAGTCATGGCAAGGAAAGCACCCGCGGCGTCATTAACCAGACCTTCAAGGATCATCCCATTCTCCGCGGCGTAACCGATTTGTGGTGCCCGACCGACGTCTACGCCGTTACCCATCTGGGGTCCGACGCCCGAATCCTGGTCTGGGGGGAAGTCCTCAGTGGGATGAACCCCACCGATCCGCCCGTAACCGGTGCGAAAAACAATCCACTCATGCCTTTGGTCTGGGTGCGCGGTTATCGCAGCGAAGAAGGGCGTGTTTGCAGGATTGTGACCACTACTATGGGGGCAGCCGTTGATTTGCAAAACGAAAGTTTGCGGCGGCTCCTCGTCAATGCCGCTTACTGGTTAACCGGCTTGGGCCAGAAAATCGACGGCAAAGCCGATGTGGCCTATGTTGGGGAGTATAAACCGCTGTGGTTTGGCTTCGGGAAATTTGCGAAAGGTATAAAGCCAGATGACCTGGCCATCAAAAACGGCCCTTAGAGCATGTTTTAAAACAGCAGCTTGGTCGCGGGCGCCTGGGTTTGGAGTCCCGCGCTCAGGCGGTTCGGCGCCCGGCCGCCTAAAGGCGGGACTCCCAAACCGAATTCTAAAGCACTTTCTTAGCGGGTCGATGCCTTCAAGGCAGGGGCACTTGCTTTGGGCGTTGGGTTTGTTTTTTCTGGTCTCTTTTCTTGTTGTTCCCGGTGATGCCCAAACCCGGCTTCCGGTGGCGATTGCCGAAACCAGCGTCGGTTCCAACGTGGGTGATGACTTGCGCGATGCCTGGCTCGGCATTGCTGCCGCCACGAACTCCTGGGCTCTAGCAATCCGCGGGCAGCCGCAATGGGAGCAGGTCCGCAAAGCCACCATTCCTGAAACGATCAAACTGGCTCAAACGGGAGTCGCCGTAGCCCAACTGCGCCTGGCTTATGGTTACTTCGCCGGTGACGGTCTCGAGCGCGACTATTCACAAGCGGTTTCGTGGTCCAATAAGGCCGCTGAGGCCGGACTCGCTCCGGCTCAATTCCTTTTAGGCATCGCGTACCTGAACGGTTTGGGTGTGCCGCAAAACTTTGAAACTGCGGTCGAGCACCTCAATCAGGCCGCGGAGCAGGGGTTCGCCGGCGCGGAGTTTCAGCTGGGCTTGTGTTATTTGCGCGGCGGCCCCGGGATCAACCAGGCTCCGGCCAGGGGAATCAAATGGCTGACCCGCGCCGCCGAACAAGGCAAACCGAACGCCCAGCAGTTCCTGGCCTGGTGTTATGCCTCCGGGACTGGTGTGAATGAAGATCCGGCTCAGGCGCTGGCGTGGTGCCGCCGCGCGGCCGAGCAAGAGCTGCCTACAGCCGAGGATTTTCTGGGCATGTTTTGCGCCAGTGGTTATGGGTCCACTCAGG
>Ga0070741_10010425_pt1 | contig 17550 bp, 6 predicted proteins | sample Coa_R1_4_FD_66440 | JGI IMG/M metagenome (GOLD analysis project Ga0070741, IMG submission 66440) | Surface soil microbial communities from Centralia Pennsylvania, which are recovering from an underground coalmine fire - Coalmine... | ecosystem: Environmental > Terrestrial > Soil > Unclassified ...
GGGCGAGGGCGGGCGGAGGGACGGGGGCGCGGGGCAGGGGGCAGGGGGCGGGGGGAGGGACGGGCGGGGCGAGGCGGGGGAGGGAGGGGGAATTTGGGGCGCTAGGTGCTCGCGAAGAAGCCGCTGCAGTCGATGACCAGGTGAATGGTGCCCGTCGAGTTGTTGAGGATCGTGATATCGCCGCCGGCGCCGCCCGCGACCGGGACGGAGTTCGCGATCGTCTCGGCGGCGTTCCAGTTGAGGTCGCTGGTGCCGGGCTGGGCGGTGCCGCCGGGGAAGGCGACCAGGTTGCCCCGCATGGACGGCTGGGTGACCGTCACGTTCAGCATGAGGACCGGCGCCGCCGCGGTGGTGATCTGCCGCACGCTGGTGCCGGGGATCGGATAGCTAGCGCCGGCGCCGACCGGGCCGAGTGCGCCGCCCACCCCGTCACGGGTGTCGGCCAGCCGCGTGGGATTGGTGGCGTGGTAGACGTCTCCGCCCTGGCTGGCGGGCGTGTAGTAGCCGAGGATGTCGCCGATCACGTCGATCGCTCCGCCATGGTTGACTATCGCGATCTTGCCGCCGGAACCGAGCGGGACATCCCCGGCGTCGGCCGCGATGGAGCTGGACGTCGCGCTGAAGCTGAGCGCCGTGTCAAGTGCCGGGGGTTGTGCGCCGGCCGCGTAGACCGCCAGGTAGCCGCCGCTGGCCTCGTCCGTGACCGTCAGGTTGATCGCCACCGCCGTGGCGGACGCGGGTACCAGCGGGCTGGCGCCGGACGACGTGACCTGGAGCGCGACGGTGCCGCCTTCCGGAACCCGCCCGGTGGGCGCGCCGATTCCCGATCGCGTGTCCAGGACACGGGTGGCGGTCACCGGGTGGTAGGTCTGCGCGCCCGCCGCGAGCACCGTGTCGAAGTAGCCGGTGACGTCGATGACGAACTGTGCGGTGCCCGCCGAATTCAGGTGCAGCGCGATCTTGCCGTCCGGGCTGACCGGGACGACCTGGTAGTCGGTGACGACGGTGCCCGGGTCGAAGTTGAGGCTCGCGGTGGCCGGCAGCTGGTCGCCGTCGGCGTAGGTGGCGACGTTGCCGGACGCGGTCGGCCCGGTGAGCGTCAAGTCGATAGCAACCGCGGTGACCCCGGCGGCGGGGATGCCCGCGGTGCCGGCGATCTTGAGCTTGGTGTCCGAGTTCGGCGCGACCGGGCCGGTCGTGCCGCCCAGGCCGTTGCGGGTGTCCATGATCCTGGTCGGTGCCAGCGAGTAGTGGTAACTCGCCGGGCTCGGCGTGGTGATCGGCGTCAGGGCCTGGTTCCACGCCTGGACCATGGCGACCTGCCCGGCGAAGTAGCTGCCCCGCTTGCCGCCGGCCAGCGCATCGCCGACGTGGAACGGGCCGGTGGCGCCAGCCGCTGGGGCGGTGTGCGTGCGGTAGCCGACCAGGACCCCGTCCACCCACAGGCTCATCACGCCGGTGCCGGCGTCGTAGCTCGCGGTTACCTGTGTCCACTGACCGAGTTGGATACTGCCGCCGGTGACAGTGTCGAAGGTGCCCGCGCTGGTGATCAGCCCGAATGTCCACGCGGTCCCGGTCGTCCCGAGGGTGAGCCCCGCAGACGAGCCGCCGTCCTGGGAGAGCAGGACCTGGCCGGCAGCCGTGGGGCTGGCCCAGGCAGAGACGGTGAAGCTACCGGTCAAATCGAGCACCTTGCCGGTGGTCGCGAGGTCGCCGCTGCTGCCGTCGAGAATCACGTCGGGGTTGAAGTAGCCGTCCTTGTCGTTCCAGGAGGTGCCGCTGTTCCCCTGTAGCGAGAGGCCGCCGGCGGCGTCGTCCGCCGCGCTGCTCACCGCGCCGCTCACCTGGTCGTTGAGCGGCCACTGGTGGGTAGCGGTGACCAGGCAGGTGGTGGGCCCGGCCTTCGGGCACGAACCGGCCGCCTGCGGGAGCTGGCTGAGCGTGGTGCCATCGGGGCTGAGCTGGTAGGTGTAGACCCCGCCGCTCGGGGTGACGGCCCACACGCCGAGCTTTCCGCCGCCGAAGCTGGCTGCCCGCACCTCGGCGACGGTGCCGCCGCCGAAACCGCTGGCGGCGACCTGGACGGGGGACGACAGCCCGCTGACCGTGGCGCTGTTGATGACCTGGTAGGCAAGGCCGGCCAGGGCGCTCGGGCTGTAGTAGTACACCGCCCCGGCGGGGCTGACCGCGAACATCGCGGGGATGTCCTGGACCAGCGTCGTCGCGATGGACCATCCGGCCCAGCTTCCCCCGTCGGCCGGGTTCTTGTCCGACAGGTCGACGGTCTCGGTGGGCTGCAATGACGGGTCGGTGCCGCCGATGCCCGCCCAGTCGCCGTTCTCGTCGGGCTCCAGGAACAGCGAGCCGTTGGCGACGAGCAGCAGGTCGGGGTTGCCCGGGGTTTCGTAACTCGTGGCCACGCCGCTCGCGCCGTTCTCGGCCGCGAACATGTTGCCGCCGCTGGCGCTGGACGAGGCGCACACGGGCGTGTCGGACTGCGTGGTCGCGTCGTACACGTAATACGTGAAGACGCCGGGGGACACGTCGGCCTGGCTCCCTGTCACCGGATCCAGCGGCAGCGCCTGGCCGTACGTGGCCAGGATCTGGCCGGAGCACGCGGCGGTTCCGTTGGTGGACGGATAGTAGTCGAGCACGTCGTTGAATCCGTCACCCTGGAACTGGCCGGTGATGACCTGGGTTCCGGTCCAGTCCGCCGGGCTCTGGGCGGAGTTGCGCCCGGTGCCCTTCAGGCCGATGTTCGCGGCGGCGGGGGAGATGGCGCCGCCGCCGGTGCCCGCCGCGAGCCAGAGGCCGGCGGGCAGCGAGGTGCTGCCCGCGCCCGGCACCAGCAGGTCGGCGTTGCCGTCGCCGGTCACATCGCCGTCGGCCTGTGGTGCGGCCGCGGCCGCGATGATCACGCAGGACTGCTGCTGCCCGATGTTGCCGCCCGGGCTGAACGCGTATACGGTGAGGATGTTTGTCTGTGCGGTGGGCGTGATGGTCGCCGTGACCTTGCCCCCGCTCGCCGGGAGGCTGACCGGCTCGCCGTTGTTGAGCTGGTAGGTGTAACCCGACGGCGTGCCCTTGTCGGTGGCGGCGGGCGCGAAGTAGAAGCTGGCCGGCGTGCCCACGGTATAGGTGAACGAGGTCGTGTCCGTGCGGGTGCACGCCGTGCCGAGGGCGGAGTCAAGGAAGATGCCGGGGGCGCCGGGCTGGGAGATGTCGTAGGTGAACGCCTGGAGAGCGGACGTCGCATCCTGGCTGTGATTGCCGTTGGAGACCGTGGCGTACCAGGTCACTTTCATCGTGGTGCTCGACGGCAACCCGCCGAAGGTGCTGGAGGTGACGTCGGCGACGAGGGTGGCCTCGGGGATCCGCAGCACGGCCGTGGTGCCAGAACCCGTCGGGATGGCGGCGCTCTTGATCACCTCGCCGGTGTGGCCGGTGACGTAGGCGGTGATCGTGGTCGTGAGCGTGCCGCCATCCGGGTCGTGCACCGGGGCGTACAGCGTCACGTCGCCCTTGCCGATCGTGCTGGCGTTGGGGGAGGTGTACAGCCCGGTCGGGGTGGCCGGGGCGTGCATGAACGTTATCGACAGGGCCGGGGTGACGGGGTTAGTGGTCTGCGGGGAGAACACCTCGTAGTCGTTCTGGTTCGTGCCGTTGCCGGTGAACTGCTCCGCGCCGTACGAGGTGCCGGCCAGCGCCAGGGTCTGCGTGGCCTTGCCCGCTTTGACGTCGCTGGTGATCCAGCCGGTGGACAGCCCGAAGGACACCGACGAGGCCGGGCAGGACGAACTCCAGCCGTGCGCGAACGACGCGGTGCCCACGGCGCCGCCGAGCGACCTGTTCTGCGTGAACCAGCTGTTCCAGTTGTCGTTGCTCTGGCTGAGCGTGGCCGAGGGGGCGTACACGTCCACCGTCTGCGCGGTGCAGTTGTTGGCGGCGACGTTGGTGATGTAGAAGGTCGCCGTCTGGATGTCGTCGCTGGTGCCCTCCGGGCCGAGCAGGCTCAGCGGCAGGCTGAAGTTGATCAGCGTGTCTGCCCAGAAACCGGTCGGGGAATCGCCGACCTGCATCAGCCCTTGGGACTCGGCGGAGGAGTTCCAGTGCGGGTCGGTGGGAAAGTTCTGCGACGGGGTGGACCAGCTGACCTTTCCCCCGGTCCACGTCGGATCGATGAACACCGGGAACACCGTGTGCTGCCCGCGCAGCACGGACGCGTCCGGGACCAGTCGCATGGTCTTGCCGGACAGGCTCACGGCAAGGGTGCCGTGGTGCGCGCCGGCGTCGGCGGCAAGGGGAGTTGACCTGGCGGTGCCTGGCTTGGTGGCCGAATCCCACATGGCCGGCGCGGCGGCGCCGAAGACCAGTGCGCCCTTGGCGTCGCGTGCGGTGACGTCGCCGTGCGGGTCGCTGCTGACGGCGAGGCCGCTGGTGGCCATCGAAGCGGTCAGCAGGGCGGCGAGCCGGGGATCCGCGGCCGCGGCCGCGTCGTGCACGACGTACACGTCGCTGAAGCCACCGTCAGTGTGGGCGGTGACGACCAGGTCGGTCCCGGGCAGCACGGATTGGTAGGTGGCGGTAGCGCCGCTGAGGACCGGCACCGGCAGCGAAGCGGGGAGGGTCAGGCTGAGCGAACTGGCGCCGGATCGCATGGTGGCCAGCGCAGTGGTCCCGCCGCCGGACAGCACCAGCGGTGTGGCGGTGAGCGCCGGGGAGATCGTGCCGTCGGCGTTCTTCCGCAAGGTCGCGTCCAGCGGCTGCCAGGTGCCGTCGGCCAGCTTGCGCACCGGCTGCGCGGTGACGGTGAGCGTGAACCTGCCGTCCGGGTTCGCGATCAGCATGGTCGTCGGGGTTTCCGCCGCCGTGACGTTGACCGGCTTACCGGTCTGCCGGGCGCGGGCCAGTGCCTGGTCCTCTGATGCGCGCGTCGGGCCGGCTGTCCGTGCGTTCCCGGCGGCATTCCGAACGGTCGCGGCATGCGCCGCCGTCGTGCCCGCTATCGCGTTCAACGCGAGTATGGCACCGGTGGTGAGCACGGCCAGCACGCGCCGGGGGCTATTCACGGGCATTCCGATAGCCTATTGCGCGGTCGCGCTAAACGGGGCCGGTAAATGTCCCAACATTGTGGGCCAGCATGTCCCAATTCGCAGGTCAGAGGCGTGAGACACGTCAAAATGTCTCACGCTCATCACCGGGTTATTGAAGTGATGCAGAGGTACCGCCGAACATCAGGATTGGTGTTGTGCGCCATCACGGCTTGTGGCGAGGAGCGACAGTGGTTCTGCGGAATTATGTAAATCGCGCGGCGCTGATAATCGCCGCACTCGCGCTTCTGGCCGGGATGCTGACCGTTCCGGCCGACGCCGCCACGATGGGACTCCCCGCGCCATCGTCACCATCGGCCTCACTCGGGGTGCCGGTCCGAGTCACCACTGTCGTTCCGAAGAAAATCGCGGTGCGGGATGGGACGCGTACGCCGTTCCGTGCCACGGAGCTGACCTGGCCGTCGGCGGGCACGACTCTGGTCCCGCTTCGGGCGGGAGTCACGTCGGGGAGCGCCGCCGTGACGGTGCTGCCGCGCTCGTCGGCCACGGCGCTGGGTATCCCCGGGATAGTGCTGCACGTTACCGCGCCGGCCTCCGCCTCGCTCATCACGACCGCTGCCCAGGTAGGCGTCAGGGTGGACTACCGTGCCTTCGCCCAGGAATACGGGGGCAACTACGGCTTGCGCCTGACGATGGCCGCGCTGCCGGCCTGCGCGCTGAGCACACCGCAGGTGGCTGCCTGCCGTGCCGAGCAGCCGCTGCGGTCGGTGAACGACGCGGCGAGCGAGTCGGTGTCGGCGCAGGTGCCACTGGGATCGGTGATCGCGCTGCTGTCCGGCCCGGGGAGCGAGGGCGGTGCGGCGGGGAGCTACGCGGCGACCAGCCTCAAGCCGGCGCAGTCGTGGTCGGAGGGCGGGGACTCCGGCTCGTTCGACTACACGTACCCGATCACGCTGCCGGGCGCGTCGTCCTCGCTGACCCCGCCCGTTGACCTGTCGTACAACTCGCAGAGCGTGGACGGGCAGACCGCGACCACCCAGGCGCAGTCGTCCTGGGTGGGGGATGGCTGGGCAGCGCCTGACTCGTTTGTCGAGCAGACGTTCACGCCGTGCGCGGACGCGCCGGAGGGCGTGACGCTGGCGGGTGCGCAGTCCACGTACGACGAGTGCTACGGCGGGCCGGTGCTGACCTTGTCCCTCAACGGGACGTCCACCGCGCTGGTCTGCGACGCCGCCGAAGCCACGTGCACCGAGCAGGCCGACCACGGGGCGACGGTCAAGCACGTGGTGAACTCAGGGAACGGGTCGGGGACCTACAACACCGACTACTGGGTCGTCACCGAACGGAACGGCACCGCCTACTACTTCGGCCGCAATCAGCTCCCGGGCTATGCCGCTGGCGACCCGGTGACCAACTCGGTGGACTCGGTGCCGGTGTACTCGCGGGCCAAGTCCTCGGACCCGTGCGCCAGCGCCACCGGGCAGGTGTGCACGATGGCCTACCGGTGGCACCTGGATTACGTCACGAACCTGACCGGGCAGGCGATGGCGTACTACTACGCCCAGGACACGAACTACTACGGCGAAAACAACGGCACGTCGGGAGTGCCGTACATCCGCGACTCGCACCTGTCCGAGATCGACTACGGGTTCCCCGCCGGGGACGCGTACGCCGGGTCCGCGCCCGTCCCGGACAAGGTCGTCTTCACCCCGCACCCGAACGGGCGGTGCGTCACCGCGCCCTGTGACCCGCTGACGCCGTCACTCGGCGCGACGAAGGCGGGGTCGGAGTACCCGGACGTTCCGTATGACCTGATGTGCGCGCAGGGGGCTTCGTGCAGCCAGCACGCCCCGTCGTTCTTCTCCACGAGCAGGCTCGAGTCGATCGTCACCGAGCAGTATTCGGCCGCGGCGTCGGGTTACCCGGAGGTGGACGAGTACGACCTGACCCAGACCGAACCGCAGACCGGCGACACCACCAACTCGACACTGTGGCTGGCGTCGATCGCGCACACCGGGAAGGACACCTCGGCCGGCGGGTCCGGCGCCACGCCGCCGCCCCTGGTGACCACGTTCACGGGGGTCGACCTGCCCAACCGCGTGGACGCGTCGACGGCGTACCCGGCGATGTTCCGGTACCGGATCCAGCAGATCAAGTCCGAGCTGGGCGCCACCACCACGGTCTCGTACGAGAATCCGAGCCCGTGCACGGTCGCGTGGGTGACCGCGCAGACCGCGGCCACCGCGTCGGCCAACACCAAATCCTGCTACCCGGTGAACTGGGCTCCGTCCGGCACCACGATCATGGACTGGTTCGAGTCGTACGCGGTCAAGCAGGTGCTGGTGGCGGACGCCACCGGCGGATCGCCGCAAGAGGAGACCGACTACTCCTACGGCCCGGCGGCCTGGCACTACGACGACAACGAAGTGGTCAAGTCGAAGGACCGGACCTACGGCCAGTTCCGCGGCTACGCCACCGTCACGACCAACACCGGCCAGCCGGCCAACGACCCGCAGACCAAGCAGGTCGACACGTATTACCAGGGCATGGACGGCGACTACCTGTCCGGCTCCACGACGCGGTCGGTGACGTTGAAGGACTCGGCCGGCGGCACCCATCTGGACTCGGGCCCGCTGGCCGGTGACCTGCTGGAGTCGCGGCAGTACCTCGGTGACGGCGGTCCGGTGGCGAAGGACACGATCACGTCCTACTGGGTGTCCGGGCCGGCCCAGTCGCGTTCCCGCTCGCCGCTACCGGACCTGACGGCACAGGCGACGGGAGTGGCCGAATCGTGGACATCGGTCGCCACCAGCGACGGCGGGCAAGCCGGAGCCACGGTCACCGAGACCGACACCACCTACGACGCCGGGACCGGCGACGCGAACTTCGGGCTGGCCACGTACTCCTACACCCACACCGACCCGGTGAACGCGGCGTACGACTCGTGCACCACCACCCAGTACGCCCCCGCGAGCAAGTCGCTGAACCTCGTCGGCCTGGTGTCGTACACCGAGACGGACTCGGTGGCCTGCCCCGGCTACACGCCGAGTTCGGTGTCCACGTCGATGCCGTCGGCGGTCAACACCCTCTCCGCGCCGTCCGCGGCGGCGGTGGCGGCGCCGGCCCACGTGGAGTCCGCCACCCAGACGTTCTACGACGACCCGTCGTTCAGCACCACGTTCCCGCAGGCCGGCACGCCGGCCCTCGGCCAGGTCACGATGGTGCGCAAGGCCTCGGGGTACACCGCCGGGGCGTTCACCTGGCAGACGAAGCAGCGGTCAGCGTACGACAATTACGGCCGGGTCACCGCCGCATGGGACGCGAACGGCAACCATACGACGACCGCCTATGCGGTGAACAACGCCGGGCTGACCACCGGCCAGACCGTGACCCAGCCGACGACCAATGGTGTGGCGCACGTGTCAAGCACGACGTTGGACCCGACCCGGGGCCTGACGCGCACCGCCACCGACCAGAACGGCGTGGTGACCACCGAGCAGTACGACGTGCTCGGCCGGCTCACCGCGGTCTGGGAGTACTCCCGGCCCACTTCGCAGAAGGCCAACCTGACCTACACCTACACGGTGTCGAACAGCGCGGACTCGGGAGTCACCACCCAGACGCTGGACGAGGCGGGCGGCACCGTCACGTCGGTGGCCATCGACGACTCACTGGGCAGGCCACGGCAGACCCAGCTGTCCACCCCGGCGGGCGGACGGCTGATCTCCGACACCTTCTACGACTCGCGCGGCTGGGTCTACAAGAAGAACACCGATTACTGGGACAGCGCGACGACGCCCGCGCTGGGCCTCGTCGAGGCGCCCGACAACAAGGTCGGCAACCAGGACGACTACGTGCTCGACGGGCTGGGCCGGACGGTGCAGGACCAGTCCAAGAACAACGCCAACCTGGTGTCCACCACCACGACGGTGTACAACGGCGACGCGACCACGGTGATCCCGCCGGGCAAGGGAGCGGTCAAGACCACGGTCACCGACCCGCTCGGGCGCACCACCAAGGTCATCGAGTACACCGCCAACCCGACCGTGGTCAGCCCCTCGAACAGCTTCACCGCCACGGGGTACCTCACCGGCGGGACACCGGCCGCCACCACCTACGGGTACGACCCGCACGGCAACCGGAACCTGACCACGGACGCCGCGGGGAACAAGTGGACGCAGACCTACAACCTGCTCGGCCAGCCGGCCGTGATCAGCGACGCGGACGCCGGAACCACCACGATGTCGTACGACCCGGACGGCAACCTGCTGCAATCCCAGGACGCGACGGGCGCGTACTTGTCGTTCACCTATGACGCACTCGGCCGCAAGACCGGCGAGTACGCCGCCGCGGCCAACGCGCAGGCGGCCTATGCCTCCACCAGCTCGCCCGGCAACCAGCTCGCCTCCTGGGTGTATGACAACGCCAACGGCGTTACCGACGCCAGCGGCCACGCGATCACCGACCCGGTCGGGCAGGTGACCACCGAGACGTCCTACTCCGGCGGCTACCCGTACACCGAGCAGTCGCTCGGCTTCAACGTCTTCGGCGAGTCCAAGGGCACCTCGGTCACGATCCCGTCGGCGGCCCAGGGCAGCACTCTGGGCGCGACCTGGACCGTCAACCAGTACTACACGCCGACAACCGGGCTGCCCTCGGAAACGTCCTACCCGCAGGGCGGTGGCCTGCCGGCCGAGAACGTCACCTATGGCTACACCACCGCGCTGGACCTGCTCAACAAGGTCACCTCGGACCAGGCCGGATACGCACAGGCGACCACGTACACCGACCTGTCCCAGGTCGGCACCCTCAAAGCCGGCGGGACACCCGGCACCGCGCTGATCAGCGACAGCTATGACCCGCACACCGGGCAGCTCAAGGATCAGCTCGTCACCCGGTCCACGACGACTCCGGCGAGCGTCGACGACACCTCCTACTACTACGACCTCAGCGGGCTGCTCACCTCGCAGATCGAGGCGCGTCTTGGCTCGACGTCGGCCGCCGAAACCCAGTGCTACGCCTACACCACCCAGGACCAGGTCGCGGCCGCGTGGACCGCGACCGACAACTGCCTGGCCACCCCCACCGCCACCGCGCACGCCACGGTCGGGGACGCGCTGAGTGCGGCCGGCGCGTACTGGGAGTCCTTCGGCTACGACAGCACGGGAGACAGGAAGAGCGAGAGCCAGTACACCCAGGCCGCGGGCGGGGTCTCGACCACGACCTACGGCTACAACGGCAACGCCGCCAGCCAGCCCACCACGCTGACCGCCGTGTCCACCACGGGTGCCGTGCCCGCATCGGCCAACTATGCCTACTACGCCAACGGCGAGCAGAAGACCCGGGCCACCTCGGCCGGCACGCAGACCCTGAACTGGAACAACGCCGGCGAGCTGACCAGCGTGGGCACCGGCGCCACCACGAACGCCAGCTATGTCTACGACGCCGACGGCAACCTGCTGCTCCAGTCCGACCCCGTGGCCGGCACCAAGACGCTGTACCTGCCCGGTGAGCAGATCACCGACAACGGCGCGGCCGGCCCGGCGACCGGCGTCCGGTTCTTCCCGCTGCCCGGCGGGGCGACGGCCGTCCGCACCGGCCCGAACAACAGCTACTACTTCCAGGTCGCCACCGACCAGCACGGCACCAGCACCCTGTACCTGGACTACACGGCCCAGGTCCCGACGTGGCGCCAGTTCGACCCGTTCGGCAACCCGAGGGGTGCCACCGCCACCTGGATCGACAACCGCGGCTTCCTCGGCAAGGTAACCGACCCGGCCAGTTCCCTGACGGACGTCGGCGCCCGCTGGTACGACCCGGCCACCGGCGCGTTCGTCAGCGTTGACCCCATCCTGGAAGCCGGCGACCCGACCCAGCTCAGCGGCTACGACTACGCGGGCAACGACCCGGTCAGCGCCAGCGACCCGTCCGGGAAGATGTGCGAGGGCGACAACGGCGGCGGTTGCACCGGCTGGACCCCGGATCAGCCCAGTCCCGGCGGCGGTGGCGGCTCCGGGCCCCCCGCCACGGGCGGCAGCGGCGGCAGCGGCGGCAGCGGCGGCAACGGTGGCGGTACGGATGAGCTGTCCGTCACCTACGACCCCATCGGCGACGGACTCGTCTACGACGACCCCACGGACCCCGAATTCTGGGAGTTCGCGATGCGGTACGCCGAGGCCGGAGCCCACCTCGACAATCGCCCGGACCTGACGCCGCTGGAAAACGAGCTGCGGAAATGGAGCTGGGTCTGCGAGAACTCAGACATCTGCGGCGGTGGCGCGGGCTCCTTCGAGAGCCAGATCTACGACCTGTCGGAAGCGGCCAGCATCGCGCGGATGACCAAGCAGCCAGAACCGCCTGGCCTCCAGACGACCAAGCTGTTCCTCAACCGGCCCGATCCCGCGGACCCGGACGGCCCGACCGGCTTCGTCATGGATCCTGGAATGGACTTCGGGAAGCCCACCGGGCCCTTCAAGATCATCCTCGAGGAGGCGGCCGAGAACAACGCCGAACAGCAGAAGGCGCTGACGTCCGGCGCGGCAGACCTGAACCAGTCGGTGAGCGAGTACGACAACCTCCTCCAAGAGGGGGCGAAAGCGAGCGACGAAGGGCACACCGGCCAGATCGTTTCCCCCGTGCCGTGGGGCGGGCCGGTCAACGGCGCCACGCAATCGGCGGCGGGTGGCGTCATCGAGTCCATCGGTCTGGTCTGCGCCATCTGCGCCAAGGTGCTCCAGCAGCCGGTGGCGAACTTCATGAAGTCGGTCGGCGTGCGCATCTTCGGCGTGAACGGTGCCGGCGGCGGCAACGGCATGGGCGATGCCGCGGGCTCGGAAGAACCCGACGAGTGATCAGGCGGCCAGCTCCGCGATGCCGCCAAGCTGCGCGGCATACAGCCGGGTCAGGCTGTGCAGGCGATACCGCCCCGGGGCGGTCTCGTCCACGAGGTGGGCGTCGATGACGGTGTCGAGCAGCCGTTCGGCGGCACTCTCGCGGACGCCGAGCAGTGCCGCCGCGTCCGCGAGGCTGAGGTCGGGACTCGGTGCGCTCGCGAGCAGGGGCAGCGCGTGCCGCGGTGAGATCGGCGAGCCGTCGTCCGGGAGCTGCGCGAAGCTTGCCCGCAACCCGTCCCGGACGGACAGGTCACCGAGCGTCAGCTCGTCAAGGAGCCGTCGCGGATCGGCGAGCCGGGACGCGAGCCAGCCGACGCCCCAGGCGGGCCGCATGGCGAGCCGGGCCCCGGCGATCCGCACGGCAAGCGGCAGGCCGGCGCACGCCGCCAGGATTCCCTCGGCCGCCGCCGGCTCGGCCGCCAGCAGGGCCGGGCCCACGATGGTCTCGAGCAAGGTGCGGGCCTCCGGATCGGGCATCGGCCCCAGTTCGACATGCAGGCCAGGGACCAGGTCGGCCGTGCGCTGGCGGCTGGTGACGAGCACCGCGCACGCCGCGCCGGCCGGCAGCAGGGGCCGCACCTGCGCGGCGTCGCGCGCGTCGTCGAGCAGCATCAGGATCCGGCGGTCATGCAGGAGGCTGCGCAACCGCGCGGACCTCGCGTCGAGCGACGGCGCGATCCGCTCGGCGGGCTCGCCAAGGCCCAGCAGCAAGTCGGCCAGCACGTCGGCCGGGTCACGCGGATCCGGCGCGGTGCCGCGCAGGTCGGCATACAGGGCCCCGTCGGGAAAACGCCAGGCGGCGTGGTGCGCCACGTGCGTGGCCAAGGCCGTCTTCCCGGTCCCGCTGGCACCCGAGATGATCGCCACCGGGACCTGGCCGGGGCCCAGTCGCTGGCCGGTCACCGCGTCGGTCACGGCACGCACCTGGGCCTGGCGCCCGGTGAAATCCGCGATGCCGGCCGGGATCTGGGCTATCCGCGGGGCGAGGCGGGCTGACCCAAGACTCATCGCCACCCCTCGTTCGGAGAATGCGGCAGTCGCTGGCTCTGATCGAGCCTCGTTCAGCAGCCCGGCGAGACGAGCACCGTCGACCCCGGCGGCCTCGGCGAACGACGTCAGCGCCTGCGCCGTGATCAGGCGCTTGCCGTTGAGCCACCGCTCCCACGATGAGCGGCTGTAGTGCGTGCGCGCACTGAGGTCGGCCAGGGAGAGGCCGGTGCTGTCCTTGAGCGTGCGCAGCTCATGGACGAGCAGCCGGGCTTCGTCATTGAGCAGGCTGGGCAGCGGCGACCATCGGGTCTGTACCCCGCTCCCGATCAGTTCCCACCGGCCTGGCACGCTCGACCCCCTGCCGCCGCTCCGATGACTTGAGCATGCGGCAGTCCGATCCCGCGGCGATCACGTCCGGATCACGTCGGCCTCCTCGGGGGCGGTCAGCCGTGCTGGCCGCCGAGCAGGAACGCATTGTGCTAACTGCCCCGCAATGCCCGGTTTGTTCCAGTATGGCCTTGCCGTTCGGCGGTCTGTGCTGGCTCGGCGCGGCGCCCGGAAATCATTGCGGACACTTACCCCCCCGATCTGGGGGGGTAAGTGTCCGCAATAATCCGGCCCGCTCGCTCTCGCGCCCCGGATCTCCCGATATGTCTAACCGACTACGGGCAGCTCGACGGATGAGGGGTGAGTGACGGTGCTGCTGATCCGGTAGGAGGCGTTGCCGTCGGCTGGCAGCAGCTGAAAATTGTCGGGGTCGGCGGCGGCAATGGTGATCCTGATCTTGTCGCCGGGGCGGAATAGCACCGAGGTGGGGAGCATGTCGAAGGTGATCTGTTGCGGGACGCCGGCGGGGAAGGGCGATGCGGCGGCTTGGTCGTAGCTGCGGGGGGTGCGGAACATGCGCCAGGCCGGGTTCTCGCCGGGTGCGGTGAGCGCGCGGTCTTGGAGCGCTAGCTGACCTTCGGTGACGTAGACGACCCTGCCGTCGGGCTGGACGTCTTCGAGGTAGGCGTACAGGGCGCCGTCAGCGGTGCCGCGCAGGCCGGTGACGTTGAGGGTGATGCGACCGAGCCCGGTGACCGTGGTCGGCGCGGGGAGCGCTGCGCTGGTGTAGCTGAGTAGCAGGCGGTCCGCGGCGCCCCGGTCCGGGTAGCTGACCGCCGCCCCGGTCAGGTTGGTGTGCCAGCGGCTCATCTGTCCAGTCCCCGCCGCGGGGTCCAGGGTCAGCGCGTTCGAGGACGGCGCGGCGGGCCGGGATGAGGCCAGCACCTGTCCTGGGCCGAAATACAGCGTCTGCATGCGGGTGCCGGGTACCGGAAAGCTGGTGGTGGTGTGCCACCGGCCCTGGTTAAGGGTGTAGTAGTGCAGCACCCGGGTCCCGGCGGGACGCTGGCTGTCTTTGACGTACCGGTCGAAGAAGGTGAACATCACGTCCTGGAGTTGCGTGTGCTCGGCGGCGGTGAGCAGCCGGCTGGGCTGGAACGGATCGGCGAAATAGCCCTGGCCGTGGCTCCAGGGCCCGATCCAGTCATCTTGGGTGCCGGACAAGCTGGCGAACTGGGACAGGACGCCGTTGGCCGTGCCGGCATCCAGCCATCCGGCATAGGTCAAGATGGGCACGCCGCCTGCCCGGATCGCCGCGATCTTGCTGCCGGCGCTGGCGACCGTCCAGCTTTCGGGGCCGTTGACGTAGTCGCGGTAGGTGCCGGCGGCGGCCATGTCGATCAGGTTGACGTTGCCGTAGTGCTGGGCTCGCGCCTCGGCGAGCAGCCTGGCGCCATCCGGACCGCCGACGGGCTCGGGCGACGCGCCGGTGAGGTTCAGCGCGGCGCAGATCTGCTGGGTCTGGGCGCTGGTGGCGCAGGTGGTGCCGCCGGTGCCGTCCAGGATGCGCAGCAGCACCGAATACGGGGCGACCTGCGGCTGGATCAAGATCCCGCCCGGGCGCAGCAGGTCCTCATACGGATCGAAGTCGTAGGAGACCGGCGCGGCCGCGGTGATGTGATGGTCGCGCAGCACCAGCGACAGCACCGCGGTATCCGCGGCATACGACACCCCGGTTACCCCGACTCGCCCGTCCGACCACGGACGCGCGGCGATCCAGTCGCTGAGCGACCCGACATCAGCGATGATCTGGCTGCCCAGCTCGGCGGTCAGCGTTCCGAACGAGGCTCCCGTGCCGCGGATGTCAGCGAACACATACGCATACCCGCGCGCCGTCCATGGCGAGGCAATGTAGTAGTCCGGGTTGTTCGTCACCCCGCCAGCGGTAGCGGCGGCACGCCAGTACCGGTCGGTCTCCAGCACCGCCGGTAGCCGTGCGCCGGCCTTGGTGCCAGAGGGCAGCCAGATATCGGCGGCAAGGCGCACCCCGTCCGGCATCGGCACGTACACAGACTCCAGCTCCGGAAGCGCACTGCTGGCGCTGTGCGTCGACGGCTTCACGGCGGACGCCGCGGCGGTGGCGGGTACCGCCAGCGCGACCGCGGCAGCTACTGACAGCACGGGAACGAACGACTTCCTGATGAAACGCACGACATTCTCCCTGAGTGGTTCATCCGACTTCAGACGAAATGCAGCACTGACATCAGCAATTCTTCGCACCACTCGCCCTGCCCGACATACGCCCAGACGGCCATTCCGGGGTGTACCTAGGTCCACCCCGCGGCGGGAGGAGCGCGCGCTGATAAAATCCGCATCCGTGATGGGTTATGCGGGCGTGCGGGCGTTGGCGCCGTACGGTCTGCGTGTCAAAAGCGTAGTTGAGCCCGCTAGAGCGTGCCAATTCGCGGGGCGCAGCGAGGGGCGCGGAGAATTTCCTTGTGTGTTCGCCCCTCTGCTATTCCACGAAATTAATTTCCGCAGCGGCGCCCACGAGAGCGTTCCAGACTCGCCTCCGGGTTATTGATCCGCGTACGGGAGGCGAAGGTCCGGGTCGCCCGGTTATAGGCCGTGCGGACCTCTCCGCGTACTCCCCTGGATGACGGCGGCCGCACGCGTGTACCTCACTCGGTCAATTGGCGGGGCTGGCCAAGGGCCGCAGGTCCGGCACCGCCGACCGCGCGGCTGCCGCCACGGTGTACCGGGACGTGTCCGTTCAGCCGACGACGCACAGCAGTGCGGGCCCGCAGGATCGATGTGAAGGGGTACGAGCGCAGATGAGCAGGAAACGAGGGAGAAATCATGACTGCCACAGAACTGACCGGTCGGCCCGAGGCACCGGTCGGACCGCGCAAGCTGGCGCCTGCTGAGCTACGGGCCGCGCAGGCGCAGACCCTGGACGCGCCCCGGCTGCACTACAGCCTGCTGGCCCGGCTGTTGTTCAGGGCCACCGACCTCGCCTACGGTGCTGAACCGGGTGTCGTGAAGTTCGCCATGCTGGAGTTCATCGCGCGTGTGCCTTACCAGGCGTGGGAGCGGGTCGGCTACCTGGTCCTAGCCCGTCATCGGGGTCGCTCCGGGCTGGCGACGCGCGTGTTTGACCGGATCGTGACCACCCGCGCCGAGCAGGACAACGAACAGTGGCACCTGCTGATCATGCAGGATCTCGTCCAGCGCGGCGGGCTGCGGCAGTCGGTGCTGCTGCACCGGGTGGTGCCATGGCTGATCGCGTTCTTCTATTACCACGTGTCCTGGCTGCTGCTTGTGATCCGGCCACAGGCTAGCTACCAGCTCAATGCCGCCTTCGAGGACCACGCCGAGCACGAATACATGGCGTACGTCGCCGCCCATCCCGAACTAGAGCGCCAGCCCGATCCCGGCACCTACGCCGCGCAGTACGGCCGCTTTGCCAACCTGGCGGACTTGTTCCGTCAGGTCGGCCACGATGAGCGCGTGCACAAGCTGGACAGTCTCGCCAGCATGCGCGCACCCCGGTTCGCCCAGCCGCTCGGCGAGTAGCGATAGGTAAACCGTCGGCCGCGAAAACGGCCCGTATGCTGCATCTATGCGGCGTTGCGGGCCGTTTTCCCGCTGTCAGTCAAGCATGTCCGCCGCTACCTCGCGGTGCTTGAGAGTGCGCGCGAGGGTCGCAGCGGGGCTGCTGAACGGCGCGAGGTCCGCCGGGTCGTGCTGGACCTGCCCGATGAGGGCGCCACGCCTCGGTCGGTCCGCCTCCGCCACATGGCGCTAGCGGCCGAACTTCTCGATGGCGGCCGGGGTGATCGGCGTGAAGAAGTTGACCAGGTTGCCGTCGGGGTCGCGGAACAGCAGTGCCCGGTTGCCCCAGGGCATCGTGGTGGGCTCGTTGACGAAGTCCTCGACGAATCCAGCCAGTTTCTCGTAGACGCCGTCCACATCGTCGACGAGGAACTCGATGATCACGGTGCGGTTGCCGGCCGGCTCGGCGGAGCCGGGCGCGAACAGCGGGACGGTGCGGGTGCTGCCGATCGCGAGGGTGCCGTGGGTGGTCCTCAGTTCGGCGAAGTCCTCGTTGGCCCAGTCCGCCAGCACTCCGGTGGCCCGTTCGTAGAAGCCGACCAGCCGGGCGATGTCGGCCGTGATGATACGGATAGAGACGAAGTCCATGATGCTTTCCTTGGGTCTGCGGAATCGTTCTGCACCACACCCTAGGACTAATACTGGACGGAAACGGTCCAGTATTAGCAGCTAAA
>Ga0070741_10010426_pt1 | contig 17547 bp, 18 predicted proteins | sample Coa_R1_4_FD_66440 | JGI IMG/M metagenome (GOLD analysis project Ga0070741, IMG submission 66440) | Surface soil microbial communities from Centralia Pennsylvania, which are recovering from an underground coalmine fire - Coalmine... | ecosystem: Environmental > Terrestrial > Soil > Unclassified ...
CTTCGAGAGGTCTCTGATGGCATTGTAAACAGCTCCGTGAATCAGATTCTTTGCCTGCCTCGTTACTTTACTATGCCATAAACCCCTTTCCGGCTCCAGCTTTATGATGCGGTTGCCCTGGTGACTTTGATTTCAGTACTTGACTTAATGTTCAGTTGATGACATTATTCCCGTAGATTATCTATGGAGCGCGCCGCGAGAGACTGATCGGGTCAGGAGACGACCTTGCTTATTCGAATCTGGAAGCGAATCCTTTTCTACCTTCGTTCAAATCAATTCGACAAAGACCTCCAGGACGAAATACAGCTCCATCTTGAATTGAAGATAGCTGACAAACAATCAGCGGGGATGTCCTCAGATGAGGCAAGGGCCGCGGTATTGCGCGAATTCGGAAACCGGACGCTGATTCAAGAGAAGAGTCGCGAGCGATGGGCAATCAGATCGGTTGAAACTTCGATTCAGGACTTACGATACGGCTTTCGAATGCTGGCGCGCAGCCCCGGATTTACTTTCACAGCTGTCCTATCGCTTGCCTTGGGGATCGGAGCAAACACGGCGATTTTCAGCTTGGTCGATGCGGTTTTGCTGAAATCATTGCCAACCCAAAATCCGAAGCAACTGGTTAGGCTCGCAGTCACTGGGCCGACCTTAAAGGAACCCGAGACCTATTTTTCGTATCCTGTTTTTATGGATCTGAAAACGCATGCCGCGGCGTTTTCCGGCGTGTTTGCTCACGTTGTTCAGCCAATGGGTATGGGAGCCGATGGAAACAACGAACGCGTCCTTGGCGAATATGTATCTGGTAATTTCTTCTCCGTTCTGGGAGTCGAGGCCTATCGCGGCCGACTTATTTCTGAATCCGATGATCAAATCAACGGGGTCCCGGTCGCGGTTCTCAGCTACAACTTCTGGAAACGCAGGTTCTCCGGAGGTCCTGACGTTATCGGAAAAATCATCAGCATCGACGGTCAACCATACACGGTAATCGGGGTAGTCCAGCAGGGTTTCAACGGCGTGGAGGTCGGAAGAGTTCCGGATGTCAGGATTCCAATCACCGCCTATGATCGTCTGAATCCAGGAATACATATTTCGGTCTTTCGCGGGTCATTTCTACAGGTTATGGCCAGAATGAAGCCAGAGATCGATATCAAACAGGCCAAAGCTGCAACCGAGATATCGTTTCAAAAAGCCATTGAACCTGATATCCGCCGTTCCAAAGACCCGGATGACGGCAATTTCTTCAAAAATCTGCGTGTTGAATTGATTCCGGCGCAAACAGGAACGTCGTCGTTTTCGGACAAATACGCGCAACCACTCAAGATACTGATGTCCATAGTCAGTATCGTTCTTTTGATTGCCTGCGCCAACATAGCCAACCTGCTGCTTGCGCGAGCTTCGGCACGGCAGAAGGAGATTGCGGTAAGACAAGCCCTGGGCGCGGGGCGATGGCGACTGGTGCGACAATTATTAACAGAAAGTTTGCTGCTTTCTCTGGTCGGCGCGGTTGGAGGACGGTTGTTTGCGAAATGGGGAATCGAATTCCTGCTCAGGTTCATACCGCAACAACATATACCGAATGCGCTGGAAGTAAACATTGACGGCCAGATTCTTGTGTTTACTCTGGCCACCGCTCTTGGGACAGCGCTACTGTTTGGGCTAGTTCCGGCTATTCAGGCGACGAAGACAGATTTGATTCCGGTCCTCAAAAACGAGAGCAAAACTATTTGGCGGGGAAGCAGGCGGTGGAATCTGAACCAAATATTATTGATCGGACAGGTATCACTTTGTCTTTTGCTCCTGATCGGGGCTGGATTATTTGTTCGAACTCTTCAAAACCTGAGATCTGTCGATGATGGTTACAAAACGGATCAGGTCGTAATGCTCTCATTCGATCCAGGACAAATTGGATATGATGCGAATCAGGCAAATGCATTTCAAATCCAGCTCATCCAAAGGGTTTCTTCGCTGCCGGGCGTGAAGACTTCAACCATAACAATGAACCCACCGTTGAGTGGAATGTGGGCCAGATTTCAAATCTCGGTTGAAGGCTACCAGGAACGTCCTGGCGAAAACATGCACACCTTGGTCAATTGGATTGCGCCCGATTTCTTTGCAACGTTTGGAACGCCGTTTCTTTCCGGTCGGGATTTCAATGCCAATGAGGACCGCGATGAAGCGAAGGTGGTAATAATTAATCAGACCCTGGCGAACTCCTATTTTAAGAATGACCTCCCATTAGGTAGACACATTACTCTGGAAAACATGAAAAATCTTGAGGTGGTTGGAGTCGTTCAGGACGCAAAATATCGCGATTTGAAGGAGCCAAATCCGCCCACCGCTTACGTGCCTTTTTCACGGAAGTCACGATCACAAAGATGTTTTTGCGTAAGAGCAACAGGCGATATACCTAGTTTAATCAACGCGATAAGGACCGGGTTTCATTCGCTCGACCCTAATCTGCCGCTCTACAACGTCAAAACCTTTTCCGACCAGATTGACGAATCGATAAGCCAGGAGCGTTTGGTTGCGTCGCTCTCGAGTTTCTTTGGTCTGCTCGCGCTGTTGCTGGCATCGATTGGGTTGTACGGAGTAATGGCCTATTCCGTGAATCGTCGCACCCGGGAGATCGGGATCAGGCTGGCGATCGGTGGGCAACCCGGCAACGTGCAATGGTTAATATTGCGCGAAACTCTGCTTATGGTTTTGATCGGTGTGATAATCGGTCTGCCAATTGCGATATTTGCCGCGCGATTAATATCGAACCTGCTGTTTGGACTGCAGCCGACCGATCCCGTGACAATGGCGGTATCCGCATTGATTCTTACCGCAGTTGCCAGTTTTGCTGGTTACCTGCCTGCGCGCAAGGCATCACGAATCGATCCCATGGTGGCGTTGCGATGCGAATAAAGATTGCGCAGGATTCGGATCAGTCAGCATTACGGTTTTAGGGCTCGACTCGCGCTGTTTAGCCGAGAATAACTCGTTCGCGAGCAATCCGAACATCAAGCCATATTCCAGCCACACTGTCCACGCAGGGGCCGAAAACGGCCCTTTGTAAGCGAAATAATGGTTGTAGGCGATGTAAGCAAAACAGCCGGTACAACTCCAGGTCAGCCACGAAGATCGTGTTTGAGCCAGTTTGCCGACAAACCCCGCGCCGTTGTTCACGTGATCAAAGTTCACGATAATCGGAACAAAGCACAGTATCCAACTAATATACCAGATCTGCACGTTTGGTGAGCAGACGAGAAAAGCAAAGAACGTCAGCATTATTCGCCATGCGATTTGGGGTAGATCTTCTTTACCGCGCCTCATCCAGGCCGACACGACTATGCCCAGCCAGGTCAGACCGAAAAGGATGCTCAACGCCGAAGCCATGAATCCAAAATCAGTGAACCGGCCATAGATATGGAACGTGTCGCGTACCCAGTACCAGAACGTGTAGAGACTGCCATTAAAGATATATAGCGAGCTTAAGTACAGCCCCACATCGGTGGTGAAATTCTTCACCACAGTCGGCAGAGCGCCAGCAAATGGCAGATAGCCCAAAATCACGACCACGCCTGACCAGATAGCCAGGTAGTAACGCTTGCGGCCACGCATTGCGAAAAAGAAGTAGGGAAGAAAAATAACCGGAAGTAACTTGCTGATAATCGCAAATCCAAGTGCGGTAAATGATCCGAAATATCTCTTTCGAGCAAACAATAGTATTGCCAGCAAAGTAAAGAACAGCAGCGTCGCGTCTGTGTGCCCTGAACCGGCGAATTCATATATAGGCAACGGATTCCAAGCGTAGAGAATAATGTTTCTTCTTGGCAGTCCCAATTCGCCGATCAACATCCACAAAAGGATTATTATTCCCAGATCGAATATCGAATAGACCACCTTTATCGCCGTTAGTGGATGACCAGTCACAAATCCGAGCAGGAAAATTGCCTGTGAAACCGGAGGGTAAACCGAATAAACGGTGCCAGAGCTCATTTGGCTAAAAACAGCCTTATCCTGAAACGCTACTAATTCCGGCGCATCCGGTCGGTACAGGTACGGATTGATCCCGTTCGCCGAAAGCCTGCCATCAAATACGTAACGATATATGTCATCGCTCAGCGTAGGAGGGGCGCAAATCATCACTATGCGGAATATTATTGCGAACACGAAGACAAGAGTGAATTCCCGACGACCGAAATTCCGCAGCAGAGCAAAACAAGCGATCATTAAGGCGAATGAAATCGTATAGGTGAAAAGATAAGTTTTTATATGTATCAGCAGATCGCCGCCGCGCGCCGCGATGACGAGCAGAATTGTAATCAGCATTCCGATTACAATTGGTACAACCAGCTGGATAGAAGAAGAACTCTGCTGAACAGGTACCAGGTTGATCTGAGATTTCGGCGGAGCCGCAGCGATCACAGCTTCCTCCCCGAGGCTTGGCCTGCTGCTGTCGCTTTGAAGAGAGCGAATTTGTCCCCTTCGGCTATTTTGCTGAAACCTGTTTTTTCCACAACGGCAATATGAATCGGATTGCAGTACAAAATGTAAACAGTTCGCGGATTTGCGCGTAACGACGTCTCTATGTTGTTTATGACTCTTTCCAAAATGATTTCATCAAATGGGTTAAAAAAGTAATAGACTCCTTTATCGGCCGGAATCTCATAACTTGTTGCATCCATACAGATCGACTCGATCATTTTGCTGCTGCCAGTTCTGCGCTTGTACGTTTCGATATTTTGCAATGCAACTTGGTGCAAATCGGAAGAGAACTCGACGCCTGTTACTTTTTTGAACGCACATTCTGTGGCAAGCAGCAGCGCCCGCCCTTTGCCGGAACCAAAATCTATAAAGATGAAATCGTCGAGCGGCTCGGAGATTTGAGCGATCGCTTCCCCAAACAGAGCCGAGCTCACGGCTTCGTAATGGGTGCCGTGTTCCAGGTTCTCACTTGCTATGTTCAATCTGCCCAGGTTGATCCAGTCACCGGTTTCCAGCCCGTACTTTCGATCGAATTCTTCATCAACCAGTTTTGCGCGACGCCAGGACGGAATCAGCCTCTGTCGAAGAACATAAGAAAACCGCCATAAACGAAACCCCAGACCGTTAATAACGCCCGGTTTCTCCAGAAAGCCCAAAATCTTTGTTGTCAGGCTGGTATTTAACGCCTCAGTCATAAAGGCAGAGTATAACCCGAATGGGGGCTGTTACCGAAGCGTTCGCTGAGAGTGACAAAGTGCGTCGAGCCGATACAGGTTACTATGAACAACTGGACCGGACCCCTCTGGGTTCTCAGTTCAATAATGAATTGGGTTAAACGCTTTTGCCAAATCTCGCAAAGACTTCTTCTGCTGGACTGGTACCCATCTCACCGCTCTCGATCGCATCAATACGAGACTCGGCTTCAATAGCCCATTTTGCGAGAGTTGAGTCGGAGGGACCGGCTCCAAAACTAGCTAATATCTCATCAACAAGTTCGGCTCTTTCTTGCGGAGATAACATTAGAATCTCATTAAGAATCTCGGAGCTTCTAGCCGACATATACAAATACCTCTGTTAATTATTTTATCATACCCGCGAGGCTCAAGGCAGACGATTACGTGTTGATCGGCTTTATGTTGACTTACTCGCGTTCGCAGGAATACCCTTGTTCCATCGTTACGCGCTTCCTGTAGTGAGAAGATCGATGCTTACGCCGGGTTTCTGGTTACAAAATCGATATCAGGTAGTCCGCTTGATTGCGAAAGGCGGAATGGGCGCCGTTTATGAGGCATTCGATCAACGATTGCATAGCACAATCGCATTGAAAGAGTGTCTGTTTAATGATGACCGCCTTAACTATGCGTTTGCGCAAGAAGCCAAACTTTTAGCATCGCTTCGCCATCCAGCGTTGCCAAAGGTCACCGATCATTTTGCCGAAGGCAATGCTCAATTCCTGGTGATGGAATACATTGCGGGTCCCGATCTTGCGGAAATACAACGACAGAGGAGTGGTCCGTTCCCTGTCGATCAGGTGGTCGCGTGGGCGGACCAATTGCTGAGCCTGCTTGAATACCTGCACGCGCAAAAACCGCCGATTATTCATCGCGACATTAAACCGCAGAACATGAAACTGTCGGCGCAGGGCGAGATCATTCTGCTGGACTTCGGTCTGGCTAAAGGCAGCGTTTCGCAGACGCTTTCACTAACAGCGAACAGCGTAGTGCACGGATATTCGCCTCAGTATTCGTCCATCGAGCAGATTCGGGGACTTGGAACTGACGAGCGCAGCGATATCTATTCACTGGCGGCTACCTTATATCATCTTGTAACTGGCAGACCGCCGCTCGATGCCGTTGCACGAGCCGCCGATCTGGCCAGCGGCCTGCCTGATCAACTGGTCGAAGCGCGGGCTTTGAACCCCGAGGTTCCCGAAGCGTTCAGTAAGCTGATCCATTCAATGCTGGCGCTCAATCGTGATTACCGCCCGGCCACCACCGCTTTTCTTCGGAAAAAACTTCGCCAACAAGTGCTCGTCGGAATATCGGATAATGCCGGATATACGACCAAATCGATGGGCGCCGGTATCAGTCCATCGGCGGATACTTTTCGCGACATCCAATCGTCGCGGTCAGGAGATTTTTCGACGAGGGAACTGCCTCCGATGCCGCACGTATCCGATTCCCGGGTGACATCGCCGGCGCCGCCGCCGATCATGGTCGAACCAACCGTCACTGTCGTGACGCAGAATGTCAGGAAAAGCCGCGCTCCCATATTGATTATCGTGCTCCTTGCCTTTGGAGTATTAATAGTAGGAGGGGCCATCATTGGCGGCGGGCTGTACTGGCTAAAAGCGGGTGTGCAGGGGCCTGCGATCTCCACCAATACTGATAATAAAAACAAGATCAATATTCCTTCGCCTTATCTCGAAGCTCTCGACTCTGTTGCTCCCGTCTTCACGCACAATGCGGCCACCGACGCGAATTATCAAAATAGCGGTTTTTATGTTGCCGAGAACGAGATTGTGGTTCCGACGGGCGTTATTGCCGGAGCTTCCAGCGGTTACGTGACCCTGATCGGCAGCGCAATCCGATACGACATTACTGATGTCCCGGACATGGATCGAATCCACGGTCTGTCTATTCTCAGGGTGAACAATTCCAGCGGCAAACCGTTGCCGTTCGCCACCGCGCGGCCGGCAGCCGTCGGGGACAAAGTCGTAATTCTTGGAAGCACCGACACGGGTCAACGGTTTTACAAAGAAACCACCATAACAGGCTATAACAAAGACAAAGATCTTCTTGAAATTCCTTTGGAGGCAGGAGCAAGCGTAGGCAGCGCCATCGTAGACTCAACCGGACAGGCTGTTGGGATATTGATCGGATCACCCGCAGACAACAAAAGCATTCAGACGGTAATGCCGATTGGCCGCCTGGGGGACTTTCTTGCCAGCGAAGCTAAGCGAAAACCTCAACCACTGTCACTCGCAGGCGCTGGCGCAAAGGAGATTCTTTTTGATTTCAGCAATTCAAAGGTCAAGACGCCGAAATTAGGTCCGGCGGCGGAGCAGAAGATCCTCACTGCAGTATTTCACACGTATTTGAAGTCCAGCGATCAATGCGGCGAATACCTGGGCAGTCTTGATGAAGCGCGAAACGCAGGTCAAATTACACCCGAGGTAATGGATTCCGCGACAGGCTCATTTACCGCCCCAGGAACTCAGCAAACGGCTTACCTGATTAATGTGGGAGAATGCGGAGCCAGTCATGCAGATGGGTACGGATCGAAGCGTCTGGTTGTTTTCGAAGGTCAGAAAATCGTTGCAAATATCGACACCGATCAACGTGGGCAGTTACTAAAAACTATCGATCTGGATCAGGACGGTATAGACGAATTGCTGCTGGGCGCATTCGGCGGAAATGCTGGAGAATGGGCGCAGGTAGCAGCACTTGCAGATGTTAAAGGCGGAAAGCTGCATATTCTGAATGACTTCGGGCAAACAGCACACGATACCTGCGCAGCTATGATTAAGGGACGCAACGTGACAACGGCGGTGATTTTTTACAGCTCGTCGCCCAAAGGGCAGATGCCCGAATTCAGAATGGATATTTATCGGAGAGGTTGTAACGAGAAAGCGTTCCACTATTTGTCGACCGGAAAGTTCCCAGAGTAATTTGAAAGGTTTGATAGAATTTCATATATGGAACTCGCAATCGATGATTTAAGGCTCACCGACCATAACCAGTGCTCTATTCTTTCCAGTTTTTTCAGAGGGAAACTGTGCGATCAACTGACCGCCAGACCCGGCCGTCGAATTAACGCCAATTCGTTCATCTATGTTATTGGAGATCGCGCAAAGAGCGTTTATTTCCTGCGCAAGGGATTGATCAAGAGCAGCGTCATATCCGAAGAAGGCGAAGAGCTGATCCTGCGAATAAACAAAACCGGCGACATATTTGGTGAGTTCTGCCTGTGCGACAACAAACGTCGCGAGCAGGCCATAGCAATGGAAGACAGCGAAGTGGTCGAAATCGCATTCGATGATCTGATCACGAGCCTTCAGCAAAACCGCGAAGCAATGTACTCGTTCCTCATCAACGTCTGTCAGCGCCTGTCTACCGCTTATGATCAATTGCGGGCTTTCTCTTTCGATAAAACTGTCGAACGATTGGGTCGAACTCTGCTGAAACTAAGTGACGAGCTCGGCGGCGAAGAAACCCCAGAAGGACTAGAGATCGCCCATTACATAAAACAGGAAGAGCTGGCGCAAATGATCGCCGCGCGACGCGAAGTCGTATCCAGCTCGCTAAATCAATTGCGCGCACTTGGACTGATCAACTATTCCAGAAAAGGCCGTTTGACGGTCAAAACCCAGGCTCTGCAAAACTATCTTGGAGCAGCCGTTACCGATTGAATCGCAAGAACTTTCTGCAATGTAATCTTCCTAACTAACAAGCCTCTTTCCCGGTGCTAGTCTTTCATCACTGGCAATAAAGTTTCTTCGTTGAAGAAGGAGGAATCGATGTCTCTTACGTTGATCATCGTGCTTTTCGTTATTGCGGCGCTAGGCGGATTCGGGCTGCTGTCCTTTCATTTAAGAGGCAAGCAATTGCCTGGTGCTCTGGCGGTTATTCACGGTCTGGTAGCGGCCGTTGCGTTGATTCTGCTGATAGTTTTTGCTGTAAATCATTGATTTTTGTGGCGCAATCGCCTGTCCCATTGCGCAGGCTAATCAGGTCACCAATTGATTATGCCCCTCTTAAAACAGGCGGAGCGATCGGAGGTGATTGCGCTACACGAGATTGTCATGCGAAGTCGAACAAAAGCTTTCGGCCACCCGGTTCACGCGATCCTGGTAGCGTTCCCCATAGGTCTTTGGATCGTCTCGTTTGTTTTTGATCTGGTCTACGTCTGGACCAGGGATATTTTCTGGTATCGAATATCGTTCTGGGATTTGATTGCAGGAACGGCCGGTGCCTGTGCCGCAGCCATTCCTGGATTAATCGATTTTTCTCATATACCTGGTTCCCATCCGGCCAGCAAAACCGCGGCTAATCATCTTATGGCCGCGCTTTCGGTAGTAACCTTGTACCTGGTTGACACTGTTCTGCGGATCAATCTGAAAGCCGCATCCGGCCGGTTACTGACCGTCGTTGTTATACTGTCGGCCGCGAATATCTGTTTATTAGGACTGGTCGGGTGGCTGGGTGGCGAGTTAGTCTTCAAACATGGAGTGGGTGTCGAGACTGGCCCCGGGAATGGACTAACGGATCATGATGGTTGACAACGGATTGATCGGACTCATATATTGCGTCAGGGATGAATAGGAGTTCCGTAATGCCCGCTGATGAGCTCAATGATCAACCGCTGATTCGGGATCTGATGTCGCGAGAGTTGGAAACGATTAATACGTATACGAATCTGATGCTACGCTCGCAAAGCGATTCGACACGCGCTTTCTTTAAACACGTGATCGACGAAGAGAAGAAACATATTTCGGAGGCATTGACAATACTGCGGCAGCTTGACCCTGAGCAGGCACTGATACTGGATAAGGGCGGCCACGTTGGATTAATAAAGACTTCCAGGATCGCGGCAAACGTAGCCGCGGAGAAGCCGGAGCCGAAGAAGGAAATATTTCCGCGTGAAAGTTTCACCGTTGGCAGTTTAAAAGGCCATTCACAGATATAAAACCGATTTTCGGGTTGGTTCGTACCAATAAGGCTTATAGTTTTAAATAACTTGCGGTGTAGACAGCCGGTTTGGCCGATTATTTGCTGAAATGGTTTATTGACAGAAGTGATCGGGAAAGGAACGAGTAAGTGGGCACTATTCACGATTTAATCGACAATCCTCATGCAAAATACCCGGTTGAAGATTTGGACGAAGAAGAATCCGAACGCCAGCAGAAAGAGAAGATTGATAAAATCGCTTTTCACATGCGTCGTATTATTGACGCGCTTGGCCTGGATTTAAACGATCCGAATTTGCGCGAAACCGATAAGCGGGTTGCAAAGATGTATCTGGAAATGTTCGCGGGATTGCAGGAGGACAGCGAGCCTCGCGTTACAACATTTCCCAACGATGAAGGTTACAACGAAATGGTAATGGTCAAAGACATTCCGTTTTATTCGATGTGCTCTCACCATTTCGTGCCGTTCTACGGCCACGCGCACGTTGCCTATATTCCCAATGATCGGATCGTCGGACTGTCAAAGCTTCCGCGAATTGTCGAGTTTTACGCGCGCCGGCCGCAACTGCAGGAAAGATTGACAGAGCAAACAATCAATTTCATTGACAACAAGCTTAAGCCGCAGGGCTGCATGGTTGTGATCGAAGCTCGCCATATGTGCATGGAGATGCGCGGTGTACAGAAACCCGGCGCAATGACAACAACATCGGCGATACGCGGCGTGTTTAACGACAAGAAAGCTCGCGAAGAGTTTTTGGATTTATTAAAGCTCAGAAGATAATAAACAAGGGGGCGATCGCTCGCCCCCCCTCCGTCAGCGTCTATTCACATCCTTCAAGTACCGATCAATGTAACCTGAAATTGAACGTGATCACTGCTTGTACCATCACTGGTTCGCCCGAGAGCAGGGTAGGTCTGAAGCTTGCCTGTCTCGCGGCCTTCTCAGCGGCGGCGCACAGCATCGGCGGACCGCTTACAGCCTTTGCCGTGACTACGTGACCTGTTTTATCCAGCAGCAATTCGACTCGGACTGACCCTTCCAGATGAACCTGTTTGGCAAGTACCGGATAGTCAGGAACGGGGATGTATATTGCTTTCCCAAGCAGAGGACCTTCGCTGACTTTAATGATTTTGTCTTCGTGTTTGTCATTTGTGGGAGTGGGTACTGGCTCGGGTTTAGTAACGGGCGGTTTAGGGGCATCGCCGAAATTTATGTTTGAGGAAGGTGCTCCGATAATACCGTCAGTTGTTCCAGGACCGTTACCACCACCAGGGCCGACGGGCCCACCAGAGAAATTGCCAGCTTCTTCAATACTCGGCGCCTGCTCTACGCGCCTTACGTTAACGTCCGAAGTATTTGAAGCAGGCTCGTATATTGACATTACCTGCCGTGGTTGTTTTGATACTGAATGTTGAGGACTACCGCCTCCTGCGGGTGGCGGCGTCGGGGGAACGGTCATAACTATGGATTCATAAGTATCAGCCAGGGCCGGCCGATAAATCATAATCGATCCGACCAGTGCTCCCAGCATAATCGTGCCGTAAACTAGAAATGTGTACAGAAAATATCTTGGAGTTCGCCTGCGCGTTTTTGTGGTTGATTCGACAAGAAGATTGAACATATGTACCCCTTCCGAAACTCATTCGGTTGCGGACCTTCTTTTAAAGCCGCGTGAACTGTGGCAAGTTTCAAAGCCAGCGCCAGCATGGCTTGCCGAATACTTGGCCAAGTTCCTCCTGAAAGCGCCAGGGGTACTTGGGGAATGTTAAAAGAACTAAGAAGAAACTTTGAAAGCTATCCCTTTACATTGACCCAATACATCATCAGGACAGCCTGAGACTCGACTGGGCGTTCGCCGTCGTGCGCGGGAACGAATCTGGTTCTGCCCACCATATCGATAAGGTAATCGCGAAGCTTGGGATCGTTATCCGGCCGAAGCATCTGCACCCAGGTTACTCTTCCGTCAGGAGCAACACGCGCCAGAAAGATGATCTCGTCACCCCTGCCAGTCTCTTCCAATTCGCTGTTTACATAATCCAGCGTCCTCATGTCAGAAACGCGAGGCAGCGTGAACGGCCCATCGCCGTGAAAATCCACTCCGATCGGGTTCAATTTGTCAAAATCCGCGTGCGAAATATAGACGGGACCTTCTATATCCAGACTGGTCTTCCAGAACGGCCAAGTCGTAAACTGGGATAATATGAAAACAAAGCAGACTACGCTTAACACCAATCCTGAGATATTGGCTAGTGGCCGCGGTTTGAACGGTGTCATCTTGTAACTGAACATCGTTCGGACATTCCACGGCACCGACTCTCTTTGTTCGGTCGCCGCCAGAATCTCCAGTTGCAGGTTCTCCGCCGGTTTCGGAGCAGGCAATCCGCCCAGCAACAGCGAGACTGAGCGCAACTCTTCCAGATGTTCATGACATTTCGCACAAAGCTCAACGTGTTCCGAGACCAGTTGCCGCTGTTCCAGCTTTAACTGACCGTCAAGAAACTCCGAAGCACGTTGTACAAATAGTTCGCAGTTCATAATCTTCACTCGATCTCAGTTTGAATTTCTCAGATCGCGAGCACACTCGGCTGAGATGCTCAAACTGAATCTATTCGCTTTTCCCGATGACTGGCCGGCTCCGGTTCGGTGTCTGTCTCCTGATTGTTCGGAGTGTTGTTGGCCTATCTATCCGACGAACCAGAATCTCTACTCGTACCTATCGGCATCTTCGATTGTCAAACCTACCTAACCAGAGCGGGTCAGGCATCGGAAAAAGCCCGAATCCTGTGTGCGTCTAAAAAACAACAGGATTCAATTTCAAAGAAAATTCTTCAATCGCAGACGCAATTCCTCGCGTCCACGGGCGATGCGCGATTTGACCGTTCCCAGTGAAATCGCCAGGGCCTCGGCAATCTCTTCGTAGCTAAGCCCTTCTATGTCGCGCAGCACCACCGCAACTCTATAATCGTGTTTCAACTGTCCCAGAGCGAGCATTAACTGCTGATCGCGCTGACGCGCGATTGCCTGCTGCTCGGGCGACTGCTGGTTATCGCAGAGCGTGTCCGCGATCTTTACCGAATCGTCGCTCGCGCTCACGTTCTGATCCAGCGATACTGTCCAGTCTTTTTTGCGTCTTCGCCACCATCGCTGATTATTCGAAGCCTGGTTGATGGCGATCCGGTAAATCCAGGTCTTCAATCCTGCTTCCCCACGGAATGTCGACAGATGACGGAATACTTTCAGGAAAGTTTCCTGAGTAATATCGCGAGCCTCTTCGACGTCGCCCACCAGCCGGAGCGCAAGGCTGTAAACCATCTGGTGGTATTCGGCCACGAACTGTTCGTAAGCCCCTCGGTCTCCCGCGCGGAGCTTCTCCACCAAGCCCGTCTCCTGACTTGTTGGCGTATGAACCAGTTCAGCCGCGGCAATCGCCGAAAACCCGGGCTCTTCTATCATCGCTATAACTCCGGTCTTCATTGCCAGTGCCTTTCAACGAGCCTCCCCATCAAAAACGGGCGGTTCACCGGAGACGTGATGACTAACTTCGTCATAATCGTCTGTCCCTATACCGTCAGACGCTACGGTTAGACACCGCTTGCATCCGGAGGTTCCCAAAAAACTGCAGCCGCCACTGGCGACGGCTTCAAAAAACAGTTTAGCCGAAACTGCGGTCTAATTGTCGGTAAAATCGTACAGGAGTGCCAAGTGCAGTCTTTGCAGCATATAGCTGTCCGGCCACACTTGACGCTTTTGTGAACAGACATTCTACCGAAAATCGGCTCCACTACAAGGTTTATCCAAATCCTTGCAACATTTAATATAATCTTGGCAATTAGATGTGGTTACTTCATCGAAGAGATTTATTTCCATAAAGCTGGTACAATTGCCAGCAAAATGATGGGTCTGAGGAGAAAATGGAAAAACCGATTGTCCACGTGATAGTTTGGGGATCAGAAGTCGAGCTTAAGGGACTACCTCAGGAAATTCGCCAGGAAGCTGAGAAAACAGGTGGATTTTGGGTGGGAACTGGCTTACGTCTACCTGCGGAGAAGTACCATAATCTGCGAGAATCCCATCCAGAGCTTCAGTTCGAAGTCTACCCGAAAGACCAGCCCATTCGGGGCTCAATGAACGTATAGCTGTTGCTAACCTCGTCCAGGTTTGTGCTCGCACGTGGGAGTATTAATACACGACTCCTTCATCATCAAACGAGAAACCGGAACATTACCGACAATATGTGATTCGATAATCTCGTCTATATCCTCGGGAGTCACGAATCCGTACCACACTCCTTCTGGATAGACCACTATGTTTGGGCCGTGCTCGCATTGATCCAGACAACCTGCGCGATTGGCTCGGACGGTGGTTTTCAATCCACGTTCAGCGAGCTTTTTCTTGAAGATTTTTTGCATCTCGCCGTTGCCTGTCGGATCGCAGGAGCCGCGAGGATGACCTTCGGGTCGCTGGTTTATGCAAACAAAAATGTGTTTTTCGAATTTCGCCATTATTCCTTCGTGTAAATTACCTTTCCTCCCAATATAACCATCACGGCCCGGACATTCAAAACATCTTTGGGTGGAATTGTCAGCAGATCCTGCGAATGAACCGCGATGTCGGCGAGCTTTCCAACTTCCAACGTACCCTTTTCCTTTTCTTCAAACGAGGCGAATGCAGGCTCGTATGTATAATCGCGGATTGCCTCAGCCATCGTCAGTTTCTCTTCCGGCTCCCAGCCTAAACCAGGAGCTTCGTCTTCGCTCAAACGAGTGATCGCTGCATAAAGATTTCGATAGGTATCCATCACCTCTACCGGATAATCCGTTCCGAACGGAATATGGACGCCATAAGATTTGAACGTATTCCAGGCATAAGCGCCAAGGCTTCGATACGGCCCTATCCGCTGAAACGCCCAGCGTTTGTCGGTGAGAATGTGACATGGCTGTACCGATGCTATGACGCCCAGATCGTGAAATCTGACGAAATCATCGGGATGAACAACCTGTGCGTGTTCAATTCTGTCTCTGCTGTCGCGTTTCCCATTGGCTTTTTGTGCAGCTTCAAATGCGTCTAACGCCATTCGGTTGCCGGCGTCCCCAATCGCGTGAAAGGCTATCTGCCAGCCCTCACGATCGCGCTCTATTGTCATTTGATTTAGCTGATCCTGCGAAAGCCTCGGAATGCCGCTGGTCGTTGGATCGTCACTGTAAGGCGCCAGCATATAGGCAGTGCGCGAGCCAAGGCTGCCATCCATAAATCCCTTTAAGGCGCCAAACCGGAGCATGTTGTCGCCGGGATGTTCCACTCGTTGTTTCTTGAGTTCCTCGACCGGAAGCCGGAAATCCTGCCATTCACAAACCCGCAAGCTGAGCTTGCCATCTTTTTTCAGCTTTTCGAGAACCAGGAACGAATCCCATTCGGAATTATCGTGCAGCGACGTCAATCCATATTGTTTGGCTTCATCCAGAGCCATGAGGATTCCGCGTTCGCGCTGTTCCGGAGTAGGCGGCGGAATAACTTTTTCGACCAATCCTGCCGCAGTCTCTTTCAATATTCCTGTAGCCTCGCCTTGCGAGTCGCGTTCGATCTCGCCGCCCTGAGGATTAGCGGTAGTGTTAACGATTCCCGCGACTTCCAGCGCTTTTGTATTCGCCAGCGACACGTGTCCATCCACGCGGGTAACAAATACGGGGTTATTAGGCGAAACAGAATCCAGGTCGTGACGGCTCGGCCACGCATTTCCCCATAGCGTATGATCCCAGCCTCGACCGACGACCCATGCTCCCGGCTGTTCCTGTTTAATCCGATCCGCAAGTCGCGATCTGACTTCATCAAGAGACTTTGATCCGACCAAATCAACATTGAGTTTGGCTACTCCGCCATTCGCGAAGTGCGAATGTGCATCATTGAATCCGGGCGTTGCAAACTTTCCTTTCAGATCGATTGTCTGCGGCGCCGAATATTTTTCGGTGATATCAGCGGTTGTGCCCAACGCGACTATGCGGTCATCTTTGACGGCGAGAGCTTCAACTATCGTGCCCTTCTCATCCGCCGTGAAAATCTTGCCGTTGGTCAATAGCAGACTGACCTGTTCTTTCGAGGAAGACACAATACATGATTGCGAAAAAAAACAGATTGCCGCGCCAAAGATCAAACCGAGGAGAAGTTTTGTTCGCATGATAAGCCTTCAGAAAACAAGAGATGAAATCACTGGCTCAACATCGAGCGAGTCGAGCCAGCGATTGTCACGATAGGTCAATGCTCAGCCAACTATCACTGAATCTTTTTCAACTCTGCTAAAACAACGTCAGGTGCAGGACGGTCGTGCGGGTCTTTTCCGATGTAGATCCATCGGATGACGCCCTTTTTATCGAGAATAAACGTTGAAGGAACGACGTGTGTCGGGTCCTGATCGTTGTAAATACCGTAACTCTTTACCGCCGCCGCATCTTTGTCCGAAAGGAACATGAACTCAATGTTATGTTGTTTTCGGAAATCCTGTTGTTCTGTTCCTGCTTCGGTGTTGATCGCGACTATCTGCGCGCCAACGCTTTTGAAATCTTTGTATTTCTCACTCAGACCGAGGAGTTGCCCTGTGCAGATTCCTCAATGGAGAGTTCTGAAAAAGACCAGTACGGTCTTCTGAGTCCCAAGCAGATCACCCAGCCGTGTAACCTTGCCTTCACTGTTCATCAGCGAAAAATCCGGCGCGCGGTCGCCTACTTTCAGATCGGTCGCCAGAACGCTGATTACCAGCACCGCCAGAACAAAACCAATTCTGGCAATCGAAGTAATCTTTGTTTTCACTGGTAAATGCCTCTATGTGTTGGATTCAAAAACAAGGACAGAATAATCAATTTAGTTTTTATCTGCAAGAAGTCACTTGGGATTGGTTCTCCGGCTTCAATCCGTCCCTCAGATTTAAATGATTAAATCCTGCAAGTTTGCTGTTTCCGGCCGTCCTGTTAGTACCCGCAGGCTTTAGCTCCCTGAAAGAAGAGGTACAAACGGATGATATCTAAAATTATGAAGTCATTTGTCGCGCTCCTGGCATTCGTAATTGGCATTGGTATTACCACGCATTTCAGCTTGCGATCAGGATCAAAGGCCGCGCTGGGCCGGATTGAAATCGAGGCGCCGCAAAAGCCTGGACCGCAAAAGAGAAAATCGGAACAAACGCTGGAAATGGTTTTTGTTATCGACACTACCGGCTCGATGGGCGGTTTGATCGAAGGCGCAAAACGACGCGTCTGGAGCATAATAAACGAAGTCATGCAGGAAGAATACAGTCCGGAAGTTAGAGTAGGACTAGTCGCCTATCGTGACAGAGGCGACGATTATGTAAGTCGCGTAACTCCCCTCACAACCGATCTGGACAGTGTATATTCCACTC
>Ga0070741_10010427_pt1 | contig 17540 bp, 18 predicted proteins | sample Coa_R1_4_FD_66440 | JGI IMG/M metagenome (GOLD analysis project Ga0070741, IMG submission 66440) | Surface soil microbial communities from Centralia Pennsylvania, which are recovering from an underground coalmine fire - Coalmine... | ecosystem: Environmental > Terrestrial > Soil > Unclassified ...
CGGCGATCGCGATCGCCGGCCGCAACCAGGCCAAGGCGCAAAAAGCGCTAACCGAACTGCGCGCGCTCGGCGCCACGGCGGACTTCATCGCCATCGACGTGCTCGACGAGGAGTCGTGCCGCCGCGCGGTGGGGCAGACCGCCGAACGCTTCGGCCGCCTCGACATCCTGGTCAACAATGCCGGCACCACCGTGCGCAAGCAGCCGCAGGACCTGAGCGCCGAGGAATGGCGCCAGGTGATGGACACCAACCTGACCGGCGCCTTCATCTGCGCGCAGGCGGCCTATCCGCACATGGTGCGCGGCGGCGGTGGCAAGATCATCAATGTCGGCTCGATGATGTCGATTTTCGCCGCGCCCTACGCCGCGCCCTATTCGGCGAGCAAAGGCGGCATCGTGCAGATGGGCCGGGCGCTGGCGATCGCCTGGGCCAAGGACAACATCCAGGTCAACGCCATCCTGCCGGGCTGGATCGACACCGACCTGACCCGCCGCGCGCGCGAACAGGTGGCCGGCCTGAACGAGCGGGTACTGACGCGCACGCCGGCGGCGCGCTGGGGCGCGCCGGACGACTTCGCCGGCATCGCGGTGTTCCTGGCCTCGCCCGCTTCCGATTTCGTCACCGGCGCGGCGATCCCGATCGACGGCGGCTATTCGATTCAGGCTTGAGCCGTATAGTCGTGTAGCCCGGGTGGAGCGAAGCGTAACCCGGGGAACGATTGGCAGGCTGCCCCGGGTTTCGCTGCGCTTCACCCGGGCTACTTACTTGGGCGGGAACGAACGTAGTTTGATTTGGCGCGCTTACGTTTCGGCTCCTTGAGGAACGCCGCGCAGAAGCCCTTGCCGAACTCGCGGTAGTCGTAGGTGATCTCCTCACCCTTGCGGATGTTGCGCCGGGCGATGGCGTAGCCGTTCTTCAGATAGGTGTTGGGATTGTCGGAATGGTTGGTGTGGGCGTCGTGGTCGACCGACAAGAGCACTTCGTTTTCCCAGCGGTAGCCGTAGCGCTTGAGATACTCCCGCGCCGGCCTCGGTAGCCGCCTGAATTTCTTAAGCGAGTAGTATTGGTCGAAGCCGATGACGAAGCGCCAGATCTTGGTGTCCTTGCGGATGAATTGATCCGCGAAGACGCCGAGGCCGTGGATCTTGCTTTTGCCGAGGTAGGTCTTGACCAGCAGCATCGCCGTTGCGCGCTGATCGCCTACGCCGCGGTCGGCTTGCGGTCGGTCTTGAGGCGCTTGTCGAGATAGGCGCCGATCGAGGTCAAGAGCGGCTCGACCTTGCCGTCGAAGAAGTGGTTGGCGCCTTGCACCACCTTCTGCTCGATGACGATGCCCTTCTGCGTCTTGAGCTTCTCGACCAGCGTGTTGACGTCCTTGGCCGGCACCACGGCGTCCTTGTCGCCGTGGATGATGAGACCCGAGGACGGGCAGGGGGCGAGGAACGAGAAGTCGTAGAGGTTGGCCGGCGGGCAGATCGAGATGAAGCCCTCGATCTCCGGGCGGCGCATCAGAAGCTGCATGCCGATCCAGGCGCCGAAGGAGAAGCCGGCGATCCAGCAGCTCTTGGCCTCCGGGTTGATGGTCTGCGCCCAGTCGAGCGCGGCCGCGGCATCCGACAATTCGCCCTGGCCGTGGTCGAAGGCGCCCTGGCTTCGGCCGACGCCGCGGAAATTGAAGCGCAGCGCCGAAAAGCCCCGATGCACGAAGGCATAGTAGAGCTGGTAGATGATCGGGTGGTTCATGGTGCCGCCGAACTGCGGATGCGGGTGCAGGACGATGGCAATCGGCGCGTTTTTCTGCCGCGCCGGGTGATAGCGGCCCTCGATGCGGCCGGCCGGACCGGTGAAAATGACCTCTGGCATGGGGCTGATCGTCTAGTTTAGAACTATTCTAATTATAGTGATTTTGCTGTGCAGCGCCGCGCGGCGCGTTTATAAGCGTGGCGCGCGCCGGGCTTCTAACACGACCCGCGGGGCAAAAAGCAAGGATTTTGCGCGGCCTGGGCCCTGAAAGTACCGAAATACCATGAGTGCACGGCTCTATTTCGACTGGAACGCCAGCGCCCCCTTACGGGATGAGGCGCGGCAGGCGGTGTTGCGGGCGCTCGAACTGACCGGCAATGCCTCCTCGGTCCATGCTGAGGGTCGGGCGGCCCGCGCCCTGATCGAGGCTGCGCGCACCGAAGTGGCCCGGCTGGTCGGCGCCGAGGCGCGCAACGTCACCTTCACCAGCGGTGCGACCGAGGCCAACACGCTCGCTTTGACGCCGGCGCTGGAAACCGCCGGCGACAAGCGCCGGCGCGACAGGCTGCTGGTGTCGGCCATCGAACACCCTTCGGTGCTTTGCGGCGGCCGCTTTGACGCCGCGGCGGTCGAGCACATTCCGGTCAATGGCGACGGCGTCGTCGATCTCGCTGCGCTTAGGCGCGCGCTTGCCCGCTGCGAGCGGCCGCTGGTGTCGCTGATGCTCGCCAATAACGAGACCGGGGTCGTCCAGCCGGTCCGCGAGGCCGCCGAAATCGTCCATGCCGCCAATGGCTTGCTGCATGTCGACGCGGTCCAGGCGCCGGGCCGCATCGGTTGCGACATGGCCGCGCTCGGCGCCGACCTGATGACCCTGTCGGCGCACAAGCTCGGCGGCCCGCAGGGCGCCGGCGCGCTGATCCGCCGAAGTAGCGTATTTGGCGACATCCACATCGCCGAGCCGCTGATCAAGGGCGGCGGCCAGGAGCGCGCAACCCGTGCCGGTACGGAATCTGTGGCCGCTATTGCCGGCCTCGGCGCCGCCGCCCTCGCCGCACAGCAGGCTGACGCTGCGCACATGGCCAAGCTGCGCGATGCGCTGGAAGCCGGCCTGAAGGCCACGACGCCCGAGGTCGTGATCTTCGGCGAAGGCGCGCTACGTCTGCCCAATACGACGATGTTCGCGGTTCCCGGCATCAAGGCGGAAACCGCGCTCATCGCCTTTGATCTCGACGGCATTGCGGTTTCCTCGGGTTCCGCCTGCTCGTCCGGCAAGGTGCAGGCCTCGCATGTGCTTGCGGCGATGGGCGTTTCGCCGGCGCTGGCGCGCGGCGCGGTGCGCGTCAGCCTCGGCCGCACGAGCACCGCCGCCGATGTGGAGCGGTTCCTCGGAACTTGGATAAAGCTTTCAGGATCACTACTTAAGGAGCGAGCCGGCATCGCTGCCTAAGGCGGCGGCCGCCAAGCCATCAACCATCGCATCAGGGACGAGCTCAGCGACAGCACCGCTAGCCACCATAACCGACAAATCCAACCCGCGGTCCTTGCAACCGTGAGCGGAGGGAAGAATGCCGGCCGTACAAGAGACCGTCGAGCAGGTCCGACGCATCGACGTTGATCAATACAAATATGGGTTCGAGACCAAGATCGAATCCGAAAGGGCCCCGAAGGGCCTGTCCGAAGACACCGTCCGTTTCATTTCGGCTAAAAAGAGCGAGCCGCAATGGATGCTCGACTGGCGGCTCGAGGCCTATCGCCGCTGGCTCACCATGCGCGAGCCGACCTGGGCGCGCGTGCAGTATCCCAAGATCGACTATCAGAACATCTACTACTACGCGGCGCCGAAGGCGTTCAAAGCGCCGAAGTCGCTCGCCGACGTCGACCCGGAAATCCTGCGCACCTACGAGAAGCTCGGCATTCCGCTCAAGGAGCAGGAGATCCTCGCCGGCGTGCGCCAGCAGGGTGAACCCTCGCAGCTCGACGATGACGAGATGACGGGCGGCGAGGCGCGCGGCCGCGTCGCCGTCGATGCGGTGTTCGACTCGGTGTCGGTCGCCACCACCTTCAAGGCGGAATTGGCCAAGGCCGGCGTTATCTTCATGCCGATCTCGGAGGCGATCCGCGAGCACCCCGAACTGGTGAAGAAATATCTCGGCTCGGTGGTGCCGACCTCGGACAATTTCTTCGCCACGCTCAACTCGGCGGTGTTTTCCGACGGCTCGTTCGTCTACGTGCCGGAGGGCGTGCGCTGCCCGATGGAGCTGTCGACCTATTTCCGCATCAATGAGCGCAACACCGGCCAGTTCGAGCGCACGCTGATCATCGCCGACAAGGGCGCCTACGTCTCCTATCTCGAAGGCTGCACCGCGCCGATGCGCGACGAGAACCAGCTGCACGCCGCCGTGGTCGAGCTCGTCGCGCTCGACGACGCCGAGATCAAGTATTCGACGGTGCAGAACTGGTATCCGGGCGACGCCGAGGGCAAAGGCGGCATCTTCAATTTCGTCACCAAGCGCGGCGACTGCCGTGGGCCGCGCTCGAAGATCTCCTGGACCCAGGTCGAGACCGGCTCGGCCATCACCTGGAAATATCCGAGCTGCATCCTGCGCGGCGACAATTCGCGCGGCGAGTTCTACTCGATCGCCATCTCCAACGGCCGCCAGCAGGTCGATTCGGGCACCAAGATGCTGCACCTCGGCAAGAACACGACCAGCCGCATCATCTCCAAGGGCATCGCCGCCGGCAAATCCAACAACACCTATCGCGGGCTCGTCACCGCGCACCGCAAGGCGGTGAACGCGCGCAACTTCACCAATTGCGACTCGCTGCTGATCGGTCACGACTGCGGCGCCCACACCGTGCCCTATATCGAGGCGAAGAACTCCTCCGCCGTGTTCGAGCACGAGGCGACGACGTCGAAAATTTCCGAGGACATGCTGTTCTATTGCCGGCAGCGCGGCATGTCGGCGGAAGAGGCAACCGCGCTCGTCGTCAACGGCTTCGTCAAGGACGTGCTGCAGCAATTGCCGATGGAATTCGCGGTCGAGGCGCAGAAACTCATTTCAATCAGTCTGGAGGGGAGCGTGGGATGAGCGACGACATCAAGAAGCTCAAGGCGGGGGCGCTGGCGCGCATCGGCCAGGACAAGCCGGCGAGCGCCCTGGCCGACTTCATCAATGAAAGTTTCGAGGATGTCCGCGCCTACGCGGAGGAGGACGACCTCGTCGTGCGCGGCGGCGAACGCTACATCGTGGTCAAGCGCATCGGGCCGGACAAGTTTCACGTCGCCGAGAACGTGCAGATCCCCTCGACCAGCCTGGTCGACCACGGCGGCGGCGCCGAGCGCAATCTCGAGCACCTGCTGCATGAAATCTCGGTGCTGGCGAACTGATCGGAGCTGGAATGCTGCTTGAAGTCAAAAATCTGCACGTCGAGGTCGAGGGCAAGAAAATCCTCAACGGCCTGACGCTCGCTGTCGAGAACGGGCAGGTCGCGGCGATCATGGGGCCGAACGGCTCCGGCAAGTCGACGCTCGCCTATGTGCTGGCCGGCAAGGACAATTACCGCGTCACCGAGGGCGACGTTCTGCTTGACGGTGAAAGCATCCTGTCGATGAGCCCCGACGAGCGCGCGGCCAAGGGGCTGTTCCTCGCCTTCCAGTATCCGGTCGAGGTGCCGGGCGTCGCCACCATGACGTTCCTGCGCACCGCGCTCAACGCGCAGCGCAAGAGCCGCGGCGAGCCGGAAGCGTCGACGCCGGAGTTCATGAAGATCGTGCGCGACACCGCCGCCCAACTCGGCATCAGCCAGGACATGCTGCGGCGCGCGGTCAATGTCGGCTTTTCCGGCGGCGAGAAGAAGCGCAACGAAATCCTGCAGATGGCGGTGCTCGCGCCGCGGCTCGCGGTGCTCGACGAGACCGATTCCGGCCTCGATATCGACGCGCTCAAGGTCGTCGCCGACGGCGTCAACCGGCTGCGCTCGAAAGAGCGCGCCATGATCGTCATCACGCATTACCAGCGGCTGCTCGACTACATCGTGCCCGACGTGGTGCACGTGCTGGCCAGGGGCCGCGTGGTGAAGAGCGGCGGCAAGGAGCTTGCGCTCGAACTCGAGGCCAAGGGCTACGCGCAATTCCAGGAGGAGGCGGCTTAGGTGAACGCCGAGGTCCGCACCATGAAGACGGAGGCGGAGAAGGCCTTGAGCGCGGCCTTCACGGCGGCGCGCGGCACGCTGCCGGGCGCCGGCGCGCTCGAACGGCTGCGCGCGGACGCCTTCCGGCAGTTCGAAAGCCAGGGCCTGCCGCACCGCCGCGTCGAGGAATGGAAATACACCGACCTGCGGGCGCTGATGCGCGAAGCCTATCCGCGGGCCGCGCCGCCCGGGCAGGCGGCGAAAGCGCGCGCCAAGGCCGCCGGCGATCTGTTGTCGGGCCTGGCGTGCCGCCGTCTGGTCTTTGTCGACGGCGCCTTCGCCCCGGAGCTCTCGGATGTGACGCCGGAGCCGGGCTTGACGATCGGGTCGATGGCCGCGGCGCTGGGCAAAGGCGATCCGATGGTCGCCAACCATGTCGGCAAGACCTTCGCCACTGACGACGCTGCGGTTGCGCTCAACACCGCGCTGATGGGCGACGGCGCCGTGATCCGCATCGCCGCGGGCGCCGACATCAAGCGGCCGATCCACCTGGTCTTTGCCGCCGGCAGCGACAAGCCGAGCTCGGTTTTCATCCGCTCGCTGATCGTGGTGGAAAGCGGCGCCAGGGCGACGATCGTCGACGACCACGACAGCGGCTTGGCGCAGGTCAATGCCGCACTCGATCTGGCGGTCGGCGACGGGGCGCAGGTCGATTACGTCAAGATCACGCGCGGCCGCGGCCTGCATGTCGGAAGCCTTCTCGCCTCGGTCGGCGCGGACGCGGCATTCAATGCCTTCGCCTTCGTCAGCGACGTCGATGTGCTGCGCAACCAGAGCTTCATCCGCTTTGCCGGCGCAGGCACCAAGGCCGGCATCCGCGGCGTGTCGCTGCTGCGCGGCAAGCAGCACGCCGACACGACACTGCTGATCGAGCATGCCGCCGGCGGCTGCGAAAGCCGGGAGGTCTTCAAGTCGGTGCTCGACGAACAGGCGCATGGCGTGTTCCAGGGCAAGATCGTGGTCAAGCCGCACGCGCAGAAGACCGACGCCAAGATGATGACGCGGGCCTTGCTGCTGTCGGACGAGGCGGAAGCCGACAACAAGCCGGAACTCGAGATCTTTGCCGATGACGTGGTCTGCGGCCACGGCGCGACGGCGTCGGCGCCCGACGAGGGGCTCAAGTTCTATCTGATGTCGCGCGGCATCCCGGAGCAGGAGGCCGAGGCGCTGCTGATCCAGGCCTTCATCGGCGAGGCGATCGAGGAGATCGCGCATGAGGGCATTCGCGATGCCCTGATGTTTGCCGCGCGGAAATGGATGGGGGCGGCGGCATGACCCACCCGGCCGTGACCAATGGTTCCTATGACGTCGCCCGCATTCGCGCCGATTTTCCGGCGCTCGCCATGCAGGTCTACGGCAAGCCGCTGGTCTACCTCGACAACGCCGCCTCGGCGCAGAAGCCGACGGCCGTGCTCGAGCGCCTGCACAAGGCCTACACCGAGCAATACGCCAACGTGCACCGCGGCCTGCATTACCTCGCCAACGAGGCGACCGAGGCCTACGAGGCGGCGCGCGAAACCGTGCAGCGCTTTCTCGGCGCCGCGCGCAAGGAAGAGATCATCTTCACGCGCAACGCCACCGAGGCGGTCAACCTCGTCGCCTATACCTTCGGCCGCGAGCGCATCAAGGCGGGCGACGAGATCGTGCTGTCGATCATGGAGCACCATTCCAACATCGTGCCCTGGCATTTCCTGCGCGAGCGGCAGGGCGCGGTGATCAAATGGGCGCCGGTCGACGACGACGGCAATTTTCTGCTCGACGAATTCGAGAAGCTGCTGACCCCGCGCACCAAGATGGTGGCGATCACGCACATGTCGAACGCGCTCGGCACCGTGGTGCCGGTCAAGGAGGTGACGCGTATCGCCCACGCCCGCGGCATCCCGGTGCTGGTCGACGGCGCGCAAGGCGCGGTGCATCTCGACGTCGACGTGCGCGATATCGGCTGCGACTTCTACGTCTTGACCGGCCACAAGCTCTACGGGCCGACCGGGATCGGCGCGCTTTACGGCAAATACGAACACCTCGCGGCGATGCCGCCGTTCAACGGCGGCGGCGAGATGATCCAGGACGTGGCGCAGGACCGCATCACCTACGGCGAGCCGCCGTACCGCTTCGAGGCCGGCACGCCGGCGATCGTGCAGGCCATCGGGCTTGCCGCGGCGATCGACTACGTCAACGCGATCGGCAAGAGCCGCATCCGCGCCCATGAGAGCGCGCTGCTGAAATACGCCCACGACAGGCTCGGCTCGATCAACTCGCTGCTCATCATCGGCAACGCCAGGACCAAGGGGCCGGTGGTGTCGTTCGAGATGAAGGGCGCGCATCCGCACGATGTCGCCACCGTCATCGACCGCCAGGGCGTCGCCGTGCGCGCGGGAACGCATTGCGTGATGCCGCTGCTCGCGCGTTACGGACTGACGGCGACCTGCCGGGCGTCGTTTGCCCTCTACAACACCAAGGACGAAGTGGACGTGCTGGCCGCGTCCCTCAGCAAGGCGCAGGACATGTTCGCATGACCGAAGACTCCCAGACGCCGACCCCCGTCGCCGAGAGGCCCGCGGAGAACGCCGCCATCAACCGGCCGTCGGGCTTGCCGCAGGATGAACTCGACCGGCTCACCGACGACATCATCGGCGCGCTCAAGACCGTCTATGACCCGGAAATCCCGGCCGACATCTACGAGCTCGGCCTGATCTACAAGATCGACATCGCCGACGACCGCGCCGTCAAGGTGGATATGTCGCTGACCTCGCCCAACTGCCCGGCGGCGCAGGACCTGCCGACGCAGGTGGAAAACGCGGTGTCGAGCGTGGCCGGCGTCAAGGACGCCAAGGTCAACGTGGTCTGGGACCCGCCCTGGGACCCGAGCCGCATGTCGGACGAAGCCCGGCTCGTGCTCAACATGTGGTAATCTTTGCAGGCGACACTAGATAGGATTCGACGATGGCTACTCCACGACCCCGACCCCAGGTGATGCGGCTCACCGAAGCCGCGGCTGCGCGCATCAAAGACGTGATGGCGCGGGCCGAGAAACCCGTGGCCGGCGTCCGCGTCGGCGTCAAGAACGGCGGCTGCGCCGGCATGGAATACACCATGGAATACGCCGAGGCGGTGAAGCCGAACGACGAGGTGGTCGAGGACAAGGGCGTCAAGATCCTGATCGACCCCAAGGCGGTCCTGTTCCTGCTCGGCACCGAGATGGACTACAAGGCCGAGAAGCTGTCGGCGCAGTTCGTCTTCAACAATCCGAACCAGACTTCGGCCTGCGGTTGCGGCGAGAGCGTGCAGCTGACGCCGGCCAAGGACGCCGCCGGATAATCAGGCGACCTGCGTCACCGGCGTGCCGCTGGCGGTGACTTCCGGATCGGTTTCCGACATCACCCGGTTGCGGCCGTGCCGCTTGGCGGCATAGAGGCAGACGTCGGTGCGCTCGATGAAGCTCTGGACGGTGTCGCCTTTCTTCAAGGTGGCGACGCCGATCGACACCGTGACGCGGCCGAGATGCTCGCCGGTCGAGCGCTTCATCAGTTCCTTGGTCATCACCGCCCGGCGGATATGGTCGGCGACCACGATCGCCGAGCGCAGCACGGTGTTGGGCAGGATGATGGCGAATTCCTCGCCGCCGTAACGCGCGGCCGTGTCCTGGCCCTTGACGTTCTGCTTCACCGAGGTCGCGACCAGCCGCAGCACCTGGTCGCCGGTCAGATGGCCGAAATTGTCGTTGAATGTCTTGAAGTGGTCGATGTCCGTCATCATCAAGGACAGCGGCTCGTTCTTGGCGTGGGCGTCGGCAATTGCGGCGGCGAGCGCGGTGTCGAAGAACTTGCGGTTGGCGAGCTGGGTGAGGGGATCGGTCAGGCTCTCGTTGCGCACCGCTTCGAGATTTTCCTGCAGCTGGTTGATTTCCTGCTTCGAGGCGTTGAGCCGCGCCTCGAGCTTCTGATTGGACGCCTCCATCTCCTTGGCGGTGTGCACCAGGCCCTCGACGATGGCGCGCAGGCCTTCGCGGTCCTTCGACTGGCCGAGCTTCTCGGTCATGCCGGCGAGGCTTTCGCTGTAGTTCGAGGCGGAACCGGCGGCGGCGTCGATCATCGCCATGACCTGCTCGATCTCGCCCATCACCTGGCTGCCGACATTGTCGATCCGCTCGGACAGCCGCGTCGGCGACAGGAAGGTCTCGTAGATCTGCTCGAGATCGGCTTCGGTCAGCGCGCCGTTCTGCTTGAGCGTCTCGTTGATGCGCTGATTGAGCGAGGGGTGGTAGCCGGTGGCGTAGGCGTACCAGATTTCATAATTGCGCGGGGTTGCCGGCTGGCGCAGCGCTTTGAGCTGGCCAAGCGCGATTTCGGCGAACGCCATGGTGCGTTCGTGTTCGTCGGCCTGCCCGGACATGGCTATCCCCCTCGCTTGGCCATCCTGGCCGCGCGTGCGAAGGCGACGGTATGCGAGGGTTATGAATCGCCGGTAAATCCGCGCTAAATTAACTGCCGCAAGGCCGATTTACCGCGCCAAAGGCGGTTGCGGAGGCCTTGGCGTTAAGCTTTGGCGGGAACCGGGCGCAGCAGGAAGGCCGGCAAATGGCTGCCGTCGGCCTCCTCGGGCGCGGCCGCTTGCGCGGCGGGACGGGGCGCTTCGCCACGCGCCGGACGCGGCGGCGCTTCGGCACGGGCGGGCCTGCCGGGATGATGGCCGTCCTGGCGGCGCTGCGGCTGGCGGCCGCCGCGATGGCGCTCGCCGCGTCCGCGATGGTCGCCGCCGGAGCGGCCCTCGCGCGGTTCGGCAGGGGCCGGCAGTTCGCCCAGCCACGGAATGGTCTGACCGATCAGCCGCTCGATGGCCCCCACGGCTTTCTGGTCGATCGGGGCGACGATGGTGATGGCGGTGCCGCTTCTGCCGGCGCGGCCGGTGCGGCCGATGCGGTGGACGTAGTCGTCGGGGTGATGCGGGACGTCGAAATTGAAGACGTGGCTGACTTCGGGGATGTCGAGGCCGCGGGCGGCGACGTCGGAAGCAACCAGGAGCTTGGCCTCGCCGCGGCGGAAGGCGTCGAGCGCGGCCATGCGCGCCGGCTGGTCCATGTCGCCGTGCAGGGCAACGGCGTTGAATTTATGGCGCAGCAGCGAGCGGTGCAGATGAGCGACCTCGCGCTTGCGGTTGCAGAAGATGATGGCGTTCTTGAAGTCCTCCGCCGAGTTAATCAGGCGGCGCAGCGTCTCGCGCTTGTCGTGCGGATCGCGGCCGGTGGCGACGAGCTGCTGGGTGATGGTCGCGGCGGTGGTGGCGGGCTTCGACACTTCGACGCGCACCGGATTGTGCAAAAACGTATCGGCGATGCGCTGGATTTCCGGCGGCATCGTCGCCGTGAAGAACAAGGTCTGCCGGGTGAAGGGCACCAGTTTGCCGATGCGCTCGATGTCGGGAATGAAGCCCATGTCGAGCATGCGGTCGGCCTCGTCGATCACCAAGAGCTCGACGCCGGACAGCAACAGCCGCCCGCGCTCGAAATGGTCGAGCAGGCGGCCCGGCGTTGCGATCAGCACGTCGACGCCGCGGATCAGCTTGGCGTCCTGATCGTCGAACGAGACGCCGCCGATGATCAGCGCGACGTTGAGCTTGTGGTTTTTGCCGTACTTCTCGAAGTGGTCGGCGACCTGGGCCGCGAGCTCGCGCGTCGGCTCAAGAATGAGCGTGCGCGGCATGCGCGCGCGGGCGCGGCCCTGCTCCAGCATGGTGAGCATCGGCAGCACGAAGGCGGCGGTCTTGCCGGTGCCGGTCTGCGCGATGCCGAGCACGTCGCGCCGTTGCAGGACGTGCGGGATGGCCTGGTCTTGGATCGGGGTGGGGGTCTTGTAGCCGGCGGCCTGGATGGCGCCGAGAACTTTTTCGGATAAACCGAGATGGGAAAAGGGCATAGAGCCTCAGTCAGGACCATCCGACAGCCGCGCCGGACATGAAAACCAGTTGCGATGCGCGGGGAGGGTCCGAATCTTCGTTCGAACCGGTTGGCCGGAACATGGGGATTAACCGCCGCAAAGTCAATGCTTCGCCGGTGCGATAAGCCATATAATTAATTAGGGTTTTCGACGTTTTGGGGGTCACATGACCGAGGCTTTGCCGCTTGTTTTGGTTCCCGGTTTGACGTGCACCGCGCGGCTTTGGCAGCCGCAGATCGAGGCGCTGTGGTCGTGCGGCCCGGTCATGGTTGCCGACCACCGCCGCGACGACGACATCAAGGCGGTGGCGGCGCGCATTCTCAAGGTGGCGCCGCCGCAATTCGCGCTCGCCGGCCTGTCCTATGGCGGCTACATCGCCTTCGAAATCGTCCGGCAAGCGGCCCCGCGCGTCGCCAGGCTGGCGCTGCTCGATACCTCGGCCCGGCCCGACACGCCCGAGCAGACCGCGACGCGCAACACCCAGATCGAGATGGCAAAGACCGGCCGCTACGGCGAGCTCGTCGACTTCGCGATCCAGCGCTACCTGCATCGCGACAATCAAACCGACCCGGCGCTCACCGGGATCGTGCGCCAGATGATCGCCGCCACCGGACCGGAGGCTTTCGTGCGCCAGGTGAAGGCGATCATGTCGCGGCCCGATTCGCGGCCGCTGCTGCCGTCGATTCGGTGCCCGACGCTGGTGCTGGTCGGCGACGGCGACCTGGCGACGCCGCCCGATCTCAACAAGGAAATCGCCGACGGCATTCCCGGTTCTCGATTTGTCGTGGTGCCGCATTGCGGCCATCTTTCGACTGTCGAACAGCCCGAGGCGGTGAATGCCGCTCTCACGCGCTGGCTCGCCGGCGGATAATCGAAAGTGAAAGCCATGACCGGGACGACTGACAATGCGGGCGTCATCGCGCCGCCACCGCTGCTGGCGGCGGCCGCCGTAATTCTTGGCCTGCTGCTCGAGTGGCTGTTTCCCGCCTACGTGCTTGTCGTGCTGCTCAACCGCCCCTTCCGCATCGCGCTTGGCGTCCTCTTGATGGCGGCCGGCTTGGCGCTGGTGATCGCGGCGACGCGCGCCTTTGCCCGCGCCGGCACCAACCCGGAGCCGTGGAAGCCGACCACCGCCATCGTCGGCAACGGCGTCTACGGCTGGATGCGCAACCCGATGTATGTCGGCGGCACGGCCGCGCTCGTCGGCCTTGCCTTCGTGCTGGCCTCCGACTGGGTGCTGGTGATGACCGTCATCTCTACTCTGGTGCTGCATTTCGGCGTGGTCAAGCGCGAGGAGCGCTATCTCGACGCCAAGTTCGGCGATGCCTACCGCAGTTACCGGCAGCGCGTGACGCGTTACGGCTGGCCTTCGGACTGAGAATTGTTCCAGCAAATCCGGGCTTCGTCCCTTTGCCGGCGCCCGCGCGGCCTCCTATAGAGGCCGCTCGCTGATCGGAGCTGTAAGCCATGCGTACCCAAGTCGGCATAATCGGCGCCGGGCCCGCCGGCCTGATGCTGTCGCATCTGCTGCATCTTGCCGGCATCGCCTCGATCGTCATCGAGAACCGCAGCCGCGAATACTGCGAGGCGCGCGTGCGCGCCGGCCTGATGGAAAACTGGGTTGCCGAGATGCTGAAGCAGACCGGCGTCGGCACCCGGCTTGCCCGCGAGGCCATGGTGCACGACGGCATCTATCTCGGCTTCAACGGCGCCGCGCACAAGATCGATTTCGTCAAGCTGATCGGCAAGCACGTCTACATCTACGACCAGAAGGAAGTGGTCACCGACCTCATCGCGCAGCGCCTTGCCGACGGCGGCCAGATCCTGTTCGAGGTCGGGGACGTGAGCGTTCACGACTTCGCAGGCAATCGGCCCAAGATCCGCTTCACCCACCAGGGCCGCGCCGAGACCATCGATTGCGACTTCGTCGCCGGCTGCGACGGCTTTCACGGCATTTGCCGGCCGAGCCTGCCGGAAGGTTCCTGGCGCGGCTATGACCGCGTCTACCCCTACGGCTGGCTCGGCATTTTGTCGGAATCGCCGCCGCCGGCGCAGGAGCTGATCTACTCCTATCACGAGCGCGGCTTCGCGCTTTATTCGATGCGCGGCCCGGATTTGTCGCGGCTCTATTTCCAATGCGCCCCGGACGAGGAGATCGACCACTGGTCCGATGCGCGCATCTGGGACGAGCTGACCATCCGGCTTGGCGGCGTGCGGCCGCTCAAGCAGGGCAAGATCCTGCAGAAGGGCGTCACCGCGATGCGCAGCTACGTCGCCGAGCCGATGCGGGTCGGACGGCTGTTTCTTGCCGGCGACAGCGCCCATATCGTGCCGCCGACCGGCGCCAAGGGCATGAACCTTGCCATCGCCGACGTCGTCTATCTGTCGCGGGCGCTGGAGCGCTTCTACCGCGGCAAGCAAAGCGACGGCCTCGAGAGCTATTCGGCCACCTGCCTGCGCCGCGTCTGGAAGGGGCAGCGCTTCTCCTATTGGATGACGCAGATGTTCCATCGCCAGCGCGGCGGCGACTACGCCGATTTCGACATGAAGCGGCAACTGGCGGAGCTCGACTACGTCGCCAGCTCCCATGCCGCCGCGGTGTCGCTGGCGGAGAACTACGCCGGGCTGCCGATCGACTAGTCCTGCAGCACGCCGCGCAGCGGCCGGTGCAGCAGCGCGACGATTGCGCCGGCGCCGGCCGAAATCAGCGCCACCATCAAAAAGAAGTCGCCCTTGGCCATGCTCGACCAGAAAGTGCCGATGTAGCCGGCGAGAAAGCCGCCGACGAAGCTGGTCGACAGCCACAGCCCCATCATCATCGACAGCAGCGAGACCGGTGCGACCTTGGTCACCAGCGAGAGGCTGGTCGGCGACAGGTAGAGCTCGCCGACGGTGAGAACCACGAAATAGCCGAACAGCCACAGCCAGCTCGCCTGTCCGCCGGCGAAGTGCGCGGCGGCGACCAGAACCAAGTAGGCCGCGGCGTTGAGAAAAAGCCCGATCGCCATCTTCATCACGGTCGACGGCTCACGCGCGCCCTGCCGCCGCCACAGCGCCACGATGAAGGGCGTGAAGGCGAAGATCATGAACGGGTTGAAGGCCTGGAACCAGGTCACCGGAATTTCCGCGCCGAGCACCTGGCGGTCGGTGAAATCGCTCGCCCACAGCGCGATGGTGTTGCCCTGCTGCTCGTAGGTGGCCCAGAACAGGCTGACCGGCATGAACACCAACAACAGCGCGCCGATGGCGCGCCAGTCATGGCGGGAGAGGGGCCCCGGCGCCGCCCGCCGGGCGAAGGCGTCTTTCGGCAGATGCGGCGTGGCCACGAGATAGATCGCAAGGCCGATGGTCATGCCGACGCCGGCGGCGCCGAAACCGTAATGCCAGCCGTAGGTCTCGCCGAGCGTGCCGCAGACGAGCGGCGCAAGAAACGCGCCGAGATTGATGCCGACGTAGAAGATCGAAAAGGCGCGGTCGCGGCGCCGGTCGCCGGGCGGATAAAGCGAGCCGACCTGGGTCGAAATGTTCGACTTGAAGCAGCCGTTGCCGAGAATGAGGACCAGGAGCGCCAGCAGAAACAGCCGCTCGAAGGCCATCATGAAATGGCCGGCCGCCATCAGCGCGGCGCCGAGAATGACGGTGCGGCGCTGGCCGAGCACGCGGTCGGCGAGCAGCCCGCCGAAAATCGGCGTGAGATAAACGAGCCCGGTATAGAAGCCGTAGATCTGCGAGGCCAAAGGCTGCAAGGCGAGCGGCCCGAATACCAGTTCCAGCACGTGCTTGAACGCAGCCAGTCCGGCGACATTGCCGGCCTGCGCCGGCAGCAGCAGGTATTTGACCATGTAGAGCACGAGCAGCGCGCGCATCCCGTAATAGGAGAAGCGCTCCCACATCTCGGTCGCGAACAAGAAGGCCAAAGCGCGCGGATGACCGAACAGGTCGGCTGGGGATTTTCCGGGGGCGCTCATATTGGCCATTGCAATGGGGCGGTGTAGCCTTTGCCTCACAAGCCGGCAATCAACCGTGCACAGTCTGGGAGGACAACAATGACGAGAATTCGCACCTTGTTTGCCTGTGCGGCGATGGCGGCTGTCGCCGCCGCGGGCCCGGCGCAGGCGCAGAGCGATTTTCCCAACAAGCCGATCCATTTCATCGTCGGCTTCGCCGCCGGCGGCGGCAACGACCTGTTCGCCCGGCTGGTGACGCAGAAACTGCAGCAGGACACCGGCTGGACGGTGGTGGTCGAGAACAAGCCCGGCGCGGGCGGCCGCATTTCCAGCCAGCTCGTCGCCAACTCGCCGCCCGACGGCTACACCGTCCTGGTCGGCGCCACCGGGCAGATGGCGGTCGCCACCGCGATCTATCCCAAGCTCGCCTATCACGCGACCAAGAGCTTCATCCCGCTCAACATGATCGCATCGTTCCCGCTGGTGCTGGTGGTCGCGGCGGACGGACCCAAGACGGTCAAGGAACTGGTGGCCTGGGGCAAGGCGCATGCCGACAAGTCGAACTACGCAACCTCCTCGCCCGCCTTCACCATCCCCACCGAGCTGTTCAAGCTCAAGACCGGCATGCCGGCGGTGCAGATTCCCTACAAAAGCAGCAACGAGTCGAACCTGAGCGTGGTGGCGGGGCAGACGACCTTCACCATTTCCGACGGCCCGCCGGCGATCCCGCTGGTGAAGGGCGGCAAGACCCGGGCGCTGGCGGTGACCGGCGCGGAGCGCTCGCCCGAACTGCCCGACGTGCCGAGCATGGCCGAGGCCGGCTTTCCCGAGGTCAATACCCATCTGTGGAGCGGGTTCTTCGTGCCGGCCGGAACGCCGGAGCCGATCGTGAAGAAGCTGATTGCGGAACTGGGCAAGGCGCTCGCCGATCCGGGCGTGCAGGACGGCCTGAAGAAGATGGCGGTGACGCCGGGCGGGCCGACCGGGGATGCGTTCAAGAAGATCATCGACGACGACATCAAGACCTTCGCCGAGGTGGTGGCGGCGGCGCATCTGCAGTTTCCGCAATAAGGCAACACATATCCGGCGCATGGCAGCCTGCCGCGCGCCGGCGTTGCCGTGGCGCGGCGCTCTGCTATGGTTTGGCGGTCCGGGCGTTGCGTTGAAGTCGGTGTGACCATGCGGCTGGTGGCGGCTTTTTTTCTGGCGGCGACGATGTCGGCCGCGGATGCCGCGCCGACCTCGGCCGAGGACCTGTTCACGCAGTTCGGCCTGTTCGGCACCTGGGCGGTCGACTGCAAGGCGCAGGCCTCGCCCGACAATGTCCACGTCACCATTTCGACGCCGAGCCCCGGCCTCATCCTGGAGGACCACGACCTCGGCAATGAGAATGCGGTCAACCGCTACAGCATCACGGCGGCGGAAAAGCTGTCCGACACGCGGCTGTCGGTGCAGGTGATCTTCCAGCCGGGCAAGGACACCGAGGAGCGCCAGCAGCTGGTCTGGGCGGTGCACGACGGCACGCTGCGCACCCTGTTCAATCAGCCGCAGGGCGGGCCGGTGCGGGTGAAGGATGGCGTGGCGGTGGCCTATGGCGTGAAAACGCCGCTGCTGCACAAGTGCCAGTAGCCGTCCGTTCAATTGTCAAACAGCCATGCGGCGTGCTCGGCACCGGGCCGCGCTTTGCCCACGAGCCGCGCTTCCTGCGGGCCGCCGTCCGCCG
>Ga0070741_10010428_pt1 | contig 17538 bp, 10 predicted proteins | sample Coa_R1_4_FD_66440 | JGI IMG/M metagenome (GOLD analysis project Ga0070741, IMG submission 66440) | Surface soil microbial communities from Centralia Pennsylvania, which are recovering from an underground coalmine fire - Coalmine... | ecosystem: Environmental > Terrestrial > Soil > Unclassified ...
ACTGCCAACTCACTTCTTTACTCTGCGCTGATGAGTGCTCGGAATGCGCATGTCTTCCCGGTACTTCGCAACCGTGCGGCGAGTTACCTGGATGCCTTGCGACTGGAGGATGCGTGTAATCTGCTCGTCGGTTAAGGGGCGAGCGGGATCCTCTTCCTCGATGAGTTTCTTCACCCGCCGCTTGAGTATGAGCAGCGAAGTGTTTCCGCCCTCGGGGCCCTGCACGCTCTCAGAGAAGAAATACCGCAACTCGAAAACGCCCTGGGGAGTGTGGGCGTATTTGTTGGCCACGGCGCGGCTGACGGTGGAAGGATGCACGCCGATCTCTTCGGCGACTTCCTTGATCATCATAGGCTTCAACTGGTCGATGCCTTTTTCCAGGAAATCCTGCTGGCGCGCCAGGATGGAGTAACAGACCTTCATGATGGTCTGCTTGCGCTGTTCGATATTCTTGATGAGCTGAATGGCGGACTTGTAGCGCTCCTTGACGTAGTTGCGCGTGTCCTTGTCATTGGTTTCGCGGGTCAGCAGACGCTTGTACGCCGGGTTGAGGCGGAGTTGGGGGACGTCCTCGTCATTCATGAGGACGAGCCACTCGTCGCCATGCTTGATGAAAGCGACATCGGGCTCGATCAGCCGGGCCGTAATCTTGTTGTAGCGCAGGCCCGGGCGGGGATCGAGAGTGCGAATGTATTGCATTGCGATCTGAATAGCCTCGACCGGGCGGCCGATCGCCTTGGAAACTTCCTTGAATTGCTTGTTCTGAATCCCGCGCAAATGCTGATCGACGATGGCAATGGCATCGTTGAGTATCTGTTCGGTCGCGCCATTCCCGTTGGGATGTTCGGCGTGCTGGCGCTGGTGGAAACGCAACTGGTAGATCAAACAGCCGCGCAAATCACGGCAGCCGACTCCTGGAGGATCCATCTGGCGTACCAGTTCGATGGCTTCATGCAGGTCGGCAAGCGAGAAACCTGGCGTATAGGCCGGAGCCGTCGGCCCGGGAACAACGCCGCCCGGGGGCGAATCTGCCGGATGATTTGAAGCATCCGGCGACACCGGAGCGGCTGGTTCGGCGGCAACTTCGGGTAGCACGGCAGCAGGAGCCGACCCTGATGTCGAATCAGCACCGATCAAAGTGTCTCCGGAATTCCAGTCTGGGGCGTCAGCCATGTCGCCAGCGACATCGGCTGCCAATCCCAAAGCTTCGGCTTCCTTCACAAGCTTCTCGGCTGCTGCTGCGTCGGCCACTGGCGGCGCTGGAGGCGTGATGCCCATCAGCTCATCGTCGTTGGCGATGAGGTAGCCGTCCTCGTTTAGATTGCCGATGACAACTTCGGCGGCCTCGCGGACTTCGGGGCGAACTGGAAGAGCTCCCAGTTGCCACGCCAGGTGATCAGTCAAGGTGCTGGGCTTGGAAAGGAAATTCTCGAACGAAGGACGCTCGATCTCCTCCATCTCGCTGGAACTGCGGTAGCCGGGGTCCAGATAGTCCTGAAAAAAGGAGCCAAAATCGATCTCCTCAAACGGATCTTTCTTCTCAACAGCCGTGATGGGGTTCTCTTCGGCAACCGCGGGGCGATCGCGCTGTTCTTCCTGGCGGCCGACATCGTCGATCAGCGGAACCGATTCTTCGAGCTCTTCGAGGACGGGATTTTCAACCATCTCGCTATTGATCATGTCCTTGAGCTCGAGCTTGTTCAGCGCGAGCACCGAGACCATCTGCACGAGACCCGGGGTGAGGATCTGCCGTTGCGAGAGTTTTACGCTTAACTTGTGCTGCAGCAAGACCATATGATCGATCTACTTCGCCTCACCCTGTCCACTTCATTATGAAGCCTGCGAACGCATTTCGCTGTAACGGATCCCCTCTCTTCCCAGTGCCGTTAGTAACATGGGGAAGGTTCAGCCGGAGCTAAACCAGCGAGAAACTCTCGCCAAGGTAAACGCGGCGCACCTCGGGATCGCTGCCCAGCTGTTCCGGCGTTCCAGAACGAAAAATGCGTCCCTCGTTAATGATGTACGCCCGATCGGTGACCGAAAGGGTCTCACGCACGTTGTGATCCGTGATCAGGATCCCGATGCCACTTGCCTTCAGATCAAAAATGATCTTCTGCAGGTCGAGAACGGCGATGGGATCAATTCCGGAAAACGGCTCATCGAGCAAAATAAAAGTCGGATTGATGCACAAGCAGCGGGCGATCTCGACGCGCCGGCGCTCGCCACCGGAAAGGGCGTATCCGCGATTGAGGCGGATGTGCTCCAGTCCCAACTGGTCGATGAGGGTTTCCATTTTCTCCCGGCGCTCGTGCCAGGAAATGGGCTGCGCTTCGAGAACGGCGAGGATGTTCTCCTCCACCGTCAGCTTGCGGAAGACCGACGCTTCCTGTGGAAGGTAGCTGACGCCATACTGGCGTGCGCGCAAATACATGGGCACGTCGGTGATGTCGTCATCGTCGATACAGATGCGGCCGGTATCGGGGGGTACCAAGCCGACGATCGCGTAGAAGGTTGTGGTCTTGCCGGCACCATTAGGGCCAAGTAATCCAACAACTTCGCCCTGCCGAACCCGCAAACTCACCCCATTTACAACTCGCCGACCGCGATAGGATTTGCCGATCTCGTCCGTGGCTAAGGTACGCATTTAACGTGCCACTCGCGTCGTGGTTGTGGTAGGTGACGTGCTCCTGCCTTCCACAAGCACCCTATCATCGCGTTTATAGAAAGTCAACGAATCGCCGCTAATCTTGCCGTGTTCGGCATCAAAAATGCTAGGCGGTCCGCCGGTCAGAACGAAGCGATCCTCGGAGACTGTATAGACCAACTTTTCGCCACCGGCCCGACGATCGGCTTCCTGCACCACGACGTTTCCTTCGGCAACAATTTTGTCGAGTTGACTGGACTTGGAAGCCTGCGGCGAGTCGCCCTCATGAGGCTGCAGGTAGGCGAGCGCCTGTGCGGCCGAGATAGTTACATCCTGACCTTTGGCGACGACTCCTCCTTCAAAGTGCACAATGCGATCCGCATCCGTGTATGTCAGCCGACTGGACGTAATCGCGACGGGAGTCACTTTGCCGTCCTGGCCGGCTTGCACCAGCACGGTGGAAACTGGTTGGCCATCACGTTGGGCGAGAACAGATCGTTTGTCGTGATCGAACTGAATCGTCGCCGCCTCGATGACATTAGCGTTTTGCCATAGGCGAGCCGTTCCGGTGTAGGTGGCCAGCGCGGGACTGCGGTGTGCGGTCATGGTGCGAGCAGTGACGTGAATGGGATCGGCAGAGGCGAGCAGCGCGCCAGCGGGTTGCGATTTTAACTCACTATACGTGCTTTTTACGCTACCTTCAGCAATGGCATCGCCAGTAGTCCGGTTCAAGCGCACGGTTTGGGCGGTAGTCGTCATCCCGCCTTCTTCGATACGAGGGGAGCCGCTCATGCTCAGCATCTGGTCACCCGGGGTGTAGCGGGCGCGATCGGCCCAGGCTTTGCGTTCGCCGTCGACGTAAGCGACATTCCCTTGTTGCACGACGGCATCGATACCGCCCACAGCGCGAAATGAAACGTCTAGCGCGTCACTAGTGCTGATGCGATCCGGCTGGTTGGGAGTACTGCTCACAATCTTTGCGGCGGGAGAGCCATGCAATGAGATGAGCTGATTGCGATCGCCGAACTTGCTCTGAAATTCGTCCGCGGTGACGACGGTGCGCTGGTGAGTTGTGGACTGGGTAATGGTGATTTGCGCTGCTCCCGAGGTTTGGGCACGATCGAGGTGCTGCCCTTTGGCGATAAAGAAGTCCATGGCCGGAGCGGCGATTTCCAGGTCCTGGCTGGCGGTCATTTGTCCCGAAGCGTTCAGCAGACCGGAGGCCCCGCCCTGCGATAACCTGACTCCCTGCTCGGCATGGACCTTGTCCAGGCGCTGCTTCCTGCCGAATTCCAGCACGGCTCGCCCCATATCGGTGCGCATGGGCTGGTTGCTGGTCGAATCCATGTGAACTTTGCCGGATAGCAGTGCGGTGCGCAGCGTGTTGCGCGGTCCGTTCATAAGCAGGTCGGCCTCATCAGCGCCGCCGTGAAACTCGGATTTGCCAGTGACGTCGGCCTGTACGTGGCCGGAAGCAAGTATGTGATCGACGTTGTTGTCTGCGCGCAAGAACACAGTGGCGCTGTCAGCCGAGACGGTCGAGTTAACACGCTTTAGAACGGGCTTTTCAAGCGTAAGTTGACGGGGATCTTTGCCGATCACGCCCCGATCAGCCGAGATATCCGCAGCACCTTCGTTATTCAAAATGACGTGAAGTTGCGATTGCAGCGTGAGTTCGGTTCGCTTGGCCACGTAGGACACTCCGACAGCTGAACCGCTGGCCTGGGGAATGCTGAATTCCACTCTATCTCGTGTGTATGCGTTTCCAGTTTTCTGATTGAAAACAAGGCCGCTGGTTTTCAAGTGAACCGGATTCTTCAGCTCCATTGGGGGTGTCTGATCGGGATTCGCCGCGCCGGCCGGATTTGGCTGGAGGTCGATTTGCACTTCGCCTCGTGCGCTTACATCACCGCTGCGGGGATCGTAGTCGAACTCCGATCCGTAGATCTGGTCGTAGCGGTTGGAATCGCGGCCGTAAAGGGTAATGTTGACGTCGTGCAGTTCAGCGTGCCCACCCTGCTTGAACTGGACTGCTCGAGAAGCGCGCACCGTAAAAAGCGTGCGGCCCTCTTCCGATTTCGAGATGGTGAATCCCTGACTCGTCTGCTGGATTTCGAGCCCGATCTTGCCTGGCGTGTTTTTGAAGGCGTCGCGCAGCCGCCAGCGAGCATACATGTACATGCCCGCAACCACCATGACAAGCGCAATGGCGGCCGCAGCGAACCAGCGTCGCAGGCGCGGCACGGAAATCGGCATCAGCTTTAGTCTACTGGATGCGGCAGGCGGGCAGTCAGACCTTGCGAAACGACATGAACCCAAAGCACAGCGAAAAAAATGCCGCAGCAACAGGCCCTTTTCCCACTGCTGCGGCAAATGCGCTCACGTTGGTCGTAAAAGCGAAAACTCGGGATCATGCGGCCGGAACGTCCCAGCAATAACCTTCTTCTCCGTGCTGGGAAAGGTCAAGACCCTGGATCTCGTGTCCTTCCTCCACGCGCAGTCCGACGGTGGCGTCCACGATCTTCAGAGCCACCAATGTGCCCACGATCGCAAGCGCCCAAGCTACGCCGATGCCGACAAATTGGTTGGCAAGTTGATGGGCATTCCCTTCGAGAAGGCCGGATGCGAGCGTAGCTCCGTGCGAATTCTTGAAGATTGGATTTATGGCGCTGGAGGCAAACACGCCGGTGAGGATCGCGCCCAGTGTACCGCCCGCTCCGTGAACACCAAAGGCATCGAGCGAGTCGTCATAGCCGAAGCGCACCTTGACCGTCGCCACCATGTGATAGCACACCACGCCTGCAATCAGTCCAATTGCCAGCGCGGGCATGGGGCCGACAAAGCCAGCGGCTGGAGTAATCGCCACAAGTCCGGCAACCGAACCGGAGATCGCGCCCAGAGCGCTGACTCTCCCGTGCCGCAGCCACTCCGCTCCGCCCCATCCCACAACCGCGGCCGCGGCCCCCAGATGGGTTGCAACGAAGGCGCTTGTGGCCAAGCTCCCGGAGGAGAGCGCACTGCCGGCATTGAAGCCGAACCATCCCACCCACAACATGCAGGCCCCGATAAAGCTGAGCACTACACTGTGTGCGGGCATCGGTTCCTTGGGATATCCAACGCGGTGGCCGAGATAAAGAGCGCATACCAGCGCAGAAACCCCGGAGGTCACGTGCACCACGGTTCCGCCGGCAAAGTCGAGCGTGGGGAAACGGCCGCCCAAGGCAGCGTTCAACAGGCCTCCCTGGCCCCAGACCATATGAGCCATAGGGTCGTACACCAAAACCGACCACAAGACCATGAATAACGCCATCGCGCCGAACTTCATGCGCTCAGCGAAAGCACCGGTGATCAGCGCGGGCGTGATGATGGCGAACATCAACTGGTAGATCATGAACGTTTGCTGGGGAATGGTAGGCGCGTAGGCGGGATTGGGCTGTGCGCTGACACCGCGCAGAAATGCGGCGTGTAAATCGCCGATCACACTCCCGTTGCCAAATGACAGGCTGTAACCGAACAATGCCCACAGCACGGTGATGATGGCCATCATGGCGAAGCTCTGCATCATGGTGCTGAGAACGTTTTTCTTTCTCACCAGGCCGCCGTAGAAGAGTGCAAGACCGGGGCCAGTCATCATCAGCACCAGGGCTGCGCACATGAGCATCCAGCCGTTGTCCGCGGAACTCTTGGCGTCGGTCACCTGTTGCTGAAGCTGCGCAATCTGCGTCGCAACACTATCGGCTCCGCCCGGTGCTCCTTGGGCCCATCCTGCCGGGGCGCAGGCCAGAAGCAACGCCGGGATACTTAGCCAACCCACAGAGCTCTTGTGTCCGGACATGGTGTTCTCCCCACTTCGAATTTGCATCACTGTACCGACTGGGGAAGGTTCGCGGAAATTGAAACTATTTATGGAAGGAATCAGGAATGTTTATGCGAGCAGAGCAACCGACCTCGGCGAAGCGCACGCAGGGGAGCACAAATCTAGATCGCTTCGGACTGTTCGGTTCCGGCCAACATGCGTTCGATGGCTTCATCCTGATCATGACGCATGTACTTAACGCGATTCTTGCCGTAGCGCCAGAGGGTGGAAATGTCGGTCTGATACCAGCAGCACTCGGTCATATGGGGAGAGAAGCCGACCAGGAAGCGAAAACGCGACAACGCGAGGTCCGGAGACACCAGCATGGCGGCCGCGAGCCGGTGATTTCCTTCGATGATGGTAAAAGGCCCGGAGCGGTTGACGCCGATCAGAAGAATTGAGCTGGGGGTGGATATCCCTGGAAGTTTGGCGCTGAGCGAGGCGATTTTCGCATAGAATCCGCTGGCTTCGCTGGCATCCTGAATGCGTTCTCGAAGGCGTTCGACTACGTTCAGCAAGCCAAAGTTTCCCTTCGCCACGCCTCGCCATTGCGCCCGCGGAAAGACGCGGATGCGAGAAAAGTCGGCGGGACTCAGCTCCACTTCCCACCATTGCGTGTCCGAGGGAAGCTCACGCCACATCTTGCCACGACGGCGGAAGAGAAGGGCGCGGCGCAGATCGTTTTCCCGGTCGTGTTGCAGGTTAGGACGGTAGACGACATCAGCCAGCTTGTCGTGATATCGCTCAAACTGCTTCTCGTAGAACTCGTTCTTGAGGAATTCGGAGAGGACCTCCTCTTCCGAGACCTGGCGCAGCAATTTCATGTGGCCGAGTGCGAGCCGGACTGGAGCCTGGGCCTGAGACTTCATCAAAGGCGCGGCCACAACCACCAGCAATCCCAGCATCAGCACCATTTGGACCATGATGACCTGGTGCAGGTTGCCGTGGAACATGTAGATACCAAGTACCACGGCGCCGCTGACGCACAATTGCGTCCAAGCTAAATTCACCAGCTTGCGCGACATCTCGTAGGTCATCAAGACAACCGCGAGCGAGTACACGCCGGTAGCCCCCGCATAAAGGAGGAGAAGGGACGTATAAGGGCTGCGTCCTCCAAGCGGCGGGAATCCGTTGCCCAACAACACCTTCCAGATGGAATTCGGGGCAAGCCACAGGCAGAAGAGAAACGCGCCGGTAAGACCAGAAACCATGAGGAAGGCAGTGCTCAAAACCAGCTTTCCGCCACGCTCGTCACTACGCGCGCCCGCCGACACCGGAAACATGCTGCTCACAATTGACCAGGAAAGCATGTACACAACCCGGCCGACTAATGCGATGGCGGCGTAAAGTCCGGCCCTGGCCGGGTCAAAAAAGTGCTTAACCAGGACAATGTCAACATTGTTGATGATGACCTGTCCGATGAAGAAGACGGTCGCCTGCATGCCTTCCCAGAAAGAGGTGGGTAAATGCGCCTTCACCGCAATGCGCAAAGCTTTTGCGGGAACCGCAAGCAAATAAGAGACACCCAGTGAAATGGCGACAGCTGCGATCACGCCGGTCACGCCGAAGCCCATGGCCAGCAAGGCAATGGCGAAAACCAGCTTCACCAGGACTTCCACGACGAAATTTTCGGCAAGACGCCGGAATTCGTACATCCCCTGCAGTAAACCGCGGCGCACACCAAGGGGCACATAGAGCGCGGTTCCGACACCGAGGAGGACGATATAGATTGGTTTTGGCAGATTCAGGTAGTGGGAGATGGGAACGCTTGCCCACACCAAAGCGGATCCAACCACAATGCCGATCTGCCAGGAACGGCGGTGGAGAGCAGCATAAATTCCAGCCTTTTCCTCAATGGTCTGACTTTGGGCGATGAACTTGGAGCAAACCAGCTGGAACGCCAATGTCACCGAGGAGAGCAACATCAGCATGGTGTAGACCGCAGCGGCGTGTCCGAACTGCACAGCGCCTAGCAAGCGGGCTATCAGAATGTTGTAGACAAGGTTGATGCCGCCCACCAGCGCGGAGCTGATGAGCATAATCATGCTGCCGCTGAGCAGACGGGCCCGCAGAACCTTCGAGGAGCCGATCGTGGAGGCGGCAAGCGAACCGTCGGCGCCGGCCTGTGCGGCGCGGATGTTGGGGAGCTCGGTGGTGGTCACCTCGCCGTTTCCATCCTGGGTTGCGGGAGAGGTTTCGTCTCGAAACTCACTAAGGGAGGCCATTGGGTTTAGTCCAACTACGGCGGCGGGGCGCGCCAAAAAACCTCATTCAGCGGAGAAACTGTGTTGCCCACATACACTCATCTAAAACAACGTCAAGCGAACGATGGGACGGAACGTGCTCGTGCCACGACTCCCGGGAAAGTCATAGAACGTCTGCTGCGCCAGCCCCACACTGAAACGCAAGGGATAGGAAACCGGGGTAGTTTCTACTCCATCGTTCAAAGTACCGCGAATTCCTTTCACGTATGAGACGGTAATTTCGTTCTGAACGTTGTCGTAAGCGTGAAATCCTTGTCCCTTGGACCAAAGAAAAGAACCTTGCACACTCCAGCGGCTATTGGGCTGATAGTTGAAGCGGGCACCGGGACGGAGAGCTTCGGCGTTGGCCCAAACCGCGCCTTGCACGCGCCAGGAGCGGATGTATTCAGCGAGGCCGGCCACCGTGAGTCCGGAGCCAAACTTGTGTTGCAGCCCGGCGTAGGCGCTGGTCGTGTAGTACTCAGCGACGAGCGGACGGAAGATAATGTCGCGAACCCCGTAGCCAGTGAGTAATGAGGTCCTCCCCCAGGGGCGTCCGACCGTGAATTCGGTGAGGGCGGATAGATCGCGCGAGTGCAAGTTCTGATCGGTAAACGGCCCAGCTTCGCGAATGAACTGGCCGAAGAAGGAAACCCAGTTCGCGATCGAACTTGTATTGACATATAGGAATTGCCGGAAGATGTCCTGGTTCATGTCGCGAGGAGCCAGCGTATCGCGGCGAATCGTGAACTCCAGGCCAGGCGTAAGTGTGATGGTGCTTGAGCCCAAATGCACGACCGGGTTGATAGCGCCATTGAGGATAGTGTCGTAGGTGTTCCGGTCCTGAATGAAGAGCGTGCTGGGGATCGAAATGGTGCCGCGGGCATTACGCTCTTCCACAAAGCCGGTAATCGCTGGGAACCCGGAAACCTTGCCTTTAAAGTGCGCTGCTCCCAGGCTTTCGTACGATGAGCGCGGAGGGGGCAGCAAGGAAGAAGGCAGTGTGCCTCCCGGAATCGCCACCCCGGTGGACGTCAGTTGGCCAAAGATCCGGGCGTCAAGCTGATAAATGTTGATATCTTCGAAGATGGGCGACAAAGAAACGTTGGATCCCATGCTGACGTTATCAGTGATGTGACGTCCCTCGGCGCCCGCAATGTCAAACTCCGCCTGCTGGGCAGCTTCATCGGTGGAATTCATTTCTGTAGCGTGCGCATACATGGCGAGGGCGTGCGCATTGTCCTGCTTTTGCCGGTACACGTTGGCCATGGCCACGACGTAGTCATAGTTCTGTTGATTCTCCGGTTCCTTGCCGAGGCTCGCGAGTTGAGCTTCGGCATTCGAGGTTTGGCCCTGGGCGAGGTAGGAGTTTGCCATGTCCACGGCTACTACGTCGGGATCCGCACCTTCCGACTGAGCTCGCTCGAAGTATTTCCTGGCGAGATCGAATTCATGCGTTTGCATGAATATGTCGCCGGCCTGCAGAAGATCATCCGGAGTGATGTCCTGGGTACGGTCGATACGGGCCTCGGCTAAGCCCAAGGCGACCTGCTGGCGGGCATCTTCCCATCTTCCCTCGCGAACGAAAACGCGGGCAATGGCCAGTCGGGTAGCGACCTGGTCTCCGCCGACGACATCGAGGGCGCGCGCAAAGCGATCCATCGCGGCCCGCCGGTCGCCCATAATGAGGAGCGCGTCGCCGGTTGATAGAAGCACGGTATCGGAGTCTCCGCCAGTGCGCTCGGCGGCATTGATGGCCCTCATGGCATTGTCGCGCTCGCGCAGCATGGCGTAAGAGTGCGCCATCTGGGCGTAGATCAGAGGCTCCTCCGGAGCAAGTTTCAGGGCTGCATTCGCGGTCTGCAGCGCGTCGTTGTAGCGATGCAAGCGATATTGAGCGTCGCCCAGGGCCAGATAAGTACGGATGTCGGACGGCTGGTACCGCAGGGCCGCCTGGTACTCCTTAACGGCGTCGTTCAGCAGCACCTGCTGGCGATACGCTTCGGCACGCGCCAGGTGGGTTGTAGCTGATTCGCCCAGCAACCTTTCCGCTATATTCGCTTCACGCAAGGCGCCCTTGGCGTGGCGGGTCTGCAAATACGCGTAAGCCAGGCCGAGGTGGGCTTCGCCGTAATTGGGATTGATCTGAATGGCCTTCTGGAAATCAGCCTCAGCCTTTACGCCTTGCAGCATGTCGTTATAAACGTAGCCGCGGTTCATGTAGCCGGTCGCCATCGTCGGATCGCGCTGCAAAGCGCGCGTAAAGTCCTGTACGGCCTCTGCAAGCATACCGTCGTGCACGTGAACATAGCCGGCCACCAGTGGCATGTCGCGATCGTCCGGGAGTATCGGTTCGTACTTCGCGACCAACGCCCTGGCATCATCGTAGCGGCCGAGGTAAAGGAGGTCGTACGCCAGATAGTCAGCAGCCTCACGATCGCGGGGCAATTTCTCCAGCACCTTGTAACCTAGGTCTGCGGATTCCGCGTACTTTCCGGTGAAAGTGAGATAGCGCTCGTGCTCGCGCATAACCTGCGGGTTTTGCAACTGCGCCGGCGTGGCGCGATCGATCCAGGTTTTCGCGACCGGCAGTTGGTGGGATTCGATGCCGGAGTTGATTCCACCGGCGATAACCAATGCGTTATCCGGGGCGAGTTTGTGAGCCCGCTCATAGCTGGCCTGGGCTTTGCCAAAGTCCTTCATACCGCCATACATGTCTCCAAGAGCAAGAAACGGAACGTAGTTGTTGGGGTAAATCGTGGCGAGTCGAGTGAAATACTTTTCAGCGGCGGCATGATCGCCCAGATCCCGCGAGAGGTATCCGAGCGACGACAACGCGGATGAGTTGTTGGGATCCAGTTGGAGAGCGCGGTTAAACATCTTCACCGACTCTTGTTTCTGGTCCATCTTCCAGAAAAGATTGGCGTAATTCAGGGTGATATTGACATTGTGGGGATCGAGCGACAGAGCCTCTTTCAGGTCCTTCTGGGCCAAATCGTTCTGCCCGCCCGCGCTTTCCACAGCAGCTCGCAGGCGAAGAAACTCGGGACGGTTCTGATCCTGGAAGTCCATGCCCTGCATAGCGTTCCGTGCAGTCTGGACCTGTTCCTGCCCGGCTGCGTCGTTACCAGTCTGGCGATACAGATCATAAAGATTCAAGCGCAATTGAATGGGATAGAGAACGCCTTCTGGCACGCCCTGAGGAAGATTGCTTAAAGCGAGTTGATATTCCTTGATGGCATCCTGGGTATCGTTGTTCAGGTTGTCGATCTCGCCTCGGACCGCGTGTAACCGGTAGTGATTGGGGTCGAGAGATGCGGCACGGTCGGCAAACTGGCTGGCACCACGAGCGTCGTCTGCGGAGACAAATGCCTGCGCCGCACTCAACTGGAAGTTGATGTCCCGGGGGCGGGCGTTCGCTGCATGGGCATAGGCGTCCGCCGCGTCTTTCTTCCTTCCCGCCAGCTGATAGGTGTAGCCCAATTCGGCGAGAACTTCCGGGCGGTTGCCCGCCTCTTTAAGCGAGTTGATTGCCTGGTCCCACTGCTTGGCGTCGCGGTAATAGCCGGCAAGAGAACGCAGGACATCGGGATCGTGAGGAGCGCGGTTGCGTGCTCTTTCCATCCACTGCTTCGACTGTTCCGGCTGATTGAGCTGCATGTAGGCGCGGGCGATCAGGAGTTCAGTCCGGGCCGAACCTTTTACATTGTCAGCGCGCTGGAGGAATTCGACTGCGCGGCGAGGATCGTTGGTGGTAAGGAACAGCTCACCCGCAAGTTGCAGGTCATTGGCGCTCTTGGGATTTGCCGCGATGACCTGCATCACCATGCGCTTGGCGTCATCGGTACGACCCATACGGGCGTAGGTCTGCGCCAGGCCGGAGAGGCCATTGATGGAATTCGGCTGATTCTGGAGGCCGCGCTTGAACGCGTCGATGGAGGTCTGGTACTGACCTGCAAGCCGGGCGGCATAGCCATACATGAACCAGAAATCTGTATTCTGGGGCGCGGCCTTGGCTGCGCGCTCAGCATAGGTCATGGCAGTGTTGTAGTCGCCCTTTTCCAAAGCGGCTTCGGCAGCCCGATATTGCCGCGCTACCTCAATGCTGCTGCCCCAACCCATGCCGCCCGTGGAGGATTGAGTGCTCTTCTGGCCTTGCTTTTTATTCTTCGGAGGAGTGGCCGGCTGGCCGTTCTGATTCAGTTCGAAAGTCTGTCCCGCCGCGGCCGAAGCGATAGCGGCAAGTAAACAACCGCACAACGTCAGGCGGAATCTTTTTCCCAAAGCATTCATGGCAGGAGCGGAGGAGGGCTGTTTTATTGCCGGAGGCAAATTCAGCGCTCAATTCCCACCTGCTCTGATGCCTTGATGTTTCAACCGGTTGGTCTTGGGTTGTGGAACGCAGGCAACCCGAACGCAACATCCTGAGACATCCATGTGCCGGAGCAAACCATCCAGCGTGAACTGGAATCCAAAAAACGCTATCGATTGATTCACTTTGGGGAGGCATCCGTGGAAATCAGGGATACGAGCTACCTACGCAAGCCGATCCCACTTGCGGTAATTGTCCTAATCGCGCTGGCTGTGCACGGGCCGTTGTTGTTCTTACAGCTACCGACCAATTCATCGTACGACGCGAATTTCCACATTTTTTTTGCTTCGCACTACGCGCACCACTGGTTCGACCCCTGGAATGAAAAATGGTTTGCCGGATTCTCGCAGACCACCTACCCACCGCTGAGCCACCAGTGGATCGCGATGCTGTCGTACGTTTTTGGACTGAGCATGGGCTTCATGCTAGTGCAGTTGGCGGCCGCGGTGCTCCTGCCGGTTTCGATTTACCGTTTCGCGCGTCTCTGGGTAAGCGAACGCGCGGCCAGCTACGCAGCGCTGTTCAGCGTTTTCGTAGGCGCGGAAGCCTTCCTGGTGTACAACGCCGGCCAGTTGCCCACCACTCTAGCCGCCCCCTTGTGGGTGCTCGCCCTACCTTATCTGTATGAGTGGTGCCGATGGGGCAGGATGCGGGCGCTGGTGAAGGGCCTGATCCTGGCCTTTGTCGCCGCCTCGGTGCACCACGTGACTCTGTTATTCGGCGCCGTGCTGTTTGCCCTGCCGGTGGTCTGGCTGGCATGGATCGACCGCCAGGAAGACGGGGAGCATGCCGGTGCGGTGGTGATTTCGCGAGCGGCCGTGTATGCAGTTCTGTCTGCAGTCGGAATCGGGCTCGTACTTCTGCCATATTTCCTCGCTATCCTCAAGCACCCGATCGAACAGACGCCGATTCCCCATGCAAGCCGTAATAACTTGCTTTTGGATTGGACGAATTTCATGAACTACTTCATCGTGCCCTACGGCGCGCTGATGATAGCTTTGCCGTTCGTGGTGATGCGCGGGGCCTCAACTCGCCGCTTGCGCCCGCTCCTGATCTTTTTCTGGATAACTTTCATCTTCGGCTTGGGCGGTACGACCCCCATCCCAAGACTGCTACTGCGCCGCGCTTTCGAGATTCTTACTTTCGAGCGATTCACGCTCATGGCGTGCATCATGGCGCTACCCATTGTGGGCGCACTGGCGGCGGACCTGGTAGATCGCTTCCATAGAACCGGGGCAGTTGTACTTGGGCTGCTGGCGGTTGCGACCTTGCTCCTGCCAATGTCGTGGATGTACTACACGCCATTCCGCACGATGAATAATCTGGATGTAGATCCAGTCGTCAATTTCCTGAACCGTGACGGACATGACAAGTTCCGTTTCCTGACATTGGGGTTTGGCAATGCATTCCCAAGGGTATCGACCTACGCGAACGCCCAGAGCATTGACGGCGAATACAACTCAGCCCGACTGCTGCCGGAAATGACGAAGTATGGGGCTGCACAGCTGACCAACGCGAAGTTCTTCGGCAGAGCGGGTATGGAATCGTTGCGCGCCATGTTGAATCACGCGAATCGATACGGCGTGAAGTTCATCTTCATCCACGATCCGTTCTATGAACCGCTGGTGGCATTTGCGGGATGGCGACAGGTGGAGACTTTTGACAGCGGGCTGATTACGGTGTGGGCGAAGGAAGATGTCCCTCCCGCGCACAAAATCATGTCAGACGCGATTCCCGCGCCCTGGGAAGGTCTGATGTGGGGCACGCTCCCATTCGGGTGCAGCCTGCTCGCCATAGTTTTAGCGTTCATGTGGCCGGACCGCGTACGGGCCTTGGAGGTGCTGCGTCCGGCAGCGACCCCGGCGCCGGAGCCAGTCTATGCACGGGAGGCGCACTAATGAAAACGCTTTTGGGTCTCGGCATCATCATTATCACCCTGGTATTGGTGGGTCTCCAATGGGTCAATTCGGGCGGCCTGACGCAGCACGAGATCCGCTCAGCGGGCAATCCCACGGAAGCCATCGAAGCGCTCATGCAAGATGTTCAGGCCAAAAACTGGGACAGAGCGTACGCGCGGCTGGCCAATACCAACGACATCGAAAAGCCGGCGTTCATTCGCGACCTGGCGGGGAGTTACGGCAGCTTGCGCACGTACTCTTCGCTGGACAGCTTCGACGTGTGGCCATTGCGCGCGACCGCGGACCAAGCGAAGCTGCGGGTCAATATGCACTGGTCGACGGCCATCGGCCCCATCGATGATGTTCGCGATCTGAACGTGGAGCAGAAGGGTGGGAATTGGAAGGTGGACTGGCCTGTTCCGAAGTTCAACGACGTCCCACCGCAGGTCGTGCCGGTTAATTATCTCCGATGGGACATCATCAACCGAGGTCCCGAAGATGTGTGGGGCGAACAGAACGTCGATTCGCCGCAAGTGAAGATCATCTCGATGAACCCGGTGGAGCGTCCCGACCGGCTGATTATTCTTGGCGAGATCGAGAATGAGGACACGGTTCCGGCGTACGTCAACGTGAATGCGACGTTGCTCGATCAGAACCAGAATCCGCTGAGCCAGGAGGGAAGCTTCGACAAGATATCGCACACGCTGCTTCCCAAGCAGGTTTCGCCGTACCGGATCGACTTTCCTGGCGTCAAACTCAGCCAAGTGAAGAGCGTGCGCATGGATTCCAAGGCCATGCTCATCCCGGCCAGCGCAGATCCGGTGATCGAAGTGGCCGGCCAGCAGATCGCCAGCGATCCCCTGGGAAAAAGAATTCTCAAGGGTCAACTGATTAATCAAAGCGGACAGGTGGTGAATATCGCACAGGCACTGGCCGCTTTCTACGACGCGAACGGCAAGGTGATCTGGGTTTCCGATGGCTACGTGGACCAGGCGTTATTACCGCAAACTCCGGTCTCGTTTGCGGTGGACCTGCCCGATGACGTAGCTAAACGCGTGCAGAATTCGCACATCACGGTCAACCATTACAGCGTGAACAACAATTCCTGATATGACGCGCACATTTGGTTTTCTGGGATTCATGATTGCCGCTGTGTTGCTTAGGGGAGCGCAGGCAGCAGACTTGCAGGTGCCGAAGCAAGTTGTCGCGGGCAACGCGTTTTCGATTCCGACGAGCGGGAGCGGCGAGGCATCCTTTTATCTCCAGGGCCCCGGCTCAGCCAGCAAACGGAAAGTACAATTGGGGAACGCGATTGAAGTGGCGGAAGAAGAAACACGCGACGCCGGCCGCTACATCGCTACCGTTTGCTCTTCGGACGGTTGCAACGGAGCCGACTTCTTTGTCACTGCTTCGGGACCGGCGCATCTTAGCTTCCTGGTTCACCCTTCCCGCGTGCCAGTTGCGACCAATGACGCCATCACCGCCACGGCATTCGTATTCGACAAATTCCACAATCTCGTTTTACAGCCGGTAAAAGTGGAGTTCCGTGTTTCCCTGAAGGACGCGCCCGAAGTCGCTCGCGCGGAGACCACCAGCAATGGCGTTGCCTGGATGAGTATGAACTCATCGCATAAAGGCGGACTGGCGCAGGTGACCGCCTCGAGCGGCGACATTTTAGAAAAGCGGGTTGTGCAGCAGGTGCCCTCGGATGCATGCAACTTGCGCATTCGGGCGGTGCGCACCGGGAAGTTCATTAATGTAGAGACCGATCCCGTTCGCGATTGCAGCGGGAATCCGGTACCCGATGGCACGATTGTGTCGATCACGCAAGTGACGGATAAAGGGAAAACTACTGTTGATACGCCGATCAAACGCGGGGTGGCGAAGGCACAACTGCCGGAAGCGGGCAATGCGACGATATCCGTCGCCTCAGGCGTAGCTATCGGCAATGAAGTCCGTGTGGGAGGAGCGCAGTAATGCGGAAGATCAGTCCAAGATTATGCGTGTTGCTCGCGCTGGCGGCGGGCGCGTTCGGGTTCCTGCCGATGGCCCATGCAGCGGATGCTCTTCCGCAGGTCCGGCTGAATGCGGACAAAATCGCTCCTCGACCAATTGAGGAGCTCACCGGAAACAATATTGTTCGTGACTATTCCCTCGCGTGGCAAAGCCTGGCTGAAGCCATGGACCAGAACCGTGCCGAGTTACTCGACGCCTACTTCACGGGATTCGCCAAAGATCGGTTCAGCAGTACAGTCGCGGATCAGAAAAAGAATGGACTGCGGACGCGGTACATCGATCACGGCCACAACGTGCAGGCTTTCTTTTATTCTCCGAACGGCGACGCCATGCAGTTACGGGACACGGCCCAGTTGGAAATTCAATTATTCGACGGGAGCAAGATGATCCGACAGGAGAATGTAACCCTGCACTACCTGGTCATCATGACTCCCGGGGCGGACCGTTGGGAAGTCCGTTCACTGGAGGCTGTGCCCAACTTCTAGGCGACATGTTCGGCGCCGCGAAAA
>Ga0070741_10010429_pt1 | contig 17537 bp, 18 predicted proteins | sample Coa_R1_4_FD_66440 | JGI IMG/M metagenome (GOLD analysis project Ga0070741, IMG submission 66440) | Surface soil microbial communities from Centralia Pennsylvania, which are recovering from an underground coalmine fire - Coalmine... | ecosystem: Environmental > Terrestrial > Soil > Unclassified ...
GTCGCCTGGATCGTCGCTCGCCGTCACGGAGAAGCCGACGACGCCGCCGCTCGTCACGGGAATGGTCGAGCCGCACGTCGGCGAGCTGAAGCTCGGCGGATTGTTCACCTGGGGCACGAGTTGGATGAAGAAGTCGACCGCGACCGAGCTCTTCACGTTGTTGCTGCCGTCGAGGTCCTCGACGGTCACCTGCGTCGAGTAGAGGGTGTTCAGCCCGCCGGTCGCGAGCGTCGCGCCGGTCGTGTTCCAGGTGTAGAGCCCGCTCGACGAGATGCTCGCGGAATTCACGGCATTCGGCGGGCCCGGTTGCGTGAACACGCCGTTGCCCGCCGCCTCGGCCGCCGTCGAGAGGCGGAAGCGGATCGGATTCCCGTCCGGATCGCTGGCCGTCACCTGGAATTGGCAGAGGCCGTTCTGCGGACAGGTGACGATCGGCGGGAACGCGCTCACCGGCGAGTTGTTCGCCGGGCTGGTGAACTGCACCTTGGTCTGCACCTTGTAGTCTCGGTCCGGGTTGTTGATGTGGGCGTTCGGCGCGACGTTCGCGGAGATGCGGCAGCAGCTGTCGATGCGCGCGGTCCAGGGCCCCGCGCTCGCGTACTGGTGCGTGATCGTCGTGTCGACGGCAGGCAGGCTCGCCGGATCGAGCGCCAGGCCGAAGAACCAGTTGTTCGTCGGGTCGATCGAGGTGACCTTGAAGTAGAGGTACCCGGTGGTCCCGACCTGGATCTCGCTCCCGTCGCCCGGGAAGAAGGTGGTGTCGCCGATGTCCTCGCGGATGATGTCGCCCGGCGCCGACAGGCCACCGGCGCCCGTGCACGCGATCACGGCGCCGGTCGCCGGGTTGACGCACTCGTCGAAGCTCGGCGTGTTGCTGCGCCGGAAGGCCGCCTGGATCGTGAACTCGGCCTTGTTCGTGCCGATCGTCCGCCAGCTGATGTGGCCGTAGCGGAAATGGGTCGCATACGCGGGCTGCCACCAGCCCGCTACGAGTACGGCCACGAACGCGATCGCGCTCCGTCGCTTGTCCAGCATGGCTCCTCCGCGCACGCGCTCGACTAGAACTCGCGGCACTTGATGCCGGCTTTGCCGAACTTACAGTCGGTGATCTCGTCGCTTCGGTGCCTGTCCCCGTGCGAGACGACCACGTGGAGCGGGCCGAAGAACGGTCCGGTGAGACCCGGAATGACGGCGATCTTGAACCGGAGCCGGTACTGGTTCGGCGAGAGGGGCGTCGGCTTCAAGCGGGCGCTCGCCTTGTGGTCGGCAGACTCGCACTTGATGACGCCAGTGCTCGCGGACGACGCGCAGTCGGTCCCGCCCCACGCGATCGTCGTATCGATCCCGTCGCCGGGCGGGTCGACATTCGAGAGCGCGTCCTTCACACGGAGCGAGAGGCCCGTGTCGTCGAGCAGCGCGCCGAGTGGCGAGCCGCTCCAGTCGACGTCGGCACCGCCCTTGACCGCACCGACGTTCAGGGCGCGGAGGCGAACGATGAGCTTCGTCAGTCGCAGGTCGAGCGCCGAGTCGAGCTCGTCGTCGCAGACCAGATCTCCGTTCGCGTCGCCGCCGCCGCCGAGGACGCAGCTTCCGCTGACACAGCGATCCGGCTCTGAGCACGTGTCGCCGTTGTCGCACTCCGCATCGTCGGTGCACGGGTACGCGACCGCGGTCCAGAGAAGGAACAACGGTAACACGAGGAGTGCACCCGCAAGCTTGCGCATTTTACCTCTCCCTAAAGTCGGAGTTGCCTACCGACGCTTAGGCAACGCAGATCACGTCTGTCAACAATAAAATCGGTCTATTTGGTTTAGGCGACGGTGCACGGTCGTGCAGGGCTGCGCCGAATGCGCCGCCGATTCGGGCGTGGACGCACGGTTCGAGATCGCCGCGCATCGGATTTGCCCGACCTCGACCGACCTCCTATAGTCGCGCGATCGGAAGATGACGGACGCCGCAACTCATCGCGTGCTCATCCTCGGATCGGGCCCCGCCGGTCTCACGGCCGCGCTCTACGCCGCGCGCGCCGACCTGTCGCCGACGGTCGTCGAGGGATCGCAGCCGGGCGGCCAGCTGACGATCACGACCGACGTCGAGAACTACCCCGGCTTCCCCGACGGCATCCTCGGCCCGGAGATGATGGAGATCTTCAAGAAGCAGGCGGAGCGCTTCGGGACCCGGTTCATGTTCGGCGACGTGACCGCCGTGGACCTCTCCGAGCGCCCGTTCCGCGTCGCGGTCGAAGGCGACGAGCTCCGCGCCGAGACGCTGATCGTCGCGACGGGCGCCAGCGCGAAGCTCCTCGGCCTCTCGTCAGAGAAGAAGCTCATGGGGTACGGCGTCTCGGCCTGCGCCACCTGCGACGGGTTCTTCTTCAAGGACAAGGACGTCGTGGTCGTCGGCGGCGGCGACACCGCGATCGAGGAGGCGACGTACCTCACCAAGTACGCGACGCGCGTCCGGGTGCTCCACCGCCGGGATCAGCTGCGCGCCTCGAAGATCATGCAGGACCGGGCGCGGCGGAACCCGAAGATCGAGTTCGTGTGGAACGTCGTGGTGAACGAGATCCTCGGCGATCCGGCGAACGGCGGCGTGACCGGCGTCGTCCTGGAGAACACCGGCACCGGCGAACGCCCGGTCATCACGACCGAGGGCGTGTTCATCGCGATCGGGCACGAGCCGAACACGAAGCTCTTCGTCGGCCAGCTCGACATGGACGAGCGCGGCTACATCGTCACCAAGCCGCGGACGACGAACACGAGCGTCCCCGGCGTCTTCGCCTGCGGCGACGTGCAGGACCCGAGCTATCGGCAGGCGGTCACGGCGGCGGGCAGCGGCTGCATGGCGGCGATCGACGCCGAGCGCTTCCTCGAGGCGCAGCACCACTGAGCCGTCATCCGGTTGCGCGCCGGCGGAACTCGCGCGCCCGGCGTCCCGAGGACGACAGCTCGATGAAGAGCAGCCCCCGGACGATCATCCCGAAGTAGAGGACGAGCCCGACGACGGCGTCGGACACGAGCCCGAACGGACCGGCCGGCAACGCCAGGACCGCGACGACACACCCGACGAGCACGAGGTTCGCCGGGAACCACTCGATCCAGTTCTCGCCGATGAAGCGATAGCTCTCGACGAGCAGCTCGGCGGCGGCGTGCCGGCCGAGGTAGACGAGCTCCGGGATCGCGTTCAGGAAGACGAAGATCGCGAGCACGAAGACGATCTGCAGGAACGGGAATGGCGCCAGCACGAGCGAGGCGATCAGGCGGAGCCCCCAGAAGAGGAACCCGACGGTCAGGAGGTCGCTGAAGTACGCGCCGAACCCCGCGGGCAGGTCCGACAGCCGGACGCGGCCGGCGCGGATCACCTGCTCGACGAGCGAGAGCCACGAGCTCGCGCACGCGACGGTCACGAGATAGAGCACGAGCCCGCCGAGGATGCCGAGCGGCGCGGCGATCAGGATCGCGACGCGGAGGAGCGCGCCGTACACGATGACGACGAGCCCGACCGGCCAGTTCCGGAGCGCGAGCTCGGCGCCGCGCCGGAACGTCCGCGCGTAGAGCGCGGACGTGTCGCCGAGCCAGCCTCGCGGCAGTCCGAGCGCCATCGTCAGGGCCGGACCGGCACCCCGCGCGTGCGCAGGTAGGCCTTCGCCTCACGCACGGTGTGCTCGCCGTAGTGGAAGAGCGACGCGACCAGCGCCGCCGTCGCCCCGCCCGCCGTGAGCCCGGCGTAGAGGTCCGCGAGCCCTCCGGCGCCGCCCGAGGCGATCACCGGAATGCCGACGCGATCGACGACGGCACGCGTCAGCTCGAGGTCGTAGCCGAGGCGTGTCCCGTCGCGGTCCATGCTCGTGAGGAGGATCTCGCCGGCCCCGGCCGCCTCCATCTCGCCGGCCCAGGCGACGGCGTCCCGACCCGTCGGCGTGCGACCGCCGTGCGTGAAGACCTCCCAGCCGCGGCCGGGATCGTCGGTGACCCGGCGGCGTGCGTCGATCGCGACCACCACACACTGCGTCCCGAAGCGCTCCGCGGCCTCGTGGACGAGCGCGGGCCGCTCGACCGCCGCCGTGTTGATCGACACCTTGTCGGCACCCGCCGTGAGCAGCGCGCGCACGTCGGCGACGCTCCGCACGCCGCCGCCGACGGTGAGCGGCATGAAGACGCGCTCCGCCGTCCGGGCGACGACGTCGAGGATGATCGGCCGCCCCTCGTGCGACGCGGTGATGTCGAGGAAGCAGAGCTCGTCGGCGCCCTCGCGGTCGTAGCGCGACGCGATCTCCACCGGATCGCCCGCGTCGACCAGGTCGACGAAGCGAACGCCCTTGACGACGCGCCCGCCGGTCACGTCGAGGCAGGGGATGATGCGCTGCGCGAGCATCAATCCTCGGCGAGCGCGCCGAGCGCGTCCGTCAGCCGGATGGCACCCGTGTAGAGCGCCCGGCCGACGATCGCGCCGACGATGCCGTCGCCGCCGAGGCCGGCGAGCGCGCGGAGGTGCTCGAGCGTGCCGACGCCGCCGGACGCGATCACCGGAATCCGCGCCGCCCGCGCGACCGCGCGCGTGCCGTCGACGTCCGGACCGCGCTCCGTCCCGTCCCGGCCGATGTCGGTATAGATGATGGCGGCGGGCCCGAGCTTGGCGACCTCGGCCGCGAGCGTCGCGGCGTCGGCGCCGGAGTCGCGCATCCAGCCCGCGATCCGCACCTTTCCGTCCCGGGCATCGAGCCCGATCGCAATGCGTCCCGCGTGCTGCTCGCAGAGCTGTCCCGCGAGCGCCGCGTTCTCGACGGCCATCGTCCCGATCACCACCCGCGCCGCACCGGCCGCGAGGACGGCGGCCACCGCGTCGGCGCTCCGGAGTCCGCCGCCGACCTGCACGGGGATCTGTACGGCCGCGCAGATCGCGCCGACGATCGCGTGCTGCACCGGCTCGCCGGCCCGCGCACCGTCGAGGTCGACGACGTGGAGCCAGCGCGCGCCCGCCGCCTCGAAGCCGCGCGCGATCGCGACGGGATCTTCGCCGTAGACGGTCTCGCGGTCGTACGCGCCCTGGTAGAGCCGGACGCAGCGGCCGCCGCGGAGGTCGATCGCGGGGAAGAGGATCATGCGCCACCGCCGACGACCCGCACGAAGTTGTCGAGCATCCGGAGTCCCACCTGCTGGCTCTTCTCGGGATGGAACTGACAGGCGAACACGTTGTCGCGCGCGACGCTCGACGCGAACTCGGGACCGTACACCGTCGTCGTCGCGACCACCGCCGGATCCGCGGGCACCGGATAGTACGAATGGACGAAGTAGACGTACGCATCGTCGTCGATGCCGGCGAGCTCGGGCGCCCGCCGCGCGATCCGGAGCGTGTTCCATCCCATGTGGGGAATCTTCCGGTCGGGATCCGGCGCGAAGCGAACGACGCGTCCCGGCAGGATACCGAGGCCCCGCACCGGACCGAACTCGTCGCTCTCGTCGAACAGGAGCTGCATGCCGAGACAGATGCCGAGGAACGGCCGGCCGCGCCCGATCGCGTGCGTCACCGGATCGACGAGCCCGAGCGCGCGCAGGTTCGCCATGCACGCCCCGAACGCACCGACGCCGGGCAGCACGACGCCGGGCGCCTCGGCGATGCGATCCGGGTCGCGGGTCACCTCCGCGGCGTGCCCGAGGCGCTCGAACGCCTTGGCGACGCTCCGGAGGTTCCCCATCCCGTAATCGACGATCGCGAGCGGCCGCATCGCCCTAGAGGGTTCCCTTCGTCGACAGCACGCCGATGACGCGCGGGTCGCGCTGCGTCGCGACGTCGAGCGCGCGCGCGAGCGACTTGAACGTCGCTTCGACGATGTGGTGCGGGTTCCGGCCCGACGCCATCCGCACGTGCAGATTCATCCCGGCCTGATTGGTCATCGCGAGAAGGAAATCATGGATCAGCTCGACGTCGAAGCTGCCGATCTTCGCCTGCTTGATCTTCACGTCGTAGACGAAGAACGGGCGCCCGGAGAGGTCGACGACCGTCGTGACGAGCGCCTCGTCGAGCGGCACCGTCGCCTCGCCGAAGCGTCGGATGCCGGCCTTGTCGCCGAGCGCGTCGCGGAACGCCTGCCCGAGCGTCAGCCCGACGTCCTCGACCGTGTGATGGTAGTCGACGTCGAGGTCACCGCGCGCCCGGACCCTCAGATCGAAGAAGCCGTGCTTCGCGAAGAGCTCGAGCATGTGATCGAGGAACGGGATGCCGGTCGCGATTTCCGCGCGGCCGCGGCCGTCGACGGTGAGACCGAGCTGGATGTCGGTCTCCTTCGTCTGTCGCGAGACGGTCGCGGAGCGTCCGCCGTGCCGCGCTGGAGCGCGGCGAGCACGCACTGCCATCAGGCTCCTCCTCCCATGCCGAGCCGTCGCTCGATCGCGCGCCCGTGCGCGTCGAGGCCTTCCAGCCGCGCGAGCCGGACGATCGCCGGTCCGAGCCGGGCGATCGCGCGCGGCGTCGCCTCGATCACGCTCGTCCGCTTCACGAAATCGTAGACGCCGAGGGGCGACGCGAAGCGCGCCGTGCCCCCCGTCGGCAGCACGTGGCTCGGACCCGCGAGATAGTCGCCGAACGCCTCGGGCGCGTCCTGGCCGACGAAGATCGCGCCCGCGTTCCGGACGCGCTCGGCCCACCGCCGCGGCGCGCGCACGGCCAGCTCGAGGTGCTCGGGCGCGAGCCGGTTCGCGATCGCGACGGCCTCGGCGACCGAGCCGGTCACGACGATCGCCCCGAAGCGCGCGAGCGCGCGCGCCGCGACCGCACGCCGCGGCAGGCTCGCGAGCTGGCGATCGAGCGCCGCGGCGACGCGCGCCGCGAGCCGCCGGTTGGACGTCACGCAGATCGCCGCGGCGAGCGGGTCGTGCTCGGCCTGCGCCAGCATGTCGGCCGCGACGAGCTCGGCGTCCGCGCTGCCGTCCGCCACGATCAGCACCTCGCTCGGGCCGGCGATCGCGTCGATGTCGACCTGGCCGAAGCAGAGGCGCTTCGCCGTCGCGACCCAGACGTTTCCCGGGCCGACGATCTTGTCGACCCGCGGCACGCGCGCCGTCCCGAAGGCGAGCGCCGCGACCGCCTGCGCGCCGCCGACACGGTAGAGCACGTCGACGCCGGCGATGTGACACGCCCCGAGCACCACCGGGTTGTCGCCGTCGCGGCCGACCGGCGAAACCGCGACGATCTCCTGCACGCCCGCGACCCGGGCCGGCACCGCCGTCATGAGGACGGTCGACGGATAGACGGCGCGCCCTCCCGGCACGTAGATGCCGACGCGCTCGAGCGGCTGGACGCGCATGCCGAGACGCGCGCCGGCGCCGTCGCGGATCGACCAGGAGCGCTCGCGCTGGCGCACGTGGAAGCGCCGGATGCGCGCCGCCGCCAGCCGCAGGTCCCGCTGCACGATCGCCGGAAGCGCGCGATACGCCGCAGCGAGGTCCGACGTGGGAACGCGGAGGTCCGCCGGCCGGAGTCGCACCCCGTCGAACCGCCGCGCGCACGCGAGGAGCGCACGATCGCCGCCGCGTCGGACGGTCGCGATGATCCGGCGGACGGCGGTCTCGATCCGGCCGTCGGCAACGGAGGCCCGATCGGCGAGGCGCGCCAGCCGCGCTTTTGCGCGCGCCCCCGACACGATCAACCGAGCCGCGCTCTTCACGCCGTCGCTCGCTCCCGGGCGACGTCCGCGCCGAGCGCCGAGAGCTTCGCCTCGACGCGCTCGTAGCCGCGGTCCAGGTGATACACGCGCGCCACGCGCGTCGTCCCGCGCGCGGCGAGGCCGGCGAGCACGAGGCAGACGCTCGCGCGGAGGTCAGTCGCCATGACGGGCGCACCCGAGAGCGGCTGCGGTCCGCGGATGACGACCCGGTTCCCGTCGACGCGGATGTCGGCACCCATGCGGACGAGCTCCTGAGCGTGGAGGAAGCGGTTCTCGAAGATCGTCTCGGTGATCGTGCTCGTCCCCGTCGCGCGCGTCGTGAGCGTCATGAACTGCGCCTGGAGGTCGGTTGCGAAGCCGGGATACGGCATCGTCTTCACGTCGACGCCGACGAGCTTGCCGTTCGCCTCGACGTGGACGCCGCCCTCGCGCTCGCGCACGAGCACGCCGGCCTCGCGGAGCTTCGCGATGAACGCGTCGAGGTGGTCCGGACGGGCACCGGTCACGCGTACGCTGCCGCCGGTCACCGCCGCCGCTACCATATATGTTCCCGCCTCGATGCGATCCGGAATGACGGTGTGCTCGCCGCCCCCGAGCTCCGGGCGCCCCTCGATCGTCACCTCCGACGTGCCCGCGCCGCGCACGCCGGCGCCGAGCCGCTCGAGCGCGAGCGCGAGGCAGACGTTCTCCGGCTCGCGCGCGGCGTTCTCGAGGACCGTCGTCCCGTCGGCGAGCGCCGCCGCCATCATGAGCTGCTGCGTCGCGCCGACGGACGGGAAGTCGAGGACGATCTTCGCGCCGCGGAGACGGTCGGCGTCGGCCTCGACGTAACCCTCGCGGATGCGGAGTCGTGCGCCCATCTTCGCGAGCCCGGAGAGATGCAGATCGACGGGACGCGCGCCGATGGCGCAGCCGCCGGGCGTCGACACGCGGGCGTGACCGAAGCGGGCGAGGAGCGGACCGAGAACGAGGAACGAGGCGCGCATCGTCTTCACGAGGTCGTACGGCGCCTCGGTACACGCGACCGCGCCGGCGTCGGCGATCACGTCCCGGCCGTCCGGGCTCTGCGTGATCCGTACGCCCAGGTGACGCAGCACCGCGATCGCCGTCCGGACGTCGGCGAGCGCCGGCACGTTCCGGATGACGACGCGCTCGCGCGTGAGCAGCGTCGAGAAGAGGAGCGGCAGCGCCGCGTTCTTGCTCCCGCTGACGACGACCTCGCCACTGAGCTCCCGACCACCCCGCACTACGATCGTATCCATCCGCCCTCCCCTCCCGTGACCGCCGCCGCGAGCACCCGCTCGATCCCGGCATGGTCACGCGCCACGACCGCGTCCCCGTAGCGACCCGTTCCCGCAACCAGCGCGCGCACCGCGTCCGCCTGTCCGGCGCCCATCTCCACGACGAGCCAGCCGCCGGGAACGAGAACGCCGGTCGCCTCCGCGACGAGCGCGCGCAGCACGTCGAGCCCGTCCGCACCGCCCGCGAGCGCGCCCCGCGGCTCGTGCTCGCGCACCTCGGGCGCCAGCGTCGCGAGCTCGGCGTCCGAGACGTACGGCGGATTCGACACGACGACGTCGAAGGCCCCGGGCCGGAACGCGGCGAGGAGATCGGCGCGGACGAGCGTGACGGTGGGCGCGTGGCGTCGGAGATTTTCGCGCGCGACGGCGCACGCCCCGTCGTCGACCTCGGTCGCCCAGACGTGCGCGCCGGAAAGCTCGCGCGCGAGCGCCGCCGCGATCGCGCCGCTGCCGGTGCCGACGTCGACGACGCGTCGCGCGTCCGGCGCGAGCCGGAGCACGGCCTCGACGACGAGCTCGGTCTCGGGCCGCGGAACGAGCGCGCGCCGGTCGACGGCGAGCGGCAGCGACCAGAACTCGCGCTCGCCGACGAGGTGATGCACCGGCTCCCGCGCCGCCCGGCGGTCGACGAGCGCGTCGAGCCGAACGCCGGCCGTGGCCGGCAACTCTTCCCGTGCGGCGATGACGAGGCCCGCGCGCGTCGTCCCGAGCACGTGCGCCAGGAGCACCTCGGCATCGGCGCGCGGCTCCGCGATCCCGGCGCTCCGGAGCCGCGCCTCGGTCGCGGCGAGCGCGTCGCGGACGGTGGCGGCCATCATCCCGCGGCCGCCTGCAGCGCCTCGGCCTGATGGCGCGTCACGAGCGCGTCGACGATCGCGTCGAGCTCGCCGTCGAGGACGCGGTCGAGCGTGTGGACCGTCACGTTGACGCGATGATCGGTCACGCGCGTCTGCGGGAAGTTGTAGGTGCGGATCTTCTCGGAGCGGTCGCCGGAGCCGACCATCGCGCGACGGCTCGCCGCGATCTCCGACTGCTGCTCGTGGCGCGCGCGCTCGAGCAGGCGGGCGCGGAGGATCTTCAGCGCCTTCGCCTTGTTCTTGTGCTGCGACTTCTCGTCCTGGCAGGTGACGACGAGCCCGGTCGGGAGATGCGTCACGCGCACGGCCGAGTCGGTCGTGTTGACGCTCTGCCCGCCCGGACCCGACGAGCGGTAGACGTCGATGCGGAGGTCCTTGTCCTGCAGCTCGACCTCGACGTCCTCCGCTTCGGGTAGGACCGCGACGGTCACCGCCGACGTGTGGATGCGGCCCTGCGTCTCGGTCACCGGCACGCGCTGCACGCGATGCACGCCGCCCTCGAACTTGAGGCGGCTGAACGCGCCCTTCCCCTGGACGAGGGCAATCACCTCCTTGAAGCCGCCGAGGCCCGTCGGGCTCGATGACAGCACCTCGACGCGCCAGCCCTGCCGCTCGGCGTACCGCGAGTACATGCGAAAGAGCTCGGCGGCGAAGAGGCCCGCCTCGTCGCCACCCGTGCCGGCGCGGATCTCGAGCATCGTGTTGCGCTCGTCGTTCGGGTCCTTCGGAAGCAGAAGCCGCTTCAACTCGACGTCGAGCTCGGCGAGTCGCGCCTCGAGCGCCGGCAGCTCGGACCGAGCGAGGTCGCGCAGCTCGGCGTCGTCCTCGCGCGCGAGCTCCTTGTGCTCCTCGATCTCGCGCGCGACGCGCTGGCGCTCGCGCCAGCAGGCGACCGTCTCCTCGAGCTGCGAGCGCTCCTTCGCGAGCTTCGCGAACTCGCGCCGGTTCGCGATGACGGCGGGGTCGGCCACGAGGCGCAGCAGCTCCTCGTAGCGCCGTTCCACGTCGGCGAGGCGCTCGAACATCCCGGCTCAGCCCGCAAAAAAGGGGCGGAAGGAAACCTTCCACCCCTTCTGATCGGCGGTTCCGGCGCGCGGGCGGCCGGCGGTCACGTCAGGCCGGCGTCGTGCCGGAGCCGCTGCCCTTGGGACCGTACTTACGGTTGAAGCGCTCGATCCGACCCGCGGTATCGACGAGCTTCTGCTTGCCGGTGAAGAACGGGTGGCACGCGGAGCAGATCTCGACATGGATGGTCGGGACGGTGGAGCGAGTCTCGATGACGTTGCCGCAGGCACAGACGATGCTCGCCTTCTCGTACCGCGGATGAATGCCTTCCTTCATGAGAGATGGCACCTTAACATCGAGGTCGCAGACGCGCAACGCCGCCGGCGCGGGGACGCGCCACGAGCGTCGAACGGGTCAGCGGTGGAGCGCCCACGCGAGCGTCGCGGCCACGAGACCCGCCATGCGCTCGTGTCCTGCCGTGCTCAGGTGGATCTGGTCGCGACGGAAGAGCGTCGGCGAGCCGGTGTCGGCGGCCGCGAAATCGCGCTCGGCATCGACGAGGACGGCCGGCGGCGTCGCCGCCACCGCACGGACGCTGTCCGCGTAGAGCGCGTGCACGGCCGGGATGGCGGCCACGGCCGGCGCGTCCATCCGGTAGAACTCTCCGAAGAACCGATTCGCCCACGGCGCCATGGCGCCGGCGCGGAAGCCGGTCGGCGCGGTGATGAAGATGGGCACGGCGCCCCATGCGACCACGGCGTCGCGGATGATTTCGAGATTGCGCCGGAAGTCGGCCAGCGGCACGCGGCTCGTCGGCGACGCGCGCCAGCGTGCCGATGCGGCCCGCGCGAGCCCGAGCACGCGAAGCCCGTGATGCGTCGCGAACTGGAGCTCGTCCGTGAGGCCGCCCTGGCCGGGCCACTGGTCGTTCCATCCGAAGTACACGACGACGGCATCGGGGCTCCACGGATGGAGGCGCGGGAGAAGCTTCACGCCCTGGAGGCTCGAGTATCCCGGCACGGCGGCGTTGATGCACTCGACCCGCCGGCCCGCTCGACTATCGAGCTCCTGCTCGACGAGCTCCGGATAGTTCGGGTCCCCGACGAAGGTGCACGAGTCGCCGATGAACAGGACGCGGAACGTGTCGGGCGTCTTTCGCTCCGTGTACTCCGACCGACCGCGGAAGCCACGGCTGTTCGTGTACTCGGTGTTCGGGATCGGCCGCCAGAGCGTCTCGGGATCGGGCTCGAAGAGCCGCACCCGGCCCGGTTGCCCCTCGCTCCGGACGTCTTCATCGAACGCCGGGATGCCGGTCGCGTAGCCGAACTGGAGATACCCGGCGTTCACGCCGGCGGGCGTCACGTCGGCGAGACGGACGATCGCCTCGCCGATCGCGATCGCGACGACGAGGCCGACGACGAGAGCCGTCGCCGCTCCCCCGATGCGGGCGAGTCCAGGAGGCATGGGCTCGGCCGCTGCGTACCACATCTCTGGACGGCACCGATGGCGCCCGGTAGAGAACCCGCCCATGCCCCGGATCCACGGGACCATTCGGCTTCTCGCGCTCGCGGTCGCGGCCGCGCTCCTCGTCACGTCGGCAGCGCCGGACGCCGAGGCGCGCCGGAAGAAGAAGAAAGAGGTCGTCACCGCGACGGTGAATGGCAAGCAGCGACGATGGCGCGCGAAGAAGGTGACCGTGCTCGTCACGAACGACACCGTGACGATCATCGCGACCATCCTACGTCCGCATCGCCTGAATCAGTTCATTCCCGGCCTGTCGATCTTCTGCGCGCTCGATCGGACGGTGGTGTTTCCCGTGACGCCCGTGTTTCCCCAGCTGTGCGTGATGGGCTACAGCGAGACCCACTTCTCGCGGCACCCCGAGAACAAGATGTGGGGCGGATCGAACGGGCTCGGGAACGCGACCGTCACCTTCGACTCCCTCGTCGGGACGCGCCTCCAGGGACACTTCAGCGGAATGCTCACCCCGGAGGGCGGCAACACCGATCCGTCCGTGAGCGTCCAGAACGGCACGTTCTCGGTCGACGTCGGCGGTTGACGCAGGTCCGCCAGCCGGGGGCCTCGCCCTCGGCCGTGGTCGCTCGCCAGTCCTCGCTCACCGCTGGCGGTGCCACCATGGCGCATCGGCTCACGGTCGGGCTTTCGCGAGCTCCACGGCGATGCGGCGAAACGCGGGATCTCTCTTGCGCGACAACAGGTCGATGGCGCTCATACCCTGCCCGTTCGGAATGTCGCCCCGCGCACCGTGCGCGAGCAGCATCGCGAAGTGCTTCTTGTCGCTGCCCCTCTTGAGCATGTAGTGCAGCGCCGTCATGCCGCGGCGATCGCGGTAGTTCGGATCGGCGCCGAGCTCGAGCAGCACCTTAGCCGGACCAAAGTGGCTGATCTTCACCGCTCCCAAGAAGGGCGTTTCGTCGAGCGCCGATTCGTTGACGTCGGCCCCGTAACGTCCCAACAGCCGGATCGCGGGGATGTCATCGTTGAAGGCCGCAGCGAAGAGGCAGTGGTTCGGATTGCATCCCCGCTTCAGGAGATACTCGGCGAGGGCGAGATTTCGGCCGCGGCCGACGGCGTACCACAGCGGCGTCGCTTTCCATGTCCCCTCCGTGAAGGCCTCTCGGTCGACGTCGAGCCCGTGGGCCAGCAGGACCTCCGCGGTCCTCACGCTGTCCGTCACCTTCGGCCCGTGGACCTTGGTGGCACAGCACACGTGCAGCCAATTTCGGCCGCGCTCGTCGCGAAACGCGATGAGATCCCGGGTATGCCGCAGTGCCGCGTCCACGTCGTTCCAGCGGAACGCCTTCACGAGCGCGAGCATCGCCGTCTTCGAGACCATTGCTCCCTCCTGTTGGGGACATTGCAATGGCCGTTCGTGGCCGCACAAGCCGCGAAGCGCGCCGAGCTGCTCCGACGCCGGAAGACGCGGGCGACGGGTCAGGGCAGGGATGCGAGCGCGCGGTCGAACCACGGATCGAGCAGCGTGAGCACGCGCCGCCCGTTCCTGCTCGGGCCCGTTCAGCGGCCTGAATGCAACGATTCCTGCCGCCCGGTTCGTGGTACAGGTGGCGGCCCGAGTTTGCGGGCTTCCGCGCGCGATCCGCGGAAAGCCTCTACGAGACGAGCCCGCTCCGCACAGAGTTCACCGCCCGTTCGAGGGCAGCGGCGCAGGCGGCCGAGATCGTCGCCCTTTTTCCCTTCGCTGCGCGTGCGGCCTTCGTGCCGGCGTGCCTGAGGACGCTTCTCGCTCTGTGCAGCAGCCTGCGCCCCTTCTTGCCGTGCATCGAGGCGGCTTGGTCGATGAGGGCCTCGGCCGTTCCGAACTTCCCGGTCACGCTCGTCGGAATGGTCTCCCCGCCGCACGCGGGGCTCATGAGGGCAGCCTCGATGAGACAGCGCGCGGTCGTGCATGGCAGCGTGGTCGTCGTCGAGGTCGGAGTCGTGATCGTCGTCGTCGAGACGGAGGTCTGACTCAAGAACACGCCCGAGTCCGACGTGAACTGGAGGTTGGCGGGCAACTCCCAGCTGAACGTGGCGCCGTTCGTGTAGTCGCAGACCTCGGAATTGGAGCAGTCCAGGACGATGTTCAACTGCACCTGTTGAGTCGAGCCATTCGACACATTGACGACGCCCGTGAAGTCGGACCCGAGTCCGTGAGATTCGTCACGTTGAACGAGGTGAAGCCGGTGGGGTTGCAGCACGGCGGGAAACCGAAACCGGGGGGACTGGTCCGCGTGAAATAGGAAAACGACCCACCTCATCGGGGTTCGCGACGTTGACGGCCGCGAGCATGCAAATGCCTCCGTCGGCATGTACCCGCGGTGCCAGACCAGCCAACAGCAGCGCACAAGCCACGACCTTCACGATGCGGAGAACCCAGCGCCCAGATTCGATCTTCTGCGGATCAACGATACGATTCATCTGGACTGTTCTCCCTTCGCTCATCCCCCAGAGCCACGAGCGGAGCGAGTATCGAACAGGCGTCGAGAGAGTCAAATGGAAAGAACGGAGCCAGAACGGCAGCTGTGTTGCCGGCGGCTCAGGTCGCGAGCCAGCGATCGAACCAGGCGTCAAGAAGTTCTCGCACACGCGCAGCAGCCGGTTTCGGCTCGTTCAGCAGCTCGTGGTAGTACCCCGGCAGCATCACGAGCTCGTGCGGGCAGGTGAGGCGCGCCGCGAGCTCGGGCGCCGCCGTCGCGTCGACGATGCGATCCGCGTCGCCCTGCAGGATCAATAGCGGCACGCGAATCTGCGCCGCCTCCGCGAGCACCGTCGCCTGCGCCGCGCGCACGGCACAATAGAATCCCGCCGTCGCCCGCCGATGGACGAGCGGGTCGGCGACGTACGCCGCGCCGACGGCCGGATCCCGTGCGAGGAGTGCCTCGTCGAGGTTCGACTGGAATCCGATGCGAGGCGCGATCCGGCCGAGCACGAGCGCGATCGCCTGGAGCGCGCGCGGCGCCGCGTCGGGCACTCGCACCGCCGGCCCGGACACCGCCGCCGCACGCACGGTCCCGGGATGCCGGAGGAGATAGAGGAGAGCGAGCAGGCCGCCCATGCTGTGGCCGAAGAGGACGCGCGGCGTCCGCGGCCACCACTCCTCCGCCCTGTCGGCGAGCGTCCGCAGATCCGCCACGAGCTCGTCGAACGTTCCGCAGTGGCCGCGCGGCCCACCCGACCGGCCGTGGCCGCGATGATCGAGCGCCGCGACGGCGAGGCCCCGGCCCGCGAGATGCGCGATGAACTCCGCGTATCGCCCGAGATGCTCCGCGTAGCCGTGCGCGAGGAGCACGACCCCGCGCGGTACGCCGCCGTCCGGCGTGACGCGCTTCCAGTAGATGGGGACGTCTCCGGCGCCGGCGAACGTCCCGTCGGCTTCCGCCGTCATCCCGACGGCGCGCGAGTGCGGACGCGCGCGACCGCGTCCTGCCAGCCGCGATAGAGCGCGTCCCGGACCTCCGGCTTCATGCGCGGCTTGAAGCGACGATCGATGCGGCACGCGCGCTCGAGCTCCTTCTGCGAGCGCCAAAAGCCGGTCGCGAGCCCGGCGAGGAACGCGGCGCCCATCGCGGTCGTCTCGACGACGTGTGGCCGATCGACCGGGACACCCAGCACGTCGGCCTGGAACTGCATCAGGAAGTCGTTCGCCGCGGCGCCGCCATCGACGCGGAGCGCCCGGAGCGGCGCGCCGGCGTCGGCGGCCATCGCGTCGACCACGTCGCGTGTCTGATAGGCGAGCGCCTCGAGCGCCGCGCGCACGAGGTGGGCGCGCGTGACGCCGCGCGTGAGCCCGACGAGCGCGCCGCGCGCGTCCGCGTCCCAGTGCGGCGCGCCGAGCCCGACGAACGCCGGCACCAGGTACACGCCGAGCGTCGAGTCGACGCTCCGGGCGACGCGCTCCGACTCCGGGGCGCGCTTCAGGAGGCCGAGCCCGTCGCGGAGCCACTGGATCGCCGCGCCTGCGATGAAGACGGAGCCCTCGAGCGCATACGCGCGGCCGCCGCGCGCGTCGCACGCGATCGTCGTCACGAGCCCGTGCCGCGACGTGACCGCCTCCGTCCCCGTGTTCAGCAAGAGGAAGCAGCCGGTGCCGTACGTGTTCTTCGCCATGCCCGGCTCGACGCAGCCCTGCCCGAAGAGGGCCGCCTGCTGATCGCCGGCGACGCCCGCGATCGGCACGGGCACGCCGAGGATGGTCGCGTCCGTCGCCCCGAACTCACCGCTCGACGGCCGCACCGCCGGCAGCACCGCCTCGGGCACGTCGAGCACCCGGCAGAGCTCCGTGTCCCAACCGCCCGCATGGATGTCGTAGAGAAGCGTGCGCGACGCGTTCGTCGGCTCGGTCGCGTGTACGGTCCCGCCGGTGAGCTTCCAGACGAGCCACGCGTCGATCGTGCCGAAGCAGAGCTCGCCGCGCGCCGCGCGCTCCGCCGCGCGCGGCACGTTCTGGAGGAGCCAGCGGAGCTTCGTCCCGGAAAAGTATGGATCGAGGACGAGTCCCGTCTTCCGCCGGACGAGGTCCTCGAGTCCCCGGGCGCGCAGCTCCTCGCAGAACGACGCCGTCCGCCGATCCTGCCACACGATCGCGCGATGCACCGGCTTTCCCGTGCCCCGGTCCCAGAGGACGGTCGTCTCGCGCTGGTTCGTGATCCCGAGCGACCTGACGTCCTTGCCGCGGACGCCCGCGCGCCGGCACGCCTGACGGAGCACGCGGAGCGTCACGTTCCAGATCTCCTCCGGATCGTGCTCGACCCATCCCGGGCGCGGGTAATGCTGTGTGAACTCGGAGTACGCCCGGCCGACGACCGCCCCGCGGCGATCGAAGACGAGCACGGTCGTGCCGGTCGTACCCTGGTCGACGGCGACGACGACCGCCATCAGCGCGCGACGGCCATCAGCCGAAAAAGATCCCGCGCCGGCGGCGACGTCCCTCGAGGACGAGCGCCTGGAGCCGCTCACGCACCTGGTCACGGAGCGCCGCCACGATCGCCGGCGTCGACGCGTCGCCCGCCGCATGACGCGATCGGACGTCGAGCGGCTCGCCGACGAGGAGCGTCCACTTCGTGGGCAGCGGCACGAGACCCGCGACGCCGAGCCAGGGGAACGTCGGCGTGAGCGGCAGCGTCGGCAGACCGAGGAGTCGCCCGGCGACGTCGATCCGCCCGAGGACGGGATGGGTCTCTTCGCCGCCGA
>Ga0070741_10010430_pt1 | contig 17536 bp, 16 predicted proteins | sample Coa_R1_4_FD_66440 | JGI IMG/M metagenome (GOLD analysis project Ga0070741, IMG submission 66440) | Surface soil microbial communities from Centralia Pennsylvania, which are recovering from an underground coalmine fire - Coalmine... | ecosystem: Environmental > Terrestrial > Soil > Unclassified ...
TGCAAACAAACTTGACAATAATCACTTCTATCGTTTATACTGTTTACGCAAACAAAATATCTTGTTTTGCATAAGATAGCAGGAAAGACTTCAAAAAAAGCGAAAAGTAGCAAATCCTCCATTCTATTGATCAACTTCAGGCGTACTCTATGATGCGATGGAAAAGGAGGTGCGCAGCAAAATAGGGCATACTTATCTAAAATATTTAGATAAGTATTTTGTCATACTGCGTACTTTGTGACTTACAGATGGAAGACGAAGAAGGCTTTTCGTCTTGATTAAGGAGGTATTTACCATGACATTTCAGTGGGCACAGTTATCACTACGCGTCAAGCAGGCAATGGTTGTAGTGCTTCTGGTAGCAGCTCTATGTCTGGCATGGGGGATAGCACAGGTATCTGTAGCTCAGACTCATATGCATCATACAGCAATTCCCTCGCATACGCAGATAGTAGATAACGGTGCAGGACAGGTAACAGATGGCGGTGGCGTAGGTGTAGCTTTCAAATAAGTAGAGAAGCTACCATTTGTGAAACGCCCGACATGTAGCAGATACCGAAGGGGTGAGAGCATGGAGGAGACAGTTGCTCCCATGCTCTCATAATTTTTTATGTCAGAGCTTTCTCCATTGAGCGAGCGTCATGGCCCCGTAAATGCTCGCGTATAGCCAGGGCGGCAGCAGCCCCTTCGCCTGCCGCGCTCACTAGTTGTTTGGTACTGCCCGCGCGCACATCGCCCGCCGCGAAAATGCCCTCCGTACTGGTCTGAAAGTCAATGCCGGTCATAATAAAGCCCTGTTTATCGACTTTGACCACGTCGGTGAATGGCTGGCTATTTGGTGAAAGTCCGACAAAGACAAAGGCCCCGGGAACATTCAGCGTTTGAACTTCGCCGGTTTGTGAGTTTCTGGTGACAAGTGTGGTCAGGTGACTGCGTTCGCCCTTGAACTCGGTAACCTCAGTATTAAAGCGCACGTCAATCTCAGGAGAGGTCAAGGCTTTTTCAACGGCAATTTTATTGGCTCTGAGCTCTGAGCCGCGTGCGAGGATGGTCACCTTTGGACTAAAACGAGTGAGGAAGGCGGCTTCCTCTACTGCGCTATTGCCGCCGCCAATAACGGCCACCTCTCGGCCCTTATAAAAGGGGCCGTCGCAGGTTGCGCAGAAATGCACGCCTGCGCCAATGAATTCGCTCTCACCGGGTACGTCCAGGCGTTTATACGTTGAGCCTGTTGCCAGTAGTACTGCGTTACTGCGATATTTATGCCCCGCTTCGGTCTCGACAAAGTGGGCATCAAGATCATTGCCGACCCGCGTCACATTTTGCGCAGAGAGCAGCTCTACACCAAAACGCCTGGCCTGTTCAATAATGCGTTCCGCGAACTCTGCTCCGGTAACGCCTTCTGGAAAGCCTGGATAATTGTCAAGCCGTTCGGTAATGCCGGATTGTCCCCCCAGGCCGCCGCGCTCAATGACCAGAACATCGAAGCCATCGCGAGCTGCATAGATCGCGGCTGTAAGCGCAGTAGGGCCGCCGCCCACGGTGATCAAGTCGTAAAACTCGCACTTCGCTCTGGTATCCAGCCCCAATTTCGCCGCCAGCTCTGCATTGGATGGTTCGATCAAGATGGAGCCATCATCAAAAACAATTGTGGGAATGGTCATGCCACCATTCTGGAGCTTCTGGACGTAAGCCTGCCCATCTGTATTTTCTTCGATATTGATAAAATCGTAGTGGACGCGTTGCTCTCCCAGAAACTTCTTGCTGCGCTTGCAATCGCTGCACCAATCGGTCCCATAAAGTTTGATTGTCATATGCGTGCATCCTTTTGCTCAAAAACTCAGGAATTACTGATCTCCATAAGCGCCTGTCGAGCCTCTTCTGTCTTCTGCGCAAGCCCTATTTTGATCAGCAGCTCCTGGAGTTGTGCTGGCTCGATAGCCTTGCCCGCCTGTTCTTTCGCCAGATCGCTCAATTCAGGGAAGCGCCCTTGAATAACTCCCTGAACGATTGACACCAGTGCCTGGTGTTGCCTCTGGCGTTCCTGCTCCACTCCTTGTTGTAAGCCTTGTTGTAAGCCTTGCTCGATGCCCTTCCGCATCCCTTTTTCTAACCCCTCCTGAACGATTTCCTGATAGACCCAGGATTCCTCCAATATGTCTTTATGCATCGTGAACCTCCATTTCAGCCATTCTCGATCATTACTATCCTTTAATATAAGTCCTGCGAAGATTTCACTCAAAGTCAGAAGATTAAACTGTTTAGCGGCGACAATTCTTTCAATCATCTCTTCGATGACCTCGTGCCGCCCTCCATCTCGGGTGAGCGGCAGCAAGGGCAACAGTCCAACCAGCCCTGTTTGCGTAATATCTTCGGCGGCCACTTCCCACAGTTTGACGACGAGGAACGTGAAGGTGAGTACCGTTTGTCCGTTTGGCAGTTGCCATTGCAGAGGTGATTCCGCCACCATGTGCCCTTTGCGCAAATACAGCACACAGGACAGGACCGGTCGCTTGTACTCACTGACGGCTAAAACATTGTACTCCAGTAGACGTAACGCCATGTTGCTGTCATCGCGGCTCTGAAATTCAAGAGGCAGAAGCATCTCTGCCTCATTGAGCAGTACCTGGAACATCACGTCTGCTTCACGCGTTTTGTTTTTTAACTCTTGAGGTAAAAGCTGCTGAAAGTGCGCATCTTTGAGCAGCCAGGAGACAAAATGTTGGGGGTGAGCGCTGATGAGTCGTTTCATCGTATCGTCCCACTGTTTCGCCAGGTTGCCTATTCATCCCTTTCCACAAAACTTCCCTCGGGACCGACCTCGATCCCGACCTTCTCAGTGTAACACAGTTAAGATCATATTTCTAGAGCTTTTATTTATTATTCGCCTTGTAGTTAAAAAGATGTAATACTCGAGAGAGTCAGAGAAAAGCAAGAAATCTTACAGCTTGTTCCCCGCTAGATCATTTGCGACTTGACGGAACGCTCCCCTCATGCTACCCTGCATTCAGTGAATAACCTCTTATGTAGCTGAAGAGAGGAGCCTGCACATGCATGTAAAAATCGCTGTTGTTCAACTTAATACGCGTGATCATCCCGCCGAGAATATGGCCGCGGTTGAACAAGCTCTGGACCGGGCTGCCGCGATGGGCGCGCAATTTGTCTCCTTACCGGAGTACTGGACGTATCTTGGGCCTTATGCGGGCTTTGACGGCGCGGCACAAACGCTCTCGGGTCCCGCAATTGAATTGTTACAGGCGAAAGCTCGTAAGCATAAAATGATCGTGCATGGTGGTAGCATTGTCGAGCCTCATCCCCAGCAGGTGGGCAAGTTCCAGAATACATCAGCGTTGATCAATCCCGATGGCGACATTGTGGCTGTTTATCGTAAGATCCATCTCTTTGATGTCGTACTTTCTAATGGTGAAAAGCACCTTGAATCGGAACGTATTGTTCCCGGTAATGAAGTGGTGACAGCCGAGGTTGATGGCATTACTTTTGGCCTCTCCGTTTGCTATGATCTCCGTTTCCCTGAATTGTATCGCTCGCTCGCTTTGCAGGGGGCGCAGGTCTTGCTGGTTCCCGCCGGCTTCACGCTGCATACCGGGCGCGATCACTGGGAGGTGCTGCTACGCGCCCGCGCTATCGAGAATCTGTGCTATGTGGTTGCTTCTGCCCAGGTTGGAACCTATCCACCAGGCCGGCAATGCTTTGGGCGCTCGATGGTGATTGATCCCTGGGGATTGGTACTGGCGCAGGCTCAGGATCTGCCGACGGTGATTATGACGGAGATCGATCTGGAGCAGATTGATCGCGTGCGAACCCAGATCCCTTCTCTGGAGCATCGCAGGCCATTCATTGCAGATGGCCTGAGCGGAAACTAGACGCGCTAGCGGCGTTGGCCATCTGGATGGCAGATCGCAGGCGTATCGCTGCTAGCAACAATGCCATATATTTTCCAATCGAGAAAGGACTGTCGTTTTATGGATCTCGCCGATGTGAAACGTCTCATCGATGAGGGGAACGTGGAATATATCAAAATTGGCGCTCCCGATATGGAGGGAGTCTATCGGGGGAAGCGCGTGGCAGCGCGCTTCTTCCAGGATTCGCTCTCCGATGGTTTTGCCCAATGTGATGTCCTCTTTGGCTGGGACATTGCGGAGAATGTGCTGCCCAATCTGAAAATCAGCAACTGGGAGCGCGGCTTTGCTGACTTTGTAATGAAGCCCGATCTGTCAACCTTCGCGCTTGTGCCCTGGGAAAGTCGTGTTGCCTCCTGCATTTGCGATCTATGGACCGAGCAGGGCGAGTCGATCAGCATTGCTCCGCGTTCCCTTCTCAAGCAGCAAGTTGAGCGCGCTCGTTCGCTTGGCTATGAGCCAATGGCGGCGGCTGAACTGGAGCTGCGCCTCTTTCGCGAAAACCAGGTCTCGCTGCGCGACAAAGATTTTGGCCCCAATTTGATCCCGCTCAATCCCGGTATGAACTGCTATGCGATCAGCCAGGCAAGCGCGGACGAGCATCTGGTTGGTCAGATTGCTCGCATGATGCGCGACTATGGGGTGGAGCTTGAGGGCTATAATCGCGAGCATGGGCCGGGGATGTACGAGTTGAACATCCACTATGCCGATGCTCTTGCCGCTGCTGATCGCACGATGCTTTTCAAGACGGGGGTAAAGGAAATCTGTTACCAACTGGGCTTTGCCGCGACCTTTATGGCAAAGTGGAGCGATCAGGAGGATGGCAGTAGCGGGCATTCGCATATGAGTCTGTGGGCTCGCAATCGGGAACATAATGTATTCTGGGACGAAAATGACCCGTTCCATATGTCGGCAACCATGCGTCATTTTCTGGCGGGCGTGCTGGAGAAAATGCCGGAGCTGATGGCCCTGTATGCTCCCGTCATCAATTCTTACAAACGGTATATTGAGGGAACATGGGCTCCGCTCAATACCACCTGGGGCATGGACAACCGCACCTGCGCTATTCGCGTCATTAACAACGGGCGGCGATCCGTCCGCATCGAGAATCGCGTCCCAGGAGCCGATGCCAATTTCTATCTTGTTTTCACAGCCATGCTGGCCAGCGGCCTGTATGGGATCGAGCGCAAGCTAGAGCTGCCACCACGATTGGATGGCAATGCCTATAATGCTGCAACCATCGCCCAGGCAATCGAATCCGGCAATGCTCGTTCGCTTGCCCGCAACCTCACGGCGGCGGCGGATATCCTGGAGCGCAGCGAATTCGCCCGCGAATATCTCGGGACCGATTTCGTCGAGCACTTTGTAGCTACCCGCCGCTGGGAAGTGCGTGAGTATGAGAAAGCGGTTACCAACTGGGAGCGCCGCCGCTACTTTGAGCTGATCTAAGGTTCTTCGATCCAGCCGTGCTCCTCGCGAAAGTTCAGCCCTTGTTTTTGAGCTTCCTCTCCCGTTAGATAGGGGAGAAGATGACCAATCAGGGGTTGATTGTTTTTATAACGCTGGAAGTTCTCCCAGGCCCGTTCATGCATCAGACGCATGGCGACAATGGGATCTCCCAGCTTATCCTCTAGCATTGCCTGGATGCGTAGTGCCTGATCTCTTTCCCGAGCCGATTGCTGCTGCTGACCGAGCAGGCGTGACACGGCGAATAGGTCGTACTCCGCAATCAGGTCTAGATGTTCGCCCTGTAGCATCAGGCGCAATCCATGCGCCATGTTGGGATCGAGCGTGGCGACGTTCATTTCGGCATCATCGCGCATGCCACGGTTGTTGAGATTGGCTGAGCCGACGGTTGCCCAGATATCGTCTACAACGCCCACTTTTGCATGCACGTAGATGGGCCGATGATGCTGCTTGCCGTTCTCTTCAGTACAGGTTGCCAGGGTGAATGCATGGAGCCGTCCTTCTGCTACCGCCTGTGGAGCGTCTGTTCGCAGACGCGTCAGCGCAGCATCGGTGAAGGCGCGCCCAACGTTGGGATGATCGGGCAGGATGATAGCCATAGAGGCGCCCTTCTTGAGGGCCGCGCTCAATTCGCGCAGGTTTAATTCCATATCCGTGCTATCAAAGCCCGCCAGTGCAATATCGAGTCCGGTGAAGGCGCGCAGCCAGAGATACTGATTCTCCAGGTAGACGAAGCGCTCGATATTATGCAACGCATTGGCATAAAGCTGGGCTATGCCTTGAATGCCTCCCCGAGGCGTGAAGTTGTATGTATGCTGTGGAATCGTGCGTGCAACCTGCACTATCGATGGCGATGGTAATGGGGAGGCCAGTGGATGTTCTGGCACCATAAGATCGGCCTTCAACTCACGGCGCTGGGCGAGATCATTCCAGCGTTGGCGAAAATTTAGCTCTACATCTCCTGCTGCCGGTCCTTCAATCAGCGAGTGCGCGTCGTGCCAGGGATGAGGGCTATGCCCATCATGGGTGCGGCGCAGAAGTGAGGAGAAAAAGTGTTTGGGGGTATCCCAGCGATCAAACTCTCCTCCCTTCTCGATCAACGGATCAACGCCGCCCACGAAAGCATGCGTGCCATCCACAACTGAGATTTTCTGATGCAGCGATTCGGCTGGGTGATGGAGGATACCATGCGAGCTATCATCGAGCAAACAGGTAACGCCAGCTTCTGTTAGCTGATCATGAGCTGCCTGCGGATCGTAGTGCGAGAATAGCTCCGGCGAGGCCCAGAGCAACACTTTTACCTCCACTCCTTTGCTCACAGCATATCCCAGCACCGCCTGTACTGAGAGCGGATGGGTGCGCCAGAACGCGATATCAGCCTCCGAAAGCCCTTCTTCACGTCGATGCTCTAACAGCGCCTGCTGTGCAGGACTGCCGTCTGGTCCTGCCACGCGATCTGATCCGCGTACAAGCTCCATGCCAGGCGTAATGCCCCAGTTAGCAAGATAAATGTATTTGCTGGCTTTAATAAAATGGAGGCACATCATAAGCATTGCTGTGCGGCCATCCACCAGGTAGGCAACGCGTGAATCGGTGCGTACCGGCGTGTCTCCAGAGGCCCACCATCGTTGTTGTAATCGTTGTTCAGATATTTTAGGCATTCTGCATCGTTTCCTTCCTGTGCGTAGCTGTATTTATTCCTAACTATAGTACTTTTTAGGTTCTGGTACGGTAACATAATATTTCTGTTATCCTTACTTTCTCGCGCGAACTGTTGTAAGATATCTTTGACATAGCAGTACTATTCGATCTATGGCGAGGGGATCTCTAGAGAAATTTAATAGCGTCCGAATGGGAGGAAGTCGCTAGCTATGATGTTTTACGCTCTCCTCACGAAGGAACTGCGGCTGCGTTTCCGGCGGGAACGCGCTTTCTGGGTGATTGTGGCCTATCTGCTGGCGATGAGCCTGCTGGGCTGGGTTACGCTAAGTGGTTATAGCAACTCCGGCGCTTATAATGGCGGCGATGATTTGAGCGGCGTTGGGCGCAACCTTTACTATATGCTTTCAGTGGTGCAACTCTTCCTGGTAATCTTTGTTACCCCCTCTTTTACCGCGACCGCCATTAATGGTGAGAAGGAGCGGCAGACCTTCGATGTGCTGCTATGCTCGCGCCTCTCAGCCTTTTCGCTGATTGCAGGCAAGCTGTGTGCTGGTCTGGTAAACGCTATGTTGCTCATCGTCGCTTCACTCCCTCTCTTTAGCCTCGTTTTCTTCTTCGGTGGCATCTCGCCTGTCCAGATACTACTGGCCTTCTGGATCTATTTTGTGACCGCGCTGATCTTGAGCGCGCTGGGCGTGTTCTGCTCGATCATCGTGAAGCGTCCGGCGACCTCTACGGCTATCGTGTATGGAATCGGCCTGCTCTGGGTCTTTGCGCCCGTCATGACATCTCCCATTATTGCCAATATGCTCAACGGGCTGTTTATGGCCTATCCCAGTCGTCCCCAGATTACGTTTATCTGGAACCCGCTGATCGCCCTTACCAGCACCTATCCAGGCGGCCAACTGGCAATTCCCGGTGTGTTAAGCGGGAGGTTTCTGGACTATGGCCTTGTGCTGGGTAGCCCTCCGTATATATTGGGAACCTTACGCATTGCTCCTTGGCTGGCCTATAGCATACTGAGCCTGCTTACAACGCTACTACTTATGCTGTTGAGCTTGCTGCTCGTCAGATCAACCACGCTTGCCCGACCTTTGTTGTGGCTGAAGGGATTAGTGGGGCTGCCAAAGTTTGGTGCGGGAAAGACGACGAGTTGAGGATGCTCTGATACAAGTGATGTGACCTGGTGCAAGCCTTCCTCGCGAAGACTTGCACATTTGTTTGGTTATCAGATTACGGCGCTATCCACACTTTGGCTACCATATTGCCTGCGGTATTTCCTTCACCAGAGGCTATATACTTACCATTGGGCGACCAGGCGATCACGCTGATACTATGCTGATGACCCTTAAAGACATAGATCTGTTGCCCTGTGGTGGCATCCAGAATAACAATTACAGGCCCGTGAATATTAAAGCCGTCGCTTTCATAAGCAAGAAACTTGCCATCGGGCGACCAGGTCTGCACACCGCTGCCGCCGTCAATCTGCTTCACCTGTTTACCTGTCGTGATGTCCCAGACCTCCAGTTCCGCAACAAAGTTTTTGTTAGAAAGGATCACCCCACCGAAGGCCAGGTTATGGCTCCCCGGCTGCCAGGCTATGGGCTCATCACTATTCCCCGAAACCTGATGCTGGAACACAATCTGATGAGTAGCAACATTCCAGACTACAATCATGAGATTAGGCCGATTCGGGTCGGCTTCCTGCGTATTGTACATACTGGCAGCGATATACTGCCCATCGGACGACCATCCAACCGCGCCAGGAACATAGGGGCCGCTCACCTGGAGGTTGAAGGCGACTGCATCCGTCTGGGGATTCCAGACTTGCACCAATCCAGATGGGCCAAAGGAGAGATCGGAAGCCATCATGTGCCCGTCAGGCGACCAGGCGGTGGCGCGATAGCCATAACCACCACTATCAGGAAAGAAGCTGGAAAGGTACGATTTGTTACTAGAAGATGCCGCAATGCTAGCAGGGCCAGGCATTGCCGCAGTACCCCCCGCATGCGTTTGTACGATTTTGCCGGTCTGGCCGTCAACGATCAGAACCTCCTTATTTGTCGCCACTGCCACCAGTTGGCTATTGGGCGACCAATCCAGTGCGTAGGGCCATTCGCTCGGGTTGTTGATAGAGACGGAAATCAGGTGTTGGCCGGTGGTTGCATCCCAGATCTGCACGCCGCTGACGGTCGAAGACGCCACGCGCTTGCTATCGGGCGACCAGGAGAGCCCATTGAAGCCCAACGTATTTGACGGAGTGGTATAAAGAACCTTCCCTAAATTGTCTAGTACAGGAGTGGGCGTTGGCTTTATATGAGTAGGCGTCGCGGCTGCATGCCCAGCCGTTGTTGTATTGCGGCGCGCAAAATTCAGAATTGCAATCATACTGCCGACAATAATGAGAACGGCGGCCACGAGACCGATGTTTCTGACAATGATTGCCAGGCGAGAAGATGATGATTGTTTACTTTCCATCGTATCTAATCTTCCTTGTTGAACCTCCCATCGCTTGAGTGGCTGCCGCCGCTGCAACGGGATGGGAGAGGTGGTGTGCTGTTCAGCTTGTGAGATATGGCGCTCAATCAGGCGATCTTCGACCCGTTGCAACGCTTGCTGATACCTTTTGCGTTCAAAGCCGTAAAGTTTCTGCAAATCATGAACCAGACGCGCACTCGGGTCTATGCTCGTTAGCTCACAAGAAACGTTATCAGATCGGCTGGTGGAGGTGAGTTGGTCAATCGACTCATCTACGCGATGAGGGGAGAATGGCTCGTGCTGTTCTGACATATGATTATCCCTCCTGCTCATTCTCGTAGATTTTACGTAACAACTTGAGCGAACGAGAAAGCATCACGCGTACCGCTCCCTCGCTTTTATGAAGAATAGCGGCAATCTCTGCGCTGCGTAAGTTAAGCACAAAGCGCAGGCGCACAATTTCTTGCTGAAGAGCTGGCAACCGCTGAATACTGGCTTGCAGCCGTGCGTACTCTTCTCGTCGGAGCAGCAGCATTTCGGGCGTCTCCTGCTCTTGCTCCTGTATGTCTTCTGCTATCATATCTAAAGCCATACCCTGACGACGATTTGCTTTGCGATGGTGATCGGTCATCTTATTGCGCGCCACGCACCAGAGCCAGGCTTCTTGCTCTTTCGCACCCAGATTCTCAAAACCTGAGCGTTCCAGGGCTGCCAGGAAGACTTCCAGCAACAGATCCTCGGTGTCTTCCATAGAACCGACATGGCGATACAGGTACGCAAACAGCGCAGGTGCGTATCGCTGATAGATTGCCGTCAGATAAGCTTTATCATTCAGCGAGACTATGTGCTTTTGCCGCATATGTTCCTCTGCAATTTGAGATCTCGCAATGTACATCGTTGAAGAGGCATTTTCGTTACTCGAAGCTAATTGTAGTACGGGGAGTGAGATGCAGGCTGGTATCGCATTGACGTATTAAGTACAAAGGGAAAAGCTCTATCCCTTCCCTTTGTACCCTATCGTGTTCGTGTGGTTATTCGCTGGCTGTAGTAGTGGTTACTGGTGCGCTGACTGCGGGGCCGATCCAGATAGTCTGGATGTTGACGAACTCGCGAATGCCGAACGCGGAGAGCTCACGGCCATAGCCGCTATGTTTGACTCCGCCGAAGGGCAAGCGCGGGTCAGAAGCGGTCATACCGTTTATGAAGACGCTGCCGCTCTCTAGATGGCAGGCGATCTGGCGGGCGCGGTCAATGTTGCGCGTCCACAGGTTGCCACCCAGGCCAAATTTGGAGTCGTTTGCCAGCTCGATGGCGTGCTCTGTATCGCGTGCGCGAATGATAGCTGCTGCGGGGCCGAAGGTTTCTTCGCGGAACATCGGCATCTCGGGGGTAACATCAGTGACCAGCGTTGGCTCATAGTAGTAGCCCTTCCCTGGTCCGAATTTGCCGCCCAGCAAGAGGCGCGCCCCCTGCTTGAGGGTATCCTGGACCTGCCGGTGCAGCGTTTCTCGTAGATCGCCGCGCGCCATCGGTCCGATCTGGGTCGCGCGGTCAAGCGGGTCGCCCATGCGCAACTTCGCCGTCTCTGCAACGAATTTCTGCTCAAAAACGTCGGCTACCGACTCAACGACGATAAAACGCTTGGCGCAGATGCAGCTCTGCCCCGTATTCTGGAAGCGAGCACGTACCGCCATCTGCGCGGCTCCATCAAGATCGGCATCCTCCAGCACGATAAATGCGTCGGAGCCTCCAAGCTCCAGGACGTGCTTTTTCAAGTGCTGTCCGCTGTTGCCCGCAACCGAGATGCCGGCGGCCTCGCTGCCCGTGAGCGTCACAGCGGCTATGCGCGGATCGGCGATGAGCGGGTCTGTCTGCGAGCCTGGTACCAGAACCGTTCTAAACGCTCCCTCCGGCAAGCCGCAATCGCGAAAAATACGCTCAATGTCCAGAGCGACGCGCGAGACGTTAGAGGCATGCTTGAGAACGGCAACGTTGCCGGCCATGAAGGCGGGGGCGGCAAAGCGAAATACCTGCCAGTAGGGGAAGTTCCAGGGCATGAGCGCAAGCACCACTCCTAGCGGCTGGAACGAAATGTAGCTCTCGGTCGCATTGGTCTTGACGTGTTCATCCGCGAGAAACTTTTCCGCGTTTTCAGCATAAAAATCGCAATTCCATGCACACTTCTCAATTTCGGCTTCCGCTTCTACGATGGGTTTGCCCATTTCGAGCGTTGCGGCACGCGCCAGCTCTTCCTTGCGATCTCGCAAGTAGCGAGCCAGGCGATGCAGCAGGGCGCTCCGTTCCGCGAAGCTGGTCTTGCGCCAGCTCAGCCGGGCCTGATACGCCTGTTCAAGCGCATCGTTGATCTGGGCCTGGTTGAAGAGTTCAAAGGTCTCAAGAATCTCTTCAGTAGCCGGATTGATCGATTGAATGCTCATGTCAAATTCCTCCTGTGGCTCATTCTACCGCCCCGATTTCTCTCTCGCAAGCGCCAGTGCTGCAATGTATGTTGAACCCCGTAGGGACGGGATTGATCGCGTCCGCTTCAGCATCCGTACCCTCCTTCACCCCGCACCACCACGGTACGGGCACCTCGCCCTCCCCTCGCAATGGGAATCGCCATGTTCACCGGTAGGGGCAATCCCTCGCGGTTGCCCGGGGCATTACCAGCATAATTTGTTATTGTGCATCAATCATCCTTTTATTCTTCCTGTACACTGAAAATAAATGTTACTAAGTTATATCAGGGAGTACTCGGCCCATGTATACTGCTGAGCGACAAAGATCGCAACCATATCTACAACGGATAGCAGGTCCGCTCTATGAGCAATGGTACTTGCTGCACCATCGCGTCGTGCGGGTGATAACAAATCATCCTGTTATCGCTGCTCATGTCCGGTCCTATCTCTATTACGCCGAACTTTTAGCTGAATATATCTATGAGGAGGCGGCACGGCTGCCTGTTAGCATACCTGAGCATGTACTCTGGCAGGTGGGTCAGCGTGCCTATCGATCCGTGGCGCTGACGTGCTATCTCTTTGAAACTGGCTCTGGTGAGTCGTTTCCTCCTGCTGTGGTTCCTCCAAGACCGGAAGAGATCTCCTGGGATGAGATTGGAGGAGTGACGGGACCAAGACGTGCTCGCTGGCAAACGGAGCAGTGGCGTTTTCGCGAATATCAAGCCTATCCTGGCGTGACGAGCCGCGTGTATTCACTCCTGCATAAGGAGGACCTTTATGGCACCGTCTATATAGAAGATGTGTCCCAGTGCGCCCCCTGGTTTTTGATGCGTTTCGTTTTCTACATGGTTTTGGGGTCAATGTTCTCTTACAATGGGTATGAAGCGGTGCATGCCGGGGCGGTTGCTCAAGATGGATCTGCGGTCATGCTGGTTGGCTCTCCTACCAGTGGCAAGACGACGCTTGTGCTTGCTTGTCTGCATCTCGGTATGCAGTATCTGGCGGACGATGTGCTTCTCCTGGCAGAAGATGATGGGCTGATTCGCGTCTACGCCTTCCCCGAAGATATTGGCGTACGTAGCGGCACAGTCGATTTATTGGGCCAGCACGAATTTATGCGTGGCCTGACAGCGGATGAGCGCGAAAAGCGTTATGTCTATGCACAGCAGCATTTTCGTGAGCAGGTCATTGATGCTGCTCCTATCGATCTGCTCCTCTTCATCCATGTTGAGGATCGAGCCGCCACTTTCCGCGCTGAGCGGCTGTCGCCATCGCAGGTGGTCTCGCTGCTGCTCCAGGAATATATCTCGCGGCAGGAAGCTCAAGGACGTTCCGTGGAGAAGATCTTTGCCCTCTTCAACGACCTGGCGCTACAGGCTCCGGCGTATCGTCTCTGGCTAACGCCGGATACCAACCTGAATGCGCTCCAGGTGCGCGCATTGCTGATGCAAGCAAATTTCAATCCCTTCGGCGGGTTGAGATAGCTATCAGCTCCCGAAATATCCTTTGAGGGGAGTATAAGCATCACCCCCTAAGATGTCAAGTGGAAATGCGTTAGACGCGCCCGTAGCTGTTGTAGAGCTGCCAGTAGGCGCCGCGGTGAGCCAGCAACTCGTCATGCGTCCCCTGTTCGGCGATTTGCCCATTGTCGATAATGACGATCCGGTCGGCGTCGCGAATGGTGCTGAGGCGGTGAGCGATGATAAAGGTCGTACGTCCCTTCGTGAGCCGCTTCAGCGCCTGCTGGATCAGCGCCTCCGATTCGTTGTCGAGCGCGGACGATGGCTCATCCATAATTAATATGCGGGGCTGACGCAGGAACATGCGGGCGATGGCGAGGCGCTGGCGCTGCCCATTGGAGAGACTTAGCCCGCGCTCCCTTAACACGGTTTTAAAACCAAGCGGTTGCTGCTTGATGAAATTGAGGATATTGGCGTTGCGTGCGGCCTCTTCCATTTCTGGATAGGATACTTTGCGCTGTAAGCCAAAGGTCAGATTTTCCTCAATTGTGCCGCTAAAGAGCGCATCGTCCTGCAAGATAACGCCAAACTGGCGCCGTAGCGCCTCGATTTTGAGGTCGCGCAGATCATAGCCATCAATACTGATGGTTCCCTGGTTGGGCAAGTAGAAACGCATCAGCAGGTTGGCAATGGTTGTTTTGCCGGCTCCGCTTCGTCCGACCAGCGCGATGGTAGTGCCTGAAGGGACATCTAGATGGATGTTGCGCAAGACTTCAATCCCAGGAACATACGAGAAATGCACGTTGTTCATGATGATATGCCCCTGGATTCTTCTCAGCTCAATTCCTTGTTCCGCGCCGCTCTCTTCCGGCTGATCGAGAATCTCAAACAGCCTGTCGATGGCGACCGCCGCCGTCTGGATCTGCTGATTGATGCTGTTGAGAGAGGAGACCGGACCAATCAACTCGCGCAGGATGAGTATAAACGCCGCCAGTTGACCGGCTGTGATGACACTGGTAAGGACGAGATAGCCGCCGGCGCTGAGTATGATGAGGGTGGCAATTGCCTGAATGATGCCAATAATAAAATTGGTTTTGGAGAGTAAGATGGTTCGTTGGAACGAGAGCCGATTGGTCTGGATCACGAGCTTCTTAACGAAGCGCCCGAAGCGATGTTCCGCCGCCAGCGCCTTGACGGTTTTCAGACCGGTCAACCCTTCGTACATCACGCCATTCATAACGGCATAGCTCTCCAGTACCTGGCGACTGATTTTGCGCACCCTGCGATTAAAATAAAGGTTCGCTCCCAGGTAGAAGGGAGCGATACCGATGATCAGCAAGGTGAGGTGCCATTCCGTCAGAAAGAGTACAATGGTATAGATCACCACAAGGATGCCAGCAACGGCTGCATCAATGACCACCTGTATGACCGTCTGTTGAACCGTGGTAACTTCATTAAGGCGGCTCAAAACCTGTCCTGTGCTGGAGAGTTTCTGGTAGAATGCCAGTGGCAGGCGTAACATATGGCGATAAAAGCGGTAAACGATGGCGAGATTGGCCGAGCGGCTGAGCGAGCCCATGACATTGCGCGTCAGAAAGCGTAAAGCTTCCTCTAAAATGAGTACACCGAGCAGGATTGCCAGCAGCTCAGAAAACAGTGGGAGATCATGCTCGCGAAAAACCTCATCAAGCAGCAAACGGAAAATATAGGGCTGTGGCAATGCTGTTAGCCCCAGGGCAACGGTCAGGCCAAACCCCAGGGCTATGCGCCACTTAAACGGCGTGATGAACTGGCTGAACTGTTGCAGGTCGCGCCAGCTTAGCTTTTTCTCATCAGCTCTAAGCCTTTCCTCCAGAATCTGGGCATCGATGTTGCTGCTCTGATCGCTATAGATAAGCCGCTGTACGGGTTGCTTGTTCGTTGGTGCTGCCTTTGCCATCGAGTTTACCTCTTAAAGAGAGAACATACCAGCTCCGGCCCATCAGTGCTACCCCGAGCAATGTTGAGCCTATAACCAGGAGCCTGCTCTGTCAGTATACTCAGAAGGGAAAAGAGTTGCTGATACTCTTCCGGGTAAACACTCCTCTTGCTAACGCACTCTTCGATCAGCGCCTGTAGGGTTTGTGCCTTGCTAAGTTCTATCACGGTGCTCTGCGTCCCGGTAATAAGCTGAGGGAAGATCAAAACGCGAAGAGGAACCTGTGGGCAGGCAGCTCCTGGACGTATTTGCTCGATGGGACAGTATCGTTTGTCCCGCGCATCCACCGGGTATGCTTGCAAAAAAGAGAGTTCCTCCCACAAAGCAAGCGAACCTGAGCGGATCGCAATTTCGGGCATAATACTATAGGCTTTTATCGTTGCCGCTACTTGATCGTAACGCAGCATTACCAGATCATCACCCAGTAATCCACAGCCGGCAAGAGCGCAGCCAAGACTAAGCGTTGTCTTCCCACTGCCAGATGAGCCAACAATGAGCGCTCCCTGCTGCTGATCCCAGGGCGCACGGATGGCTGCGGCATGACATGGTTCAAATCCATAGGGATGGACCAGCCTTCCCAATGCCAGTAGCAAGACATAGCGGTAAAGAAATGCTGGATTGTAATGCTCAGGCGCTTCAAGCTGAGTGAGCGCCAGGTGCCGGGCAGCATCTATAACGCTGAGAGCCGCTGCGTTGACGCCGGGCTGCGCTGTATAACTCTGGTATTCATGGTGATCCTCAGTGCCCCTGTAATATTGCAGATAGGTGCCGGTAAGCAGTTGCGTTTTGCCCATGCGGGCACGGGCGAGAGGCAAAGGCACAGGAAATGGTGTTTTCTCGTCAGCGCAATATATATGGTAATCAGCCTTCCCGCGTGGAAGGTCACATACAGGATGGCTGCCAAGTAATGCAGCTACCACTTTGAGCAGTGCTGGATGGTTGACCTGGCAGCTAATGCGTATATCGTGGAAAAAAAAGTCAGTATGCAATACATGTTCAGGCCGATGGATGGAACTGGCACAAAATGTCTGATCTAGCATTATCATCATCCTGAGTTTATGGAATAGAAGATAGCGCGTCGCTTAAAAGATTGTTCTCGCGCATGTCGGCGAGCACCTGTTCGACATCTTTAGCAACCTGTTCGTATGCCGCCGCATAAGTAGAGCTGAGCGTGGCTGTAATATCCTGCACGCTATGTTGTCCATCGAGCAGCTTCCATATCAACGTTCCCGTTTTATTAAGGTTATAAGAGCAACCCGCTTCTGGATCGAGCAAAACAGCTTCTCCTGCGAGTTCCCGCCATAAAACTGATTTATTCCGTTGTAACATATTGTTTCTCCTGCTCAAAAGTTTCATATTTGATCAGTAACTCATTACCGATAAGAGATGATACGCAGCACCGTTGTATCCATCTGTTTTGCAGATGAACAACCGCCCGCGAACATGTATGAAGCACTGAACTGGGCTGTTCATGACGCTTGCAGCGGAACAGCCAGTAGCGTATATATGCGGTGATGGCGCCCATCTGCCTGGCGAGTGGATGTTGTAAATCGATGCAAGCGGTATCTCGCCTGACGGCAGTCACACGCCCGATGACATTGTGTGCTTCGATCCAGCTCGGATATAAATCACTATCGGCCATTTGTAATAATCGAATAGTGGTTTGACCCTTGCGGCGCTGCACAATGCGGTGAACTACAATTCCCTGAGGGGTTTCAAACGCGGCAATCTCGCCAATGCGCAACTCGCGGGCCTGCGCCGGTTCGATATAGATTTCGTTGCCGATGCCCAGTAACGGCCTCATACTCCCACTGGCTACGGTAAACCAGAGCGCCAGCCCCTGGCGTAATGCCTGAATATAGAGGAGCGCGACGATAGATGATCGTGGCAGTTCACTTGATGATAAGGACATCGCAGCCTCTTCGTAAAAACTAAAAATATGCCAGGGAGGAGAATTGGCTTCCCAATCCTCCTCCCTTTTTCTAAACAGCCGTTACACGAATAGGTGTAGCCGTGGTTAGTTATGGCGATGGCTGTTGTTGTTGTTATTATTGTTGTTGTTGTTGTTGTTGCTGTGATTGTGCCCAGAGCAGGCGAGAGCCGAGGGCAGGT
>Ga0070741_10010431_pt1 | contig 17534 bp, 12 predicted proteins | sample Coa_R1_4_FD_66440 | JGI IMG/M metagenome (GOLD analysis project Ga0070741, IMG submission 66440) | Surface soil microbial communities from Centralia Pennsylvania, which are recovering from an underground coalmine fire - Coalmine... | ecosystem: Environmental > Terrestrial > Soil > Unclassified ...
CAGTGCGCGCCTGTTCGCTATCCAGAGCGGCCATCGTGACATTGAAAGCGTGTTCCAGCGCGTGAAACCCCGGAACCTCCGCCAGCACCTCGCGAAACCGCATATAGTCCAGAGACGCCCCCCGGAAGACGCCCAGCGCCGCGTGCCGCTCGCCCATCAGGGCCTTCGTGCGTGCCAGCGCCAGCCGCTCCGAAATATCGTCATAAACATCGCCAAGAGTGAGTTCGCCTTCCATCCTGATTCTCCATTCCTTCAGGCTCCCGGCAGGATTTCCGCCGCCAAAGGCGTAACTACAGGCAGGAATCCCAAACCGGAAACTAGCGCACATTGTTTTACCGGATTTTTTCTAAACTTTTTTCGCCGGAGGCTTTCCGGTTTCAAGGCAAGGGGCAGAGTCATCTCGATGTCAGCCCAGGCAGACACCGTTCCCCAGAACGACGGAGAGCATGATGCAGGAGTCGCTCGCGCAAACCAGGCAAGACCGACCGGCCAGCCCGCTCCAGCCCCTTCAGACCGAAGGGCGCACGCGGGAACCGCACGTCGAGGCGCAGATCGAATCGCTGCTCCGGGCTTCCTCCGAATCGTTCTGGCAGCGCGCGCGGCAGCAAGACCGCGCTCTGCCGGACTGGGTGCAGGAAGAGGCGCTCGTCGGTATCCTGCGCATCTGGAACCGGCGCGGCGACGGCGAGGCGGCCTGGAAGATCGCGGCGCTGCTCATCGAACGCAGCGCGCGTTTCGTCAGCCAGCACATCCGATGCTGGCCGCAGCTTGGCCCGCAGCATGTCGAGGAGTGCATCCGGGATGTGCAGATTCAGATGCTCGCAGACCTGTTCAACGACGGACGCGGCTGCGAGTTCTGGGAGGTGCGGTTCTGGCTCTGCCTCAAACGCCGCCTGCTCAACATCGTGCAGAAGTATCGAGCGGTCGCCGAAGCGGAGCGGGTTCCCACTCCCATCGAGGATGACGAGGGCCATACGACGGACTATTTCGACCGGGTCGCCGCGCCGGAGGGCCTCTCGGCGCAGCATCGGACGGAGATTCGCGAGGCGCTGGCCCTGCTGACCGAACAGGAGCGGATCGCGTTCGTACTGTACCACCATGAAGGCTGGCCGCAGCAGGAGATCGCCGCCCACTTGAAAGTGACGGATCGCACGGTGCGCAACTTACTGGGCCGCGCCGAGAAACGACTGGAACTGTGGCGCACGGAAAATATGCAGTGATCGGGTGATGACGACCATGAAACAGACGCTAGAATCGGAGAGAGACGCCCTCTATATCGCGTGGAGCGAAGACCGGCAGACGGCAGCGCCAACGCCCTTGCGCGACTGGATCGCCCGCCATCCGGCCCATGCCGAGGAACTGACGCGCTGGGCGGTAGATGCGCCCGTGCTGGAGTGCGCGGCGCAGCGGCCCACCGATCCTGCCGCCGAAGCCCGCACGCTGGAGATCGGGCAGCAGGTCGTGGCGGAGATGCGCGCCCGCTATCTGACCGCGCAGCCCGCCCCGCTCAAGGGCCTGCTGGAGACGGCCAAAGCCTGCGGCCTGACCCCGAAGGCGCTGGCGGAACGGCTCGGCGTGGGCCTCTCGACGCTCGCCAAATTGCAGCAACGCCACTTTCGCTTCGCCTCTCTCCCGGCGGAGATCGTCGAGCGGGCGGCGGACGCGCTGCAGGTGAGCGCCGGGCAGGTGCGCGCCTACCTGCAGCAGCCCCCGACCCTGGCCGCAGGAGCCAGCTATAAGTCGGACGGCGTGCCGCGCGCCGCCGAACAGGAAGATTTCGCGCAGGCCGTCCGCGCCAGCCGCGATATGACCGAGGAGCAGAAAGCCTACTGGCTCGCGCAGGCGGAGAACACGACCGGAGAGTGATCGCCTATGCCCGACTGGACGCCGCTGCGCCGCCGCGCCCGCGCCCATTTTGAACGGCTCCGCGCCCACCTGCCCGATGACGGGCTGCCGCTGCCGACCGCCGAGGCGATCCTGGAAGCGGCGGCTGCCGCGACCGGCCTGGCGCGACAGCCGCTCCCTCCGGGCGACTCGCTGCTGGCGGGCGCGCACGCCGTTCTGGACAGGGATATGGGCTGCATCTGGTATGCCCAGGACGACACGATCCCGCTGACGCGCCAGCGATTCGCCCAGGCCCACGAGTTCGCGCACCACTGGCTGCATCCCGGCCCGTGTCACTGCCAGCCTGACGACAGCCTCGACACCCTCTTCATTGACCCGACCTCCCTCAGCTTTCAGATCGCGCAGGGCTACAGTCCCGCCGAGCGCCGCGAAAAAGAAGCCAATCTTTTTGCGGCAGAACTTGTCCTTCCCGCCCCGCATGTGCGCCACGCTTATCGCGACTACGGCTGGGACGCCGCCCGCATCGCCGCCTACGTCGGCGTCTCCGAAGCCTGCGCGCTTTCCCAGTTGTGCGAGGCGCTGCTGCTGCCGGAAGAGGCCCCCCTCCCTGACCCACTGCAAGTGCCGTCTGTTCCGAAACGATTCGGGACGGCCCTTGCGACCCCCAAGAACAGGGGGAGGGAAAGCGATACAACAAGCTCGTCCCCCGCTTCCAACTCCCGTCAGAGTGAGGAAGAGCGGCAAAGCCGACACACTGACGGTTCCCTCCCCCTGTTTCTGGGGGGAGGGGCAGGGAGGGGGGTCTCATCATCCAGGCGCGGCCTGAACGCAAGCCAGCGCGCCGCTGCCGAGATCGAGCGTGGGCCGGTGCTGGTAGATGCCGGGCCGGGAACCGGCAAGACGCATACCCTCGTCTCGCGCGTGCTGCATCTGCTACAAGACCGTCAGATTGCGCCGGAAAACATCCTCGCACTCACCTTCTCCAACAAGGCCGCCGAAGAGATGCGGACGCGCCTCGCCGAGGCCGTCCCGGACAAGGCAGACCGTCTCTGGATCGGCACGTTTCACAGCTTCGGAATGGAGATGCTGCGGAAGGACGGAGGGCGCTTGGGGCTGCCCCTGACGCCTGCGCTGGTAGAGACCGCCGATGCCATCGTGCTGCTCGAACAGCATCTCGACCGCCTGCCTCTGAACGAGTTCGCCTACCTCCACGACCCGACGCTCCCCTTCCCTGCCATGCTGCGCTGCATCTCCCGCGCCAAAGACGAACTGAAGACACCGGACGATTACATGGCGGCGGCAGCGATGCAGCATCAGACGGCGCAGAACGACGAGCAGCGCCGCGCGGCCCTGAAGTCGGCGGAGATCGCGCAGTTCTATGCGGTCTATCAACGCCTGCTCGCCGAGAACGGCCTGCTGGATTTCGGCGATCTGCTGATGCGCCCTGTCGAACTGCTGGATGCCTGCCCGGACGTGCTGGCGCGCTGGCAGGCGCAGTTCCCGCATATCCTGGCCGACGAGTACCAGGACATCAACCGGGCCAGCGCGCAGTTGGTGCGCCGCCTGGCCGGAGAAGGACAGGGATTGTGGGCGGTGGGAGACTTACGGCAGGCCATCTACCGGTTCCGGGGCGCGTCGCCTGCCAACGTGCGCGAGTTCGAGACCGACTTCCCCGGCGGACGCCGCCTGCAACTGGACACGAACTACCGCTCGCGCCCCTCGCTGGTCTCGCTGTTCAGCGCGGTCGCCGCGCAGATGCCGGCGGCTCCGGGCGACAAAGAGGCGGCAGACTTCCACGCCTGGCTCTCTCAACGGGAGGACGAGGGACACCCGACGGTTACGCTGGCCGTCGCTGCAGATGAAGAGGCGCAGGCCGATGGGCTGGCACAGCAGATACGGGAGTGGGAAGCGCGCGGCGTGAGCCTGCGCGAACAGGCCATTCTCTGCCGCACGAACGGGCAGGCGACCGATCTCTCCGAGCGGCTGGAAGCGCGCGGCGTCCCGATGCTGCACCTCGGCGACCTGTTCGACCGGCCCGAAATCAAAGACATGCTCTCCCTGGTGGCGCTGGCCTGCGGCCCGACGGGAAGGGAGTTGGCGCGGGTGGCGCAGTTCGCCGAGTACCAGATTCCGCCCGAAGATGTCGCCCGGCTGCTGGAGGCGGCAAAGCAGGCCGGAAGCGCGTTTCCCGGCGCGCTGACTCTGGCCGCCGATCTGCCCGATCTCTCCACAGCCGGACGGGAAGGACTGCGGCGGCTCCGGGCGCACCTGGAACCGCTCCTCTATCGCGGCAACGCCTGGATGCTGCTGGCGCGCTATCTGTTCGATACGAGCGGCTATCTGCGCCCCCTGCTGGCAACCGACACGATAGCGAACCGCCAGAAGCGCCTCGCGCTCTACCAACTGCTCACCTTTGTCCAGGATTGCTCCAAAAAGCTGGAACACGTGGGGGCCGATTCGCCGTATCGCGCCCTGCTCGACCATATCCGCCGCCTGCGCGCCTGCGGGGAAGATAATGTGCGCCTCCCTGCCAGCTCGGACGCGCTTGAAGGCGTCCGCCTGATGACAGTCCACGCCTCGAAAGGTCTGGAGTTCCCGGTCGTCTATCTTCCCAACCTGGTCAAGGGGCAGTTCCCGCCGCGCGGGCAGGCGGCGATGGCGACGCCTCCGCCCAACCTGCTCTCCGAGGTCGAACCGGACGAAGTAGCGCAGGCGAGCGGCAAGGAAGAGGAGGCCGAGGGCGAGTTGTGCCTGTTCTTCGTCGCGCTATCGCGCGCCCGCGATCATCTGGTGCTGTGCCGCCCGGAGACATGGCGCGGGAACGCCATCCAGCCGTCGCCGCTGCTGGCGCAGATCGAGCCGATGCTGAGTGCGTGCGGGGCGCAGCAGGTGCGCTGGGAAACCCTCATCCCCGTGCAGACCCCACCCCAGCCCTCACCTTCGCAAGGGGAGGGAGCGACCTCACCCCCAACCCCTCTCCTTCGCGGGGAGGGAGCGACCTCACCCCCAACCCCTCTCCTTCGCAAGGAGAGGGGAGCAACGGCTTCTCCCCCTCCTTACGAAGGAGGGGGCAGGGGGGAGGTTCCAGGAGGAAGGGACGACAAGCCGGAGGTCTCGCTGAGCGCGCTGGAACAGTACCAGCGATGCCCGCGCCAGTTCTACTACCAGCGTATCGTCAAACTGCCCGCGCAGGAGATCGATTCGACGTACCTGGTTTTCCATGACTGCGTTCAGGAGATGACGCGATGGGTGAAGGCGGAGCAGGCTGCCGGTCGCACGCCGACCGAGGAGGAGAAGGCCGCGCGGCTGGACGCGCTCTGGGCGGAGCGTTTCCCGGAGGCGAACGCGCAGACGCGCCTGCTGCGGCGCGAGGCGGAAAAGCAACTGGAAAATCTGCGGGTCTATGTGCCTGCCTCGACACAGGAGACGGCGCATAGTCAGCACGATATGGAACTGGTCGCCGACCTGCCGAATGGCCGCGTCCGGCTCACCTGCGACCATGCCGAGTCCCTGCCGGACGGCACGCTGCGCCTGGGACGCTATATGAAGGGCCGCGCGAAAAAGGACGATCACACGGCTCCCCGCCTGGCTCTGATGCGCCATGCCGCCAGGCAGCAAGACCCGGATCGTCCGGTCGAAATCACCCTCTACTATCTCAACGACGGCCAGCAGCGCGAAGTCCCCGAAAAAGCCCGCTATGAACCGGCCCGTGTCGCCAAATACGACGAGGCGCTGCGCGGCATCCGTCTCGGCGACTTTCCTCCCGCCCCCGATGACCGCAAGTGCGCGCAGTGTCCCTACTTCTTTCTCTGTCCACTCTGATCTGCCGGGTACTGAAAGTACCCGGCTTTGGGGCGGCTGCGCCGCCAAGCGTCCTCACGGACGCCCTCGCTAAGAGAGCCTGTGCCTTTGTATCGAGTAGGCATGGATACAAAGGCACAGGCTTATCATAGTGTCCGTCCGAAGGACAGTTGGCCGCAGGCCACCAAGACGGGTGCTTTCAGTACCCGGACCGTTAGTTCCTTTCACCGATGGGAACGGGCGGAGGCTCTGGGATCGCCTTGACTTCACCCTGCAACACCGGACTGATCTGCTCCCACATCGCGCCGATAAAACGGATCAACTGCTGCCGCTTCTCCTCATCTCTGCCGGAGACGCTCTGCGTGAAGCGCAGGAAGTAAGAGGGCTTGCCCGCATCCCCGAAGAAGGTCTGCCAGACCAGCGCCTTATGCACCTGCTCCGTCCGCTGCAAGACGCCGCCCTCGACCACATAGCAGAACATCATTTCGAACTCATCCGGGCTGCCCGCGCGCTTGTAGCGGGCTTCCAGAATCTTGAGTGCGCCGCGCTTCGTCGGAATGTCGAGGATGCCCACATCCTGTAGCGTCGCATCGCTGCCAAGAGAGCAGTTGTGCGGATCGTGGAACGTCCAGCGTCCGTTGCCCGCCGTCATGAAGAACTCCAGATGCGAGCCGTCTGTTCCGGCGTAGGTACGATTGATCACGCGGCGCGGATTGAGTTGGTCCTGGATAGCTGCTGTCAGCCGATCCTGGAACGGGTTCGGATCGGCCGTCCAGCTCACGCCGTTCGCGCTCAGCGCCACAGGAACCTGGGAGGTCGCTATCGGCGGCTCCGGCTCTACCTTGACCTTATACATGCCCTGCGCCGCGTAGGTCGCCAGGAACACCAGATTGATCGCCAGCAGGAACGGCAGCACCCGCCGCAACTGGCTGCCGGTAGGCCGCCACTCCAGAACAGACCGCCACCAGGGAGTGGCGGAACCGGGAGGCGCTTCCTCGGCCTGCGCGGGTTCCTCCGCTTCCGGTTTCTCGTCCTTCCGCGCCTCCGGTTCCTCGTCGAGCGGCACGCCCAGGAAACTCTGGCAGCGCAGCAGCCGCGCGAAGTTGAACAGGAAGAGGAACGCCAGGATCAGCACGATAAAGCCGCTATAGTCGTGGAAGCCCTGCGCGGCCTTCGTGCTGAAAAGCTCCCCGACGACACCGATGAAGGTGATGCGTAGCGCATTGATGAACAGGCTCAGCGGGATCGTGGTCAGGAACAGAGTCCAGCGTTTCCACAGCGCGCCCTCGACAATATAGGCGAACGCCGCCGCGAACGTCAGCAGCGAGACCAGCGTTTTGAACCCGCTGCACGCGCCTTCGACCGCCATCTTATAGCTGTCCATCTGAATCAGCGTGCCTTCCCGCACGGCATGAAGCGTCATCAGGTTCAGCATGGCGGTCGCCATCTGCGTAGACTTCAGTTGAATGGGAAACGCGATGACGTTGATAAGCTGATCGGGGAAGAGCGGGATCATCGCCACGATGAAGATCAGCGGGAATAGCAGCACACGGGTCTTGGCCGGCCCCGCAATCAGCAGCGAAGCCGCCAGGAGCAGCATGACGAAGGTGATGGACTTGACGACGGTCACATCCGCGCGCTTGGCAAGCAGCAGCAGCAGCATCGCCGGGAGCAGCAGCAGCAGGCCGGTCCAGGACGGTTTCCAGGGCGCTGCCGCCAGCTTCTCCCGATTGCGATAGATCATGATGCCGACAAAAAACGGCACGAACACGGCATGAGCGTAGAAGCTGCCCGGTTCCGTCCAGAGGCCCCACCAGTCGTGGAACATATCCTTATAGAGAACCCAGATCAGCGCCAGCGCCGCGACGAAGGGCAGGATATACCAGGCGACGGTCTCTTTCGGTGTCCTCATCTTTCGCTTTGCTCCCTGTCCTCCCGCGCCTTCCTGGACAGCGAAATCGCGGGGCCGTGATGATCGGACTTCTCTCTACTTCGCGTCGGCGCTGGCCCGATCGGGGAACCAGGCGCGCTCGATCATCTTCTTGTCGCTCGGGTCTTCGCTCTGGAAGTTGGCGTCGGCCCAGAGTTTGGAGAGGTACTCCTGCCAGGGCTTGGCGCTGCGCAGCGCCACCTGCGTCGTGATCTTCTCTCTGGTCTTGGGATCGTTCAGGTCGGCTTTGTGACCGGGCGTGATCTCGATCATGCGGATGACCATCGCCTTCGCGCCCTGCCGCGCCAGACCGGGGTCAGGGGGCAGCACGATGACATCATTGGGCTTCATCTTAAAGATGGCCGCGTTCTGCTGGGTGCCGAAGGGCTGGGTGATGGTCAGCTTATTCTGATCGCCGAGGAAGACGACGGCCTTGCGCGACAACTGCTGCATGATGACCGTCGGATTGACCGGCTTTTGCAGCAGTTCCTTGACATCGTTCGTGCGGCTGCCATCGAGAATGACGGCCAGTTCCACCCGCGCCTTATTGGGCGCATCGTAAGCGAACGGATGGGATTTATACTCCTCTTCGATCTGCTCCGGCGTGACAGTGATGCCTTTGGTCAGCAGGCGCTGCCTGGCAAGCGCCATGAAGAACATGCGGTTCGCATCCATGAGCGCCCCTGGCTTGGTGGCAAGCTGCTGAGCGAACTGCCAATCCCGTTCTTTCTGCTCGTCTATCAGGTCGTTGATCTCTTTGTCGGAAGGAGTCACCCCCTCTTTCTGAGCGGCCTGCCGTACCAGCAACTCCTGCACCATATCCACTTTGGCCTGCGGCCCGGCGCGCATCTCGACATAGTTCTGGAAGTCTCGCTTGGAGACCGGCTGACCGTTGACCGTAAAGATGGGCCGTTTGCCACTCCACTTCATATACATAACGAAGTTGCCGAAGAGCGAAACGATCAGGACAACGACAATGAGAACTCTCATAAAACGCATTCTTTATTCCTTTCCTTCCCCCTGGCGCGCTTCCCTGCCTGCGTCAGGAGCAGGAACGACAGCTTCACGCCCCCTCGCCGCCCGATGGACTCCGGCTCAGGCCGCAGCGCGAACTTGCCGTTCGGCGTGTAGGGTATGTAGTATACAGGCGATTCTCTCGACCCAGTGATCGAGGGTCATGGCAGATTCCAGGTCATGACGCGCTTGCGCGCCCAAGCGCGCGGCCTCCTCCGGGTGGTCGAGCAGATGCGTCAGCGCCTTGCGCAGCGCCGCCACATCTCCGGGCGGCACATAGAGGCCGTTGACGCCCTCGCGAATGGTATCCACCTGGCCGGTGGTGCGCGTTGTGACGATGGCCTTGCCCATCGCCATGCCTTCCAGGATGGTGGTGATGCCCGCCTGGAAATCGTTTTCATAGAGCGGCACGACGACGAAGCGCGAGTCGGCGTAGAGCTGCCGCAGTTCGTGATATTCGTAGCGCCGCGCCGTGACATTGGGCGGGAGTTCGCGCCGTTCCGTCTCGTTGCGATGCTTGCTCCAGGGGCTGGCCGCGCCCAGCCGCACCTCGACATCGAGGCCGCGCACCGCCTCGATCAGCGTGGGATAGTCCCGCCACTCCAGCCCGGCGCTGCAGATCAGGCGCGGCGGCGCCTCCGGCGCGGCAGGCAGAGGGCGGTAGAAACGATGGTCGGCATGAAACGGGATCAGGTGCAGTTTCGCCTCCGGGATGCCCAATTCCTGCCGCGCATAGTCGCGCTGCGTGGACGCATAGACAAAGAGCGCATCCATGCGGTTGTGCAGCGCGCGCAGGAACGGCTTCTTTTTGGGCGGCGACAGCCGATGCCCGATCAGGGCATGGAGAGGACGCGCCCGATGCCGCTTCAGCAGAGCCGCCAGCGGGATGCCCACGTTTTCGCCATTAGAAAAGACGATGTCATAGTCCCGGCGGCGCGCATAGCCCAGCGCGGCCAGCGCCACATCTCGCCCGGCGCGACGCGCCAGACGCACCAGCGCGGGACTGCCTGCCGCCTCCAGCGCGGCGTAGTCGAGGAGGTCTGCATCCAGCGCCGCTTGCAGGGCGTAGTAGTCCATCGTCGGATGCGCGTCCTGCCGCACCGCCTCCGCGATGTTACGCTTGGCGACGCTGGGAATGAGCATCAGGACTCTCGGTTTTTGCGCTACAGTCGTCACGATAAACTTCTGCCCCCTCCCCCGGCCCCTCCCCTGAAGGAGAGGGGAGCAAGAGCGCAAGATTGTGCCTCTGTTTTATGCCCCTTCGCTACACCCAAAACGATAAACGCGCGTACTGATGGATGTCTTGCTCCCCCTCCTCTATAGGGAGGGGGACGGGGGAGGGGCCACGGCTTTCATCAAGGCAAGAATCGCGCCATAGTTGCGCTGCGCGTCGAAACGCTCCTCCGCCATCCGCCGACCGGCAGCGGCCATCGCGCGGCGGCGCGGCCCATCGGCTGCCAGCGCGCGCACCGCTTCCGCCACCGCTCCGGCGTCGGAGGGCGGCACGATCAGACCGTTCACGCCGTCCTCGACCTCCTCGCGCAGCGCGCCGACATTGGTGGCAATGACCGGCAGCCCCGCCGCCATCGCCTCCATCACGGCGATCGGCAGGCAGTCGGCGCGTGTTGGAAAGACAAACAGGTCGGCGGCAGCGTAGAGTTCCCGCAGTGGTTCGCTGTTGGCCGTCAGGCCGTAATGCACGCGCACGCCCTCGGTTCCCGCCAGTTCCCGCCCCACGCTCTCCTCTTTTGTGACGATGTCCAGCACGCAGTTTTGATGCAGGCCACTCCGAAACGCCTCCACGAGAGTCGGGCCGCCCTTGCGCGCAAAGTCCGCCCCGACGAACAGCAGCCGCGTCGGGCCGGAAGGTCTTGCATCGCTCTCCGCCTTCAGCCGCTCGACCTTCTCTCGCCCGAAGCGCCAGCGCGCCATATCCACGCCCGGCGGAATGACCGTCACCTTCTCCGCCGCGACACCGTAATCGGCGACCAGCGAATCTTTCGCCCATTGGCACCAGGTCACGAGCGCGGCGGCGGCATGAAAGGTTGCCCGGTTCCACTGATACTTACGCCGTTCCAGCCATCCCTTGTTTCCAGTATTATGGCCGTATTCCTGCCCGACTGTATCGTAGTTGAGCGGCGTCGCATCCAGCGAGACGATGCTCGGCACGCGCTGCATGAACGGCACGGCGAACAGCGCGACCGTCTGCGTGTGCAGAAAGAGCGCATCCAACGGGCGCTGGCGCAGGGCGTCGCGCAGGGCGTCGCGGGCGCGCAGGCTGGCTTTGAGCGACCAGTTGCCGCGCACGCCCGGCAGACGCTCCCACCGGTCTTGCTTCTGATACTCTATTGGCAGCCAGGTCGGGCAGACGTCGGCATCCTCCGCGACCCACCGCGCGAGGTTCTGATGGTGGGTCACGTGTCCCAGCGTCTGCTCCATCACAAAACCGAGATTGACCATTTTCATTATCCGGGTACTGAAAGTACCCGTCTGGAGAGCCTAATGGCCAAGCGTCCGGTAGGACGCAAACTGCTTTTCCCGTCCGTGAGGACGGTCGGCGGCGCCGCCGCCCTCCAGCCGGGTACTTTCAGTACCCGGCCTGCATGATCCCCAGGCCGCGCCGCACCAGCGCCGCCAGCTCGAACTGCGCGCAGACGACCTCGCGCCCCTTGCGGCCCATCTCCTGCCGCAGCGCGGGCGAGTCGAGCAGCATGTCGAGGCGGTCGCAGAGGCCGTCGTAGTCGTCCGGGTCGAGCAGGTAGCCGGTCTCGCCCTCGCGCACGATGTCCGGGATACCGCCGACACGCCCGGCGATGACCGGCAGGCCCGCCGCCATCGCTTCCAGCGAGGCGATAGAGAAGCAGTCGGCGCGGGTCGGCAGCGCAAAAACATCGCACTTCTGGGCCAGCGCGATCAGTTCGGCGGAGTTGCTGCCCAGGTTCCGATGCACCACGACTCCGGGCGGCGCTTCGACCTGATCCAGCGTAACCAGGTGCAGTTCCCAGTTCTTCTGCCGTGTCTCGCGCGCCCACCGCAGCAACAGATCGCCGCCCTTGCGCGCGAAGTTGCCTCCGGTGAAGAGGATGCGCACGATGCCGTCGTCCGGTCGGCAGCCCGGCTCTGCCGGACGCCACAACTGCGTATCCACGCCTGGCGGCACGATAGAGACGCGCTTCGGATCGGCTCCATAATCTTCTATGGCCGACTGCGCGGCCCAGTGCGACCAGGCGAACAGCCCCTCCGCCGCCTGGAACGTCTCCCGCACGCGCCGCCGCTTCTGCTCCGCCAGCCAGCCGCCTCTATCCGCCTTCTGCTCGTACCAGAACGCCATGCCGTCGTACTGAATCGGCGTCACGTCGAACATCAGAAAGGCGCGCTGTTCATAGACCGCCCGCCGATGCACGACCGCCGTATTATGCGTATTGAACAGCGCGGCGTCGAACTTTGCGCGCCCCAGGCCGCGACTCGTCTGCAAGTAGCCGCGCCAGATGCCCCGCACCGAGGACGGCAGAAACCGCATCCGCTCGATCCAGCCGCCCTCTTCATAGTAGGAGACGGGAACCCAGGTCGGCGCAATGTTCGGCTCGCGCTCGACGACATGGCGCCAGTTGAGATACTGCGTCCGCATCCCGGCCTGCAACTCCATCACGAAGGCGAAGCGATAGGTTCGCGTCGGCGCAAATGGCGGCGCGTCCCCCTGTGGCCCTGTCTCCGGCTGTCGCGGCTTCGCGGTCAGCATCATCCCTCTATCGCCTGCCAGAGTTGGCGGCGTCCGCCCAATTCGCGGCACATCCCCTGTAAGTAGCGCAGATTGAACAGCAGGCTGCACGCCACCAGCGCGATACGCCGCCCCCCTATCTTCACCGCGAGGCGGCCCAGTCCCAGAACCGCGCTCTCCAGCGGCGGAATGCCGATACACAGACGCGCTAAAATCTGTGTCGCGCGGTTGCGCTCTCCGAAATGCTTGCGGGCCAGCGCCAGCGCCTGCGCCTCGCCGATGTCGCGGGCCATCTGCACGTCGCGCCGCCCATATTCGTAGGGCGTCCTGTACCACGAGGCAAAGGTGCGCGTCGGGCGATGGAGGCCGTTGGCCTTCGGCTCGAAACGGAAATGGAGGCCGCGCTGGGCCAGCCGAAAGCCCAACTCGACATCCTCCTGCCGCGTGAACCGCGCGTCGAAGCCGCCGACCGCCAGCAGGTGTTCGCGCCGCACCGAAAAGTTGCCGCTATAGAGATTGTTCGGCCCGGTCTCCCACACGCCGCTGACGAAATTTTCGTACTGCTTTTGCAGCATCCGATGCTCCCAGGCGATCCAGTGCGGCATCGGCTCGCCTTCCGGCCCGGTCTGCGGCCCGATAAGAACCAGCCTGTCATCCCGCTGCTGCGCGGCGGCATGTTCGGCCAGAAACTCCGGCATCGGCTCGATATCGTCGTCCACATAGACGACGACCGACCCGCTCGCCAGCTTCGCCCCGTGATTGCGTGCGACCGACGGCCCGGAATTCGGCTGCTCCACAAAGCGCAGGCAGTAGGGCATCTTGAGCGCCTTCACCGCCTCCGCCGTTCCGTCCGTCGCGCCGTCCGAGATGACGATGACCTCGAACGCATCGGGCGGATAGGTCTGCTTTGCCAGCGCGTTGAGCGTCCGCAGCAGGCTCTCTTTCCGATTATAGGTCGGGATGACGACACTCAGAAAGGGCATGGCTCACCTTGGCGGCACGAACAGGCGCGTGCGCGGGTCTATACGATACCGCAGGCTCTGTTTCACGCCATTCCAGTAGCCGCGCAGGTAGTGTTCCTCCTGGTGCGGGCGGCGGCACAGCAGGCGATAGCAGAGCCGCGCAAAGATGTAACCGGCCCGGCAGACCAGCGGCCCGATCATGCGCCAGTCGCGGCAGCGGACGTGCTTGAGCGCAAACGCGGCGTCGCCCGTGCCGTAGTAGAACAGCACGCGGCTCCACTCGTCGCTCGGACGCCAGGCCAGATGCACCAGCTTGACGGACGGCTCCAGCAGAATGCGCGCCCCGGCCTTCTGCGCGCGATAGATGAAATCGCCCTCCTCCGCCGCGTAGAGTTCGGTTCCTGGCCCCATCAGCGTATCGAAGCGGCCCGTGCGCAGCGCGGTCTCCCGGCGCATCGCCATGTTCGCGCCCATGCCCGCGACCTCGCCGTGCTTCAGCCAGCGCCGCTCCTGGAAATAGAGCGCCGGAATATGCGCGTCCGGGAGGCAGGAGTTCTTGCTGTCCGCATGAACCTGCCCGAACAGAATGTCGGCTTCCGGCACCTCCTGGAAAGCGGTCTCAATCGCGGTCAGCCAGTCGGGCGGCACAACGGTATCGTCATCGGTCAGGGCCAGCAGTTCTCCGCACGCCGCCTCGATGAGCAGGTTCAGCGCGACGCTCTTGCCGACCGTCTCCGACCGCAGATAGCGCAGCCGCTCCTCTGCGCCGAACGCCTCCCTCACGGCGCGCTCCGAGGCGTCGGACGTACTCTGATCCAGCACCACCACCTCATAATCGGCGTAGTCCAGCGCCAGCACCGTGCGCAGGCACGGCACCAGATCGTCAGGCCGATTTCGCGTGGCAATGAGAACCGAGAATTTCATGGTTTCTTTTGAGCCAGCCCCAATTTTCCGGCGAATGAATTCGCGGAACGTCTGAACTGTGATTAGAATGATTATGGGATGGACTAGGATTAGGTTTGGCTTAATCATAGCCCATCCGTTAATCCCATAAATCCCAGTTCAGACTTTTCCAGCCGCGAATTCATTCGCCGAATAAAATCGTGGACCTGTCAGCCCTCGTTCATTATCGGCTAAGTCCCTCCGCAGGCACAGGCAGGACGCGCTCCGACGCTTCGGCGCGCAGCAGGCAGGCGCAGTTCACCGCCCAGAGCAACAGCAGGCCGAGCAGCGCCGCGACCGTTCCCAGCCCGACCGGGAGAAGAACTGGTCCCAACCCGCCCGGCAGGAGATGCCAAAAGTCGTGATGTTGCAGCATCAGCAGATAGGCGAGAAGCGCCGTGACTATCGGCCCTGTATGCTTCTGCGCGATCCCCCAGGCCGCGACATAGAGCAGGGTCAGCACGGCCAGCAGCAGATGATGCCCCCAGGTGATCGGCGACAGCAGCAGCGCGGCCATGTTGACCAGGGCGTATTCGCCTTCCAGCCGCTCGCCCGTCGCGTCCCTACGTCCCTGCCAGAGCGCGACTGCCGAGACCAGCAGCACGACCGCGTAGAAGGCCAGCTTGAACAGTGTCAGCCGGGCATCCTGCGGCAAAATCCAGGCGCTATGCGGATCGCCGAGGCCGAGCGCCCTCCCCACCAGCGCCAGCGCCGAGACGTTCGTATCACTGATGGTTCCGCGCGATAGCAGGGGCAGACAGTGGCCGAGAAAGCCTCGCCAGACCTCCGCGCCCGTGATCGCCATCGAAACCAGGCTCAGCCCGATCAGCGTGGCCGCGCCCGCCGCCAGCGCGCGGTACTGCTTCCGCCAGAGCAGCCATACAGCGAAGAGTACGGGCGAAACTTTCAGCAGCGTTCCCAGCGCCAGGCAGGCGCCCGCCGCGACGGGTCGTTCCGTGCGCAGAAAGTAGAGGCCCGCCGCGATGGTGAAGAACACGAGCGGGGTCATCTGCCCGATAGCCAGCGCCATCAGCAGCGGCGGCGAGGCCAGCGCCGCCAGCAGCAGGATTTGTGCTTCCATCGGCCTGAGCCGGTCACGCAGCAGCGCCAACAGCAGCGCCACGCCCGCCAGATAGGCCGCCAGATTTACGAGCCGCCAGCCCACCATCGCCGCCGTGCGCGACAGAGAGGTGAACGGCAGAAACATCACCGCCGCCGGAGGCGGATAGATGAAGCCCCAAAGTTGGTGCGACTTGCCCAGGTGCGCGGCGGCCAGCGCGCTCCACGCCGGGCTGTCATTCGCCAGGTCGTAGTAGCCCTGCGCGTTGGGCGTGTCCAGCACGGCGTACATCTGCGGGGCTTTGCCATCCCGCACAGCCCAACTTCCGACCCAGTAGCAGTCGAAATCGAACGCGCCGCGCTTCACCAGGAACGCCAGCAGGAGCAGCGCAACCAGCGCAAAAACCGCCCGGACACGCGCATCGGCAGGCCGGAGATATACCTTCAAACCTGTGTTCCCCTCAGAATGGGCGTTAACGACCGCATCTCTGGCTCTTCTCCTCTGTCTGAACTATGATTGGTCGGATTAACGGATGGACTAGGATTGGGCCTGATCTAATCACAGTCCATCCCCTAATCCCATAAATCATAGTTCAGACAGAGGCGGCTATTTCCCTTATGGCGCGGGCGAGAGCGCGGCGGACTTGGCGGCCTGCCGCTCGGTGTGCGGATGGCCGGGCATGAACCGGCGCTCGAAGGCCAGATGAAACAGATAGGCCAGTCCCACCGACAGCGGCACGCCGAGGAACAGCAGCCCCCCGAACAGCAGCAGCGGCGACAGCCAGAACGTTTGCAGAAACATGTGCAGCATCGCCAGCAGCGGCGCGTGAATCAGGTAGAGACTGTAGGAAAATGTCCCCAGCGCGACAATCCAGGGCGCTTCAAACAGCCGAAGCAACATCGGGCGGCGCGTTTCGTGCCGTGTCAGGCTGCGCGTGCAGTAGACGATGGCGCAGAGAGTCGCCGCGCCGACGACGATATCCAGTCCCAGCGTGCGTGTCAGCCACTCCGGATGAACGACCGCCACCCAGAGGAACACGCCGGTACAGAGCGCGGAAAGCGCGCCCCAGGGCAGCCGTTCCCGCAGCGCGCAGAGCCGGGGTTGCGTCGAGAAATTGAGGACAGCGCCCGCCATGCCCAGCGCAAACAGGCCGATATACCAGGGAGCCGCCCACTCCAGCGCCCGATTCGACGCAAGATAGAGGCCGATGCCGAGCGCAAAGCCCACGCCGATCAGCGCGATCACTCCTACCTTCCTCCAGACGGGCAGCAACAGGAGCGGAAAGAGAAAGTAGATCTGCCACTCCGTCGCCACGCTCCACATCGGCGGATTGATCTTGCCCGCCCAGTCTCCGCTCAGATTGTGGAACAGCAGCAGATGAGACAGCAGCACGTCCGGCGTGAAGGCGGGCAGCGCCCAGTCCCAGTTGGCCCCGCGCTTCACATTCATGTCCGGCACAACGGCGATGACCAGCAGCGACAGCGCGAGAGCGGCATAGTAGGGGGGCAAAATGCGCCTGGCCCGCCGCCTGATGTAGGGCCAGAACCCGCCCCGTAACTGCCCGTCGGCAGAGCGCGCCACCGGCAGCATCAGGCAGTAGCCCGACAGCACGATAAACACCGCCACCGCGTAGTGGCCTTGCGTCATCCAGACAGCCGCGCGCAGCGCCCACTTCGGCAGCCCGCCGCCATCAAAGCGCCAGTTCATCTCGAAGTAGGCGTGAAAGAAGACGACATAGAGAGCAGCCAGGCCGCGCAGCCCGTCCAGATACTCCAGACGCAGACGCGGCTGCTCGCTCCTGCCTGCCGACGCGCCCGAGGCTCCCTTGCCTGACGACACGCCGGTCGCCTGCTTGTCCGTCTCCGTAATGCTCATGGCTGTGCTTGAACCCAATCGGCCTCCCTCTTTAGACCCACCCCCCGGCCCCCTCCCTGAAGGGAAGGGGAGCGAAACAGAGGCTCTCTCACCCTCATCCCCGACCCTTCTCCCTCACAGGGAGAAGGGAGCAAGACATCCACACTGCTGTCTTCGTCCCTCTCTCGGTCAGAATGCAAAGTCTCCGGTTGCGTTCTCCCCTCTCCCGCAGCGTGGGAGAGGGGGCGAGGGTGCGGGCCAACTCCTCCCCAGCTTAAGGCGCGGGCGAGAGCGCGGCGGACTTGGCGGCCTGCCGCTCGGTGTGCGGATGGCCGGGCATGAACCGGCGCTCGAAGGCCAGATGGAACAGGTACGACACGCTCAGCGCCAGCGGAACCCCCACGCCGA
>Ga0070741_10010432_pt1 | contig 17533 bp, 13 predicted proteins | sample Coa_R1_4_FD_66440 | JGI IMG/M metagenome (GOLD analysis project Ga0070741, IMG submission 66440) | Surface soil microbial communities from Centralia Pennsylvania, which are recovering from an underground coalmine fire - Coalmine... | ecosystem: Environmental > Terrestrial > Soil > Unclassified ...
CAGATTTTTTATGGAAAGAATCGCCGCGCTCATCGCCTAGGCCACGCTCCCGAGGTAGGCTTCCAGGACGACCGGATTCTTCTGCACCTCGCGCGGCGCGCCTTCCGCGAGCTTCACGCCAAAATCCATCACCACCAGCCGGTCGGTCAGCCCCATGACGAAATCCATGTCGTGCTCCACCAGCAGCACGCTCATGCCCTCCGCACGCAGCTGAGCGAGCACGTCGGCGAGCGCCCGCTTCTCCTTGTAGCGCAACCCGGCCGCGGGCTCATCGAGCAGCAGCAGCACCGGATCGCCGCAGAGCGCGCGCGCAATCTCGACCAGCCGCTGCTGGCCGAGCGCGAGACTGCCGGCCTGCTCGTACAGAGACGCGCCCAAGCCGATGCGGTGGAGTTGCTTGGCGGCGTCGCCGAGCAACTGCGCTTCCTCGACACGGTCGAGGCGCAGCATCGCGGCGAGCATCCCGTTGCGCGTGCGCTGGTGCGCGCCGATCGCCACGTTTTCGAGCACGCTCATGTGGGGCAGCAAGCGCACGTGCTGAAAGGTGCGACCGACGCCGAGACGGGCGACCGCGCGCGCCGGCAGGCGGTCGATGCGCCCGCCCCGGAAAAACACCTCGCCACGCGTCGGCGCCGAAACCCCGGTGATGAGATCGAACAACGTGCTTTTCCCCGCGCCGTTCGGGCCGATCAGGCCGAGGATCTCGCCCGCACACATGGTGAAGCTCACGTCGCTGACGGCGACCAGGCCGCCGAACTCCTTGCGCGCGGCGCGCACCTCGAGAATATTTTCGCCCGCCTTCGGCTTGGGACGTTGCGGCAGCGCCGCCGCCGGCCGCAGCGGCGCGTGTCCGTTGGTGCTCGGCAAGCGGCGCAGCACGTAAGGCCAGATGCCCTCGCGCGCGTGCTGCAACAGCAGCACGACGAGGACGCCGAAGACGATGATCTCGAAATTGCCGTCGCTCCCGAGCAGCGCCGGCAGAATATCCTGCAGCTTGTCCTTCACGACCGTGAGCAACCCGGCGCCTAGCAGCGCGCCCCAGACGTAGCCGGCGCCGCCGATCACCACCATAAAGAGATATTCGATGCCGGCTTGCAGTCCGAACGGCGACGGGTTCACCGCGCGCTGCATGTGCGCGTAGAGCCACCCGGACACGCACGCGAGCAGCGCGGCGTACACGAAGATAATCCGTTTATACCGCGCGGTCGCTACGCCGGAGGATTCCGCCATGACGCCGCCGCCCTTGAGCGCGCGGATTGCGCGGCCGGGACGCGAATCGAGCAGGTTCTGCGTCGCGCAGATGGCGACGAATACGAAAAACCAGATGAGATAGTAGTAACTGCGACCGCTGACGAGACTCCAACCGAAAAAATGCAGCGACGGGATGCCGGTCAAGCCGTCGTGCCGGCCGAGCCAATCGAGATTGCCGAACAAAAAATAAATGCTGATGCCCCAGGCGATGGTGCTGAGCGGCAGATAGTGCCCGGACAGCGACAGCGTAACGGCGCCGATCAGATACGCGGATACGGCGGTCAATAGCATGCCGATCGGCAGCGTGAACCACGGCGACACGCCGTAACGCGTGGTCAAATAGGCGGTGGCGAAGGCGCCGATGCCGACAAACGCCGCCTGCCCGAACGACACCAAGCCGCCGACGCCGGTGAGCACGACGAGCCCGAGCGTAACGATGCTGTAGAGTCCGATGTAATTGAGCAGTGTCACCCAGTATTCGGGCATCGCCGGAATCAGCGGAATCGCCGCAACGACAACCGCCCACGCGCCAAGCACCACCGACCGGCGCATGCGCTATCCCTCCTCTTCTTCGACGTGTTTGCTGGTGAGGGAGCGCCACAGCAGCACCGGAATGATCAGCGTGAACACGATCACTTCCTTGTACGAGCTCGCCCAGAACGACGCGAACGCCTCGAGCAATCCGACCAGCAATGCGCCCGCCAACGCGAGCGGATAGCTCACCAAGCCCGCGATAATGGCGGCGACGAAGCCCTTGAGCCCGATCAAAAAACCCGAGTCATAGTAGATGGTAGTGACGGGCGCGATGAGCGCGCCCGAAAAAGCGCCGATCAGCGCCGCCAACGTGAAGCTCAAGCGGCCCGACAGCGTGATGCTCATGCCGACCAGGCGCGCGCCCAGGCGATTGACCGCGGTGGCGCGCAACGCCTTGCCGTACACCGTGCGCTCGAAAAAGAAATAAAGGGCGACGATCAGGATGACGCTCGCGGCGACGACAAACACGCTCTGACCGGAAATGCTGATGGCGCCGGCGTCGAAGCGCGCCGCCCAGAAGGGCGACGTGCGCGAGCCTTCGGCGCCGAAGAGCAGCAGCCCCGTGCCCATGAGCGCGAAGTGCACCGCGATCGAGACGATAAGGAGCACGAGAATCGACGCTTCGGCGAGCGGCTGGAACGCCAGCCGATACACCATCGGGCCCAACGGCACGATCAGCAGCAACATCAGTACGACCTGAACGATCTGCGGCAAACCGTGCGGCGCCAACCAGCGGACCAGAAGCAACATGGCGGCCGGGTAAACGACGTAAGCGAGAACGATCCGAGGAACCCGGCGCGGTTGCCGCGCCCGCGCGGCGCCGACCACTTCCACCACGGCGGTCGCCGATCCCAGGCCGAGCAACAGCCACGCGGTGCCGGGGACTTGTCCGAGCTGCAGGCTGGCGACGGTCAGTGCGCCGTAGGATACGAATTCCCCCTGCGGGATGAAGATAACCCGCGTCACCGCGAACACCAGCACCAACGCCAGCGCGAGGAGCGCATAAATCGCCCCGTTGGTGACGCCGTCCTGCACGAGGATCGCGGCGATGACTGCGTCCATCAGCCTCCTCTCATCGAATCCGACTTATACAATCTTTTGCTTCCCGCAGCCAAAATCTTTCGGCGCGCCGGGCGAGTGGTGTACCGACGACGCGCCGCGTACACGCACGGTGCGCCGCGCACTGCCGGCCACATGCCCTACTCCATGGGATTGCGCGCGCTCGGCCGTGCGGTAATAAACGCGAGCGCCCGCGAACATGACCGCGCCGACTGCCGCTGCGCCGCGCACCGAGAACAACCCGCGCCGCGGGGCCGGAATGCCGCAACTACTATAAAATATTTACTTGGCGATTTAGCTCTCTTATAGTAACGATCACGCCTTGCCGGTTCAATCCGCGCGTTCGTCGTCAACGGGCGCATCTCAATATCAAAACCATCATCAGGAGGGGCTATGCAAATATTCTCCAATACCACAACCGGCCACGCGCGGCCGCGCCGAACCATGTGCGCGCTGGCGCTGTCCGCCGCCATCACCGCTCCCGCGTGGGCCGACATCAACGTCGGCGTGTCGGTCTCCGCCACCGGTCCGGCCGCGGTGCTCGGCATTCCGGAAAAGAATACGGCGGCGCTCTGTCCGGCGACCATCGCCGGACAGAAGGTCAACTACATCGTATTGGACGACGCCACCGATCCCGCGCAAGTGACGAAGAACGCGCGCAAGTTCGCGACCGAAGACAAGGTCGATCTCTTCATCGGTTCCTCGAGCGTACCGGGCGTGCTCGCCATGACGGAAGTCGCGGCGGAAACGAAAACGCCGCAGCTCACGTTAGGGCCGAGTCCTTATACCGATCCGGCGAAGGACGCTTGGTCGTTCCGCATGCCGCAGAGCAACGCCTTGATGGCGCAAGCGCTCGTGCATCACATGAAGGCGAACAAGGTCAAAACACTCGGCTTCATCGGCTATGCCGACAGCTTCGGCGAAGGTTTCCTGCAGGCCACCAACGCCGCGCTCGAAGGCAGCGGCATCAAGATGACCGTCGTCGAGCGCTACAATCGCACCGACACCAGCGTCACCGGACAAGCGCTCAAGGTCCTCTCGGCCAATCCCGACGCCGTGCTGGTGGTGGGTTCGGGCACGCCGGCCGCGCTGCCGGAGACGACACTGGTCGAACGCGGCTACAAGGGTAAGTTCTATCAAAGCCACGGCGCCGTGAGCAAAGCGTTCCTGCAAGTAGGCGGCAAGGCCGTCGAGGGAACGATTTTCCCCATCGGCCCGATCGTCGTCGCGGATCAGTTGCCGGATTCTCATCCTTCCAAGAAAGTCGCGCTCGATTACACCAAACGCTACGAAGCGAAATACGGCGCGGGTTCCGTCTCTTCTTTCGGAGCACACATGTACGACGCCTGCCTGGTGTTCCAGGCGGCGGTGCCGAAAGCGTTGAAGAAAGCCAAGCCGGGCACCGCGGAATTCCGCCAAGCCCTGCGCGACGCCATCGAGTCGACCCACGAGCTGGTCGGCACGCACGGCGTTTTCAATATGAGCCCGAAGGACCACTACGGTCACGATGAGCGGGCGCGCGTCTTGATCCGGGCGGAGAACGGCAACTGGAAGCTCATTAAGTAACATGACCCATACCGCAAAATCGCAAGCCGTACGCGATCCGGCGCGACTATTCGCGCCGCCGGCCGTCGAGCTCGAGCGCCGTGCCGACGGCACGGCGCTCCTGCGCTCGCCGCAGCCGCTCAAACCCTACGCCCGCTGCGTCGGCGAATACCTGGTGCATTGGGCCAAGACCGCACCCGATCGGCATTTCCTCATGGAACGCGGCGCCGGCGGAACCTGGAACGGCGTGACGTATCGCCAGACGCTGGATCAGGCCAGGCGTATCGCCGCCTGGCTGCTGCAACGGAATCTGTCGGCGGAACGCCCGCTCGCCATTCTCTCGGACAACAGCATCGAGCACGGACTGCTCGCGCTCGCCGCCATGCACATCGGCGTTCCGATCATGCCGATCTCGCCGGCTTACGCGCTGATGTCGAAGGATTTCGGCAAGCTGAAGAGCATTTTCACGCTCACGCGCCCCGGGCTGATTTTCGTCGCCGAAGGCGCGCGCTACGCGCCGGCGCTGGCGGCGGTGCGCGGACTGCACGACGCGCCGCTCGTGCTCGGCACGCGCGGCCCGACCGCCGACGGCGCGCTGCCTTTCTCCGCGCTGCTCGAATCCTCGAACGATGCCGCCGTGGAGCGCGCGTTCGCGGCGGTGACGCCCGATACCGTCGCGAAGTTTCTGTTCACCTCGGGCTCGACCGACGAGCCGAAGGGCGTGATCAATACGCAGCGCATGCTCTGCTCCAATCAACAAGCGATGGAGCAGGCGTGGCCGTTCCTGCGGGAAACGCCGCCGGTGATCGTCGACTGGCTGCCGTGGAACCACACCTTCGGCGGCAACCACAACTTCAACATGATTCTGCGCCACGGCGGCACGCTCTACATCGACGCCGGCCGGCCGATGCCGGGGCTCTTCGATCACACGGCCGCCAACCTGCGCGAAATCGCGCCGACCCTCTATTTCAACGTGCCGCGCGGCTACGACATGCTGGTTACGGCGCTGCGCGCCGATGCCGCGCTGCGGAAAAATTTCTTCAGCCGCCTGCAGCTGATCTTCTACGCCGCCGCGGCCCTGCCGCAAAACCTGTGGGAGGCGCTCGAGGCACTTTCGCTCGAGACGCTCGGCGTGAAGGTGCCGATGGTATCGTCGTGGGGGCTGACGGAAACCGCGCCCGCGGTCACCAGCTGCCACTTCCAGGCCGACTTCTCCGGCGTCATCGGCAACCCGCTGCCCGGCAGCGACGTCAAGCTGGTCCCGAACGGCGACAAGCTCGAAGTGCGCGTGCGCGGACCGAATGTCACGCCCGGTTACTGGAAACGCCCGGAACTCACGACGAAGTATTTCGACGCCGAGGGTTTCTACATCACCGGCGACGCCGTGCGTTTCGTCGATCCGGCGCGTCCGGAACGCGGTCTTCTGTTCGACGGCCGCGTGTCGGAGGACTTCAAGCTCTCGACTGGCACCTGGGTCAGCGTCGGCGCGCTGCGCCCGCGCGCCATCGCCGCGCTCGCGCCGGTGGCGCAGGATATCGTCGTCGCCGGTCACGACCGCAACGACGTCGGCTTTCTGATATTTCCCAACGTCCCGGCATGCCGCCGGTTGTGCCCGGAACTCGCTCCCGACGCCCCGCTCGAGCAAGTGCTCGCGCACCCGAACGTGCGCGCCGAAGTCGCCGCCGGCATGGCGACGCTGAAGCGCGAGGGCAGCGGATCTTCCACCTATGCCACCCGCGCGCTGCTGCTGGCCGAGCCGCCCTCGATCGACGCCAGCGAAATCACGGACAAGGGCTACATCAACCAGCGCGCGGTCCTGACGCGGCGCCAGGCCTTGGTCGAAGCGCTCTATCGCACGCCTTGCGAAGCGCCCGTGATAGCGCTGTCGAACGACAAATGAGCGAAACGGTGAAATTCGATGTACGAAGCCTCTGAAACTCACGCGCTGACCTGTTCTTACGAAGACGTCTGGCTCATCGCCGGCGTGCGCACGCCGTTCGCGGATTACATGAGCGTCTTGAGCGACATATCGCCGACCGATCTCGGCATCCACGCGGCGCGAGCGCTCCTCGCGCGCACCGGCATCGCGCCGCGCGACGTCGGCACGATCATCGCGGGCAACATGGCGCAGTCGAGCTTCGACGCTTATTACCTGCCGCGCCACATCGGTCTCTACTCGGGCGTGCCCCTCGGCGTGCCCGCCCTTCTCGTGCATCGCCTGTGCGGCACCGGTTTCGAGACGATTCTCACCGCCGCCGATCAGATCGCGCTCGGCAAGGCCAAACTCGCGCTGTGCGTCGGCGCCGAGTCGATGTCGCGCAATCCGGTCGCGGCTTACACGCACCGCGGCGGTTTTCGCCTCGGACAGATCGAGTTCAAGGACTTCCTGTGGGAATCGACGCGCGACACCGCCTCGAACACGCTCATGGGCGACACCGCGGAGAATCTCGCGCAGCGCTACGGTATTACGCGCGAGGAAGTCGATCGTTTCGCGGCCGAGAGCTTCGCGCGCGCGATCAAGGCGTGGGACGGCGGCTTTTACCAAGGCGAGGTCGAGCCGGTGATTAATCAGCAGTGGCCGCTCGAAGGCTATCAGGCCCGCGGAATCCGCCTGCCGCGCAACGTCGAGCGCTTCGAGCGCGACGAGCACGTGCGGCCGAGTCCGTACGATGTGCTGCGGAAGTTGCGCCCGGCCTTCCGGCCGGACGGCGTGCAAACCGGCGGCAACAGCTCGGCCATCGTCGACGGCGCCGCCGCGGTCCTTGTCGCGTCGGGCGAGTACGTGCGGGCGCACGGCTTGAAGCCGCTCGCGCGCGTCATCGCAGGCGCGACCGTCGGCGTTCCGCCCGAGATCATGGGCATCGGACCCGCCCCGGCGATTCGCGCGGTGGTCAAGAAAGCGGGTCTCAAGCTCGATGACGTCGCGCGCTTCGACATCAACGAAGCCTTCGGCGCACAATACCTCGCGGTGGAGAAGGAGCTGGCTCTCGATCGCGCGAAAGTGAATGTCAACGGCGGGGCGATCGCGATCGGTCATCCGCTGGCGGCCTCCGGCGTGCGCCTCACGACCACCGTCGCGCGCGAGCTGCGCCGGACGAACAGCGAGTACGGCATCTCCTCGGCGTGCGCCGGCGGCGGCCAGGGCATTGCCATTCTGCTCAAGAACGCCGCTTGATCTTCTAACCTTAACGAGACGGGACCATGCAACTCAACGGATCCACCTTCATCGTCACCGGCGGAGCCTCGGGATTGGGCGCCGCCACGGTCCGGCGCTTTCACGCGGCCGGCGCACGCGTCGTCATTGCCGACGTCAATATCGAGGGCGGCCAAAGGCTCGCCGCCGAGCTCGGGAAAAACGCCGTGTTCTGCAAGACCGACGTCACCGGCGAAGCGGACGCGCAAGCGGCGGTCGAGGCGGCGCGGAAGAATTTCGGCGCGCTCACCGGCCTGGTCAATTGCGCCGGCATCGGTACGCCGGAGCGCGTCGTCGGCAAAAAAGGCCCGCATCGGCTGGAAACCTTCGCGCGCATCATCAACATCAATCTGATCGGCACCTTTAATATGATCCGCCTCGCCGCCGCCGCCATGCAAAGCGGCGCGCCGAACAGCGCCGGCGAACGCGGCGTGATCATCAACACCGCCTCGGTCGCGGCCTACGACGGACAGATCGGGCAGGCGGGTTACTCCGCGTCGAAAGGCGGCATCGTCGCCATGACGCTGCCGATCGCGCGCGAGCTGGCGGCGGGCGGCATTCGCGTGGTCACGATCGCGCCCGGGCTGTTCCAGACGCCGATGATGGCGGCGCTGCCGCCCGACGTGCAGGAATCGCTCGGCAAGAGCGTACCGTTCCCGGCGCGCCTCGGGCGCCCGGACGAATACGCGGCGCTCGCGCAACACATCGTCGAAAACGAAATGCTGAACGGCGAGACCATTCGCCTCGACGGCGCGCTGCGCATGGCGCCGCGATAGCCCGGATCAACCGCGATGCGCGCCGCTCCATCCCGCCCCCGGGCGAGAAGCTTGGCCTCACGGCCGCGCCTGCGCTCGGACGCCAACGAGCCGACGCCGCGCGCCGGCGTCGGTCTTGCCGCTCCCTCGACGGAAGCCGAGCTGCATGCGCGCTTGGCGCAGCGCGTGCGGATGGCGCGCGCGCAGCGGGGAATGACGCGCAAGCAGCTCGCGCAACAGTCCGGCATTTCGCTCGCTTATCTGGCGCGCGTCGAAGGCGGCACCGGCAACATCTCGCTCGGCCTGCTGCACAAGCTCGCGCTTGCCCTGAACCTGCCCCTCGAAAGCTTTCTCGCTCCCGAGGAAACTCACGGCGCGGACTTCACCGTCATTCTCGAATTTCTCAAACGCCAACGTCCGGATCAGCTGGCGCGCATCCGCCGCGTGTTGCTGCAGAAATTCGGGGCGTCGAACGCGGACACGCAGCGCGTGGCGCTGATCGGCATACGCGGCGTCGGCAAATCGACGCTCGGCGCCTTGCTGGCGAACCGCCTCGGCGCGCCGTTCGTCGAGCTCAACCGCGAAATTGAAAGAGAAGCCGGCCTCGCGGTGAGCGAAATATTCATGCTGTACGGGCAGCGCGGCTATCGCCAGCTCGAGCGCCGCTGCCTCGAGCGCGTGATCGTGACGCGCCCGAAAGTCGTGCTCGCCACCGGCGGCGGCATCGTGACGGAGCCGGCGACGTACGAGCTGCTCTTGAGCTCCTTCTACACCATCTGGCTCAAGGCCAAGCCGCAGGTGATGTTCGAACGCGTGATGGCGCAGCATGACGCGCGCATCGCGAGCCCGCAACTGCGCAGCGAGGCGCTCGAGAACATCGCGCGCACGTTCGAGGCGCGCAAGCATCTCTACGAGCTGGCGCATACGTCCTTCGATACCTCGGGAAAGACGGTGGACCAGATCGCGCGGGCGCTGCTCGCCGAGCTGCCGGTTGCCGCCGCCGCCGAGCCCGAAGCGGTTGTAACGCGACGGGCGCGCAACTAGAACGCGGAACTTTCGGGCGCCGCGCCGGGGCACCAAGTTGTTCCTTCCAACGCGCCGCGGCGTACGCCGACGCGCGGCTCCATCGGCGGTTGAGAAGCGGCACCTTAGTGCAATGGCCGGCGCTTGTTCGCCGCTGTAATCTGCGCTCAACCAAGGGCCATGACGTTCTCATCGACGGCCCAACGACAATCCGTGGAGAGCAGCAATGCGAAATCTGGCCGAAAACCCGATGGAAACGCAGGCGCAGGCCCTGGCGCTCAAACCACTGCTCGCCGCCCTCGTCGCCGACGGCATGATCGCCGCCGCCGACGCCGAATCGATACTCAAGCGCCATTGCGGCCGACCCGCGCTCGAGCTGCATCCCTGCGTCGTCGTCGCCAACGAGTCGGTTAAAAATCCGCGCGCGCGGCAAAAACCGCTCACCGTCGAAGACCTGATGCTGTGGCTCGCGCGCAGGACCGGGCTCGAATACAAACGCATCGATCCGCTCGAAATCGACGTCGCCGCGGTGACCGGAATCATTTCATACGCGTACGCGGCGGCCCATCGGATCCTTCCGCTCGCCGTAAGCGCCGACCGGCTCGTCGTCGCGACGAGCGATCCCTACCGCCTGGACTGGGCGGACGAGCTGAAGCGCATGTTGCGCAAGACCATCGTGCCCGTGCTCGCGAGCCCGAGAGACCTCAGCCGTTATCTCGGCGAGTTCTACAGCCTGAGCCGCGCCCTGCACCGGGCCGAAGCCGACGCGGCCGGACGAACGGTGTCGACGGGCATGGCGACCAACCTCGAGCAACTGGTGGAGCTCGGCCGGCGCGGCCAGCTCGACGCCAACGATCACCACATCGTCAGCATCGTCGATTGGCTGCTGCAATACGCCTTCGAAAGCCGCGCGAGCGACATCCATCTCGAACCGAGACGCGACAAGAGCGAGGTGCGCTTTCGCATCGACGGCGTGATGCATCTCGCCTACCAGGTGCCGACGCCGGTGATGGGCGCGATCGTGAGCCGCATCAAGACGCTGGGTCGCATGGACGTGGCGGAGAAACGCCGGCCGCTCGATGGGCGGCTAAAAACGAAAACGCCCGAGGGCACGGAGGTCGAGCTGCGGCTGTCGACGATTCCGACCGCGCTCGGCGAAAAAATGGTGCTGCGCATTTTCGATCCCGCGGTGCTGGTGAAAAGCTTCGCGGACCTGGGCCTCGGCGATGAGGACTTGCGGCGGTGGGATGTGATGGTGGCGCAACCGCACGGCATCATTCTCGTCACCGGCCCGACCGGCTCGGGAAAGACGACGACGCTCTACTCCACGCTCAAGCGCCTGGCGACGCCGGACGTCAACGTGTGCACGATCGAAGATCCGGTCGAAATGGTGGAGCCGAGCTTCAACCAGATGCAGGTGCAGCCGCAGATCGGCCTCGACTTCGCGAGCGGCGTGCGCGCGTTGCTGCGGCAGGATCCCGACATTCTCATGATCGGCGAGATTCGCGACCGCGAGACCGCGGAGATCGCGGTGCAGGCCGCGCTCACCGGACATCTGGTGCTCTCGACGCTGCACACCAACGACGCGCCCTCCGCCGTCACCCGGCTGCTCGAGCTCGGCGTCCCGGCGTACCTGCTCGGCGACACGCTGCTCGGCGTGCTCGCGCAGCGGCTCCTGCGCACGTTGTGTCCGCACTGCAAGCAGCCGGCCGCCGTCGACGAGCACGCGTGGCGCGGGCTCGTGCATCCGTACCGCGTCGCCGCGCCGGCGTCGGTTAATCACCCCAAGGGCTGCCTCGAGTGCCGGCACACGGGTTACCTCGGACGCACCGGAATTTACGAAGTGTTGACGCTGACTCCCGCGCTGCGCGCGCTTATCAAACCGGATATCGACACGGCGGCGCTGCGCGCGCTGGCGATCAAGGAAGGCATGCGGCCGTTGCAGGTGGCCGGCGCCCGCAAGGTTCACGCCGGACTAACGACCGTCGAGGAAGTGAAGCGCGTCGCGCCGCCGCTTACCGTGCCCGAGGCGGCGTTGGAACTCGGGACGGTGAAAGTCCTCATGCCGGCCCGGCACGCGGAGAAGTGCGCTTAGTTGCGACGCGAGGCGCGTGCGACTCTACCCTTCCAAGTACAGCTCGTCGGTGTCTTTGTCGTACGCAAAAAGCTCGGCGTAGCGTCCCCAGTCGACGGCGATATCGACCTGCTCGCCCGCGGCATCGCCGAACCCGGCGCGCAGGGTATCGACAAAGTAGTCGCGATCGACGCGGCGGTTGTCGTCCTGCTGCAACGTCTCGTAAACCCAGCGCACCAGCGGCACGCGCAATGCCCGTCCGGCGATCAGCTCTTTGCGCACCGCGATGCTGGCTTCGGCGTAGGTTTGACCGGCCGGCAACAGCAGCAGATCGCCTTGCTCGACGCGCGCGAGGCCGAGCCGCTCCGCCGCCTCAACCATGGGCAACAATTCGTGCAGATCCGACCCGAGCTCGGTCGCGAGACGCGGCAAATCGCTGCGGCCTTTTTCCGCCGCGATCTTCTCCAGCAGGCCCGCCAGCGCTTCGAGGTTCGCACGCGGCAAACGCTGGGTGATGCCGGGCAACCCGGGAACGACGATCTGCGCTTCGAGGTCCGCGGCGCTGCGACCGGCGACGGCGGCATAGACACGATCGACCGTGGCCTGGAAGGCGACATCCTTGCGGTTGCGCGGATGGCGCAGCCCGATGGCGATCTCGGTGAGAATTCTTCCGGGATCCTTCGCCATCACCACGACGCGGTCGGCCAGCTCGACCGCCTCCTCGATATTGTGCGTGATCATGAGGATCGCCTGCGTCGGCATGGCGCGCTTGAGCCACAGCTCGATCAGCTCGCCGCGCAGCGCTTCGGCGGACAGCACGTCGAGCGCCGAGAACGGCTCGTCCAGACACAGCAGCTCGGGCTCCATCGCCATGGCGCGCGCGAACCCGACTTTCTGGCGCATTCCGCCCGACAGCTCGCGCGGATACGCCGACGCGAAACCGGCGAGACCGACGAGCTCCACCAGCTGTTCGGCGCGCGTCTGGCGCGCGGCGAGCGGTACGCCCCGGGCCTTGAGCGCGACCTGAACGTTTTCGATCACCGACAACCAGGGAAAAAGCGCGAAGGTTTGAAAAACAATGGTCGCGTGCGGGTTCACGCCGTTAAGCGGCTGGCCGTTGTACAACACTTTCCCTTTGGTCGGCGCGATGAGTCCCGCGATGATCCGCAGAAGCGTGGACTTGCCGCAGCCGGACGGCCCGACGACGCAAACGAATTCGCCGGCCGCCACGTCGAACGAAACATCGCGCAAGGCGACGAAACGCCGCGGCGACTTGCCGTAGGCCATCGAAATCTTCTTCAGTTGTATCAGCGGAGCGACGGCGGTGGCGGGTTGCTGCATGATCAATCCATCCGATAACGCGATTCGGCCAGCCGATAGAGCCGCACCCAGAATAAACGATTGAGCAATACCACGACCACCACCATCGAGAGCGTCGCCGCCAGCAGCAGCGCATAATCGCCCGCCGCGGTGGCACGCGCGATCAGCGAACCGATGCCGACGGTGGAGTAAGTGGTTCCCGCGAAATCGACGTATTCGGCGACGATGCTCGCGTTCCACGCGCCCCCGACCGCGGTGATGGCGCCGGTGACGGCGTAGGGAAACAAGGCCGGCAGATACAGCGTGCGCCATTGATCGCTCGCGCGCATCCGCAGCAGGAGCGACGTATCGCGCAGATCGCGCGGGATCGCGCTCGCGCCGGCGATGACGTTAAACAGCAGGTACCACTGCGTCCCGAGCAGCATCAACAGCACCGCCGACAGGTCCAGCCCGCCCGGCAGATGCAGCAGCCCGAGCAAAATGATGGGAAAGAGCGCGGTGGCCGGGATGGAAGCCATGATCTGCGTCACCGGCTGCAACACCGCGGCGACCCGCGGACGCGTGCCGATGGCGACGCCGAGCGGGATGGTCCACGCCGCCGCGATCGCCAGCGCCGCCAACACGCGCAGAAACGTCGCGCCGAGGCTGAAGGCGATTTCGAGCCAGGTCGCGCCCGGCAGGTCGTACAGCATCTGCGCGGCGCGCGCGCCGGCATAAAGAATCAGTGCGCCGACGAAAACCGCGATCGCAATGGCTCGCCAGCCGATGCGACGAGCAGCGGTTTCGGACGGCGTCGGAATGATTGCGTCCGGCTGCTGCCAGCGCGCATCGAGGCGTTCGAGCAAGGGCGTCCAAAAGCGCTCGATGAATCGCGTCACGAGCCAGGAGCGCGCCAGCAAATCGCGAAACCAGCTGGCGCTCTCCGAGCCGCTGTCCGTGGCCTCGAGTTTTACGCGCTCGGCCAGCGCCAATAACGGACGCCACAGCAATTGGTCGAGCGCGACGACAACGGCGATCAACGTCGCGACACCGAGCAGCACCGCGCCCACGTCGCCTTCGCGCGCGGCGCTTTGCAGGTAACTCCCGAGGCCCGGCAGGCGGAAATCGCGGCTGCCCACGGTGAACATTTCCGCCGCCATGAGAAAGAACCAGCCGCCCGCCCAGCTCATGATGCTGTTCCACACCAGCCCGATGCCCGCGAACGGCAGCTCAAGAAACCGGAATTGCAACCAGGGGCCGAGGCGCATCACCGATGCCGCTTCGCGCAGCTCCGCCGGAACCGTCTTCATCGACTGATAAAAGCTGAACGTGATGTTCCAGGCTTGCGACGTGAAGATGAGAACGATGGCGGCCAGTTCGGTCGCGACTCCGACCGGCATGACGACGCTGAGACTCAGCAACACCACTGGCAGAAAGGACAGGATCGGCACGCTTTGCAACACATCGAGCAGCGGCATCATCAACTTTTCCGCCGTGCGGTTGCGCGCGGCGTAGTAGCCGTAAGCCAGACTGAACGCGAACGCGAGCAAATAGGCCGCGCTCATGCGAGCGACGGAGAGCACCGCGTACCAGGGCAGCGCGGAGGCGCGCAGCGAAATTTCCGGACCGGCGATAATGGCCGGCGCGTGAAAGGCGAGACGGGCGCCGACGTAGAGGACGCCGGCGAGCGCCACCAGAATCACGGCGTCGCCGGCCGTGAGGGGCGGCGTCTGCGGTAAGGCGATGCTGAAGCGGGCGCGGGCCATGCGCGCGGACCTCTGTGAACCGGCGGCGCGGCGAGTATATCAGGCGCGGCCATCGCCGGCTCCAACCGCGTCGCGATAAAACGCCGCGACCACAAGCGCGCTTTCTCCGGTCCGGCGATCGCACCACGGCCACTAAATATTCCCACGCGATCGCGCCGATCTGTGCCGCACATCGGCCGCATCTCCACCGCGCGTTCCGATCTACGCCGTCCACCTATACAATCGCGGTCGGATTTACGCGCGGGCGAAACTGATCGGATTGCGAAACATTCGCTTAAGAAAGAAACGCCGGCGCCCGATCGGCTGATTCCTCGAAGAGAACGAACTCTTGACCATACATAAACGCTACGCGGCCTGGCTGATCATGGCCGTCGCGACCGGCAGCCTCATGTTCACCGCCGGGCTGCGCGCGATGGTCGGAGTGCTGCTGCCGCTGATCGAACGGAATCTCGGCTACGACCGCGCCGCGCTTTCCGCCGTCGCGTCGCTCGCGCTGCTGACGTACGCCGTTACCCAGCCCGTCGTCGGCTGGGTCGTCGCGCATTATGGCGCGCGCCGCGTTCTATTGTTCGGCCTGCTGTTGTCGGTGATCAGCGGCATCGGCATGATCTGGAGCAAATCGCTCATCGAGCTGCACGTGTTCCTCGGCATCCTGCCGATCCTGAGCTTCTCCACCGCGGGCCTCATACCGGGTGCGGTGCTCGCGTCGGAGTGGTTCGCCGGCCATCAGGGCAAAGCGACGGGCGTGTTCGTCGCCGCCCTCCCTGCCGGCCAGGCGTTGTTCGGCGCCTTGACCGCGCTGCTGCTGCCGGTGCTGTCATGGCGCGAAACTTACGTGGCGCTGACGCTGGCGTCCGCCGGTTTGATCATCCCGCTCGCGTATTATTTTCTGCACGACCGCCCCGGCACGATCCGGACGCGCCTGCCCGCGCAGACGTCCATCTATCAGATCGTGAGGACCCCGGCGTTTTGGCTGCTCGCCATCGGTTACGCGGTTTGCGGCGTGACCGACCAGATCATGCTGGTCCACCTGGTCGCGTACCTGACCGATCACGCGTATTCGCCGGCGGGCGCGAGCGGCGTGTTCTCGGTGCTGTCCCTGGCCGGCGCCGTCGGCGCCGTTCTGACCGGCCCGTTCGTGGACCGCTTCGCCGCGCGCTATGTCCTCGCCGGCGTATACGCGCTGCGGCTGTCGTCGTATCCGTTCCTGTTTTTATTCGGCGCGACCGGTTCCGAAGTCCATATTATTATTTTCGCCGTCCTCTTCGGCCTCACCTTCATGGGCAACATGCCCGCGTCGAGCGTCTACTTGAAGACGGCGCACGGCGCCCACGGGCTCAGCGTCTCGCTCGGCTGGTTGTCGATGTCACATCACTTGGGCGGCGCCGCCGGAGTGCTCGCCGCCGGCATCCTGCACAAGCTGCGAGGAAGCTACGAGGTGGTTTTTGTCGGCAGCATGGTCCTGCTCGTCCTCGCGGTGCTCGCGTCGCTGGTGCTGCCGAAGCCCCGCGGCGTCGCGACCGCGCCGCCCTGACGGCCCGGACCGATTTCGCGCTAGCCGGACATCAAGACGCCGTATCCCAGCATAGCTGCCATGATGGGCCCCGGTCCGCGATATTCACGACATACATTCTGGTTCGCACCACATCTGAAAGACTAGAACCCGCCCTTACTAGAACCGCTTCGATGTTTCGGAGACATTGAAGGGTTTGTGCATACGCGTCGTTCTTGCCGACGATGCTGCCTTTGCCATCCGTTGCCGTCGTCCCTGAAACGTGAATATACGGCCCAACCTTCACCGCGCGGGAATATCCGACAATAGGTTCCCACGGGGCACTGGATGAGAAATTTTCCCTGGGCCTGTCTTCTACCCTCGGTTTCCGAGCATCTAACGCTGCGCTTCAGGCGCGCGTCGTCTTAAACGCGTCGCCTGCAACCGCTTGTTAGCGATCTTGGACCCGCGGCTGCCAATAGCCGGGTTCACGGCTGCCATGCGCGACAGCGACGATGTAGACGAGGTCCGTTGCTGCAGCGTACACGATAGAGAAAGGAAATCGTCTTAGAATGAAATGCCGCAAGTCGTTGTCTAGACGCGAACCCAATTCCGGATGTTCCAGGAGCAGCTGTACGACACGCTCCACTTCCTCGCCGAAGCGCCGACCAAGTCCCGCTACCTCCGATTCGTAACGTAAAGCGGCTTCATAAAGCTCTTGTTCGGCCTCCGGATGAAACTCGTACTTCATTCTCCAAATCGCGCCCGCAGACGTTCGAACACCAGCGGCCCTGGAATACCCTTGACCTTTCCTTCCACTAGCTCTCGATATCGACGCTGTGCTGTTTCAAGCCAAGCGCGTTCGACGTTCGGGTCGGCCGGCGTATCGAGCTCGGCAATAAGCGTGCGGAGTAGCGCGATCTTATCTTCCGCGCTGAGTGTCCGGATTTCCTTCTCGATATCCTTTACTGCTCTAGCCATGGAATTTCACCGTAAATTAACGTTTCAGTGGCAAGTGTACTGTGTCTTCTGTTGTCTCGCTAACGCTCAGGTTCAGTCCGCCCCGAACACGAAGTTAGGTGCGGTTATTTCGAGCCGGCTCATTTTGAACCCTAGTTGATCGTGATGGTCACAGTGACGGGCTGAGGCCCTTTTGATGGCCTTGGGTTCGACAACTCATGTGGGAATTCGAGTGTGTATGAAAACGTATCAGTACCTGTCGCCGACCCGGCCTTGTACCAGATGCGGAGTCCCGTATAAGAATTTCCTGCACAGTGCTGCCCGCTTGGAACGACATATGTGGCTTCTTCTGTCCCGACCTCTCCTAGGGATGGCGCGGAAATCAGCTTGAAAAGCGGCGGCCCCGCCGTCCGGCACCGTTGTCCGTAATTGGCACCGAACCAGATCCCCACTCTCTCCCCAACGTGAACCGTTGCGCTCCTTTCTGTATCAAGCGCTACGGCAAACTTTAGTCCAAACATCATGCCTGCTAACGCGATTACCGTTCGTAGCTTGGTGCCTATAGCGTTCGTTTGGATGTAC
>Ga0070741_10010433_pt1 | contig 17532 bp, 18 predicted proteins | sample Coa_R1_4_FD_66440 | JGI IMG/M metagenome (GOLD analysis project Ga0070741, IMG submission 66440) | Surface soil microbial communities from Centralia Pennsylvania, which are recovering from an underground coalmine fire - Coalmine... | ecosystem: Environmental > Terrestrial > Soil > Unclassified ...
GCGCCGTGCTGGTCTACCAGTTGACGCTCCTCTATCGGCACCAACTGGGCGCCGACCTGCGGGTCGGGCTCAAACCCTTTCTCAAGGCGGCCTGACGATTTATGACCGGGCCTCAGCTAGCCGATCCCGAGCAGGGCGGCGACCCCGCTTTTCTCGATGAGGTAGTCACCCTCTTCCTCGAGGATACGCCGGGGCATCTGGCGGCGCTCCACACGGCAGTCATCGAGCGGCAGGGCGCCGCCATTGCCACCGTGGCGCACTCGCTCAAGAGCAGCAGCGCCTATGTCGGCGCCCGCCGCGTCCGCGCGCTCTGCGAGCAACTGGAGACCGCGGGCCGGGACGGGCAGCTCGACGAGACCCCAAGCCTGTTCGCGGCGCTGGAGGCCGCCGTGGAGCAAGCGTGCGCGGCGCTGCAGCAGGAGCGACAGCGCTGGGCAGCGTGACCGTCCTGATCGCCGAGGACGAGGCGAGCGCCCGCCGGGCGCTCCCGCGCGGGCGAGCAGCGCCGGTCGAGGTCACACGACAATCACGCTGCGGCTTACCCGGCAGGCTCCGCCCGGCATAGAAAATGCAAAGCAAAGCGGGGCCGCGCACTGGCCGGACGCGCCGGAATCCCAATCCAGTAAAGGAGATGGTCGGTATAATGGGATTGGCGCGTTAGCCGGTCGGTATGCTGGCTCGGTTCAGGGGTAGCAACAAGCTTCGGAAGAGGGAGGTGTCCTTCGTGAAGGTTCGATTGCTCTCCGTCCTAGGGGCTCTCGCCCTGACCGCGACGGTGGCGACGGCGCCGGCCGCGGCCGCAGGGACGAGCACCGCACCTGACCTGGCCCCCACCATCTCGGTCCTCACCCCGGCGCAGCTCGGCAGCAGCGCGCCCGCCCAGATCGGCGTCTCCGACTATCCATGGGCCTCCGGCACGTGGGATGGCATGTCCATGTCCCCATGGAGCCAGGGCGACACGTCGTCCGACGCCGGCCGCGATTTCCGCGGCGGCGACATGCACATGCGCCACCACCCCTGGTGGGGTGGCGGCTGGGGAATGTGGGGCCGCCCCACGGGCTCCCCGTGGCCCTGGTGGGCGGGCATGCCGCTCTGGCAGATCAGCGCCATGACCGGCGGCACCTGGCCGTGGGCCTTTGGCCCGCCGCTGTTCCTGCCGCCGCCCGTGCCGCCGGTGCCGCCGCTGGGCGTCAGCCTGTTCAACATCGGCCTGCTGCAGCAGGGCGGGCTGTCCCCCTTCGGCCGGCTCAGCGCGCAGGCAATCTTCCCGGGCCGGCTTAGCGCCCAGGCGTTCCCAGCCTTCGGCTTTCCCGGATTCGGCTTCATCATCCGCTAACGGGTGACCCCTGGCTTACCCCTGGGCCAGGGCAGCGCGCCGTAAAGCGACGCTTACGCTGGCAGCCTAACAAAGCGCCCCTCGCCCGCGCGGGCGAGGGGCGCTTTGCGCTTCCACACGAGGCGGCGGCTCAGCTTGGCGGCGGCTCGTCGTCCGGACGCCGCTGCTGCTGCCGCAGAAACTCCTCTAGCTCGGCGACGACCGCCTCCGGGCTAGGAATCTCGGCCGGGGGCTCGTCGTCCGCCGCCTCGCTCGGCTCCTCGGCGGGTAGCTCGCCGGCGTCGAGCTGCCGCACGTACTCGCGCAGCTCCGCGTTGTCCGCCAGCAGGCGCTCGACGCGCACCTCCAGCGCCTCGGCCGCGCGGCGCAGCTCCTCCAGGTCCACGGTCAGGTCGAGCAGAACGGAGAGCTTGCGCAGCATGCCGTAGCAGACCTTGACGTTCGGCGCCGCCTGCAAGTAGTGCGGCGCGTGCCCCCAGAGGCTCCCGTTCGCCAGCCCGCGCTTCTGGCACGCCTCGCCCAGCGCCGAGTGAATGCTCGTCGGCCCCTCATAGCGCGATGGCGACAGCCCCATCCCTTGCATCGCCTTGCGCAGCGCCGGGTCGAGCGCCGTTCCGCTCACACGCGGCTCACCCGTGTGCGTCACCTGGTCGAACGTCCCGCCGAGCGACACCACCCGCTCGACGCCACAACGCTCCGCCAGCCCCAGCACGACGTCAATGTACGTCCGCCAGCGCAGGTTCGGCTCGCGCCCCAGGAACAGCACGAAGTCCGGGCCATCGCCGCGCCCCACGTGGTAGTGAAACTCGTTGCGCGGCCAGCGCACGTCGCGCTGCCATGGCGTCCGCAGCCGCGTCGTGGGGCGGGTTTCGGTAAAGTCGTAGAACTCCTCCGGATCGATGGAGGCGAACTTCCGGGCACGCAGCTTCCGCAGCAGGTAGCGCATCGAGCCCGACGCCACCTCGCCGGCGTCCGGCCAGCCGGCGAACGCCACGACCATCGTCGGATGGCGCAGCTCGGGCAGCTCGTCGATGGTCAGGTAGTCGGCCATTCGCCCGCCTCCTCCGCCCCTAGCTCGCCGCCACCGCCGCGCCGAGGCCGTAGAACCGCAGCGCGTTCTCGCCCAGCACCTTGCGCTTCAGCGCCTCGGGCATGTCCGTGCGGTCGCGGATCGCGGCCACGCTATGGGGCCACGCCATGTCCCAGTGCGGGTAGTCGGAGGCGTAGAGGATCTGCCCCTCGCCGATCCACTCGGCCGCCAGCGGAATCAACGACTCCTCGGGCTCGCAGCCGATGTACACGCGGCCGCTCTTGATGTACTCGCTAGGCTCGGCCTTGAGCTGTGGCGCCTCGTGCGGGCGCTTCTCATACTCCTCGTCCATGTGCTCCATCCAGAAGGGGAGCCAGCCGCAGCCCGCCTCCATGAAGCCGACCACCAGCCGCGGGAACCGCTCCAGCACGCCGCCGAGGACCACGTTCGTGAGGCTGATCATCTGCTCGGGCACGTGCGAGAAGAGGTGCAGCCCGAGGAACGTGTCGAAGCGCGCCTCGCCGCGCTCGCTGCCGGTGGCATGGTAGGCCACGGGCACGCCCAGCCGCTCACACTCCGCGTAGAGCGGATCGTAGTACGGGTCGCCGACGCTGCGCGGGCCGTAGCGCAGGTACGTCGGGAACATCGCGCCAACCATGCCGAGGTCCGTAACCGCGCGGTGCGCCTCCCGCACCGCCGCGTCCACGTCCTGCAGCGGCAGGAGCGCCACGCCCTTCAAGCGCCGCGGGTCCGCCTGGCAGTAATCGTGCAGCCAGTTGTTGTAGGCCTGGCAGAGCGCCGCCGCATAATCGCGCTCCCGCACCTCGCCGATGAACAGCGCGTTCGTCGGGTACAGGATGGACACGTCGATGCCCTCGACGTCCATGTCCTGCAGCATCGTCTGCACGTCCACGTCGCGCTTGCCCAGTTGACCGCCCAGGTCGCGGTCGTGCGCGTCCTTGGCAAAGAGCAGCGTGCGCCGCGCCCACTGGGGCGCCAGATGGCGCTTCAGCTCGCTCTCGTAGTCGCGGACGTGACCGTCGGCGTCGACGACGAGTAGGTCTTTCATCCCGCTCCTCCTAACAAGCGACGCTGCGTCGCGCGGGGCAGGCGCCCGCTGATCTCATGCTTCCAGCGTAGCACACCGGCTATCAGGCGGTCAGCAGGCGGTCGTAGACGGCGCCGAGGCGGGCGGCCGCGGCGTCCCAGGAGAGGTGAGCGGCGGCGCGGGCGCGGAGCGCCTGGCCGCGCGCCGCGGCGCCGGTCCCGTCGCGGATCGCCGCCAGCACCGCCTCGCCGAGCGCGTTGGCGTCCCCGAGCGGCGCGTACAGGCCCAGCTTGCCCAATAGCTCGCGGTTCACCGGCGCGTCGAAGGCCACCACTGGCAGCGCCATCGCCATGTAGTTCAACACCTTGCCGTTGCCCTCGGTGGCCGACACCTTCGGCGCCACGGCCAGCGTGCCGAGCGCCAGGTAGTCCGGCGCCTGCTCGTAGGGCACGCGGCCCGGCAGGCGCACCCGATCGGCAATGCCGAGCGCCGCAGCCTGCGCGCCATAGTGCGCCTGGCCTGGATAGCCGAGCAGCAGGAAGTAGACGTCCGGCTCGGCCTGCAGCACGCGCTGCGCCGCTCGCAGCAAAAGCGAGAGCCCCTGGTACTCCGCCAGCAGGCCCAGGTACACGACCACCGGCGCGCCCTGGGGCAGGCCGAGCCGGGCACGCAGCGCCGCCACCCGCGCCGCGCGCGCCGAGCCGGGCGCCGGCGGGCAGAACCGCGCCACGTTCACCCCGTCCGGCACAACGGTGATGCGGCGGGCGGGGCAGCCAAACTCCCGCACCAGCAGGTCCGCGCCGTGGCGCGTGCTCGTCACCACGGCGTCGGCCAGGCGGTTGATCGCCGCCTCCAGCCCGCGCGTCGGGCGATACCAGCGGCTGCCCGCGCGCAAGAACCCGTGGTCCAGCATCTCGGCGGTCAAGCTCCCCTGGAAGTCGAACACTAGCGGCGCCCGCGCCAGCCGGCTCAGCGGATAGCCGATGAACGCGCCCTCGTGCAGGTGCCCGTGGACCAGGTCGGGCCGCGTGCGGCCGAGCGCGCGCAGCGCGGTGGCGCCCAGCAGCGCGTCGAGGTACAGCTTGTGGCGCGAGGAGCCCGGCCGCGCCTGCCAGCGCCCCGGCGGCCGCGGCGAGCGCCGCACCGCCACGTCGGCCACGGCCCGCCCATACGGGTAGGTGTAGAGCGTCGGGCGATGCCCGGCCGCCTGCAGCGCGCGCATCTCCTCAAGGATGCGCACGTGGCAGCCATAATCGCCGAAAAACGGGGTCGGCGCCAGCGTCAGCACGCGGTAGCCGGCGGGTGTCCCGAGGGCACGGCGCCCCTGGGACGCGCTGGCGATAGTGGTCTGGGGGAGCGCGGCGGCCTCGGCAGGGACCGGCGGCGGGGCCGTCGGCGCGCGCTGGCTCAAGGCGACTCCGGCCCGCGGCCGGCCGGCGGCACGCGCCCGTAGCCCGCCAGCGCGGCGGCCGCCGGCTTCGCGCGGGGCGGCAGACTGAACCGCAGGCGGAACAGGTCGCGGAAGGCGCGCAGGATCACGTCCGGCCGCGCGCCCGTCGCCCGCCCCGCCGTCCGCGGCAGGTGGGTCACCCGCCGCTCGCGCAGGCGGAAGCCCGCCCGCCGCGCCTTGATGAGGAACTCGGCGCTGAAGGTCGCTCCGCCCGACTCGACGCGGACCGCCTCCCACACCGCGCGGCGGAACAGCTTGAAGGCGCAGTCCACGTCGCGGGCCACCGGCCCGAACAGCAGCCGGACCAGCAGGTTCCAGCCCCAGCCGTTCAGCCGGCGCAGCAGCGGGTCGCGGCGCGGCTGGCGGTAGCCAACCACCAGATCGGCGCCCTGCATCTCCGGGATGAACTGCGCGATCTCGCGCGCGTCGAACTGCTTGTCGCCGTCCGTCAGAAAGATCCAGTCCTTGGTCGCGGCCGAGAAGCCCGTCGCCAGCGCCGCGCCGTACCCCCGGTTCACGGCGTGGCTCACCAGCCGCACGGTCGGCAGCTCGCCGGCCAGCGCCGCGACGCGCGCCGCGGTGGCGTCGCGGCTGCCGTCGTTGACCACGATCACCTCGTAGTCGTCCACGAGGTCGCGCAGCACGGCCGCCACCCCCCGCGCCGTGGCGGCAATGATCGCCTCTTCGTTGTACGCGGGCAGCACGGCCGAAATACTGGCCACCAATCGCTCCTGTCAAACGCGCGAGATTCTACCGTGCCGTCCGAAACCGCGGCAACCGGCGGCCCGTCGCCGCGCGCTCGCGTCATACCGCGGCCCCCCATCCGACGCCGCGCGAGCGGCTGCTGGCCGGCGCGGACCATCGTACCGGCTATAATCCGCCCGATGGATACTGACGCTGCGCCCCCTCCCGTTGCCACGCGCTATGCGCTGCCCGCCGTGCTGGAGCAGGTCGCGGCGCTGCGCGGGCGCGGCGGCCGTCTGGTGCTCACCAACGGCTGCTTCGACTTGCTCCACGTTGGCCACGTCCGCTATCTGCAGGCCGCGCGGCGGCTCGGCGACTTCCTCGTCGTCGGCGTCAACTCCGACGCCTCGGTGCGCCAGCTCAAAGGCCCCGGTCGGCCCATCGTCACTGCCGCCGAGCGCGCTGAGCTCGTCGCGGCGCTCGGGTGCGTGGACGCCGTCGTCATCTTCGACTCGGCCACCGCCGAGCCGCTCGTCGCCGCCCTCCGGCCCGAGGTGTACGTGAAAGGCGCCGACTATACGGAGGCGACGCTGCCCGAGGCGCGGCTGGTCCGCGCCTATGGCGGCGCCGTGACGCTGCTGCCCACCGTCCCCGGCGCCTCCACCACGGCGCTGCTGGAGCGCGCCACGCGCCGCCGCGAGTGAGCGCGCGCAGCGGGGGTCAGTTCCGCTCCAGGCGGTCGAGGAGGCCGCTGCTCACGGCCTGCTGCACGAAACGTCGCTCGATCAGGCGCGACGGATCGAGCGTGGCGGTGCGCGGCTCGATCTCGGCGAGCAGCGGGAGCAGGCGCCTGATCCCGTTCGCCGAGGCCGGATAGGGCAGGCTCGGCGCGAGCTGCCGCACGAACAAGTCGTAGGTCTCGTCGAGCGCGGCCTCATCCCCGATGCGCAGGTACTCCGTCAGCACCCGCCGCGCGAGCGCCGGGTCGCGCTTGGCGCGCACGGTGCCCTCGATGAGCGCGTCGACGAAGCGCTGCAGGAGCGTCGGCTGCTGCTGGAGCAGCCGCGCGGTCACGATGACCTGCCGATTCGGCCCTTCGGCGCCGAGCGGCCCCACGTCGACCAGGCTGTGGAAGTCGAGGCGTTCCAGAAAAACGGTTTCCGGCGGCACCACGGCCGCCCCCTGGATGGCCCCGTTCTCCAGCGCCGCCTCGCGCTCCGGGGCGGCGCTCACCTGCAAGAGCTGCACGTCCTTGCCCGGCTCGAGGTCCAGCTCGCGCAGCGCCAGGCGCGTCGCCACGTCGGAGGCCGAGCCAGGGCGCCCCACCCCCAGCCGGCCGCCGCGCAGGTCGGCGGGCGATTCGATGGCCGCGTCGACCAGCAGCCGATAGGGGAAGCTATTCAGCAGCCCGGCCACGAAGCGCAGGTCGGCGCCGCCCGCCGCGGCCACGAGCGCGGCGGCGCCGTTGCCCACCACCACGTCGCGCTGGCCCGCCACCAGCGCGTCGAGCGCCACGCGGTCGGGCTCCTGGCTCAGCGTCACTTCGAGCCCGTGGTGGCGGAACAGGTCCAGCCCGTAGGCCATCCACAGCGCCATGTTGCCGGCGTCGCGCTCGGTGAACGCGACGCGCAGGGCCGGCAAGGGGGAGGGCACTGGCGTCGGGGGCGGCGGCGCGGGCGCGGGCGCCGTGATGGGTGCCGACGCCACCCTGGCGCCGCAACCGGCGAGCGGCAGGGATAGCGCGAGCAGCAGGAGAAGGCAGCGGCCGGGACGTGGCACCCGTGGCCTCCCAGTCACTGTTTGGGCCATTGTAGCACGGAGGCAAGCGGCCAAGGCGCTAAGGGCGCCCCGTGAGCCGCTCGTACAGCCCCTGAAGCTCCTCGTCGGAGTGATAGTGGATAACGATCCGGCCGCCGCGGCGCGAGTGGTAGAGCTGGACCTTCGTCACCAGGGCGGCGCGCAGCTCGCGCTCGAGCGCCGCCAGCTCGGGCGGCGCCGGCCGCGGCGCCGGCTCCACCCCGGCCAGGCGGGATGGCGGCAGGGGCCGGGCGGCGCCGCGCCGCACCAGCTCCTCCGTGGCCCGCACGCTCAAATCGTCGGCCAGCACGCGCGCCAGCAGCGCCTCTTGCGTCTCGGCATCCGGGCAGCCCAGCAGCGCGCGGGCGTGCCCGGCGGTGATCCGGCCCGCGCTCAGCGCCTCGTGGACCGCCGGCGCCAGGTGGAGCAGGCGCAGGGCGTTCGCCACGGCGACGCGGCTCTTGCCCACGCGCGCCGCCACGGCATCCTGGGTCAGGCCGTGCTCGTCCACGAGCTGGCGATAGGCCGCGGCCTCCTCCAGCGCGGTCAGGTCCTGGCGCTGCACGTTCTCGACAATCGCCAGCTCCAGGCGCTCGCGCGGCGTGACTTCCTTCACCAGCGCGGGGATGGTCTCCAGCCCGGCGAGCGGCGCCGCCCGCCAGCGCCGCTCGCCCGCCACGAGCACGTAGCCGTCGTCGGCGCGCGTCACGATCACCGGCTGCAACACGCCGTGCGCGCGGATCGAGGCGGCCAGCTCGGCTAGCTCGGCCGCCGCGATGCGCACCCGCGGCTGGTCGGGATTGGGGCGAATCGCCGCGACCGGCACTAGGATGGCGCCAGCGGGCGCCGCCTCGGCGCCCGCGCCCGCGCTCGCGGTCGGAGCGGGCGCGGGGCGCGCGGGGAAGAGCGCGTCCAGGCCGCGGCCCAGACCGCCGGGACGGCGCTTCGCACTCATGCGCGGCCACCCGCGGCCACGCCGTAGCCCCGCCCCACCAGCTCGTCGGCCAGCGCGGCATAGGCCGCCGCGCCGCGCGAGGTCGGGTCGTAACGCAGCACCGACTGGCCGTGACTCGGGGCCTCGCTAAGACGCACGGCGCGAGGGATCACGCTAGCGAACGTCACGTCCGGAAAGTGCTCGCGCACTTCCGCCTGCACCTGGCTGCTGAGGTTCGTGCGCGCGTCGGCCATCGTCAGCAGCAGGCCCAGCACCTCCAGGCGCGGGTTCAGGTGCTCGCGCACGCGCTCGACGCTCGCCAGGAGCTGGCCGAGCCCTTCGAGCGCCAGGTACTCGCACTGCACCGGCACCAGCAGCGCGTCGGCCGCGGCCAGCGCGTTCAGGGTGAGCAGCCCCAGCGAGGGCGGACAGTCCAGCAGCACCAGCCCGTAGTCGTCGCGGACCGGCGCCAGCGCCTCACGCAGCCGCAGGTCGCGGTCCCGCGCATCCACCAGCTCGACCTGCGCGCCCGCCAGGCCGTAGCTGGCCGGCGCGAGCCACAGGCCCTGCTCGCCCGTCGGCCGCACGGTCTCGGCCAGCCGCGCGTCGCCGAGCAGCGCGTCGTATACCGAGGGCGCCACGGTGTGCGGATCCTGCCCGAGCCAGCTCGTCGCGTTCGCCTGCGGGTCGCAGTCCACCAGCAGCACCGGGGCGACGAGCCCCAGGTAGGCGCCCACGTGAACGGCCGTCGTGGTCTTGCCCACGCCGCCCTTCTGATTGGCGATCGCGATTACGCTGCCCACCGTGCCAGTCGCTCCTCGATCTCGTCCGCTGTCGGCACGCCCGCGAGCCCGGGCCGCTCGACGGCGCAGGCCGCCGCGCACGCCGCGTAGCGCGCCGCCGCCACCGCATTGTCGCCCATTGCCAGGCGGCCGAACCAGGCGGCCGCGAACACGTCGCCCGCGCCCGTGGGATCGCGCGGCCGCGCCGGGCAGGCCGGCAAGTCCCACGTCTCCGCGCCGCGCAGTACGCGCACGCCCTGCTCCCCACGCGTCAGCGCCACGAGCGGCCCGGCCGCCGCCAGCCGCGCCGCACCCCCCGGTTCCGCCGCGAGGTCCTCCTCGCTCAGCGCCAGGGCGCCCAGGCCGCGCAGCCAGGCCGGCAGGTCGCCGCAAGGCGCCGCCACGACCGCACCCGCCTCATCCCACCGCCGCAGCCAGCCCTGCGGCGTCGCGGCGAGGAGACGGCCCGGCGCCGCGAGCGCCGCCGCGAGCGCCAGGTCCACTTCCTGCGCGACCGGCGCCAGGTGGACCACCCGCGCCGCCCGCCAGGCCAGCGGCACGTCGGCCAGCGTTAGCGGCGCGGCGCGCGCCAGCAGCGTCTGCCGCCGCACGCCGCTCGCGTACACATTCCGGAAGCCGGTCGCGGCCGGCGCGGGCCGACAGGAGAGGGCGATGCCAGGCAGGCTCGCCGCCAGGTCGAGCGTCGGCGGCGCGCTCGTGACGATCCCGACGCGCCAGCCCAGGCGCTGCGCGGTCAGCCCCGCGTAGGCCACCGCCCCGCCCAGCCGCGGCCCCTCCGCCATCGCGTCCACGCAGACGTGCCCCACGACCAGGTAGTCTACCGGAGCGCTGAGTGCCGAGTGCGGAGTGCTGAGCGCGTCGGCCTTCGCCCCGTCAGGTCCACCCCCCAGCGCTGGGAAGCCGGGCGGGCCAGCTCCTCCCGCCATCGGGGAGCCGGGCGGGCCAACCTCTCCCCCCAGGATTGGAGGGCCGGGGGAGCCGTCCCCCTGCGGGGAGCCGGACTCAGCACTCAGCACTGGTGACTCAGCACTTCACCTTAGGCGCGGGGGGCGACGACGACGCGCCGCTCGTCGCCGGCGCCGATGCTGTAAGTCATCACCTCAGGATGATCGGCCAGCGCGATGTGGACGATGCGCCGGTCGGCGGGCCGCATCGGCTCCATCGCGATCGGCGTGCGCGCGCGCTGGACGCGCTCCGCCGTGCGCTGCGCCTTCGAGCGCAGCAGGGCCGCCTGGCGGTCGTGGTAGTGGCCCACGTCCACGTTCACCCGCACCCAGCGGCGCAGCCGCCGCTGTACCAGCATGCCGAGCGTGTACTGCAGCGCCGCCACTGTCTCGCCGCGGCGGCCAATGAGCACGCCGAGGTCCTCGCCCTCGACGTCGAGTGTGATGCTCGGACTCGCCGACTCGATATCCACCTCGCGCACCGACACCTGCCCGTCGATTCCCATTAGCTCGAGCAAGTCGGTCAGCATGTCCTCGGCCACCTCGGGCAGCCGTTCGAGGGGCACGGCCTCTTGCTCGGCGGGCGGCCCCACGGCGGCCCCCTCCGCCTCGCGCACGGTGACCCGCACGCGGGCATCCTCGGCGCCGATCCCGAAGACGCCGCGGCTCCCCTCGCTCAGAACGGTGATGTCCACCTCGTCGCGCTGGCGGCCCAGCCGTCGCAGCGCCTGGCTAATTGCCTCATCGACGGTCTTGCCGTGTGATTCAACGCTTCGCACTGCGCCTCTTCTCCTTGCCCGGCCGCGGGGAGGCGCGGCCGTTGCCCCCCGGCCCCCCGGCGCGTGCCCGCGGCGCCGGCCGCTCGGCGGGCGGCTCCTCGTCGTCGTCGAGCGCAGTGCTGCTGCTCGGCGCGAACGCCGGCAGGCCGCCGGGCTGCCACGAGCCCGCGAACGGCGTCTTCGGCTGATAGCCGCCGGGGAACAGGCCGCCCCAGCCGGTGAGGAAATACTGCTGCACCATGCTGACGAGGTTCGAGGTGACCCAGTACAGCACCAGGCCGGCCGGGAAATTGAACGAGAAGAACAAGAACATGATCGGCATAAACTGCATCGCCTTGTTCATCTGGGCCTGCTGCGGGTCCATCGTGGGCGGCGTCATCATCCGCTGGATGACGAGCTGCGTGAGCGCGGTCACAACGGGCAGCAACGGGTTCGGTATCGGCGTCGTCGAACCCGGCAGCGTCCATGGCAGCAGGTCCGGATGGGCCAGGCTGGTGATCCACAGGAAACCCTGCTGGAAGATCGGCTCGTTCGCGGCCAGGTGCTGGAGCGCCTGGTAGAGCGCGAACCAGATCGGCATCTGGATGAACAGCGGCAGACAGCCCGCGGCCGGGTTGACGTTCGCCTCTTTGTAGATCCGCATCGTCTCTTCTTGGAGCTTGACGCGGTCCTTGGCGTACTTCTTCTGGGCCTTCTTCAGCTCCGGCTGGAGCAGCATCATGGCGCGCTGCGACTTGATCTGCTGCCAGGTCAGGGGAAAGAGCACCACCTTGACGCCGATGGTGAAGAGGATGATCGCAAGCCCCGACGAGCCGGTCAGCTCGGCGAGGTAGAGCAGCGCCTGGGCCAGCGGCTGCACGAGCAACGCTTCCCAGAGATGACCGATGTCCAAGGAGCCTCCCGACGGCGCGGCACGCGCGGACTAGGGCACGGGATCGAACCCGCCCGCGCAAAACGGATGGCAGCGGGCCAGGCGCCGCACCGCCAGCCAGCTACCCAGCCAGACGCCGTGGCGCTGAATCGCCTCGAACGCGTAGACGGAGCACGTGGGGACGAACCGACAGGCCGGCGGGAGGAGCGGCGAGATCGCTCGCTGGTACAGGCGAATCAGGCCGAGTGCGAGCGCGTCGATCATCGTCACGTCGTCAACGCCGCGGAGTCCGCGTGCCCGGTCGGCGGCCGCTCGCGCCGCGCGCGCTCCGCCGACCGTTTGGTGCCCGGCCCGACCTGGCCGGGATCTAACTCGCGCAATAAGCGTGCCCGGCGCAAGAGCTGCGCGACGGCGGCCAGAATGGCCGCGAAGTCGGCTGCCACAATGGCCGGGCGCGCGATCCACACCAGGTCCATGCCCGGCGCCAGCGCCGGGGCCTGCGCCCGCACGGCCTCGCGCAGGCGCCGTTTCACGCGGTTGCGCGCGACCGCGTTGCCGACCCGCCGGCCCACCACGAAGCCGCTGCGCGTCGGGCCAGCGGCGCCCTCCTGCGCCGCCGCGTACAACACCAACAGCGGGTGCGTCCACGACCGTCGCCCGGCCCGCACCCGCTGGAAATCCGCCGCTCTCCGGAGGCGTTGCGCTCGCTCGATGCCGCGTCTGTCCTGCCAATGCTACCGCCCGCGGGGGCGCCTGGCGGTCCGCCAGGGATCAGCGACCTCGTGGGGCGCCCCCGCCGCCGGCGCTGCCCCCGACGCAGCGCTACACCACGGTCAAGCGCTTCCGCCCACGCAGGCGGCGGCGCCGCAGCACGTTCCGCCCGCCAGGCGTGCTCATTCGCTTCAAGAAGCCGTGCTCCCGCTTCCGCGGAATGCGCTTCGGCTGCCAGGTCCGCTTCGGCACTGGTTACCTCACAACTCATGCGTGGAGCGGTCAAATTATAGCCGTGCCCCGGACAGGGTGTCAAAAGCGATCAGGGTTACTAGCGGCCGGGCAAGACGCCCCACCCACCCCCCGGGACCGCCCCTCCCGCTCGCACGGTATAACGTACTGACGGGGGCCGCGTATCTGTCCGGTGTGAGCGCAGCGGCCGCCGCATGACTCGTGGAGCGCGCGTGAACATCCTTCTGCTCTCCACCTACGAGCTGGGGCACCAGCCGCTGGCAGTGGCCCGGCCGGCCGCGCACCTGCTCGCGGCCGGCCACCGCGTACGCTGCCAGGACCTGGCCGTGGAGCGGCTGGACGAGGCGCTGGTGCGCGAGGCCGAGCTGGTCGGCATCTCCGTGCCCATGCACACGGCCACGCGGCTCGGCGTCCGGCTCGCCGACCGAGTCCGCGCGCTGAACCCGGCGGCCTACGTCTGCTTCTATGGCCTCTACGCCTCGTTGCACGCCGACGTGCTGCTCGGCGCGCTGGCCGACAGCGTGGTGGGCGGCGAGTTCGAGGCGCCCCTCGTCGCGCTCGCCGCGGCGCTCGACGCCGCCCCGGGCCGCTCGCCCCGCACGGCGCTGGCCGCGAGCGCCATTCCGCCCGGGGTGCTGACGACGGATGGCGGCACCGTGTTCCTGGGGCGGCAGGAGCTCCTCGTGCCGCGGCGCGACCTGCTGCCACCACTCGACCGCTACGCGCGCGTCGAGACGGGTGGCGAGCAGAAGCTCGTCGGCTACGTCGAGGCGAGCCGCGGCTGCGCCCACCAGTGCCGCCACTGCCCGATCACGCCAGTCTACGCCGGGCGGCTGCGCATCGTGCCCGAGGAGGTGGTGCTGGCCGACGTGCGCCAACTCGTGACGCTCGGCGCCGAGCACATCACGTTTGGCGACCCCGACTTCTTTAACGGCATCCGCCACTCGCTGCGGATCGTGGCGGCGCTGCACGAGGAGTTCCCGGCGCTTACCTTTGACGCCACGATCAAAGTCGAGCACCTGCTGGAGCACCGCGCCCACCTGCCCGCGCTGCGGGCCGCCGGCTGCCTGTTCGTCGTCTCGGCCGTCGAGGCGGTGCAGGACGATGTGCTGGCCCACTTCCGCAAGGGACACACGGCGACGGACGTCGAGCTGGCGCTCGGCCTCACCGCAGCGGCGGGCATCCCGCTGCGGCCAACGTTCGTGCCCTTCACGCCGTGGACCACGCTCGACGACTACCTGGGCCTGCTGGAGTTCGTGGCACGGCACGACCTGGTGCAGCACGTGGACCCGGTACAGCTCGCCATCCGGCTGCTGGTGCCGCGCGGCTCCACGCTCGTCGGCACGCCGGCGCTCGCGCCGCACCTCGGCCCGTTCGACGCGACCACCTTCTCCTACCGCTGGACCCACCCCGACCCGCGCGTGGACGCGCTACAAGCCGCGCTCGCCGCGCTCGTGGAGGACGCCGCCCGCGCCGGCGAGGATGCCGCCACGACCTTCGCGCGCATCTGGTCGCTGGCCCACGCCGCCGCGGGCCGTCCGCCAGCCGCCAGCCCGCCCCCGGCGCGCGTCCCCGTGGGCGCCGTGCCGCGGCTCACCGAGCCGTGGTTCTGCTGAGCGGAGCCGACCGCGGATCAGTTCGGTCCGCTGACGACGAGCGAGCACTCCCGTCTAGAAGCCGGCGTCTAACGCGGGAGGCCCCCGGCGGGGCACGGCGCTGATCCTGCGGAAGGCCTCGACCCGCGGCCGCGCTGGCGTACAATGCGGGTAGCGGCGCGAGGAGGGGAGCAATGTTCCGGCTGCTCGAGGCCACGATCGACGATATCCACGCGGCGATGCGCGCTGGCGAGATCACCTGCCGGCAGCTCGTCGAGCGCTACGTGAACCGCATCGAGGCCTACGACCACAAGGGGCCAGCGCTGAACGCCATCCAGACGCTGAACGAGCGGGCAGCCGAGGAGGCAGAGCGGCTGGACGCGGCGTTCGCGCGCTCCGGCCCGGTCGGGCCACTGCACGGCATTCCTGTGCTGGTGAAGGACCAGGTGGAGACGCGCGACCTGCCGACGACCTACGGCTCGGCGCTCTTCCGCGGCTTCCAGTCGGGCCGCGACGCCGCGGCCGTCGAGCGGCTGCGCGCGGCGGGCGCGGTGATCCTCGCCAAGACGACGATGGGCGAGTTCGCCTCCGGCTTCATCGGCAGCGCCTTCGGCGTGTGCCGCAATCCGTACGATCCAGCGCGCGAGCCGGGCGGCTCGTCGTGCGGCTCGGGCGTCGGCGTGGCTGCGAACTTCGGCGTCGTGGCGATCGGCGAGGACACCTTCGGCTCGATCCGCAACCCGGCCGCGCGCAACAGCCTCGTCGGGCTGCGCCCCACCGTGCCGCTGGTCAGCCGCTTCGGCATGATGCCCGCGACGCCGAGCCAGGACACGCTCGGCCCGCTCGCGCGCACCGTGCGCGACACGGCGCTGCTGCTGGATGTGCTAGCGGGCTACGATCCGCGCGATCCGGTCACGGCCCAGTGCGTCGGTCAGGTGCCGCCCAGCTACACCGCGTTCCTCGACACCGCGAGCCTGCGGGGCATGCGGCTCGGCGTGATCCGCGAGCCGCTGTCGGAGGACACCGACCCGACGGCCGCCGACTACGCCCAGGTGTGGGCAGCGATGGACGAGGCGTTGCGCGCGCTGGCCGCCGCCGGCGCCGAAATCGTGGGCCCGGTCGCGATTCCCGGCCTGCGCGACCTGCTGCGCCGTTCGGCGGGCAGCTACGAGGCGGAGGCCGCGGTTGACGCCTACCTGGCCGCCCACCCCACGGCGCCGGTCAAGAGCGTGCGCGAGATTGTGCTCTCGGCCGAGGTGGTGCCGAGCCGCCGCGCCCGCTTTCTCGAAGATCTCGGTCACACGACGAGCGACCAGGGCTATCTCCAGCAGCTCCTGGCCCGGGCCGAGCTGCGGCAGGCGATCCTCACCGCGCTGGCCGACCACCAGCTCCAGGCGCTCGTCTACGCCAGCTTCGACCACGCGCCCGAGGTGATCCCGGCCGACATTCTCAGCATCCCCCGGCGCATCGCGGCGCGCGGCGCGAACCGGGCGCTGGCCTCGTATCTCGGCTACCCCGCCATCAGCGTGCCGGCGGGCTTCACGCCGCCCGGGCTGCCCGTGGGCATCGAATTCCTGGGGCGGCCGTTCGCGGAGGGCACGCTGCTGCAGAGCGCTTACGCCTACGAGCAGGCCACCCACCACCGCCGCCCCCCGGCGAGCACCCCAGCCCTGGCAGGCGAGCCGTGACCCCGGGCGCGCGACCTACCCCCCCGGTCCCCTTCCCGGTGCGGGAAGGGGGAGAGGACACGCCCTCACCCCGACCCTCTCCCAGGGGGAGAGGGGGAGAGGACCGGCGCAGCCAGCCACCGGCTCCCCCCTTCCCTGAGAGGGAAGGGGGGCTGGGGGGGTTAGGTCCACCGCGCGTGCTGCTGCTCATGAGCACGCGAACGTACCGCGCGAAGGCGTTCCTGGCGGCGGCGCGGCGGCTGGGCGCGGCGGTCGTGGTCGGCTCGGAGCGAGGGCAGGCGCTCGCCCGCCACGCGCCGGGCACCACCGTGGCCGTGGACCTCGCCCACCCCGAGCGCGCCGCGCGCCAGATCGCCGCCTTTGCCACCACGCGGCCGCTGGCCGCCGTCGTCGGAGTGGATGACGACACGACGCTCGTCGCGGCGCTGGCCGCCGAGGCGCTGGGCCTGCCGCACAACCCGGTCGAGGCCGTCCGCGCCAGCCGCGACAAGTACCTCGCGCGCCAGCGCTTCGCGGCGGCGGGGCTGCCGTCGCCGCGCTTCGCGCTCGTGCCGCTCGACAGCGACCCCGCCCTGGCCGCGCGCGAGGCGCCATATCCCTGCGTGCTGAAGCCCGTCGCGCTCGCCGCCAGCCGCGGCGTCATCCGCGCGGACGATCCCGACGAGTTCGTGGCGGCGTTCCGGCGCATCGCGGCGCTGCTCGCGGCCGATGGTGGCCACGCAACGCACCTGCTCGTCGAGTCGTTCCTGCCGGGGCCGGAGGTGGCGCTGGAGGGGCTGTTGCACGAGGGCGCGCTGCATGTGCTGGCGCTCTTCGACAAGCCCGACCCGCTGGACGGTCCGTACTTCGAGGAGACCTTGTACGTCACGCCGTCGCGGCTGCCGGCGGCCACCCAGGCGGCGATCGCCGCAACCGCCGGCCGCGCCGCCGCCGCGCTCGGGCTGCGCGACGGCCCGCTGCACGCCGAGCTGCGGCTCGGCGCGGACGGCCCGTACGTGCTGGAGGTCGCGGCGCGCTCGATCGGTGGGCTGTGCTCGAACGCGCTGCGCTTCGGCACCGGGCTCAGCCTGGAGGAGCTGATCCTGCGCCACACGCTGGCGACACACGCGGCCACGGCCGACGCGCTGGCGCTGCCCGCGCGCGAGCAGCAAGCCGCCGGGGCGATGATGCTCCCGATCCCGCGGGCGGGGACGCTGCGCGCGGTGCGGGGTCGCGCCGAGGCGCTGGCGGTGCCGGGCGTGGAGGAGGTGACGATCACCATCCCGCTCGGACAGTCGGTGGTGCCGTTGCCAGAGGGCGATCGCTATTTGGGCTTCGTGTTCGCCCGCGGCGCCACGCCCGCGGCCGTCGAGGCCGCCCTGCGCGAGGCCCATCGGCGCCTGCGCTTCGTCATCACTGCGCCCGGCGAGCCAGAGGAGGCCGCCGAGTGTCTGCCGGCCGCGCCCGCGCGCCGCGTGCTGCCCATCCGCGGCTAGTGCCTTGTCACGCCTGATCTGCTAATCAACCACGCCGGCCTGAAGGCCGGGCCAGGAACAGCCGCCCTGTGGCCCGCCGTTCACGGCGGCGGCCGGCAAGCCAGCAGTTCCCATGGGACAGACCACTAGAGCGGA
>Ga0070741_10010434_pt1 | contig 17531 bp, 14 predicted proteins | sample Coa_R1_4_FD_66440 | JGI IMG/M metagenome (GOLD analysis project Ga0070741, IMG submission 66440) | Surface soil microbial communities from Centralia Pennsylvania, which are recovering from an underground coalmine fire - Coalmine... | ecosystem: Environmental > Terrestrial > Soil > Unclassified ...
GCGATCGCCTGGGCGGTCAGGAGCTTCATCGTCGTCGACTTGCCGGCGCCGTTCGGGCCGAGCAGGCCGACGCACGTCCCGTACGGCACGTCGAGGTCGAGGCCGTTCACGGCCGTGATCGGCCCGTAGCGCTTGACCGCGCCGCGGATCCGGATCGCGAGGTCGGTCATCGGGCAGCGGCAGCGAAGGCGGCGACCGTCCGGGCGACGTCCTCGTCGCTCGTCTGCCAGTTGGAGACCGACAGGCGGATCGCCTGTCGCTCCTGCCAGACGGTCCCGCTCATCCACGCCTTCCCGCTCTCCTGCACGCGGCGGAGGATCTCGGCCGTCCGCTCGTCGGTCTCGTACCGGAAGAGCACCTGGTTGAGCACCACCTCGTTCAGCACCTCGGCGCCCGTCGCCGGCAGCTCGCGGGCGAAGCGCGCGGCGTGGTCGCAGCACCGCTCGATCAGCGCCGCGATCCCGGAGCGGCCGAGCGAGCGGATCGCGGCGTAGACCGCGAACCCGCGCGCCCGTCGCGAGAACTCCGGCGTCCAGTCCAGCTGGTCGCGCGGGCCGCCTTCGTCGGCGTGGACGAGGTACTCGGCCTGGACCCCCATCGCCCGGCGGTGCGCCTCCGGATGCGCGCAGAGCACGACTCCCGAGTCGTACGGCACGTTCAGCCACTTGTGCGCGTCGACGGACCAGGAGTCGGCGCGCTCCGCGCCTTCGACCAGGTGCGCGAAGCGCGGGCTCGCAGCCGCCCAGAGCCCGAAGGCCCCGTCGACGTGCAGCCAGGCTCCCGCGTCCTCGGCCGCGTCCGCGATCGGCGCGAACGGGTCGAACGCGCCGGTGTTCACCTCTCCCGCCTGCGCGCAGACGATCGCGGGGCCGTCGCGGGCGGCGAGCGCCTCGCGCAGCGCGTCGGGCCGCATCCGCCCCTGGTCGTCGACCGCGACGGGAACCACGGACGCGGTGCCGAGCCCGATCAGCCGTAGCGCCCGGTAGAGCGTCGAGTGCGCCTTCACGCCGGCGAGCACGCGGATCGGCGGCGCACCCGTCAATCCCTCGCGCTCGACGTCCCACCCCTCTCGCTCGAGCACGTGGTTCCGCGCGGCGGCGAGCGCCGTCGCGTGCGCCATCTGCGTGCCCGTGACGAACGCGAACGACCGCGCCCGCGGCAGCTCGAGCAGCTCGGCGAGCCAGGCGCCGGCGACCTCCTCGACCACGGATGCCGCCGGCCCGCCGACGTAGAGACCCGCGTTCTGGTCCCACGCCGAGGTCAGCCAGTCCGCGGCCAGCGCCGCCGGCAGCGCGCCGCCGATGACGAAGCCGAAGTACCGGCCGCCCGCCATGCCGACCGCGGCCTCGCCGCCGGCGGCGGCCAGCTCGGCGACGACTTCCCCCGGCTCGGTCGGCCCTCCCGGCACGGGCCCGCCCAGCCGCGCCCGCAGCGCGTCGAGGTCGACCGCGGGGAAGACGGGTCGCGCCGGCAGCGACTCGAGGAAGTCGGCGGCGAGATCGGCGGTCTCGTGCAGCAGGTCCCGCATGGGCGAGACGCTACCGACACGGCCCCTCAGCGCCGGAGCTGCGAGAGCGTCGCCCGGGGCGTGATCGCCTCCGGGTCGACGCGCAGCTCGAGCAGGGCAGGCCGCCCGGCCGCGAGCGCCTCCTCGAAGGCGGCGGGAAAATCCTCGTTTCGCTCCACGAGCGCCGCGTGGCAGCCGTACGCGCGGCCGAGCGCGACGAAGTCGGGGTTGACGAGCTCCGTCGCCACGCCGCGCCCGAACTGCCGCTCCTGGTGCATGCGGATCGTCCCGAGCATGCCGTTATTGACGACGAGGACGACGATCGCGGCGCCGTGCTGCACCGCCGTCGCGAGCTCGTGGCCGCTCATCAGGAAGTCGCCGTCGCCCGAGACGCAGACGACGACGCGCTCCGGCTGGAGGAGCTTGGCGGCGACGGCGGCGGGGATCCCGTAGCCCATCGCGCCCGCGCACGGAGCGAGCTGCGTCCCGTAGCGACGGAACTCGTAGAAGCGGTGGCACCAGACCGTGTAGTTGCCGGCGCCGTTCGTCAGCACGGCGTCGTCCGGCAGCCGCTTGCGCAGGTACGCGAGCACCTCGGCGAGCTCGAGGTCGCCCGGCAGTCTCGGATGCTCGAGGTTCGCGAGGTAGTCGCGACGCGCCTCCTCGACCCACGCCTTACGTCCGCCTGGGTCGACCGGCCGCAGCGCCGCGGCGAACTGCGGCGAGCCGGACACGATCGGCAGCTCCGCCTCGTAGACGCGCCCGAGCTCGCCCGGATCGGCGTGGACGTGGATCAGCGTCTGGCGCGGGCGCGGGGGCTCGACGAGCGAGTACTGCTGCGTCGCGATCTCGCCCAGTCGCGTGCCGAGCGCGAGCAGGACGTCCGCGTCGCGGACGCGCTGGGCGAGCTTCGGGTCCATCCCGATCGTCAGCGGCCCGGCGTAGACCCGCGAGCCGTTGTCCACGTAGTCCTGCCGCCGGAACGAAGCTGCGACCGGAATCTGCGACGCCTCGGCGAACGCCAGCACGTCCCGCCCGGCCTGCTCGCTCCAGCCGCCGCCGCCGACGACGATCAGCGGTCGTTCCGCTGGCACAAGCAGCTCGAGCGCGCGATCGACGTCGGCCGGCGCCGGCGAGGCCTGCGCGACCTGGTAGGGCGCCGCGTCCTCGACCTCCGCCTCGTCCGCCTGCACGTCCTCGGGCAGCGCGATCACCACCGGCCCCGGTCGCCCCGACGTGGCCGTGTGGAAGGCGTGCGACACGAGCTCGGGCAGCGCGCCGGCGTCGTCGGCGACGGTCGCCCACTTCGCCATCTCGCCGAACATCCGCGCGTAGTCGAGCTCCTGGAACGCCTCGCGCCCGAGGTGGCGCCGCGGGACCTGGCCGACCAGCAGCACGAGCGGCGTCGAGTCCTGGTAGGCCGTGTGGACGCCGACCGACGCGTGAGTCGCTCCGGGCGCACGCGTGACGAGGCAGAGCCCGGGCCGCCCGGTGAGCTTCCCGTACGCGTCGGCCATGTTCGCCGCGCCGGCCTCGTGCCGCGCTGTGTAGAGCCGGATCGGCGAGTCGGCGATCGCGTCGAGGACGCCCAGGTAGCTCTCCCCGGGCACGCAGAAGGCGGCGTCGACGCCGTGGACGACCAGCTGGTCGACCAGGATGCGCGCCGCCGTACGACGCACTAGAACGCGACCGGGTACTCGCCGAACACCGTCGCACGCTGAAGCTTCGGGCGGTCCTCGTCGGCGGGATCGACGTAGCGGATCGTGCGCCGGCCAGCCCACTCCGGCGGGAGGAGCAGCACGCGCACGAACGCCGTCTCCTCCGACTCGGATGCGGTCGCAAGGACCGGCTCGGGCCCGCTCTCGAACCACGCCTCTCCTGGCCCGTAGGCATGGTTCTCGCCCGCGCTCTCGATCCGCAGCCGCCCGTGCAGCAGGTAGCGGATGCCCGGCCCAGGATGCGTGTGCCGGTAGGCGACCCCACCGGGCGGGAAGTCGACGCGGTCGTGTCGCATGAGCCAGCCGGGGCGGACGGCCTCGACGCGGGCGGCGAGCAGCGCGTCCGCCGGCTCCTCGTCGATGAGCTCCCAGACGAGCGTCGAGCCGTCCTCGAGCTCGTGCACCACGGCGTTCTGCGCGCCGTGCGTCGTTCGCGAGAGCGCCAGGATCACTAGTGGAAGTACTGCCCGCCGTCGATCACCATCGTCTGGCCGGTGACGAAGTCGGCGGCCGGCGTGCAGAGGAAGACGACGGCGCCGACGACGTCCTCGGGCACCTGGTCGCGCTGGATCGTCCGCGCCGCGATCGAGACGTCGCGCAGCTTCTCGACCACGTCCGGGTTCGCCTTGACGCCCTCGCTCATCGTGAACCCGGGAGCGACGCAATTCACGTTGATCGAGTCCTTCCCGAGCTCCTTCGCCAGCGCCCGCGTCAGCGCGACGATCGCGCCCTTCGAGGTCACGTAGTGGAGGAGGAACGGGACGCCGCGGAACGGGGTCCCGGACGAGATGTTCACGATCTTGCCCCCACCCTGCTCCCGCATCACCGGTACCGCGGCCCGGCAGGTGAGGAACATCGAGGCGACGTTCACGTCCATCACCTGCCGCCACTCCTCGAGCGGGATCTCGGTGAACGGGCGCATCGCGAGCGAGGCGTAGAGGCCGGCGTTGTTGATCAGGATGTCGAGCCGGCCGTGGCGCTCGAGCGTCTCGTCGACCATCCGCCGGACGTCGTCCTCGCGCGAGACGTCGGCGCGGATCCCGTCCTCGGGCGGGTTGAGGTCGGCGACGACGACGGCCGCGCCCTCTGCGCGTAGGCCCTCCGCGATCGCTGCGCCGATGCCCTGGGCGCCGCCGGTGACGACGGCGACCTTCCCCTCCAACCTCACTGCAGCGGCGAGAACGAGGTGGGGATCAGGATCCGGTTCTGCTGGGTATGCAGGAGCGGCTGCAGCCGGGCGAGGAAGTCCTTCCACTCGTCGTCGGCCTGCAGCTCGTCCCGGCGGCGCTCGCGCTCGGCATAGCTCTCGTATCCCCAGAGGCTCGTGTACGTCGACAGCGCCCCGACGTCGGTCGTGAAGGCGGCGATGAACCCGCCGAGGTACCGCTGCTGGAGCGCGATCCCCTCGCTCTCGTACAGGCGCAACACCTCGGGCAGCTTCCCGGTGTGGACGTGGTAGTCGCGCTGCTCGACGATCACCCCGCCGATTCTATTCGGGCGACCTCGCGACACCGGTGTAAGCTGTTCGCCGGTGATGGGCGGCGCGACCTGGGCGGCGCTTCGCGTCTCGGCGGCGAGGCTGCGCGCCCGCCCGCTGCGCCCCGCGCTCGTCGTCAGCGGCGTCGCGCTCGCCTTCGCGATGGCCGTCGCCGTCGTCGGCGGCAGCCTCGTCGCGCGGCAGCAGGCGCTCCACCAGGGTCTCGCCTCGCTGCCCGCCGACTCGCGCGGCTTCCGGGTCGATCGCTTCGGGCTGCCGCTGCGGGCGCAGGCGTACCGGCGCGAGGATCTCGCGGTTCGGCGCGTGCTCGGCACGCTCGCCGCCGGTCAGGTCCGGCGAGTCGTCTTCTTCCGCCAGCTGCGCGTCCACGGCCGGCTCGTCGAGATCGCCGCGGTCGACCGCCTGCCGGAGATCCTCGAGCTGCAGGGCGGGCGCCTGCCACGGACGTGCACGAGCGCCGGCTGCGAGGTCGTCGCGGTCGGCGGCGGGCCGGCTCGCCTCGCCGAGGGCGACGTCCGCCTCGACCTCGTCGGCTCGGCGCGGCTGCGCGACCCGAACCTGTTCGGCTACATCTCCGCGGCGGGCGCGAGCCCGGCCGCGCCGCCGCTGCTGTTGCTCGCGCCGAGCGTCGAGGCGTTGCAGCGCTACCCCGCGCTCTCGCCCTACTACCGGGTCTACTCCTGGCTCTCGCCGCTGCGGGCGGAGCGCCTGCACACGTGGCAGATCCGGCGCACGCTCGCCGCCGAGTCGCGCGCCCAGAACACGCTCTACGCGACGGACTCCGCCTTCCGGCTCAGCAGCCCGGACGAGGAGCTTCTCAGCGCCGACCACCGCGGCCGGGTTGCCGCGCGGCGGCTGATGCTGGTCGGCGGCGAGACCAGTGCGCTCCTGCTCGGCTTCGCGGTGATCGCGGCGATCGGTCTCCGGCGCGGCCTCGCGAGCGAGCGGCGGCGCCTCCTCGCCCGCGGCGCGCGGCGCTGGCAGTCGTGGCTGACGCTCGGCGGCGAGGTCGGCGCGATGACGTTGATCGGCGCGCTCGCCGGAATCGCCGGCGGCTCGGCGGTCGTCGCCGCGGTCGCCGCGGGCGCCGGACAGCCGGCGGGCGCGATCCTCGCCCACTCGCTGCTCGCGCCGTGGACGATCGCGGCGCTGCTCGGCGGCGCCGTCGCCGTCACGCTCGTCCTCGCCGCGGCGACGTTCACGCGCGACGACGAGACGGGCCGCCGGCGTGTCCAGCTCGTCGACGTCGCCGCGCTCGGCGCCGCCGTCGCCGTCGCCGTCGGCCTGAGCCGCGGCGCGCTCGACCCGGAGCACGTGACGGGCGGAAACACCGTCCTCCTCCTCGTCCTCCCCGCGCTCGTCTGCTTCGTCGCCGCGGTCGTGCTCGCGCGCCTGCTCGGGCCCGCGATGCGCTTCGCCGAGCGGCTGACGCGGGGCCGGGCGCTGTCGCTGCGGCTCGGCGTGCTCGCGCTCGCGCGGGCGCCGTCGCGGACGGTCGTCAGCTGCGCCTTCATCGCGGTCGCGCTCGGGCTCGCGCTGTTCGCAGCCGCCTACCGGGCGACCCTCGCGCGCGGCGCGGCCGACCAGGCCGGGTTCCAGGTCCCGCTCGACTACTCCGTGACGGAGGGATCGAAGCTCGTCCTGCCGCTCGACGCCGCGCCGCTGCGGCGGTACGCGGCGATCGAGCCCGGGGCGCGCGCGTACCCGATCGTGCGGGTCGGGGCGACGACGCCCGGGGCGGGCGCGGCCGTCCTCTCGCCCACCGTGCTCGGCGTGCCCGCCGGCGCGATCCGCCGCCTGCACTGGCGCTCCGACTACTCGCCGCTCTCGCGCGACGAGATCGTGCGCAGGCTCGCGGCGGGCGGCGAGCCGGCGCTCGCAGGCGTCGCGCTTCCGCCCGGGAGGCACGTGCTGTCGTCGCGCGCACGCGTGCGAGGCGCGGGCGTCGTCGTCAGGCTCGTCGTCGCAGACGAGCGCGGGCGCGTCTCCTTCGTGCGGCTCGGCCGCCCGCCGACCGGCGGCGCCACCCGGCTGTCGGCGCGGCTCGAGAACGAGCGTCCTGCGAACCTCCTGGGGCTCGAGCTCGCGCTTCCGGAAGGCGAGGCCTTCACGCTTGCCCACCGCGACGCCGAGGGGGAGGTCGCGATCGTCCCCTCCGGCGAGCTCGACCTCGGGCCGCTCCTCGACCGCGGCCGCGAGCTGACCCGCTGGCAAGGCTGGCGGCTCTCGACCGGCGGCGACGTGCTCGCGCACGGCGAAGGCACGCGCGTCCGCTATGCCTTCCAGGACACGGGGCGGAACCTCGTCCTCCGGCAGCCGCAGCCGACCGACGACGCGGCGATGCCGGTCGTCGTCTCCCCGGAGATCGCGCGCGCGGCGGGAGGCGTCGGCGGGACGACGACACTCGACTTCCAGGACACGCAGATCGAGGCGCGGGTCGTCGGCGTCGCCTCGCGGCTCCCGTCCGTCCCGGCAGAGACCGGACCGTTCGTGCTCGCGGACGAGGCGTGGCTCTCGACGGCGATCGACGCGAACGCCCCCGGCGAGGGCACGCCGCGCGAGATCTGGATCGCCGCTCCCGGCGACGCCGGCCGGGCCGCTGCGGCCCTGAGCCGGCCGCCGTTCGCGAGCCTGGACGTCGCGTCGCGAGCCGCCGAGGAGCATCGGCTCGCCTCCGACCCGCTCGCCCGCGCAACCGCGATTGCGCTCGGGGCGGCGGGTCTGCTCGCGCTGCTGCTCGCCGTGCTCGGCTTCTGGGTCGGCGTCGTCAGCGAGCTGCACGACGAGAAGAGCGACTTCTTCGACCTCGAGGCGCAGGGGCTCGCGCCGGCGGCGATGCGCCGTCAGCTCCGCCTGCGCGGCGCGGTCCTGCTTGCCGTCGGGCTGGCGGGCGGGCTCGGGCTCGCCGCGCTTCTCTCCCGGCTGGTCGTCTCGCTGATCCGCGTGTCGGCGACGACGGGGGTGCCGGAGCCGCCGCTGCGGCTCGACCCCGCCTGGCTCGCCGGCGGGCTCGGCGTCGTCGCCCTGGTCGCGGCGGCGCTGCTCGTCGCCGAGGGCGCGTCGCTCGCCTCCTTCCGCGGCGCCCGCCCCGAACGCGCGTCCTGGAGCCTCGAATGACGTGGGCGGTCGACGTCCGCGAGGCGTTTCGCATCCACCGCCTGGGCGGCGCGACCTCGGTCGCGCTGCAGGGCCTGTCGCTGCAGGTCGAGGAGGGCGAGGTCGTCGTCGTCCTCGGGCCGAGCGGCTCCGGGAAGACGACGCTGCTGCGCACGATCGCCGGCTTCGACACGCTCTCCGCGGGCGTCGCTCGGGTGCTCGGCGTGGATGTCGGGGCGCTCGGCCCGGGAGCGGCGGCGCGGTTCCGCGCCCGGAACCTCGGGCTGCTCGACCAGCACTACGCGCGGGCACTGTCGCCCGACCTGTCCTGTGCCCACACGGTCGGTCTCGGGCTCGAGCTGCTCGGCACCCCGCGTGCCGGGGCGCGAGGCGCGGCGGCGGCCCTGCTCGAACGCGTCGGCCTCGGCGACCGGCTGGACGCCCGTCCCGGCGCGCTGTCCGGCGGCGAGCAGCAGCGCGTCGCCCTCTGCGCCGCTCTCGCCCACAGACCCCGGCTGCTGCTCGCGGACGAGCCGGCCGGCGAGCTGGACGAGGCGAACGCGCAGACCGTCTACGCCCTGATCGACGAGCTTGTCCGCGAGCGGGGCACGACTGCGCTCGTCGTCTCGCACGACGAGGCGGCCGCGTCGATCGCCGACCGCCTCGTCTACGTGCGCGACGGGCGGGTGGTCGAGGAAGGCCGACCCGGCCGGCGCAGCTCGCTCGTCGTCACCGCTCCGGGCTGGGTGCGGCTTCCCGATCCGATGCTCGAGGCCCTCGGCCACCCGACGCGGCTGCACGCCGAAGCTCGGGACCGAGAGCTCGTGCTGGCGAACGACGAGCTCGACCGGAACCTCGAATTGCCGTCCCCCGCGATGTTCCACGAGCACGCGGCGGCGCCCGGAGAGGTCGTCGCCGAGCTGCGCGGCGTGGTCAGGCGGTTCAACGGGCGGGCAGTGCTCGGCAATCTCTCCGCCACGTTCCGCAGCGGCACGCTCACGACCGTCGTCGGCCGCTCCGGGAGCGGCAAGACGACGCTGCTGCACCTGCTGGCCGGGCTCGACCGGCCGAGCGAAGGTCACGTGCTCGTCAGGGGCGAGGCGATCGACGCCCTCGACCGCGCTGCCGCGGCCGCGCTCCGGCGCGAGCACGTCGCCCTGATCACGCAGGAGCCTGGGCTCGTCCCGCACCTGTCCGCGCGCGAGAACGTCGAGCTGGGGCTGCTCGTGCGCGGGCTCGAGGGCGACGCCGCGGCCGCGCTTACGGAGGTCGGGCTCGGGACCCGGCTCGACCATCGCGCCGACCGGCTCTCCGCCGGCGAGCGCCAGCGGGTCGCGATCGCCCGCGCGCTCGCCGCGCAGCCCGTGCTCCTCCTCGCCGACGAGCCGACCGCGCGGCTCGACCAGTCGAACGCGCGCGCGGTCGCCGAGCTCCTCGCGCGGCTCGCGCACGAGCACGGGACCGCCGTCGTGTGCGCCACGCACGACGCGGTCGTGATCGAGCAGGCGGACACGAGGATCGAACTCGCGGCCGCCAACGAGGCCGCCGCGGCACGCTCGGGACAGGCTTAAGCCTGTCCCGACGCGTGGAGTGACGTAGAGGTGGCGGAAGTGGAAATCCTTTGTGCCGCGGCGGTTTTCGTCGGGACACGCCTGAGGCCTGTCCCCTAGATTCCGGCGAGCGCCAGGTACTTCAGCTCGAGCCACTCGTCGATCCCGTACTTCGAGCCCTCGCGGCCGATCCCCGACTCCTTGACGCCGCCGAACGGCGCCACCTCGGTCGAGATGAACCCGGTGTTGATCCCGACGATCCCGTACTCGAGCCCTTCCGAGACGCGCCAGACGCGGCCGACGTCGCGCGAGTAGAAGTACGCCGCCAGGCCGTACGGCGTGTCGTTCGCGATCCGGATCGCCTCCTCCTCGGTCGAGAATCGCGCGACCCCCGCCACCGGGCCGAAGGTCTCCTCGCAGCTCATCGCCGCGTCGGCGGTCACACCGGTGATCACGGTCGGCTGGAAAAACGTGTGTCCGAGCTCGTGACGCGAGCCGCCCGTGACCAACTCGCCGCCGCGCTCGAGCGCGTCGGCGACGTGGCGCTCGACCTTCTCGACCGCGACGTCCTCGATCAGCGGGCCGACCTTGACGTCGGGGTCGGTGCCGATCCCGACGGTCAGCTTGTCGACGGCGCGAACTAGCCCGTCGACGAAGGCGTCGTAGACCCCCTCCTGGACGAGGATGCGGTTCGCCGAGATGCAGGTCTGGCCGGAGTTGCGGAACTTGCAGAGGATCGCGCCGGCGATCGCCTCGTCGAGCTCCGCGTCGTCGAAGACGACGAACGGCGCGTTGCCGCCGAGCTCGAGCGAGACCTTCTTCACGCTCGCCGCGCACTGCGCCATCAGCAGCTTCCCGACCTCGGTCGAGCCGGTGAAGCCGAGCTTGCGGACGAGCGGGCTGGACGTCATCTCCTGCCCGATCTCGGGCGCGCCGGCGGCGTCGGTCGTGACGATCGTGAGCACGCCCTCCGGCAGCCCAGCCTCGTCGGCGAGCACGCCGAGGGCGAGCGCCGACAGCGGGGTCTGCTCGGCCGGCTTCAGCACCATCGTGCAGCCGGCGGCCAGCGCCGGCGCCGCCTTGCGCGTGACCATCGCCGCAGGGAAGTTCCACGGCGTGATCCCCGCGGTGACGCCGATCGGCTGCTTGAGGACGACGATCCGCCGGTCGGCGAGCGGGGGCGGGATCGTGTCGCCGTAGACGCGCTTTCCTTCCTCGCCGAACCACTCGAGGAACGACGCCGCGTACCTGATCTCGGCGTACGACTCATGGAGCGGCTTGCCCTGCTCGAGCGTGAGCAGCAGGGCGAGGTCGTCCTCGTGCTCGAGCATCAGGTCCGCGAACCGGCGCAGGATCCGTGCGCGCTCGCCGGCGAGCAGGCCGCGCCATTTCGGCAGCGCCCGTTCCGCCGCCTCGAGCGCGGCGCGAGTCTCGGCCGCGCCCATGCGTGGGACGTGCGCGAGCACCTCGCCGGTCGCCGGGTTCGCGACGGGAAACGTGTCGCCGGTATCGGTCGAGACGAGAAGGTCCGCGCGCTTCGGCGCCGGCGCCGCGGAGGTCGTGGCCACGGGGCCGAGTCTACTCGTAGATTTTGCCGCATGACCTCGGCGCTCGCGGATGGCCGCACCGCCCTCGACCGTGGAGATTGGGAGGCTGCGCGCGACGCGTACACGCTCGCGCTCGCCGAGGCCGAGACGCCGGAGGCGTTGGAGGGGATCGCGCTCGCGGCTTGGTGGCTCGACGATGCCGAGACCTTGTTCGACTCGCACGAGCGCGCCTATCGCCTGTACGTCGACCGCGGCGACCGTCTGGGCGCGGCGCGAATTGCGACTGCGCTCGCCTGGGACTACGAGGCCTTCCGGGGCGAGCTTGCGGTCGCGAACGGCTGGGTTCGCCGGGCGCACGGGCAACTCGAAGGTCTCGAGCCGACGCCGGAGCTCGGCTGGCTCGCGCTCCGCGAGGGCGAGCTCGCCCTTCGGGCCGGCGCCGGTGAGCCGCGCCGCCACGCCGCGGAGGCGGCGGCGTTGGGTCGAAAGCTCGGCCTGCTCGACCTCGAGATGTCCGCGCTCGCGCTCGACGGGCTGGCGCGCGTGAGCGAGGGCGACATCGAAGAGGGGATGCGGCTGCTGGACGAGGCCGCAGCCGCCGCGACCGGCGGGGAGGTGACCGACCTTGTCGTCGTCTCCGTCACCTGCTGCCGGCTGATCGCCGCCTGCGAGCGAGTCGGCGACTACGAGCGGGCAGTCCAGTGGTGCGACCGCGTCTCCGACCTCGCGCGGCGGCTCCACGCTGATGGCTTGCTCGCTCTCTGCCGGACGCAGTACGCGTCTGTTCTCGTCGGCTGCGGCAGCTGGGACGAAGCCGAGCGAACGCTCCTCGAAGCGACCGGCGTGCTCCAGGCGAGGCGCCCCCCGATGGCGGTGGCGGGGATCGCCCGGCTGGGCGAGCTTCGACGCCGACAGGGCCGCAGCGAGGAGGCGGCCGCCCTGTTCGAGCAGGCCGGGCGGCACCCGCTGTCGCTGCTCGGCCGTGCGGAGCTCGCGCTCGGCGCCGGCGATCCGGCCGCGGCTGCCGAGCTCGCGCGCAGCTACCTGCGGGCGGTACCCGCGCAGAACCGGCTCGACCGCGCCGCCGGCCTGGAGCTTCTCGTGCGGATCGACCCCGCTGGCGAGCGTGCCCGGGCGGCGCTCGCCGAGCTGGACGACCTCGCGCGGCACGTCGCCACCCGGCCGCTCCAGGCGGCGGCTGCCTTTTGCCGCGCGCTGGTCGCCGCCGACGCGGAGCAGATGGAGGAGGCGATCGACCTCTTCGAAACCGCCGCGCAGCCGTTCGAGGCGGCGCGGGCTCGGGTGGAGCTGGCACGGCTGACGGGCGAGGAGCGCCACCGCCACGCGGCGCAGGACGCTCTCGACCGGCTGGGGGTGGCCCGCTCCCCGCGCGGACTCCTGACCGCCCGCGAGCTCGACGTGCTCCGCCTCGTAGCCGAGGGCCTCTCTGATCCTGAGATCGCGACGCGCCTCGTGCTCAGCGAGCACACCGTGCACCGGCACGTCGCCAACATCCGCACCAAGCTCGGGCAACCGTCACGGGCCGCTGCCGCGGCCTACGCCGCGCGGAACGGCCTGCTCTGATCTGGCCCCATCGGGCCATGGCCGCCGGCCGCACAAGATGGCCCGATCGGCCGAAGCGGCCGTGGCCGCGGTCTCGCACGATCCCGGCCATGTCCACACTCACCGCATCCATACCGGACGCCGTGGAGCTCGAGCAGGAGCTACGCGGCTCCCTCGTCCGCCCGGGCGACGCCGACTACGACGCCGCCCGCTCGGTCTGGAACGGCATGATCGACCGCCGGCCCGCGCTCGTCGTCCGCTGCACCGGCGCCGCCGACGTGATCGCGGGCCTTCGCTTCGCCCGCGAGCACGAGCTCGTCGTCGCGGTTCGCGGCGGCGGCCACAACGTCGCCGGCTTCGGCACCTGCGACGACGGCGTCGTCCTCGACCTCTCCCCGATGAAGGGGATTCGCGTCGACCTGCGCTCGCAGACCGCGCGCGCCGGCGGCGGCGTCCTCTGGCGCGAGCTCGACCAGGAGACGCAGGCGTTCGGCCTCGCGACCACGGGCGGCCTGGTCTCGACCACCGGCATCGCCGGCTTCACGCTCGGCGGCGGGATCGGGTGGCTGATGCGCAAGCACGGCCTCGCCTGCGACAACCTGCTCTCCGCAGACGTCGTCACCGCGGACGGCGAGCTCCTGACGGCGAGCCCGCTGGAGCACGAGGAGCTCTTCTGGGGGCTGCGCGGAGGCGGCGGCAACTTCGGCGTCGTCACCTCGTTCGAGTTCCGCGTCCACCCGGTCGGCCCGATCGTCTTCGGCGGCGCGCTCTTCTACCGGCTCGAGCAGGCCGCGGAGCTGCTGCGGTTCTACCGCGACTGGACGCCGAGCCTCCCGGACGAACTGACGACGATGGTCGCGTTCCTGACCGCGCCGCCGCTGCCGTTCATCCCTGCGGAGCTGCACGGGACGAAAGTAGCCGCCGTCGCCCTGTGCTTCGCGGGGGACCCGGCGGAGGGCGACACAGCGATCCGGCCGCTGCGCGAGCTGGGCCCGGCGGCCGAGCACGTCGGCCCGCTGCCGTACCGGATGCTTCAGCGCATGTTTGACGAGAGCGCGCCGCCGGGGCTGAGCTCGTACTGGAAGACGGAGTTCCTGGACGAGCTGGTCGACGGCGCGGTCGAGGCGATCCTCGCCGGTGCCGAGTCGCTCGCCTCGCCGCTGAGCCAGCTCCACGTCCACCACGTCGAAGGCGCGGTCGCGCGCACCCGCGACGACGAGACCGCGATCGGCCGGCGCGACATGCGCTACATCGCCAACGTGATCGGGACGTGGGCGGAGCCGGCGTTCGCCGACGGCGAGACCGCGAGCGTCCGCGCGACCGCGGGCGCGCTGCGGGCCTTCTCTCCCGGCGGCGCGTACCTCAACTTCCTGGACCACGACGACGGCGACGACCGCGTCCGGGCCGCGTACGGGCCACAGAAGTACGAGCGGCTCGTCGCGCTGAAGGACCGCTACGACCCGGAGAACGTGTTCCGGCTGAACCAGAACATCCTTCCCTCGGGCGTGCGCTAGGCGGCGAGGCAGTCGCGGAGCTCGTGCGGCGTCAGCGTGCGCCGCCCGAGCTCCTCGGCGCTCGGGACGCAGTCGCGGACGGCGCGCAGCACGACCTCAGGTGTGTCGGAGAACGGGCTGAGGATCTTCGTCCCCTTGAGCAGCGCCTTGCCGGGGAGCGGCGCCGCCTCCGCCTTCAGGTGCGCCGGGCCGTAGCCCTTGGCGCGCAGGAGCTCGTTCGCCTCGTCGATCACGCCGTCAGTCTCTCGCGCAGGAGCTCGTTGACGACCTTCGGGTTCGCCTTCCCGCTGGTCTCCTTCATCACCTGGCCGACGAAGTAGCCGAGCAGGCCTTCCTTGCCGCCCTTGTACGCCTCGACCTGGCCCGGGTTCGCCGCGAGGACGGCCTCGATCACGGGGCCGAGCTCGGCAGTGTCGGAGACCGCGGTCTGCGCGAGGTACGTGTCGGCTGCGAAGTCGGGGTCGGCGCTCGCGCCGACCGCGGCCGTCAGCGCCTCGCGCCGGAGGTCCTTCGCCGCCTTCACGACCTTCGCCAGCTCGGCGAAGTTCGCGCCGGCGGGGATCGGCTGGTTCATCGCGAAGTTGAACGCCTCCCGCTCCCCCACGCCTTCGCCGACGAGTGCCGAGTACGCCGGGTCGCGCTCGGTGGTGACGAGCGCCCAGGCGTCTGCGACTCCGACCGCCTCAGCGTGGCGCGCAATCCGTGCCGCCGGAAGCTCGGGCAGCCCGGCGCGCAGCCGCTCGACGAGCTCGCGCTCGGGCGCGAGCGGGACGAGGTCGGGCTCCGGGAAGTAGCGGTAGTCGTCGGCCTCCTCCTTCGTCCGGTGCGGCGTCAGCGTGTCCGTCTCGGGCTCGTAGTCGTAGGTGTGCTGCTCGACCGAACCCCCGCCCTCGTAGAGCTCGATCTGCCTCCGGACGGCGGCGTCGATGCCGCGGCCGATGAACCGGAACGAGTTCATGTTCTTGAGCTCCCAGCGTGTGCGCAGCTCGTCGGAGCCGGTCGGGCGGACGGAGACGTTCGCGTCGACGCGCAGCGTCCCCTCCTCCATCCGCGCGTCGGAGATCCCGAGCTCGACGATCGTCTGCCGGAGCAGCTGGAGGAACCGCTCCGCCTGCTCGGCGGAGTGGATGTCCGGGCGCGTGACGATCTCGACGAGCGGCGTCCCGCCGCGGTTGAAGTCGATCAGCGAGCGCTCGGCGCCGACCTTGCGGCCGGTCCCCCCGCCGACGTGGACCGTCTTCGCGGCGTCCTCCTCGAGGTGCGCCCGGACGAAGCCGACCCCGAACGGCTCCTCGCCCGGCACCGCGAGCGTGCCGCCGACGCAGAGCGGCTCGTCGTACTGGGAGATCTGGTAGCCCTTCGGGTTGTCGGGGTAGAAGTAGTTCTTGCGGTGGAAGACCGCCCGCTCGGCGACCTCCGCGCCGAGCGCGAGCCCGAGCTTGATCGTCCACTCGACCGCCGTCCGGTTCGGCACCGGCAGCGCGCCCGGGTGCGCCAGGCAGACGGGGCACGTCTGCGTGTTCGGTTCCCCGCCGAACCCGGCGGCACAGCGACAGAACATCTTCGTCCGCGTCTTCAGCTGGACGTGGATCTCGAGGCCCACGACCGGCTCCCACTCGGTCATGACCCGCTCCGGCGCCGGCCAAGCCGGCACCTCCGCTCCCTGATGAGCTCCGTCGAGCCTACGCTCATTGCAGCCGCTCCGGGACGAAGTCGAACTCCAGCGCCCGCTCGAGCGCGTGGCCGGCCCGAAACAGGGTGTTCTCCGAGAGCTGCGGCCCGATCAGCTGCAGCCCGACCGGGAGCCCCTCCGAGAGGCCGCACGGGATCGACAGCCCCGGCAGCCCAGCCATGCACGACGGGATCGTCAGCAGGTCCGACGCGTACATCGCGAGCGGGTCGTCGGCGCGCGCGCCGATCTCGAACGCGACGGTCGGCGAGGTCGCCGAGACGATCAGGTCGCAACGCTCGAAGACCTCGGCGTGCTCGCGGATGATCATCGTCCGCACCTGCTGCGCCTTGCCGTAGAACGCCTCGTAGTAGCCGGCCGAGAGGGCGTACGTACCGAGCATGATCCGGCGCTTGGGCTCGTCGCCGAAGCCCTCGTCGCGCGTCCGCTCGTAGACCTCCGTCAGGTCGTCGCCGGCGGCCCGGTAGCCGTAGCGGACGCCGTCGTAGCGCGCGAGGTTCGACGACGCCTCGGCCGGAGCGATCAGGTAGTAGCAGGGCAGCCCGTACTCGACCGAGCGCGGCAGCGAGCACTCCTCCACCTCCGCCCCGAGCTCCTCGCAGAGCGCCACCGCTCGTGCGACCGCGTCCGCGACCCCGGGCTCGATCCCGGGCGCGTCCCGCATCTCGACCGGGACGCCGATCCGAAGGCCCTTCAGGTCCTCGGCCTCCGGGATTTCCGTCGGGGGAAGGTCGACCGTGGTCGAGTCGGCGGGGTCGCGGCCGGCGATCACGGAGTAGAGGAACGCGTTGTCGCGCACCGTCTTCGCCACCGGCCCGACCTGGTCGAGCGAGGAGGCGAAGGCGACGATCCCGTAGCGGCTCACGGTGCCGTAGGTCGGCCGCAGCCCGACGTTCCCGCACAGCGCCGACGGCTGCTTGATCGACCCGCCCGTGTCGGAGCCGAGCGCCCACGGCGTCATCCCGGCCGCGACCGCCGCCGCCGAGCCGCCGCCGGAGCCACCGGGGACCCGCGACGGATCCCAGGGGTTACGCGAGGGACCGAACGCGGAGTTCTCGGTCGAGGAGCCCATCGCGAACTCGTCCGTGTTCGTCTTCCCGAGCAGTCGCAAGCCGCGCGCCTTGCAGCGGGCGGCGACGGTCGAGTCGTAGACCGGGACGTAGCCGGCGAGGATCTGCGAGCCGGCGGTCGTCTCGACGCCGTTCGTCCCGATCACGTCCTTGAGGGCGATCGGGATGCCCTCGCCCTCGCCGTCGTGGAGGCGGAGGAAGCAGTGGAGCTCGCCGTCGCGCTCGTCGATCGCGGCGCGGTACGCCTCGAAGACTTCCTGGCTCGACACCTCCCCCCGCGTCAGCAGACCCTCGAGCTCCTCGGCCGTCAGCCGCAGCGTGTCGATCACGGGCACTCCCCATGGGGGGTGCACGACGACCCCTTGCAGACAGCGTACGCATGCCCGGCGAACGGATCACCACCGGATTCGTGACGGATGTGCGTCAAACCGGCGGAACCCCGAAGTAGCCGTCCTCCGGGTCGGGCGCGTTCACGAGCGCCTCGTCGCGTGGCAGGCACGGCGCCGGCTCGTCCTCGGCCAGCACGTTGACGAGATCGAGCGGATGCGCGGTCGGCGGCACCCCCTCGAGGTCGAGCTCGGACACCTTCCCGACCGCCTCGAGAATCGCGCTCAGCTGCCCGCGGAAGCGCTCGACCTCCTCGTCGGTCAGCGCGAGCCGCGCGAGCTTCGCGACGTGCAGCACCTCGTCTCTCGAAATCTCCATCCGACACCAATCCTCCCAAAACGAAGGGCCCCCTTTCGGAGGCCCTTGGTCTGGTTCCGAAAGGACGCTTCTT
>Ga0070741_10010435_pt1 | contig 17528 bp, 10 predicted proteins | sample Coa_R1_4_FD_66440 | JGI IMG/M metagenome (GOLD analysis project Ga0070741, IMG submission 66440) | Surface soil microbial communities from Centralia Pennsylvania, which are recovering from an underground coalmine fire - Coalmine... | ecosystem: Environmental > Terrestrial > Soil > Unclassified ...
GGCGCGCTGCCCGATCTGCGCACGCTGGTGAACCTCGGCATCTCGCCGCCGCTGGTCGAGGCGCTGTTCCCGACGGCGCATTTCAACGACGTCTGGGTGCCGCGCGTCGGCGCCGAGTGGCGGCGCCAGCTCGGCGAGCGGGTGAACGTGACCGCGCGCGCCGGCTACGCATTCGAGCGCTCGCCGGTGCCGGAGCAGCGCGGGCTCACCAGCTTCGCCGACAACGATCGCCACGTGGTGTCGCTCGGCGGCGGCGTCGAGCTGCGCCGGCTCACGCGCATCCTGCCGAAGCCGATCCGCTTCGACGTGGCGCTGCAGCTCCACGGGCTGCAGCCGCGCACCACCACCAAGGCGCTGCAGCTCTACCCCGGCTCCGGCTTCTCGTCGGGCGGCTACATCCTGCACCTGGCGGCGACGGCGGAGGTGCGGTTTTGAGAAAAGTGAAACCCATTTCGCTCTCCGCCGCGAAAGTGAAATCCGTTTCACTTTTTGCTACGAAAGTGAAACCCATTTCACTTTTGTGCGGGCTCGCGATCGCTGCCGCCGGGTGCGGGTTCACCGGCGAGCCGCCGTTCGATGGGCGGCGCATCGCCGACGTGGCGCCGTGGGAGGACGTCGGGCCGCTGACGATCTGCGACGGCACCACGCGCCTCGGGCCGCTCGACGCCGACGCGGTCGGGCTGTGCGCCGGCGCCGCGCCGGCCGCCGCGTGCGCCGCCGACCGCGACTGCCGCAGCCGCGAGCGCTGCGTGTGCGGCCGCTGCACCGTGGCCGTGTGCGACAGCGCCGACGAGTGCGGCCCCGATCTGACGTGCAGCTTCGCCGAGCGCCGCTGCGATCGCGCCTGCGACGTCGACGGCGACTGCGCGCGCGGCGAATCGTGCGTGCCCGGCATGCACGTGTGCCGCGGCGGCTGCTCGACGAGCGACGACTGCCAGACCGGCGAGACCTGCCAATCCTCGACGGGGCTCTGCGTCGCGGTGGCGTGCGCCGACGCGTCGACGTGTCTCAGCGGGCGAAGCTGTCTCCTTCAGCGCACGCCGTCGGCGCTGGCCGAGCCGTCGCCGCTCGTCGAGAACGGCCAGGTGATCCTCTACTTCGAGCGCACCGATCCGGGCGGCGCGCCGAACATCTGGCGCGCGACTTCGAAAGACGGCTTCTCCTTCGCGGTCGATCCGCCGAACGCGCTCCTCGCCGGCCGCGCGCCGAGCGTCGCACACGACGGCGCGTACTCGCTGTTCTACGCCGAGAGCGACGGCCTGGCGCTCGCGCTATCGAACGACGGCGTCGCGTTCGTTCCGTCGATGCACTTTCACGACGGCGGCGATCAGCCGTCGGTGATCGGGCTCCAGCAAGGCGACCAGGCGCTGTACTACGTCGACGCCGGCGGCCACGTCGAGCGGCGGCTGATCTCGGGCGGCAGCTTCGGCGCGCCGCAAGTCGTGCTCGCGCCGGCCGCGCTCTCGGATCCGATCTTGTGGCGCGGCGTCGATCGCATCGCCTCGCCGTTCGCGCAGGCGCTCGCCGGACCCGACGGCAAGCCGTTCGTGCGGCTGTGGTTCTCCGCGCACGGAACCGAGAGCGCCGACTCGCTCGAGTTCGGCAAGCTGGTGCCGACGCCGCCCGACTGGTCCGTCGGCGAAGCGGCGGGCGACGGCGCGTCGTTCACGCCCTACCCGTTCAACCCGGTGTTCACGCGCGTGCTCGACTTCCTCACGCACCCGTCGGAGCTCGACCCGGCGGTGATCGCGCTCGGCGACCAGTGGCTGCTCTACTACCGGCGCGCCGCCGCCGACGGGAGCAAGTCGGAGAACCTGGCGGCCGCGCGCAGCCCGCAGCAGCCGCAGTGAAGCCGGGCGCTGCAATAACTGGATCCCGAAGTCGTTCGATAAGCTTCGCCACGCGAAAATTTGCTGTGCGAACTAATTTGTATGATGGTGTAGGGAAACGTACGCGGAGGCCGATCGCATGTTGCCCGTCGTCGGAAACTTCACGCTGCTCGCCGTCACCGTCGGTCTCTTCGTCGCCACGCTTTCGCTCAAGAAACGCCCGCACTGATCGAAATGAATTGAACCGTCCGCGACCCGCGGGATAAAAAAGGGCGAGGCCCCGATGGCCACCGATCGCTCGACGCCCGCCCCGCGCTCCGATCTCGTCCGACTGACGGAAGCCACCCACGCCGATCTCGAGGCGATGCGGCTCCTGCTCTCGGGCACGTCGGTGATCGACTGGCACCGCCTCGCGTTCGCCGACGCCGGCGAGGTCGACCGCTTCCTGCGCGTCAACGAGTTCGATCCGGTGCGCCCCGACGACATGGAGCGGCTCGAGGAGCTGCGCGCGGACGCGGTCGAGTACCTGACGCGCAACTTCAGCTACCGCATCCCCGACGCGGTGGCGCACGCGATGCCGGCGCGCGAGCTGTTCCTGCTCGCGTCGTCGAAGGGGCGGCGCCAGATGTACGCGTGCATCGTGCTCAAGGCGATGCACGTCATGCATCACCTGGCGGGCCGCGAGCTGCTCTTCAAGCTGCCGGTCTCCGACGACGAGGTGTTCGGCTTCGTCGAGGCGAAGGTGGTGAAGGTGGTCGAGGAGATCCGCGCCGCGGGCTATCCGATCGCCGAGTTCGCGTGGAGCCGCAAGGAGCGCGACAGCGTGGTCACCAAGCTGCTCGCCAAGAAGGCGTCGATCGCGGCCAACGTCTTCGACAAGCTGCGCTTCCGATTGATCACGCGCTCCGCCGACGATCTCGCGGCGGTGCTCAACGAGCTCCTGCACCGGCTGGTGCCGTTCAATTACGTGATCCCGGGCGAGTCGGTGAACGGCATCTTGCCGTTCCGCCGCCTGGTCGAGGAGACGCCGGCGTTCGCGCGCTTCGCCGATCAGCTCCAGCAGGATCTCGATCACGAGCAGGCGCGCGCCGCGCTGCAGAACGAGTTCTCGGGGCCGTCGTACCGCATCATCAACTTCGTCGCCGACATGCCGGTGCGCATCGACGAGTTCCTGGTGCGCATCCCCGACGGCTCGTCGGTGGATCTCGGCTCGGTGATCTTCGTGCTCACCGAGTTCCAGGTGATGGACGCGGAGACCGCGCGCAAGAACGAGCTGGGGGAGAACAGCCACCAGGCGTACAAGGAGCGGCAGCACCAGCGGGTCAAGACGCGTCTGTCGGGCGCCGAGCCGGACGAGGGCGGGCCGCCGATTCTCGTCGACGAAGACGACGAGGACGACGACGACTGAGCCGGCGCGCGGCGTGCGGCAATTTGCCGCGATCCGCGGCTTGCGGCAATTTGCCGCTATCTGCCGCTTGCGGCAATTTGCCGCAGGCGCTACATGCCCGAGTCGGTGAGCTGCTTGATCAGGCGCGTGTCCTCGCCCGCCTTGATGACCACGTCGAAGTTGAACTTCTTGCCGTTGGCCACGAAGGTGATGACGTGCTTGCCGGGCTTGAGCGCGATCTTCGAGCGCGGCGCGATGGGCGTGGTCTTGCCGGTGTCCTTGCCGTCGATGACCACCTTGGCCCACGGCATGGTGTTGGCGATCAGGTAGCCCGACTCGCCCGACGGCGCGGCCGCGGGCTTGGGCACGTCGGCGTGCTTGGGCTCGGTCTTGGCTTCGCCCTCGCCGTCTTTCTTCGGCTTCGGCGTCGACGTGTCGGCGGCGGCTTTCGGCGCGTGCTCGTGGCTCGAGTCCTTGGCGGCCTTCTCCTCGCCGGAGTCGCCGCCGCTCATGCCGTCGTCCTTCGACGCCACCAGCGTGACCGAGAGATCCTGCTCGAGACCTTTGTCGAAGCTGACGTACTTGGTGATCGCGGCGAAGCCTTTGTGCTTGAGCGTGAGGCGCGCCGGCTTGCCGGGATCCAATTCGCCGACGACGGTGGGGGTGAGGCCCATCTTGTGGCCGTTGAAGTAGACCTCGGCGCCGTCGGGCTGGCTCGAGACTTTTACTTTTCCGTAAGCCGGCATCAGGTCGACGTCGCGCGACACCTCTTCGCCGGGCTTGAGCGTGATCGAGAGCTTGACCTCTTCGCGCTGCGGCTTGGTGACGCGGATTTCGTGCGGCACGTCGGCGCGCAGCGGGATGGCGATCTTCCACGCCTCGTCGGGGAGCTGCGCGCCGTCGACGTACACCGACGCGCCTTCGCTGGTGATGTTGAGGCGCAGCTTGCCGGTGCCGGCGGCGGGCGTCGGCGCTTGCGGCGGCGCAATTTGCGGAGCGGGCGCGCTCGGCGCCGGCGCCTGCGCTTCGCTCTTGAGCGCCGCGGTCACCACGCTCACGTCGTTCGCCGCCAACGCTACCGTCTGGGAAAACCAACCGCTCGGGCTCTTGACCACCACCGCGTGCGAGCCCGCGGGCAGGTCCTTGAGCGTGAGCGGCACGTTCGCCTCGATGTGCCCGCGCATCGTCCCGTCGACGAGCACGTCGGCCGCCGCCGCCGGCGACACCATCACGACCAGCGTGCCCTTGGCGCTCGACTTGCCGAGGAACGCGCGCGCGCCGAGCACGCCGCCGACCAGCGCCGCCGCCACGCCGACGCCGATCAAGATGTCCTTCCACAGCGTCGAGCGCGCCGGCGCGTACGGCAGCGGCGCGACCACGCGGCCGGTGCCGGGCGTGAGGTGGCCGGCCATCACGCCGTGCGGCGGCGTCTGCGGATGCGCGAGCTGCGACGAGACGATCACCGGCGAGGAGTGCGACTGCTGCTGCGTCATGCGCGGCGGAACGATCACCGGCGCCTGCGCCTCGAGCATGGTCTTGGCTTCCGACGTCGTACGCAGCGGGCCCGACGGCGGAACGATCGGCACCACGCCGCTGTCGAGGATCACCGTCGACTGCGACGGCAGATCACCGGCCGGCGCGGGCGACGGGCGCCCGCCCGCCGCCGCGGTCATGCCCGGCAGCGGATGATTCGCGCCGAGGATCTGCGTCGACTGGTTGGGCAGCGGCACCACGCCGTTGCCGCCGCCCGATCCGCCCGGCGTGATCATGGTGCGCTCGCCGGCGAGGTCCTTGACCTCCATCGCCTCGAGATCGAGATCGTCGAGGATCTTGGTGCTGTTCGACGGCAGATCGGTCGCCGCCGACGACGTCGAGCCGGAGACCGACATGAGCGGCGGCGCGGGAGGCGGCGCGACGCCCGGCAGCGGCATCGCCGGCAGCGGCTGCTGCGCCGGACGCCCGAGGTCCATCGACGGCGGCGGCTGGTTGAGCACGTCCTTGGAGACTTTGCGCTGCTCGTCGAGGATGTCCTGCTCGCGCTTCATCTCGGCGGCGAACTGCTCGCGCATCCACATCGAGAGATGCTTGGCGGTGAACACCGGATCCTGCTGCATCAAGAACGCCTGCAGGTCCTCCTGCATCTCGGCCGCCCACTGGTAGCGATCCTCGACCTCCTTCTTGAGCGCCTTGAGGATGATGTTCTCGAGCGCCGGGGGACATTTCGGATTCACCTTCGACGGCGGCGGCACGTCGACGTTGCGCACCTTCTCGAGCGTCTCGAAATCCGAGTCGCCGATGAACACGCGATCCGCCGTCAGCATCTCGTAGAGGATCGTGCCGATGGCGAAGATGTCGGAGCGGCGATCGAGCGGCAGCCCGCGCACCTGCTCGGGCGACATGTACCCGAACTTGCCCTTGAGCACGCCCGCCTGCGTCTTCGACGATCGCGACGCGGCTTTCGCTATTCCGAAGTCGATGATCTTCAGCTCGCCCTCGTAGCTGACGAGCAGGTTCTGCGGCGAGATGTCGCGGTGGATGATGCCCAGCGGTTTGCCGGTCGCGTCTTTTTTCTTGTGCGCGTAGTCGAGCCCTTCGCACAGCTTGGCGGCGATGAACGCGGCCATCTCCGGCTTCATCGTCTGGCGCATCTTGCGAAAGCGGTTCTGCATCTGGAGCAGGTCCTTGCCCCAGACGAACTCCATGGCGATGAAGTGCGAGTCGTTGACGCGGCCGAGCTCGAACACCTGGCAGATGTTGGCGTGGTTGAGCTGTCCGCAGATCTTGGCTTCGTCGATGAACATCTCGATGAAGTCGGCGTCCTCGGCCATCGACGGCAGGATGCGTTTGATGGCGAGGATCTTTTCGAAGCCTTCGACGCCGAACGCCTTGGCCTTGAAGACCTCGGCCATGCCGCCGACGGAGATGCGCTCGAGCAGCACGTACTTCCCGAACGGAACCGGTTGACGCACGCTCGCTCCAGCCTTCGATCCGCGGGGTCCGCGACGCAGCGCAAAGCGTCGTGGGCAGCGGTATCCTCAGGCATCGTAAACTAGCGCGGATCGCCAATTCAAGCGAAATCGTGGTTACGCACCCACGGCGGCGAGGCCGCAGGTCGGATGATCTCGCCGGGAAAGTTCTGCGCTCGGGATGATTGGGGGCCGAGCGCCATGGGCTGCGCGCCGCGATCGCGAAAGCGCGATCAGCGCGGGTCGGCGACCGCGGCGGCGAGATCGCCGGCGATCGCCTCGAGCGCTTGCGACACGGCCATGAACATCGGATCCAGCTCGCGGCCGCGGCGGCCCGACGGTGACGCCGGCGCGGGCGGCGACTCGACGACGCGGCGGAGCACCACGCGCCCGTCGCGCACCACCACCACCTCGAGGCGGCAGCGCAGCCCCGGGCCCGTCGGCGTCTGCTGATAGTCGACGGCCTCGATGTGCGCCATCACCACCGCGCGAGCTTGCGCGCGCCACGCTTCGTTGGCGGCCATCTGCGGCGTGGTGAGCCCGACGAAGCCGCTCGAGATCAGCACCACGCCGAGGCGGCGCTGCAGAAAATAGAAGAAGGCCTGCGTCGCCGAGATGCCGTTGCCGGCGAACGCCGACGGAGAATCGGGAACCGCGTGCGCGACCACGCGCGGCCGCGCGACGGCGCCGCCCGGCGGCTGCGGCGCGCGATAGGCGCCCAGATAAGGATCCGGCGGCCGCGGCGCCGGCGCGCTCGCCACCACCGGCGGGCTCGCCACTTCTCCCGACGGCGTCGTCGGATCCGCGCTCGCCGCGGGCGCGCTGCTCGTCGTCGTCGCCGTCGTCGTTGCCGGCGTCGACGTCGACGTGATCGTCGCCGCGCTCGTCGACGTGGACGGCGACGGCGACGTGGCCGCGGACGTCGACGCTCTCTCCGCCGCCGGCTTGTCCGCCGCCGCCTTCTCCACCACCGCGACTCGCTCCCCCGCCGCCGTCTTCTCCGCCGCCGCCCTCTCCGCCCCCGCCTCGGTCGACTTGCGCGGCGCGCCCGGCACCGCCGCCTTGTGCCCCGCGTCGCTCGCCTTGTGTGCCCCCGACTCCGCGACGAGCGGCACCAGCCGCGACGCCAGCTGCTCCGCGACGCCGTCGAGGTTCTCGATCGATCCCTCGACGCTCACCGTGTGACCGTGCACGGTCGCCGTCAGCCGCACGCGCTCGCCCGACAGCTCCTCGATGTGCCCCACGATCGCCACGTCGGCCGCCGCGTCGAGCCCCGCCGCGTCGAGCCGCGCGGTCACCGTGCGCGCGACCTCGGGCGCGAAGTACGCCACCGCCTCGGCGCCCTTGCCGGCGGCGAACGTGACCTGCGCGCGCGGGCGCGCACCGGCGAGCGCCGGCAGCGCCACGCCGACCACCACCAACGCCAGGCTCAGCCGCACGCGCCCATCTCGGGTCGAAGCGGCGCGCCTGTCAAGCGGTGGCATGTGCATCGCACGGCATGGACTTTATGGATCCACCCTCTATTCAAAGCAAACCGCTCGCGCGCCGACTGCGCGGCCGGCTGCTCGGAACGTGGCTGCTCGGCATTCCCATCGGGCACCCCGCTCCGCCGCCGTCACCGCCGCAACCTCCGCCGCCGAGCGTCCCGGCCCAGCAAAATCCGACGGTGGCGCCTCCGCCGAATGCTGCGCCGCAACAAAATTTACCGCCCGGTCAAACACCGCCGCCCGAACAAACTCCACCCGCACAAAATCCTCCACCGCAAAATCCGCCCGCCCAAAATCAGACGCCGCAAAATCAGCCACAGCAAAATCCGCCCGCGCAAAATCAGCCACAGCAAAACTCCCCCGCGCAAAACCCGCCCGCCCAAAATCAGACGCCGCAAAATCAGCCACAGCAAAATCCGCCCGCGCAAAACCCGCCGGCGCAAAATCAGACGCCGCAAAATCAGCCTGCGCAAAACGCGCCGGCGCAGAATCAGCAGCCGGCGAGAGCGCCGCAGCCGCTCGACGCGGGCGCGCGTTAGCCGGGTGTAGTGGCGCGGCGGCGCGCTTGCGCCACCGCGACCGCCAGATCGTCGACGGTGCGCGCGCCGCCCGAGTCGACCGCGGTCACCTCGACCCAGAGCTGATCCGGCGCCGAGCGCGCGCCCGCCGCCCGCAGCACGTCGGTGAGCCGCGCCGCGTCCTGGCTCGCCGCCACCAGCACGAAGTCGTCGCCCCCGAGATGCGTCAGCAGCGCCTCGGCCTCGCCCTCGACGGCGGCGCGCAACCCGTCGGCCACCTGGCGCAGCACCGCCTCGCCGCGCTTCCAGCCGTGCTCGGCGATCAGCCCATCGAAACCTACCAGCTCGACAAACAGCAGCGCGAAGCGCGACTCGCGCGCGAGCCGCTTCTCGACGGCGTCGTCGAGCGCGCCCGGCCCGGGCAGATCGGTCACCGGCGAGCGATCCCGCTCGCGCCGCGACAGCCGCAGCAGCGACTGCACGCGCGCGACCAGCTCGCGCAGATCGAACGGCTTTGGCAGGTAGTCGTCCGCGCCCGCGTCGAGGCCGCGCACGCGATCGTCGACGCTCGCCAGCGACGTCAGCATCAGCACCGGCGCGCGCGACAGGATCGGATCGCTCTTGAGGCGCCGCACCACCTCGATCCCGTCGAGCTTCGGCATCAGCACGTCGAGGATCACCAGGTCGGGCGCCTCCGAGCGCACCATGCGGAGCGCCTGCTCGCCGTCGCGCGCGCGCAGGCACAAGTAACCGGCGTCGCCGAGCACGCGCTCGACGAGGTGCGCGATCGCGTCCTCGTCCTCGACGACGACCAGCTTCTTGTTGAAGGGCACAGCGTATCGTAACGCCGCCGCCTCGGCGTTGACAAGGCGCGCCCGTCCTCTTACGTTGCGTCGCTTCATGAAGTCGCGCGCCCAGCCTCGACGCCCGCCGTTCCGCCGTCACAAAGACGTGCTCGCGAACGGGCTCAAGGTGGTCACCGTCGAGCTGCCGCACCTGCACTCGGCCTCCGTCGTGATGTACGCGCGCGTCGGCTCGCGCTACGAGAGCGCGCGCGACAACGGGCTGTCGCACTTTCTCGAGCACATGCTGTTTCGCGGCACCGAGCGGCTGCCCGACGCGTATCGGCTCAACCACGCCATCGAGGCGCTCGGCGGCACGCTCTACGCCGAGACCGGGCGCGACTATTCGCTGTATCAAATTTCGCTGCACCCCGAGACGCTCGACGGCGGCATCGCGCTGTTCGGTGAGATCTTCCGCGCGCCGGCGTTCTCCGATCTCGAGGTCGAGCGGCGCATCATCCTCGAGGAGATGCTGGAAGATCTCGACGAGGACGGGCGGCTGATCAACGTCGACGACATCGCGCGCCGGGCGGTGTGGCCGGAGCACCCGCTCGGCTATCGCATCACCGGGCCGCACGAGAACGTGTCGCGCTTTCGCGGCGCCGACGTGCGGCGCCACTTCGAGCGCTGCTACGGCGCGCGCAACATGGTGCTGTGCGTGTCGGGCGCCGTCGAGCACGCGCAGGTCATCGGCGGCGTCGAGCGTGCGATGGGCGGGATCGCTGAGGGCCGCGCGCTCGAGGTGACGGCGCCGAACGGCGCGCAGGACGCGCCGCGCTTCGCGTTCGTCACGCACCCCGGCTCGCAGACGTCGATCCAGATCCTGTTTCGCGGCCTGTGCGAGAAGGACGCCGACTACCCGTCGCTGCTGGCGCTCGGGCGCGTGATCGACGACGGCATGTCGACGCGCCTGCACCGCCGCCTATGCGACGAGCTCGGCCTGGCGTACTACGTCGCCGGCAGCCTGGAGCCGTTCGTCGACACCGGCCTCTACGAGATCGACGGCGCCGCCGGCCCGGACAACGTCGCGTCGCTGGTGCGCGAGGCGCTGGCGCTGGTGGCGCGCCTGCGCGAAGAGCCGCCGCTCGACGAGGAATTGGCCAAGGCGCGCCGCCGCTACCGCTGGGATCTCGAGCACAGCTTCGACGATCCCGACGCCATGGCCGGCTGGTGGGGCGGCACCGAGCTGTTCTTCGGCCCGTCGACGCTCGAGGAGAAGCTGGCGCGCCTCGAGCGCGTCACCCCCGACTCCGTGCGCGAGGTCGCGCGAAAGATCTTCCGCCCCGAGCGCCTCACCGTCGCCTGCGTCGGCCAGCTCAGCTCGCGCCGCGCGACCGAGGTGCGCCGCATCGTCGAGGGCTTCCGCTGAGCGCAGGGCCGGTTTATCGTTTAAAGTATCGGCAATGTCCGATGACATTCTCGATCCGGTCGCGCCGTACCTGAGCTCGCGCGAGCACCTGCTCGACGAGATCGCGATCCTGCGCGCGCGCACCGCGGCGCTGATCGGCGGACCGCAGGCCAGCCCCGAGGACACCTTCGCCGCGCCCGATCCGGTCACCGTCGAGCGGCGCGTGATGCTCTCGGTCGCCGCCGGGATCGATCTGCGCCTGCCGCGCCTCGAGTACACCTTCGCGCTCTCCGCCGTCGAGCGCGGCGTCTTGCTCTGCACGCTGGCGAGCGAGGTCGACCCGCTGTTCCGCTCGGTGTGCCGCGGCCTGCAGGGCGAGCTGGCCGGCCCGACGCTGCAGGTCGGCACCATCATCGAGCTGATCACGCGCCAGCTCGAGCAGGCGGTGGACGCGGCGCTGCTCTTTTTACCGGACGGTAAGTTGCGCGCGAGCGCGCTGGTCACCGTCGAGGATCCGCTGTCGCCGCGCGACGTGCCGCTGCAGGCGCTGCGGGTGAAGATCGATCGCAACGTCGGCCTCTACCTGCTCGGCGCGCGCGACTCGAGCGCGCCCGAGTGGCTCAAGCTGGTGCGCCCGCAGCCGGTGCTCGGCAAGGCGCGGCTTCCCGCCGAGCGAAAAGCCGATTTGACCGCGTATATGCACACCGCGATGGAGCGGCGCGCGCAGCTCACGCTCGAGCTGTCGGGACCGCCGGGCGTCGGCCGCAAGTTCCTCGCCGAGGGGCTGTGCCACGAGCTCGGCCGGCCGATGCTGGTGGCCAACTGCCAGGCGGTGTCGGGGCCGCTCGAGCGCGACAACCTCGGCGCGCGGCTGGCCGAGGTGCGCCGCGAGACCGCGCTCTCGGGCGCGCTGCCCTACCTCGACAACTACGATCAGCTCCTGACCAGGCAAGATCCGCTGCGCGCGCGCGACGACGAGCAGTCGCAGCAGGTGGCGCCGACGCCGATGCTGATCTTCACGCCCGAGCTCAAGCGATTTCTCGAGACGGCGGGCGTGGCGTTCGTCGGCGCGATCGAGCGCTACGAGCCGCTCGAGCAGGCGGGCGAGGTGGTGCGCATCGCGCTCACGTTTCCGTCGCCGCGGCAGCGCGCGGCGATCTGGGAGCAGGTGTACGAAGATCTCTCGGCCAAGCTCGGCGAAGACGTCGACCTCGTCGAGATCGGGCGCAAGCTGGCGCTCGACGCGCAGCGCATCCAGGCGGCGGCGCGCGCGTCGGTCTCGGCGGCGGCGCTGCGCACGCGCATGGAGGGCCCGCTCGTGGTCACGCGCGCCGACGTGATGGAGGCCTCGAAGAACCAACTGCAGCACGATCTGAAATCGCTGGCGGTGCGCGTCGACAAAGCCTACCGCTGGGAAGATCTGGTCATCTCCGTCGACGGCTACCACTCGCTCCTGGAGATGATCTCGTACGCGGCGAACGCCGAGCAGGTCTACGACAAGTGGGGCTTCGGCAACAAGCACACGGTGGCGCAGGGCATCAGCGCGCTGTTCTCCGGGCCGCCCGGCACCGGCAAGACCATGTGCGCGTCGGTGATCGCGCGCGAGCTCGACATGGAGCTGTTCCGCGTCGACCTGTCGCGCGTGGTGTCGAAGTGGATCGGCGAGACGGAGAAAAATCTCGCGCGCGTGTTCGACGAGGCGCAGCGCTCGAACGCGGTGGTGCTGTTCGACGAGGCCGACTCGCTGTTCGCCAAGCGCACCGAGGTCAAGTCGTCGGTCGATCGCTACGCCAACCTCGAGGTCAACTTCCTCCTGCAGCGGATGGAGACGTTCAACGGCATCACCATCCTCACGACCAACTTCGAGGACACGATCGACACGGCGTTCAAGCGGCGCTTGACGTTCCGCATCCGCTTCGAGAAGCCGGACGCGGACGCGCGCGCGGCGCTGTGGGCCAAGATGTTTCCCGAGGGCGCGGAGCTGGCGGCCGACGTCAGCTTCGAGGAGCTGGGGCGGCGCTACGAAGTCTCGGGCGGCAACATCCGCAACGCGGCCATCCGCTCGGCGTTCCTCGCCGCGTCGGAGGGGCACGCCATCGACATGAACACGCTGGTGCGCGCCACCCTGCGCGAGGCGCGCGAGATGGGCGTCCTGATCGCCGAGGAGCGCGGCGGCGCGCCGGTCGAGCCGGTCGACGAGCTGAAGCCGGACGCGGCGAACGGCGACGGCGACGGTGACGAAGCGCCGCTCCCGCCCGGCGGCCCGTCGTCGCGCCCGCCCAAGCTCGTCCCCATCACCCACCGCCGCTGAACCTACCGATCGGTAAAACCGGATTTTACCGCCCGGTAAAATCGATCGAGACGATGGCCTTGGCGATCACCCGCTCGGGGCCGGCCAGGCCGTAGCCGGCGCCCACCTGCAGCGCCCAGCGCTTGAAGACCAGGTCGGCGACGCCGAAGATGCGGTGCGACTGCTCGGCGCCGAAGTGGTCGAGCGGGCCGAACGCGCCGTAGTACTCGGCGCCGGCGGAGAGCGGGCCGACGAGCGCCACCTCGAGCGCCAGCGCCGGCTCGAGCTGCGGCCGGCCCTGCGCCGCGCCCGCGAAGTCGACGCTCAGGATGGGATTGAACGCGGCATAAATTCGTTTAAAACGAAAGTCAATGATCGGGCGCAGCTCCATGGCCGCGCCGGTGGCCTCGAAGCGGCGCGGCACCGACGAGAACTCCAGGTTGAGCGCCAGCCCGATGCGGTTGTGCCAGCGCCGTTTGAGGCGGGCTTTATAACGCAGCTTTACGCCCGCGTAATCGAACGTGCCGTCGGCGCGGAACGCGGTCTGAAAATAGGCGCCCGCCTCGCACCACCACGCCAGGCCGACGTGCGGCTCGAAGGTCACGTGCGTGACGTGCTGGTTCGGCGCCTCGCCCGCCGCCGACGCGCCGGTCGTTCCGAGCGCGAAGAAGTTGAGGTGCGTCTCCATCCCCGACTCGCCCGGCCCCGCCGTCTCCGCGTCGTAGACCTGGATCTCGAACTGATCCTGCGCCGCCGCCGCGCGCGCCACGAGCAGGAGACCGATGGCTAGCGCCGCGCGCATCCGGCACCGATCAAACCACGAGCGGCTCCCCCGACGAATTTCTTTCTCCGAGGCTCACAGGAGGACGCCGCGTTCGAGGCGAATCGCGGCGCACCCCCGCAGCGCGGGAGGGAGCGGGCTCTGCGCCCGTGACCGACCAAGCGAGGAGGTACGCCGCGAGGCGCCCGAACGCGGCGTCCGTGATTAACGAGAGCCCACGCCTGCGTGCTCGCCGCCGTAGCGCTTCTCGAGATCTTCCAGCAGCGCGAGGTTGTGTTTGGCGTCGGCGTGATCGGGCTTGCGCTTGATCGCCTCCTCGAACATCGCCCTCGCCTCGTCGAGGCGGCCCTGGCGCAGCAGGATCACGCCCGAGAGGTAGCGGATCTCGGCGTCCTCGGGATCGAGGTCGCCGGCGATCTTCAGCTCGTCGAGCGCGCGGTCTCGCTCCTTCTTGGCGTCGAGCACCAGCGCGTAGTTGTAGTGGCCCTTGGGCCGCGACGGCGAGCGCGTCACCGCGCGCGACAGGTACCAGTTGGCCTTGGACAGATCGCCGCGGCGGAACGCGATCGAGCCGAGGTTGATCCACGCCTCGCCGAGGTAGCGCTTGAACTGCTGCGCGTCCTGGAAGATCGCCTCTGCGCGCGTGTCGTCGCCCGCCTCCTGGTACGCCGCGCCGAGGAGGAAATAGGGCCGCGGATCTTCCGGCGACAATTTCTTCACCTTTAGATAGGACGCGATCGCCTTCTCGGGATCGTGCTCGCGGCGGTAGCAGTCGCCGACCAGCTTGAGCGCCTGCACGTTGCGCGGCTGGCGCTTCAAGACCTCCTCGTAGGCGCTGATGGCTTTTTCGTTGGCGCCCATGCGCTGGTACGCCGAGCCGAGGTCGAGCTTGACGTCGAGATCTTCGGGCGAGAGATCCTGCACGCGCTCGAGCTCGGCGGCGAGATCGGCGGTCGCGCCCTTGGCGGCGTAGATCAGCGCCAGCGTGCGGCGCGCGGCCAGGTGGCGCGGCGACATCGCGGTGACCTTCTCCAACTCGGCCAGCGCCTCGTCGAGCAGCGCGTTCTCCCAGAGCAGCTCGCCCAGCATCTCGCGGCTGTCGACGTCGTAGGGGCGCTGCTCGAGCGCCTTCTCCACCAGCTCCTGCGCGCGGGCGCGATTGCCATCCAAGCGGTACAAACGCGCCAACCCGGTCAGCGCCGCGAAGTAGCCCGGCTTGAGATCGAGCGCGTACGAATACTGCCCCGACGCGCGCGCGCGATCGCCCAGCTCCTGGTAGATCATCCCGAGCACGCGGTGCGCCTCGGCGAACTTGGGATCGATCAGGCTCACCTTCTTGAGCGCCTTGATCCCCTTGTCGAGATCGCGCGTCTCGCCGAAGCCGAGCAGGTATTGCAAGCCGCGGCCGAACAGCGTGAACGCGTAGAGGTCGCGCGTCGGGCGGCGCTTGAGCTGCGCCAGCGTGTCGGCGTCGGGCGGCCAGCCCTGCTTGGCCAGCACCGACAGCAGATTGGCGTCGAGCTGCTCGAGCAGCGCGCTGCGCTCGCCGACGGTGCCCGACTCCGCCACCAGCCGCAGCGTGGCCACCGCGATCGAATCGGACGGCTCGACCACCGCATACAGCCGCACCTTGAGGTCGCTCTTCCAATTCGGCCGGCTGAACGCGCCCGAGAACACCCAGCGCGCGCCGAGGTCCTTCGCGCGCCGGGCGATCTTCTCCGGGTCGAATGTTTTGTCGAAACCGTCGAGCACCTGCGGCCCGTACATCGGACGCAGTGACGGGTGCGCCTCCAGCTTCTCCGCGACCGTCACCGCCAGCGCGGGCGACATCCAGTCGAGCTGCTTGACCGGCGACGCGTTCTCGAACGGCGCGACGATGTACGGCTCCGGCAGGTCGGCGGGCAGCGGCGTCGCGCGCGCGTCACCGACGCAGGCGAACGTCGCGCCGCACAGCGCGAGAGCGCCCGCCGTTAAGTTGACACAGCGTAAAGCCGGAGACATATCCTCGATTGTGTCCAGCGGCGACGGATTGGCAAGTAAAGGACCCGCGAAGCGGAAGGCAAAAAAGCCCCGCAAGCGATTTTCGGTCCTGCGCTTCCTGGTGCTGCTGACGCTGATGGGCTCGGCGTTCGGCGCCGGCCTCGCGTACTGGGGCTACAAGCAGTTCGAAAAAGATCTGCCCGACCGCTGGAGCGCGCTCACCGACTACCGGCCGTCGCGCGCCAGCCGCGTGTTCTCGTCGGAGGGCGAGCTGATCGGCGAGTTCTATCTGCAGAAGCGGATCGTGCTGCCCTACGATCGCATCCCGGCGCACGTGCGCAACGCGTTCGTCGCCGCCGAGGACAACCGCTTCTTCGATCACCACGGCATCGACCCGCTCGGGATCTTGCGCGCGTCGTTCGCCAACATGAAGGCGGGGCGCGTGGTGCAGGGCGGCTCGACCATCACGCAGCAGGTGGCGAAGCTGATGCTCGTCGGTAACGAGCGCAACCTCGTGCGAAAAATTCGCGAGGCGATCTTAGCGCACAAGATCGAAAACAAACTCTCCAAGGATCAGATCCTCGGCATCTACCTCAATCACGTTTATCTCGGGCACGGCGCGTACGGCGTGCAGGCGGCGGCCGAGGTGTACTTCGGCAAGGACGCGAAGGATCTGACCATCGCCGAGGCGGCGATGCTCGGCGGGTTGCCCAAGGCGCCGACGGAGGACTCGCCGTTCTCGGCGTTCAAGCGCGCGCGCGACCGGCAGCACTACGTGCTCGGGCAGATGTTCGAGAACAACTTCATCAGCGCCACGCAGCTGCGCGAGGCGGAGCAGGAGTCGATCGCGATCATCTCGAAGGACACGCCGCTCAATCACATCGCCGCGCCGTATTTCGTCGAGCACGTGCGCAAGCTGGTGCAGGCGAAGTACGGCGGGCGCGACCTGTTCGATCGCGGGCTGCGCATCCAGACGACGCTGGTGATGTCGCAGCAGCGCGCGGCCGAGGCGGCGATCAAGCTCGGTCTCGAGAACGTCGATCGGCGGTTCGGATTTCGCGGGGCAGTCGGGCACCTCGACGGAGACGATCGCCAGACGTTCCTCGAGGGGCTGCCGCAGCCGTACGCCGGCGCGCACGTGGAGGCGCGCGCGGCGGCGGGCGCGCTGGTCGTCGGCAAGCCGTACCTGGCGATGTACGAACGGAGCGGCAAGCGTTCGTACGCGCGCATGGGCGCGATCCGCATGAACCTCGACGACGCCGACGCGCAGAAGATCGAGCGCTGGAAGGAGCATCGCGGCAACCAATTGCGCGACGGCGATCTGATCCCGGTGCGCGTGGTGAAGCTCGACGTGAAGAAGGGCAAGAGCGTCGAGACGCAGGAGCTGGCGCAGCTCGCGCAGCGGCCTGAGATTCAGGGCGCGCTGGTGGCGCTCGATCCGGCGACGGGAAAATTGACCGCGATGGTCGGCGGCTACGACTACGACCTGTCGCAGTTCAACCGCGCGACGCAGGCGCGGCGGCAGGCGGGCTCGTCGATCAAGCCGTACATCTACTCGGCGGCGCTCGAGCACGGCTTCACCGAGGTGAGCATCGTCCCCGACGCGCCGGTGTCGATCAAGACGGCGGCGGGCGTGTGGTCGCCGCACAACTACAAGGCGGAGTACCTCGGGCCGATCACGCTGCGCACGGCGCTGCAGAAATCGATCAACACCGTGAGCGTGCGGCTGGTGGCGGCGATCGGCGTCGATAAAGTCATCGAGCAGATCCGCAAGTTCGGCATCACCGCGCAGATCGTGCGCCACCCGTCGATCGCGCTCGGCACGCCCGAGGTGACGCTGCTCGAGCACGCCTACGGCTACGCCACGTTTCCCGCCGGCGGCATGGAGGTGAAGCCGGTGCTCATCGAAAAGATCCTCGACGCCGACGGAAACGTCGTCGAGGAGTTCAAGCCCGAGCCGGCGCGGCGGCGAATTGCCGCAGACACCGCCTACGTCATGGTCGACATGATGAAGAACGTGATCGAGAAGGGCACCGGCACGAAGGCGAAGGAGCTGGGGCGGCCGGCGGGCGGCAAGACCGGCACGTCGAACGACTTCAA
>Ga0070741_10010436_pt1 | contig 17527 bp, 13 predicted proteins | sample Coa_R1_4_FD_66440 | JGI IMG/M metagenome (GOLD analysis project Ga0070741, IMG submission 66440) | Surface soil microbial communities from Centralia Pennsylvania, which are recovering from an underground coalmine fire - Coalmine... | ecosystem: Environmental > Terrestrial > Soil > Unclassified ...
GGACGGCGAGTTGATCAGGGACCTGATCCTCGATCCGAGCCGCGACTACCAGCCCCACGGGCGGGCCTGACGTGGAAGGATGTCCCGAGACACCTGTGCACGATGTCTCGAGACATCACACACGTGGGGCGGGCAGGATTCGAACCCGCGACACGAGGGTTAAAAGCCCCCTGCTCTGACCAGACTGAGCTACCGCCCCTGCCGCACGAGTCTACGGCGGGAACCCGTCCTTCCCGGCCCCCGTCCAAGCCCCGACGACGATCAAGGAGGAGCCCATGAAGGGCAACGTGAAGTGGGGCGTCGCGGGACTGGTCCTCGGCCTGGCCGCGGCGCTCGCGATCCCGTCGCTCGCCCAGACCTCTCCGCCCCCAACGCCGGGCAGCTCGGGCCGCACGGTGACGGTGAGCGGCACCGCCACCATCCGGTCGGCGCCCGACGAGGCGGTGGTCTCGCTCGGCGTGCAGACCCAGGCGCCGACGGCCCAGCAGGCCCTGCAGGACAACGCACGCAAGATGACCGACGTCATGAAGGCCCTCCTCGGCGCCGGCCTCAAGCAGAGCGATATCGCGACGACCAACGTCAGCCTGTACCCGAACTACAACAGCGACGGAACCGCGGTGATCTCGTTCGTCGCCGAGAACGACATCCAGGCGACCGTCCACGACATGGGCAAGGTCGGCTCGGTCATCGACACGGCGGTGGCCGCCGGGACGAACGTGACGAGCGGGATCTCGTTCCAGCTCTCGGATCAGAACCAGGGGCTGGATCGCGCGCTCCAGGCCGCCGTCGCCGACGCGCGGTCCAAGGCCGAGACGCTCGCCGCCGCCGGCGGCGCCACGCTCGGCCAGGTGATCTCGATCACCGAGACGGCCGCGCCGAATCCACCTCCCATCATGTACGAGAAGGCGGCCGCGGCCCCCTCGACCCCCGTGTCGCCCCCCACGCTCGAGACCCAGGTGAGCGTCACCGTGGTCTGGGCGTTGTCCTGAGCGAGGTACGAACCCGGACCGGCGGAACGCCGCCTCAGCCCGTGGCGTTCCGCCGGTACCGGTTGGTGATCGGCACCCGTCGATCCCGCCCGAACGCCTTCGGCGTGATCTTGACTCCCGGCGGAGCCTGCCGGCGCTTGTACTCGGCCCGGTCGATCATCGCGATCACCCGATCGACGAGCGCCGGGTCGAACCCCTGGGCGGCGATCTCCTCGGGAGATCGGTCCTCCTCGACGAACGCCTCCACGATCGGGTCGAGCTCTTCGTAGGGCGGGAGGGAGTCCGTGTCCCGCTGGTTCGGGCGGAGCTCGGCGGATGGCGGCTTGTCGAGTACCCGCTGTGGGATTGGCGGGCGGTCGTCGAGGCCGTTCCTCCAGCGCGCCAGCTCGTAGACCAGCGTCTTCGGGACGTCCTTGATCGGCGCGAACCCCCCGGCCATATCGCCGTACAGCGTGGCGTATCCGACCGCGTACTCGCTCTTGTTCCCGGTCGCGAGGCAGAGCGAGCCGAACTTGTTCGAGACCGCCATCAGCAGGTTGCCGCGGATCCTGGCCTGGAGGTTCTCCTCGGCGACCCCCTCCGGCGTGCCGCGGAAGGCCTCGGCGAGCGCGCGGCGGTAGGCGGCGAACACCTCGTCGATGCGGATCTCGTCGAGCCTGACCCCCAGTCGCCGGGCGATCTCCTCGGCGTCCTCGAGGCTCTCCCGGGACGTGAAGGGCGACGGCATCGTGAAGGCGCGCACCGCGGCCGGCCCGAGGGCGTCGGCGGCGATCGTCGCGACGAGCGCGGAGTCGATGCCTCCCGAGAGTCCGAGGACCACCTCGGCGAACCCGTTCTTGCCGACGTAGTCGCCCAGCCCGAGCTCGAGTGCCCGGTAGACCTCCTCCGGCCCCTCCGGCCACTGGGGTCGGTCCTCCGCGACCGACCCGCCCTCGCGGATCTCGACCACGAGCAGGTCCTCCTCGAACATGCGGGCCCGGTGCACGAGCTCGCCCGAGGGCGACACGACCATGCTGCCCCCGTCGAAGACCAGCTCGTCCTGGCCGCCGACCGCATTCACGTACACGATCCACGCGCCGGTCTCGCGGGCCCGGTCCCGGCAGATCTCGTACCGCTCGGAGACCTTGCGCCGGTGGTACGGCGACCCGTTGATGTTCAGCACCACCGGGACGCGCTCACGGGCATACGTGTCGAACGGCGGGCCGGGCTGCCAGGCGTCCTCACAGACCGACAGGCCGAGCGCTGAGGACCCCAGGCGGACCGTGCACGGCGCGTCGCCGGGCGCGAACGTCCGCCGCTCGTCGAAGACCCCGTAGTTCGGGAGCTTGACCTTGTGGTACCGGGCGTGCACGGTCCCGCCGCGGAGCAGGGCCGCCGCGTTGTGGAGCCCGCGCTCGCTTCGGTCGACGAAGCCGACCAGCACCGCACACCCTCCCGCGGTCCGGGCCGCCAGGTCGCCAAGCGCCGCGAGGTTGTCGTCCACAAACGCGGGGCGGAGGACCAGGTCCTCCGGTGGGTAGCCGGTGATGGCGAGCTCGGGGAAGCAGACGACGTCGGCTCCCAGGTCCGTGGCTCGGGACGCCCACTCGGTCATCGCGGCGACGTTGCCCGCGAGGTCGCCGACGGTGGTGTTTACCTGGCCGAGCGCGACGCGCACCACATTCGCAAGCCTAGCGCCCGGCGGGACCCCTGCTACTCCAGCCCGCCGATGTCCAGGTTGTATGCCTCCCAGATCAGGTCGGCCCCGACCTGCCGGTGCCGCACGATCATCCCGAGGAGGCGCTGGATGTCGTCACGGGCCTGATCGAGCGGCCACTCCTCCCCGATCCCCGGCTTCTCGAGCCGCGCGATGAGCTCCTCGGTCCGCTCGCGCATCACCGGGTGCTCCTGCTTCAGGCGCGTGATCTGGGCATCCAGGCGCGGGGCCCGGAGGAGGATCTCGTCGTACAGGCCGTCCGGCCGCTCGGTGACCTCGACGTGCTCGTCGATCGTCTCGCGGAGCTGGAGCAGGCGGAGCGAGACCTCGCGGGTCCACTCCGGGAGCTTGCCGGCCGCGGCGCGCGAGATCGCGTGCTCCACCTCGACCAGCGCGTGGTGGAGGTCCGCGCGGCGGCGCCCAACCTCCCGCAGCGTCGGGCTGGGCTCTTGCGACCGACCGGCCGCCTCCGCCTCGAACCCATCGTCGCTCATGCCGGCACTATAGGAGGTTCGGCCGGGCTCGGGACGGGCTCGAGCAGCGAGCGGGCTCGTGCCGCCGAGACGAGGTTGCCCTTGAACTCGAACCGCTCGAGCGCTTCCTCGAGCGCCCGGTGGGCGTCACCGGCCTTGCCGGCGCGCTGCAGGACCTCCGCGAGATCGGCGAGGGCGTTGCCCTGGGCATCCGGCTCGTCGCCGTCCCGGGCGAGGGACGCCGCCTCCCGTGCCAGCCGCTCGGCCTCCTCGAAGAGATCCCGACGCGCCAGCACCTTGGCGCGCACGGAGCGCCACAGCACCTGGTTGGTGAGGTCGTCCTCGGTCGATGTGCTCTCGACCACTCGGGTGAGCCCCTCCGCCTCGTCGAGCCGGTCCTGCTGGTATAGCGCCTCGGCCAGGATCGCCGCCGTCGTGCACGCGTAGTCCGACGCGCCCATGCGGCGGAGCGCCTCGTAGTCCGTCCGGAGCTCCGCCTCGGCGGCGGCCGGGTCGCCGGCCAGCATCTCGATCGTGCCCGAGTCGATCGAGATCGTGGCCGCGAGCATCTTCCACCCGAGCTCCTGGAGCGCGGCTCGGCTTGCGCGGTAGTGAGCGCGCGCGGCCTCGAAGTCCCCGAGCATGGCCTCCAGGTGCGCGAGCGCGCAGCGGGTGAGCGCCTCGACCTTGCGGTCGCCCCGGGCGCGCTCGATGAGCTCCTCGCACCGGGCGACGGCCTCCGGCACCGGCGTCGGACCGTAGAGCACGCACCAGGCCAGGGCGGTGAGCACCCGCGTCTCCATCAGCGTATCGCCGGCGAGCCGCGCGTGCTCGATCATGCGGCGGGCGGCCTCCTCGGCCTTGCCGTACCGGCCGTTCGTGAAGTGGATCTGCGTGAACAGGCGCCAGGCCTGGGCGAGCAGGGCGTGGTCGCCCGCCGCCTCGAACGCGGGGATCAGGCGGTCGAGCTCCTCCATCACCGTACCGCCGACCTCGGCCGCGTTCGTCGTGTAGCGCTGGCGGAGGCGGACCACGTGCGCGGTCGTCCGAAGGCGCTCGTCGCCGAGCGCCGCCGCGTCCTGGGCGGCGCGTACGAGCGCTTCGTCGGCCCGCTGGAGCTCGCCGGACTCGATCATGGCCTCGGCCGCTTCGAGGAGGAGCGCTGGCCGGCGGGGATCGTCGTCGGGGAGCAGCGCCGCGGAGCGCTCGAGCAGGTTGCCGGCCGCCGGCATGTCCCCGCGGGCGAACGCGCGTCGTCCGGCGGAGGACAGGTACTCCGCGCCCCGGAGCCCGATCTGCCTTGTCTCCTCGTCCACCGTGCCGAGCTGGGTGCGGATCACGAATGCCTGCTCGAGGTGGTAGCCGCGGATCTCCTCGAACTCCGCGACCCGGTCGGACCCCACCGCCTCGATCCAGTCGACGAATCGGCGGTGGAGCTCGGCCCGCGTCCGCTTGAGGAGTCCGCCGTAGGCGGCATCGCGGATCAGGGCGTGCAGGAACCGGTAGGCCTCCATGCCGGCGAACCCGGGCTCGTGCGGGCCGATCAGCTCCTTGCGGGTGAGGGAGCGCAGGCTCGGGGCCACGTGCTCCCGGAGCTCGGGAGGGGAGAGCTCCTCGACGGCTCCGCGGAAGAAGACGTGCCCGACGACCGCACCTCGTTCGATCACGACCCGCTCGGTCGGGCCGAGCCGGTCGAGCCTGGCCGTGAGCAGGGCAGAGATCGAGGGCGGGATCGTGAGCTCGCCAGGATCGCACGTGAGCACCCAGCGGCCGTTCGCGTCCCGCCTGAGGACCCCCTCGTCGATCAGCATCGACAGCATCTGCTCGACGAAGAGCGGGTTTCCCTCCGCCGCTTGGACGATGCGGGTGCGCATCGGAGCGTCGGGGAACTCGTCTCCGAGGAGGTTCTGCACCACGACCGCGCTCTCGTCGATCGAGAGCGGCTCCAGGACGATCCGGCGCACGTTCTCGGTTTCCTCGATCCACTCGGCGTGTTCCTCCAGCAGGTCGGGTCGCGAGGAGCACACGAACACGAGCGGCGCCCGGGCGGAGTCCGCGACGTAGCGGATGAGATCGAGAAACGTGTCCTCGGCCCAGTGGATGTCGTCGATCACCACGATCGTGGGGCGATCGCCCGAAAGGATCTCGAGGTACCGGCGCGCGGCCCAGAAGGTCTCCTGCACGGGAACGACCTCGTCCGAGAGCCCGACCGCGCCGGCCAGCCGGTCGATCACGTCGGTGGCACCGGAGACGACCGAGGAGAGCTTCGCGCGAGCCACCTCGAGCGGGTCGTCGTCCTCGATTCGAGCCGACGAGCGCACGATCTCGGCGAGCGGCCAGAAGGTGATGCCTTCGCCGTACGAGAGACAGCGCCCGTGAACGGCCCGCGCCGAATCGTCGGCGCGCGAGAGGAACTCGCGCAGGAGTCGCGACTTGCCGACGCCCGCGGGGCCGAACACGGTGACGAGCTGAGCGCCGGACCCGGTCGCCGCGCGCTCGAGGGCGTCGAGGAGGATCCGGAGCTCCTCGGCTCGGCCGACCATCGGGGCGTCGAACCGGCGCGCGATACCCTCCTCCGTGCGGCTCACGCCGAGCAGGCGGAACGCCGGAACCCGCTCGGCCTTCCCCTTGAGCTCCAGCGGCTCGACCGCTTCCACCTCGACCGCGTCCCGCACCAGGCGGTAGGTGGGCTCCCCGATGAGGACCTCGTTCCCCGGCGCCGCCTGCTCGAGGCGGGCTGCGGTGTTGACGGCGTCCCCGGTCACCAGCCGTTGGCCGGCCGTCACGTCCCCAGCCACCACTTCGCCCGTATAGACGCCGGTGCGGTTCTCCAGGCGCACGCCCCATCCGGCCTCGAGCCGTTCGTTCACCCGGACGAGGGTCTGCTTCATGTCCCACGCGGCGCGCACCGCGCGAAGCGCGTCGTCCTCGTGCAGCCGCGGGAGACCGAAGACGGCCATCACGGCGTCGCCGATGAACTTCTCGACCGTGCCGCCGTGTCGCTCGAGGACGGCCTTCATCTCCTCGAAGTAGACCGAGAGCACCTCGCGCAGGCGCTCGGTGTCGAGGCGCTCGCCGAGGCTCGTCGACCCCTTCAGGTCGCAGAAGACGATCGAGACGGTCTTGCGGACCTCCTGCTTGGGCACGTCGGGAACGAGCTGGGCTCCGCAGAAGCCGCACAGGCGGAACCGGTCGGGGTTCTCCTCGCCGCAACTCGGACAGACCTGCACGGCGGGAGTCTAGGGCCCGGGTCCGGCCGGCACCAGCGGCGAAGCCGGGCTGCAAGCGGCGCCGGTCGTGGCCGGCCACGGCCCTGGCTCGGGCCCTCGCCTCAGATTCGCCCCCTCAGATCTTGAGGCGCGATCGGAGCCAAACGAAGGCCATTGTCAGATGCGACCCTTCGGGTCGTCCCCGTTCGCGAGCACAGTGATCTTCCATCCTCCATCCCTGGTGATCGAGCGCGACTGCACGCAGGCCCCGTACTTGGCTGGCGGCGTCGTGCGCCACAGGCAGTTGGGCAGCCTTACCCCGTTCTTGTAAACCGGCACGATGAAGACGAGGAGCAGCTTGTGGCGGACGAGGCTCGGAGATTCGAAGAAGGTCACGCGGATCGTCCCGAAAGCGCCGGGATCGCTGATCGACCAATCGATCCCCTGCCCGATGCACTTGTGTCCGCCGCACGTCGGGTCGGTCTCGCCGGGGGTGCCGAACAGGCTTGCCGACACCACCACCGGAGGAGCGGCAAGCAGGCTCGTTGGTTGAGGGGGCAGCTGGATCATGCCCGACGTGCCGAGGAAGCTCTCGACTGGGTTCAAGCCGACAGTGCCCCCCGAGGTCGGGTCGACGATCGCCGCGGCCTTGGTGTCGGAAGGCGCGAACGGAGCCGAAGGCTCCGAGGCGGGTCCGAAACCATAGAGGTTATGGGCCTTGACCGTGCACACATACTCCGTCCCGTTCGTGAGCCCGGTCACCTGTGCGGCCGTTGCGCCGGACGTGCTCGCGCCCTGGGTGTCCGGCGGATTGCCGGTCGCGGCGCAGTCAACCTCGTATCCGTCGATCGGGCTCGAGCCCGATGAGGCCGGGGGGGACCATGTCACGACGGCGGAGGCGTTGCTGGGCACGCTCGACACTTCGGTCGGCGGGCCGGGCGTTTCCACGACGCTGGTCGTCGCCGTGCCCGTGTTGTCCGCAGTGTTCGGGTCGATCTGATCGGCGGACACCGTGGCCGAGTTGGTAATCGCTCCTCCTTCTGGAGGGGTCGAAGGGGACGTGACGATCACGTCGAGGCTGACGCTCGAGCCAATTCCGAGCGGATCGTCGAGCGTGCAGGTCACGGTTCCGAGCTCTGAGTCGAAGGTACCGCACGTCCACCCCGAGCCGGAGGCGGACACGAACACCGAACTCGGTGGGATCGTGTCGACGACCGTGACGTTGGTGGCAGGAGAGGCCACGCCGGTGCCCGAACCCAGACCATTGTTCGTCACCGTGATCTGGTAGTCGACGTCCCGGCCGGCGACGACCGGGTCGGGGATGCCAGTCTTGGCGAGCGCGAGGTCGGCGATGTGGCGACACTCCGTGATGACCCTCACTTGATTGACTACGGTCGTCACCTTGAGGTCCACGCCCACCGTCCGCCGGTCGGAGCTCAGCGTGACGATGTCAGGCCCGGATTGGGGCGACGGCGACAACTCGGCGCCGCGGTCGGCGACGCCCGTGGGATAGGTCGTCGACGGCACTCCGACCACGAGGTCGCTCTGACTGAGGCTCGAGTCGGTGACGATCACGCCGAGGACGTCCGTATCGTACGTGACGCTTCCCTGCAGGCGGACTCCGAGCGAGCCGGTCGAATCGAAATGGATAAAGTGGCTCTGCAGGCAGGTTCCTGCGGGTAGGACAGTCGGGGCGAGCTCAGAGAGGGAGTCGTACGAGCCCGGCTCCGTGAAATCAACCGTGATCGGGGCCAAGATCGTGACGTTCTGCTGTTCGTCGAAGGCGCGGATCTCCGTGTCGCTCACGTACGCGTTCTTCGCCACGGATGGTGGAGCTGTGACCTCGACCACAGCGCCGGACGTCGAAACGATCGCCGCCGGGGCGGGAGGGGGTGCCAGCAGGGCGATGAAACTCGCCAGGCCCAGAGTCAGTGCCGTTCGCTTGCCCATCTGCGTCCTCCTCGCCTCACCGATCGCGGCCGGACCGCCGCCCACGAGGACTCGGTTGCGTGCAGGTGCAACACCGCGGAGGCGGTCCCCGAAGCTTCGCCCGCTGGATGGGGGCAAGTCAAGGTGACAAAGGTCGGGTTCTCGCCCGGACCCTGAACTCCAGAGCCTCCCGTGCGCGCGGCGATGACCGGAGTCTGCGCCGGCAGCTCACAGGATCGGGAGGTAGCGCTCCAGCTCGTAGGGGGTCACGTACGACTTGTACCCGTCCCACTCCTGGCGCTTGTTGCGGATCAGGAACTCGTGGACGTGGTCGCCGAGCGCCTCGCGCAGGACCTTGGACTCGCTCGCGAGGTGGATCGCCTCGATCAGGTCCTCGGGCAGCGACTCGATCCCCGCAGCCCGCCGCTCCTCCTCCGACATCGCGTAGATGTTGTTCGAGGCCTCCGGCGGGAGCTCGTACTCGCCCTCGATCCCGGCGAGGCCCGCCGCGAGCATCGCCGCGAACGCGAGGTACGGGTTGCAGGCGGGGTCCGGAGAGCGGTACTCGATGCGGGTCGCCTCCTCCTTGCCGGGCTTGTACTGGGGCACCCGCACGAGGGCGCTCCGGTTGCGGCGGGCCCAGCAGACGTACACGGGCGCCTCGAAGCCGGGAACCAGGCGCTTGTAGGAGTTCACCCACTGGTTGGTGACGAGCGTGATCTCGGAGGCGTGCCGGAGGATCCCCGCGATGTACTGCTTGGCGACGCGGGACAGGTGGTACTCGTCGCCCGCGTCGAAGAACGCGTTACGGTCGCCGGAGAACAGCGACTGGTGGGTGTGCATCCCGCTGCCGTTCACGCCGGCGACCGGCTTCGGCATGAACGTCGCGTGCAGCCCGAACTCCTGCGCCACCTCCTTCACGGTGAGCCGGTAGGTCATGACGTTGTCGGCCATGGTGAGCGCGTCGGTGTAGCGCAGGTCGATCTCGTGCTGCGAGGGAGCCACCTCGTGGTGGACGTACTCGACCGGGATGCCCATCGACTCGAGGTAGGCGACGGTGCGCTTGCGCCAGTCCGTGGCGAGGTCGAGCGGCGTCTCGTCGAAGTACCCGCCCTGGTCCAGGAACGTGGGGTCGTCCGCGCTCCGGAAGTAGAAGTACTCGAGCTCCGGGCCCACGTAGAACGTGAACCCCAGGTCCGCCGCGCGCTTGAGCTGGCGCTTCAGCACGTACCTGGGATCGCCCTCGAACGGGGTCCCGTCGGGGTTCAGGACGTCGCAGAACATCCGGGCGACCTGCGCCTCCGCCTTCCACGGGATGAGCTGGAACGTCGAGGGGTCGGGGAGGGCGACCATGTCGGACTCCTCGATGCGCGAGAACCCGTCGATCGAGGAACCGTCGAACCCCATGCCCTCCGCGAACGCCCCCTCGAGCTCCTGGGACGTGATCGTGAAGGACTTCAGGAATCCCAGCACGTCCGTGAACCAGAGCCGGATGAAGCGGATCCCGCGCTCCTCGACGGTGCGAAGGACGTACTCGGCCTCGGCGGACGGGCTCATGGGGCGGAGACTACCTCCGGACCGCGCCCGGACGGTTACGCGGCCGTTAACTCTGGGCCCCGCGTACCCTGGCGTCGTGGACGAGGAAAGGCGGTCGCGCATGCACGTCGTCGCCATCACGGGCTGGATCGTGATCGTCGCCGTCCTGCTCATCTGGCAGGGGTTGGCGCTCGTGTACTCACAGGAATGGCCGACGCTGTCGAGCATCTTCCGATCGTTGATGCGGCCGGCGGCCGGACGCTTCATTCTGTTCGCGCTGTGGCTGTGGCTGGGCTGGCACCTGTTCATCCGCGGGTGGGAGTTCTTCTTGCGGCGGCCCCTGTGATCGTTCGCCGGATCGTCGTTCCGCTCGTGTGTGCGTACGCGGTCTTCCTCGCCGCGGCGATCGCCTCGCTGCGGCGACCCGCGCCGCGGCTCCGGACGGGCGACGGGGCGATCCGGCCCGGCCTCCTCCGGCACGTGGCGACGACGGTCCTCGGCGGGTACGCGGCGTTCCTCCTCGTGGTCCTCGTCTTCCACGTGCTCATCGCCGGGCAGCGGGGAGCCTTCCGGAACGCCCTGTGGGGTGGCGGGTTCCTGGCGATCGTCGCCGCGGGGGCGTTCGTCCTGCTCTCGATCCTCGCCCGCGTCGTGGGCGGGCGGCGGGGCGGCATGATGGACGCGTGATCACGCCCGAGACGCTCGGCCGCATGCTCGCGCAGGCGCCCGACCCCGAGCTCGCGCGGGTGGCGATCGCCCGGGTCGGCGAGCGCGCTCGGAGCCGCGAGCTGCTGATGCGCGAGGACGTGCTCCCGGCGGCGGCGTGCCTGCTCGGCTTCTCGACGGCGGCGGCCGACTTCTTCGTCGCCCACCCAGAGGAGCTCGCGTGCCTGGCCGAGCTCGGCCCCCGGGACGCCCCCTCGCTCCTCGGTGAGCTCCGGCGCGACGCCGAGCGCCTGGGACCGATGGACGGCCTGCGTCGCTTCCGCAGGCGCGCGATGATGCGGATCGCGGCCCGGGACCTGCTCGGCGCCCGCCTCGAGGAGGTCGTCGAGGAGATCAGCGCGGTCGCCGAGGTCTGTCTCTCCGAGGCCTGTCTGGCGGCCTCCGGCGCGCAGCTTGCCGTCGTGGCGCTCGGCAAGCTCGGGGGGCGGGAGCTGAACTACGCGAGCGACGTCGACGTGCTGTTCGTCCACCGCGAGACCGGCGGGGCGGCGCAGGAGCGCGCCGATCGCGGGGCAGCCCAGACGATCCGACTCCTGTCGGAACCGACCTCGGAGGGGATCGCCTTGCGCGTGGACCCCACGCTGCGCCCCGGCGGACGCGGCGGGTCGCTCTCGCGCTCGCTGGACGCGATGCGCGAGTACTACGCGAGCCAGGCCGCCACGTGGGAGCGGCAAGCGCTCATCAAGGCGCGGGCGGTCGCCGGCGACGACGCGCTCGGTCGTGCCTTCGTCGAGATGGTCGCGCCGTTCGTCTACCCGGAGGAGCTGCCGCCCGCCGCGATCGACGAGGTCCGGCGGGTCAAGGTCCGGCTCGAGGAGTACGTGCGCGCCCGGGGCAAGGCCGCGGTGGAGGTCAAGCGCGGGTGGGGCGGGATCCGCGACGTGGAGTTCGCGGTCCAGCTCCTGCAGATCGTCCACGGGCGGAGGGACGAGCGGCTGCGCCAGCCGAACACGCTCCGGGCGCTCGCGACGCTCGCGGAGGAGGGCTACGTGGCCGAGGGCGACGCCGAGGCGCTCGCCGGCGCGTACCGGTTCCTTCGCACGCTCGAGCACCGTCTGCAGATGGTCCGCGACCTTCAGACGCACGAGCTGCCGGCGGACCGGGCCTCGCGAACGCGGTTGGCGCGCTCGCTCGGCATCGGCGGGCCGGACGAGCTGCAGGCCGAGTACGAGCGGCAGACCGCGCTGGTCCGCGGGCTACACGAGCGGTTGTTCTACCGGCCGCTCCTCGAGGCGTTCGCCGGTCCGCGCGCCCCGCGTGCCGGTGTCGAGCGCGAGGCCACCCAGGAGCTGCTCGCCGGGCTGGGGTTCCGACACCCGGCGAGCGCCTACGAGCTGCTCGAGCGGCTCGTCGACCCCTCGACGCGGCTCGGCAAGGTCCTGGCGCACGTGTTCCCGGTCATGGCGCCGGCGCTCGCGCTGGCCGCGGACCCCGACGCGGCGCTCGTCCGGCTCGAGCGGGTCGCGCGCGCCATCGGCGGCGCTCGCGAGATCGCCGACGCGCTCGCCAGCGACCCCGGGGTGGCCCGGCGGCTCGCCCATGCGGTCTCGGCCAGCTCGTTCGCGACCGATCTGCTCGCCGCGCACCCCACCCGGGTGCTCGCCCTCGACCGCGAGCCGGGGCACACCGACGCCGTGGCCTCGCTCCTGTCCGTCGTCGGACGGTGGGCGGCGCGCGAGCTCGATCCCCGTGACACGGGCGTCGCCCTCGCCGAGGTCGCCGACCGGGTCGTGCGCGAGTCGCTCGAGGCGGCCGAACCCGACCTCCCGTTCGCGGTGATCGGTCTCGGCAAGCTCGGAGCGCAGGAGCTCAACTTCGCCTCGGACCTGGACCTTGTGTTCGTGTACGAGGGAGAGGGCCCGGGGGACCTGCGCCGCGGGTCCGAGATCGCCGCTCGCGTGCTGGGCGGCGTGCGGGATGCGGGGTGGGAGCCCGACGCCGGCCTCCGCCCGGAGGGGCGCGCGGGCTCCCTCGCGCGCTCGTTCGCGGCGTTCGTCGAGTACTGGGAGCGGTACGCCCAGACCTGGGAGTTCCAGGCCCTGCTGCGCGCGCGGTTCGTGGCCGGCGACGAGGCGCTCGGTCGCCGGTTCTGCTCCTTCGCCGAGGACTTCGCCTACCCCGAGTACCTCCCTCTCGATCGCGCGGCCGAGATCCTGCGCATGCGCGAGCGGATCGAGCGCGAGCGCGTCCGCCCGCCGGATGCCGGGCGGTTCCACTTCAAGCTCGGGTACGGCTCGCTCGCGGACGTGCAGTTCGCCGTCGAGCTCTCGCTGATGCAACACGGGGGCGAGCACCCGGAGGTCCGGACCCGCCGGACGCTCGAAGCGATCGAGCGCCTGGCCGCGGGAAAGCTGATGGAGGACGCGGTCGCGCTCGCGCTGGGCGAGGCGTTCGCGTTCCTGTCCGACGTGAAGAACGCGCTCGAGGTCGACCGGCGGGTGCACGCGGAGGCGCTGCCCGCCTCGCCCGAGGAGCAGACCGCGCTCGCCCGGCGTCTGGGGTACGAGGAGTACCCACGGCAGAGCTTCCTCGAGGACTACCGGCGGATCACGCGGCGCGCGCGCCGGGCCATGGAGCGGGTGTTCGCAAAGGTCGGCGAGGTCTGAGCCCTCGCGCGGCGCTCGCTCAGCCGACCTCCTCCAGCACCCCGAGCACGCGCTCGAGCGCCCAGTCGAGGTCCTCCTCGGAGATCACGAGCGGGGGCGCCAGGCGGATCGTGGTCTCGTGGGTGTCCTTGGCGAGCACGCCCCGCTCGAGCAGCGCCTCGCACCTGGCCCGAGCCGGGATGGCGTGCCGGGCGAGCTCGACGCCCGCCCACAGGCCCCGGCCGCGGACCTCGCGCACGGCCGGAAGGCCCGACTCGCGGAGCGTCCGGAGCATGCGCTCGCCGAGCTTGGCCGAGCGCTCCTGGAGCTCGCCGGTCCTCAGCACCGCGACGACCTCGCGGCCGATCGCGCAGGCGATCGGGTTGCCGCCGAACGTGGAGCCGTGGGTGCCGGGCGTCAGCACTCCGAGGACCTCACGGTCGGCCACGACGGCGGAGAGCGGGACGATCCCGCCGCCCAGCGCCTTGCCGAGGATGTACACGTCGGGGACCACGCCCTCGTGCTCGCAGGCGAACGTGGAGCCGGTTCGTCCGAGCCCCGACTGGATCTCGTCGGCCACCATGAGCACGTTCCGCTCGGTGCAGAGCTCGCGAACGCGGGCGAGGTAGCCGTCGGGCGGGACGATGACGCCGGCCTCGCCCTGGATCGGCTCGATCAGGACCGCCACGGTGTCGTCGTCGATCGCGTCCTCGAGGGCCTCGGCGTCGCCGTAGGGGACGGTCACGAACCCCGGCGTGAAGGGCCCGAATCCGGCGCGAGCCAGCGCATCGGTCGAGAAGCCCACGATCGTGGTGGTACGGCCGTGGAAGTTCCGCTCGAACGTCACGATCTTGGCGCGCCCCTCGGGAACCCCCTTGACGTCGTAGCCCCACTTGCGAACGGCCTTGATCGCGGTCTCCACGCCCTCGGCGCCCGAGTTCATCGGCAGGGCGAGCTCCTTGCCGCAGAGCTCGGTGAGGTCGCGCAGGAACGGCCCGATCTGGTCGTTGTGGAACGCCCGGCTGGTGAGCGTGAGCCGGTCGAGCTGCTCTTTGGCGGCCCGAACGAGCGCGGGGTGGCGGTGGCCGAAGTTGAGCGCGGAGTAGGCCGAGAGCATGTCGAGGTAGCGCTTCCCGTCGACGTCGGTCACCCACGCCCCCTCCCCGGTCGCGATCACGACCGGCAGCGGGTGGTAGTTGGGTGCCGAGTAGCGTTCGACGAGCTCGATCTCCTCCTGCGTCCGGTCCGTCATCGAAGCCTCCTCGCCTGCGCCCGCCCGGCCATCATACGGGTCGGCGGCAGGCGGGCCTCCCCGCCCGCCGGCCCGCTCAGAACCGGTCGATGGCCCGGGCCGCCATGCGCGGGCCGAAGGCCGGCGGGCGGATGCCGGAGGCGAGGAGCAGCCGGAGCACGCGGCCGCGGTGCGGGCGGTACGGCTCGAGCAGCTCGAGCATGCGCGCGTCGGTTCCGCGCGGCTCGTGCGCGAGCACCCAGCTCACGAGGTGGGGCAGGTGGAAGTCGCCGACCGAGACCGCGTCGGCGTCTCCGAGCGCGAGGCGCGAGACCTCGGCGACCGTCCACGGGCCGATGCCGGCGAACGCCTCGAGCCGCGCTCGGGCCTGCGCGAGCGGGAGCGCTGCGCCCGCGTCGATCCACCCCGCCTTCGCGCACACGGCGCGGATGAGCTCGGCGCGGCGGCGCTCGACGCCGAAGGGGTGGAACGCGAAGTAGGGGAGCTCGGCCAGGCGCTCGGGGTCCGGCGGCAGCGAGAGCCCGGCCGGGCCGGGAGCGGGCTCGGCGAGCGCGGCGGCCACCCGGCGGTAGGCGCGGCGGGCCTCGGCCCCGGTGACCTTCTGCTCGAGGATCACCGGGACGAGCGACTCGACGATCCGCTCGGTCCGCGGGATCCGCACGGCGCGGTGCCGTCGCCAGAGGTCACGGATCGGGCCCGCCGGCGGGTCGAAGTCGGAGTCGTCGTCGAGGGCCCCGCACCAGCCCGGCGCGCGCTCCAGCAGCCACTCGGCCCCCTCGCCCCACGCCTCGACCCGGATGCCGTCCGTCGCCGCGACGAAGTGGGCGGTGACGGGGCCCTCGGGCGTTCGGGAGGCGCGCCAGACCTCGCCGGGCGCGGTTCGCATCGTCGGGTCGCCGCCTCCGCGCCGAAGCGGCGCGAGCGTGCGGGCCACGTCGATCGGGAAGGGGGCCGTGACCGTTCTGGAACGCATCGCCAAACGCTACTCCCCGGCAGGCCGGGAGATTCACGGGGACCGCCAACCAGTGCACGCTTGCGACCAGGCGGGTGCATACCGTTCTAAGGCAGGAGGCCGAAGGATCATTCGAGCTGTGGGGGACGACGGGGTCGAAGGCTCCTTCGAGCGGACCTCCCGCGCAGGCAACCTCCGCCCATCGTTCGTCCTGACGTGGACTGCCTCCGGCCGGGTGGAGAACCCTGCCGGATGAGTCGAAGAGTGGGCGTTCCGGACCTCGCCGGTTGACCTGTCGCACCGTCCGGTCGCACCATGAGGCCATCGCGTGTCGAGCGCCGCGCGGGCCCGCACCGGCGCGGCCTCGGAGGGGAGGTGCGTCATGGCCGTTCGTGAGGTCGCTCCCGGCACCGCGACCGATCGCGTCGTGGTCGACCGCTACACGGACCTGGTCGGTCCGGGGAACGAGATGCTCGGTCCGGTCGCCGACGGGGGTCGCATCGAGTACCTGACGGTGCCGGGATGCTGGGGCCCGATGATCACGCCCTCGCTCCGCTCCGGGCACGAGGTTACGCTGCCGGTGGCCGTGGAGGGCGCGAAGGTGGGGGACGCCGTCGCACTGCACGTCGAGAGGCTCGAGCAGCTCTCGCGCGCGACGACCTCCGGAACCCACACCGGATGGGAGGGGCGGTACATCTCGGACCCGTTCGTCGCGCGGATCTGCCCGACGTGCCGGGACGCCGGCCGTCACTTCCTGTACCCGGACACGTACCTGGACGGGATCGGGGAGGGCGCGGTCAAGTGCTCGACCTGCCACAGCGAGGTCATCCCGTTCCACATGGTCGAGGGCTACACGATGGCCTTCGACGAGGCGATGTCGCTCGGCGTCACGGTGAGCCCCGACCGCGCGCAGGAGCTCGCGCGCGAGGCTCGCGAGTGGGTGGTGCTCCAGGAGCACTCGACCCAGCACCCGATCGTCGCGCTCGGCAAGGCGGACCTCGTCGGCGTGATGACGCGCGTCCGGGTCTCGGCGGGCAACCTGGGCTCGATCCCGGCGATCGACCTGCCCTCCTCGCACAACTGCGGCGACTTCGGAGCCTTCCTGGTCGGCGCCGAGCACGAGTTCGCCGTCACCGAGGAGCAGCTCGAGATGCGGACCGACGTCCACATGGACATCGACTCGGTGCGCGAGGGGAGCGTGCTCATCGTTCCGGTCAAGGTCGACGGCGCCGGGATCTACGCGGGCGACGTGCACGCGATGATCGGCGACGGCGAGGTGGCCGTGCACACGACCGACGTGTCGGCGCGCGTGGTCGTGCGGGTGGAGGTCATCAAGGGGCTCGAGCTGGACGGGCCGGTCCTCCTGCCGCCGGTCGAGGACCTGCCGTTCCTCGCCAGGCCGTTCAGCAAGGACGAGGTCGACCGGGCGATGGCCCTGGCCATGGAGCACCGGACCAAGCTCGAGGGCCCGGTGATGCCGATCCAGGTGCTCGGCTCGGGACCGTTCCTCAACGCCGCGGTCGACAACGGCGTGGAGCGGGCCGCGCGGCTCCTCGGCATGACCGTCGACGAGGTGAAGAACCGCACGACGATCTCCGGCGCCGTCGAGATCGGGCGCCTGCCGGGGTTCGTGCAGATCAACCTGCTCGTGCCGCGCGAGCGGCTGGAGCGCCTGGGGATCTGGCACCTGGTCGAGGCGCAGTACGGCGCGCCGGAGGGATGGTGATCACGGCGGTCCCGTGCGCGTCCACGTCACGCTGAAGGGAGCGCTCGCCGACCGGCTGCCGGACGGGCGGGGGGAGGTCGAGGTCCCCGACGGCTCCACCGTCGGGGACCTCGCGCAACGGCTCGGGCTCCCGGGCCGGCACTGCGTGTTCGTCGTGAACGGCCAGACCGTGAAGGCCGATGCCCTCCTGACCGACGGCGATCGGTTGCAGGCCTTCCCGCCGATGGCCGGCGGCCGGGCTCCTTGCTCGATCTGCCGTCCAGCTAGTCCGTCACAGACTAGTTCTCAAATGTCGTAGTAGATCTCGAACTCGTGGGGGTGCGGGCGCAGGCGCACCTGGTCGAGCTCGCGCTTGCGCTTGTACTCGATCCAGGTGTCGATCACGTCCTGCGTGAACACGCCGCCCTCGAGCAGCCACTGGTGGTCGGCCTCGAGCGCGTCGAGCACCTCCTCG
>Ga0070741_10010437_pt1 | contig 17527 bp, 10 predicted proteins | sample Coa_R1_4_FD_66440 | JGI IMG/M metagenome (GOLD analysis project Ga0070741, IMG submission 66440) | Surface soil microbial communities from Centralia Pennsylvania, which are recovering from an underground coalmine fire - Coalmine... | ecosystem: Environmental > Terrestrial > Soil > Unclassified ...
CCGGCGCCTGGCCGGCGAACTCCACGCCCTCGTCGGGCTGGTCGACGCCGTGGAGCAGATGCTGGCGGAGGCCAGCCGGCGCTTCGACCACGACGCCCAGACGCCCCGGGCCGCCCGCCAATTCGTGAGCGAGGCCCTGACCGCCTGGGGCGACGACGAGGGCGACCTCACCGATACGGTCACGCTGCTGGTGTCGGAGCTCGTGACCAACGCCGTGGTCCACGCCGGCTCCGACGTCGAGGTGATGGTCCGCCTCACCGCCACCGCCGCCCGGGTCGAGGTGACCGACGCCTCGACCAACGGCGTGGCGCCCCGCGACGCCACATCCGAGGAGGACTCCGGCCGCGGCCTCGCCCTCGTCGGGAACCTGGCCCGGCGGTGGGGCGTGCGGGCGGCGCCGGGCGGCGGGAAGACCGTGTGGTTCGAAGTCGAACGGCCACCGACCGACGGGCGGTCGCCGGCGTGACCGACGCCGACGCCCGGCTGGAGATCTCCCAGCGGGCCATCGAGCAGCTCGAGGCGGAGCGGGACCGGCTCGAGGCCCTGCTCCTCCGGCTGCCGTCGCTGCTGGCCGAGCTCGACCCGGAGCGGCTGACGGTCGGTGTCGTCGACGCCGCCCGGGAGCTCACCGGCGCCCGCTTCGGGCTGTTCCTCCCGGCCGGCAGCGAGCGGGCCACGGTGACCTTCGTCGGCCTCGCCCGGGAGGACTTCGCCGTTCCGCCGGCGGTGGGCCGGGCGCCCGTGCTGGCCGGCGCGCTGCTGAGCGGCCAGACGCTGCGCATCGACGACGTCGCCGTCTGGGCCCCGAGCGAGGACGCCGCCCGCAGCTACGGCGTCCTCGGCGACGGCCGGCTCGTGCGGAGCTGGCTGGCGACGCCGGTGCGGGGCCGGGACGGCGCCGTCCTCGGTGTCGTCTACCTCGGGCACCACCGGGCCCACGCCTTCGACGCCCGCCACGAGCGGCTGGTGGCCGGGCTCAGCACGCAGCTCGGCGGTGCCCTCGACCACTGCGCGCTGTTCGCCGAGCGGAGCCGCGTGGCCAGCGCCCTGTCGGAGAGCCTGCTGCCGCCGCTGCTGCCGTCCATTCCCGGTGTGGCCGCCGCCGCCCGTTACCGGCCGAGCGGCGCCGACCTCGGGGGGAGGGGCAACCTCGTGGGCGGCGACTTCTACGACCTCTTCGAGATCGCCGACGGCTGCTTCGGCCTGCTGCTCGGCGACGTGAGCGGCGTCGGGCCGGAGGCCGCCGCCCTCACCGGCGTGGCCCGCTACACCGTGCGGGCGGTGGCGACGCCGGAGGAGGCACCCTGCGGCGTCCTCACCCGGCTCAACGAGGCGCTGCTGCGGCTGGGCTCGGAGCGGTTTCTCACCGCTGTCTACGCCGCGCTGGAACCGAAGGGCGACGGCGTCCTCCGGATCACGTTGTGCAGCGGCGGCCATCCGCCGGGGCTGGTGCTCCGGGACGACGAGTCGGTCGAGATCCTCGACCGGGCCAGCGGAACGCTGCTCGGGGTGTTCCCGGCGGTGGAGCTGGCCGACGTCACCGTGGTGCTCAACCCCGGCGACTCGCTGGTGCTCGTCACCGACGGGGTCCTGGAGGCCCGCGATGACCACGGCGACGAGTTCGGCTTCGACCGCCTGGCGACGCTGCTGTCGACGTGCACCGGCCGCTCGGCCGCCGGCATCGCCCGGCGGATCGAGCGCAACGTCCTCGACCACCGGGGCGAGCGCGCCGACGACGACATCGCCATCGTGGTGCTCCGGGCCACCGTGTAAGTACCATCCCGGAGAGCTGAGGGCGCTCCGGGGGGAGGATCGTGGTGTCGGTTGGGTGGTTCCGCCGGCCGAATGTGTTGCTGACGGTGCCGCTGGCGCTCGGCGCGGCGGCGTTCCTGTCGTTCCTGTCCGCGCCCTCCCGGGCGGCCACCCCGGATCCGCTCAACCCGGTGTTCAAGGCGGTGCACGGCCCCTTCCGGCCCCAACTCGGCGACCGGGACCATTCGCAGGACCCCGCGCCGGCGTACAGCGACGAGGAGCGCGGCCAGCTCGTCGCCGAGGGGAAGGAGCTGTTCTTCTCCCGGACCGCCTGGGGCCAGAAGCCGAGCGAGGGCCCGATGGTGCGGGGCCAGACGATCTCCTGCGCCTCCTGCCACGACCCCGCCTTCGGCTTCACGGACGGGCTGACCCACCTGGTCGGTCCGGTCCGGGAACGGGAGCTGGCCCGGCGCCAGACGCCCACGCTCCTCGGCGTGGCGAACACCGCACCGTACGGGTGGGACGGGCGCAATCCGACGCTCCAGGCCCAGGCGAGAGGCGCCATCGTGTCCCCCCTCGAGATGCACGCCTCCCGGGAACCGACGCGGCGCGAGCTCGACGCCCTGGCGGAGTTCCAGGCGACGCTGACGGTGCCGGCGGCCGTCCCCGGCAAGGAGTACGACCCGGTCCGGGCGGCCCGGGGCGAGGTCCTGTTCCGGACGCCCCGACCGGTGACCGACCCCACCGGCGAGTTCCCGGCGGGGTCGAAGGTCGCCTGCGCCACCTGTCACGCCGGCCCGTTCTTCACCGACGGCAAGGCCCATCGCGGCGTCGTCGTGTCGGGTGACCCGCTCGTCGACCCCGGTGAGGTCCGGTCCGACGGCACCATTGCCGGGTTCCACACGCCGACGCTGCTCGGCCTGCGGCTCACCGCCCCGTATTTCCACGACGGCAGCGGCGGCGACCCCACCGCTCCCACCAACCTCTTCTCCGGCGGGGTCGGGCGGCATTCGCTCGATCGGGACCCCGGAGGGCACGGCGCCGCTGTCGCCCGGCGGGCTCTCCTCGACGACGTCCTCCCCTTCTACAACACCGTCCGTTTCGGCTTCCGCTTCACCGACGACGAGCTGGCGGATCTGGCCGAATTCCTGCTGTCGCTCTAGGATTTCCCCGTGCGCACGCTGCGACTCCTGCTTCCGCTTGCGCTCGTCGCCCCGGTGTTCGCCGCCGTCCCCGCTCGGGGCAACAGCCCGTCAACGTTCATCGCGACCATGACGGCCGAGGAGGTCCAACCGGTCCCCGGCCCGCCGGGCGCCAAGGGCACCGCCAGGATCGTGGCCGACCAGGACGCCCAGCGCGTCTGCTACAAGCTCACCTACGACGGCCCGGGCCCGGTGACTTCGGCCCACATCCACCGGGGCGAGAAGGGCATGACCGGCCCGGTCACGATCAACCTCGATCTGACCGCCGAGTGCGTCAGCCCGGCGCCGGCCGAGATCAAGGCCCTGGTCGACTGGCCCGACGGGTACTACGTCGAGATCCACACGCTGTACCAGCAGAATGGTGCGGTGCGCGGTCAGACGGTCCCGGAGGGCGGCAGCCCCGCCCCCGCCCACCAGCAGCAGCACCACCCTGGCAGGTAGAGGCACCCAGGGCTACGCTGCCCGCATCAGGGCACATTGAGGGGGAGGGCCGCATCGTGAGACTCCATCGTCGCGGCGCCATCGTCGCCGCTTCGCTCGTAGTATCCCTCGTCGCCGTCCGTCCGGTCTCGGCCGGGACGCCCCAACGGGTGGCCAATCCGCAGGCCCCGGAGGTGAGCGGCTCCCCAGGCGACATCGGCCAGTGGACGCATCCCTTCGAAGAGGGCGGGGCCGAGACTCCCCGCTGCCACCGGCAGGACGCACTGATCAAGGGCGAGATCTTCTGCAAGGTGGCTGCGGTCACCATGGCGGCGCTGCCCGACGGGCGCATCTACTACGCCAACGGGATCGAGGCGGACGAGAACGTCAAGTTCTCCTACGAGACCGAGCTCGGGGACCGCACCCGCGCCGACCGGACCCGGGTGCTCGACCTGCGGGGCCCGGAGGCGAAGTGGACGACCCCACCGGCCGAATCGGGCGCGTCCTGGAACCCCCAGGTGAAGCCGGGGGCCAACAGCTTCAACGGCGACCCGTTCGGGCACCTCGGCGCGCCGGGCCGACCCGGTGACGGGTTCGTGGGCTCGAAGTGGGGGAAGGCCGGCGGTCCGCCGGAGGAGCCGAGCTCCCCGCCCGACGACCGCCCGTACAAGGAGCGCAGCACGTTCTGCGCCGACATCGCCCAGCTGGGCGACGGCCGCATGCTGCTGGCCGGCGGCACCGACTACTACAACGAGCCCGACTTGATGAACCGGGACCAGGGCGGGCCGGCCGACGTCGGGTTCCTCGAGCTCGAGGGGCTGCGGGCGTCGTGGATCTTCGATCCGAAGGACAACTCGCACACCGCCACCGCACCGATGCACTACGGGCGGTGGTACCCCACCCTCGTCACCATGCCGGACGGGAAGATCACCGTGTTCAGCGGTGTCACCAAGCTGCTGAAGTCGACCCAGCTCGGTCAGGTCCGGCGCACCGAGACGTTCGACCCGGCCACCAACGAGTGGACGGTCAACTACGTCGGCGACGAGTCGGAGACGGCGCTGCCGCTCTTCTCCCGGCTCAACCTCCTTCCCAGCGGCAAGATCCTCTTCAACGGCGTCGGCCAGAACTTCGGACCGAACGGCTCCGACGCCGAGGAGGCGACGACCAACCTCCAGAAGCTGTGGGACCCGGCCACGAAGAAGTGGTCGATCCTCGGCGTGGCCCCCGCCGGCTCCCGCGGTAGCGCCATCCAGGTGATGCTGCCGCTCAAGGCTCCGTACAACGAGGCATCCATCCTCGACGCCGGAGGCACGATCGGGATGACGCCCGGCGCGCCGCTGGCCACCAACATCTCGACCCTCACCACCGTCACCAACGACGGCAAGGTGACCAACCACTTCACCAAGGGCCAGCTCAACAACCGCCGGTGGTTCAGCGACGGGACGATCCTTCCCGACGGGACCGTCCTCGCCACCGCCGGGGGCGACAAGGACTCGCTGCAGATGCCCGGTTACGAGATCGCCGTCCGCCAGTCGGAGATCTACGACCCGGCCACCGACACGTGGAAGGCCGTCGCCTCCCAGGCCCGTGACCGGCATTACCACGAGACGGCGACCCTGCTGCCCGACGGCCGCGTCCTCGCCGGTGGGATGTCGAGCGTGGCCACGCTCTACGGCCACCGCCGCGACCAGGGCAACGGCTTCTTCGCCAACAACGAGAAGGACTCGAGCTTCGAGATCTACAGCCCGCCCTACCTGTTCCGGGGGCCGCGGCCGGAGATCACGTTCGCCCCGTCGGGGGTGGCGTGGGGCTCGCAGTTCAAGATCAACATGGCCGGCTCGGACGAGATCGCCAGCGTCGCCCTGATCCGCACGGGCTCCCCGCAGCACGGCCTCGACACCGACGAGCGGTCGGTCGAACTGCCGTTCAAGCAGGACGGCAACACGCTGACGGCCAGCGCTCCGCCCAACGGTGCCGTCGCTCCGCCCGGCTACTACTACCTGTTCGTCAACAAGAAGTCCCCCAAGGGCCCGATCCCGTCCGTGGCGGCGATGGTCCGGGTCGGCGACCTGGTGACCGCCACCGCTCTCGGCAACAGCCCGGCGGCCATTCCCATGCACGACTCATCCGTGGCCGGCAACAACGGCTCGGCCACACCCGACGAGAACAGCTCGATGAACGACTTCGGCGAGTGCACCGGCTGCGCCAAGGGCCAGCGGGGCGGGATGCGCCACGACCTCCAGCAGTCGAACCCGGCGCTGCAGCAGGTTCCGATCGGGGCCGACGACGACGGGCCGGCGCAACGGGCGCAGCACCAGATGACCTCCATGCAGGTACCGGACGTCAACCCGAGGACGACCTTCCGCTTCACGAGGCCCATGCTCGTCGGCTGAGCGACCGGCTGTAACGCGACGCTGCGCCGTCCATACTGTCCCCGAGAGAGGGGGCGTTCATGGACGGCGCAGCATCGCGTTGGGTGAAGGTCGACGCCGACGGCCTCACCGAGGGGCAAGTGACGACGGTTGTCGCCGGCGGGCGGGCCGTGTGCCTGACCCGCACCGCTGAGGGCTACGGCGCGCTCGACAACCGCTGCCCCCACCAGGGCGGCCCGCTGGGCGACGGCCAGATCGAAGACGGCTGGCTGGTCTGCCCCTGGCACGCCTACCAGTACGGGCCGTGCGACGGGAAGCCGCCGCCGGGCTTCGGCGACGCCGCCGTCGCCTACGCGGTGGAGGAGCGGGCGGACGGGCTGTGGGTGGAGGTGCCCGACGAGGCCGAGGCGCCGTCGCTGATGGACCAGGTCGTCGGCACGCTCTGCGACTGGGGGCTGGAAGCGGTGTTCGGCATGGTCGGCCACTCCAACCTCGGGTTGGCCGACGCCCTTCGGCGGGCGGCCGAGGCCGGCCGGCTGACCTACGTCGGCATCCGCCACGAGGGAGCGGCGGCCTTCGCCGCCAGCGGCTACGCCAAGCTCACCGGCCGGCCGGCGGCCTGCTTCTCCATCGCCGGGCCCGGCGCCACCAACCTGCTCACCGGCCTGTGGGACGCCAAGGTCGACCGGGTGCCGATCCTGGCCCTGACCGGCCAGGTGCAGACCCAGGTGCTCGGCCCGGGGGCCTTCCAGGAGGTGCCGCTGTCGGAGGCGTTCGCCGCCGTGGCCGAATGGACCCAGACGGTGCTCCGGCCGGGCAACGCCACGGAGCTGGCGGCGCTGGCCATGAAGCACGCCGTCGTGCAGCGCGACGTCGCCCATCTGGTGTTCCCCGACGAGGTGCAGGAGCTGCCGGCGCTCGACGGCGCCCCCGGCCGACCCCGGCGGGGCCGGGTGGCGGAGTCGGCGATCGCCCCGCCGGAGGACGAACTCGACCGGGCGGTTTCGTTGCTGGCGGGCGCCGAACGGCCGGTGATCATCTGCGGCAACGGCGCCCGGCCGTTCCGGGAGGAGATCCTGGCCTTCGCCGAACGCATCGACGCCCCGATGATCACCACGTTCAAGGGGAAGGGGATCGTCCCCGACGACCATCCACTGGGCTGCGGCGTCCTCGGCCGGTCGGGCATCCCGGTGGCATCGCTGACGATGCAGCGTTCGGACTGCCTGCTGGTGCTGGGGGCCTCGTTCTCCAACCACACGTCGATCGCCACCTGGGTGCCGACGATCCAGGTCGACCTCGACCGGATGATCCTCGGGAAGTTCCACCCCGTCGAGGTGCCGCTGTGGGGCGACATCGGCCGGACCCTGGCGCTACTCGGCAGGGCGCTGCCCGACGTCACCCGTCCGCAACAGCGCGACGCCGTGGCGCAGCGGTGGGCCCGATGGCGGGCGGAGAAGGCCCGCCGGCGCACGCTGGTCGACCACCAGGGCCGGATGCACCCGGCGCTGGTCTTCGCCGAACTGTCGGCGCTTCTGCCCGACGACGCGGTGATCGCCGTCGACGTCGGCAACAACACCTACTCCTTCGGCCGGTTCTTCGAGTGCCGGGGCCGCCAGGACGTGCTGATGTCGGGCTACCTCGGCTCCATCGGGTTCGGGCTGCCGGCGGCGCTCGGGGCGTCGGTGGCGGTGCGCCGGGCCGAGGAGCAGGGGCACGGCCCGGGCCGCAAGGTCGTGTCGATCTCCGGCGACGGCGGCCTGGGCCAGTACCTGGCCGACTTCACCACCGCCGTCAAGTACCGCTTCCCGTTGACGCATGTCGTGTTGAACAACGGCGAGCTGGCCAAGATCAGCCGGGAGCAGCTCGGCGCCATCCGCCCGGTTTGGGAGACGAACCTCGTCAACCCCGACTTCTGCGAGTACGCCCGGCTGTGTGGCGGAGCCGGTTTCTCGGTCCGTTCGGCCGACGAGCTGGGGCCGGCGCTGAAGGCGGCGCTGGCCTACGAGGACGGGCCGTCGCTGGTGGAGATCCACTCATCTTCGAAGGACGTGTGAGGTCATGGCCTACGTCGAACGGCAGCGGGGCGGCCGGCATCTGGTGCCGGCCGAGACGGGTGTCGACGAGTGCTCGGGGTGGCAGCCGGTGTGCCGGTTGGAGGAGATCCCCGACGGGCGGGGCCGGGCGGTGATGCTGAAGGGCGCCGACGTGGCGGTGATGCGCAGCGGCGACGCGGTGTACGCCGTGGGCGGCACGTGCCCCCACCGGGGCGGTCAGATCGCCGACGGCACGATCGTCGGCGGGAGCGTCGTCTGCCCGTTGCACCTCTGGGACTTCGAGCTACGGACGGGCATTTCGCCGTTCAACCCCGCCGACCGCATCCCGACCTACCGGGCCCGGGTCACCACCGACGGCGTCGTCGAGGTCGACGCCGACAGCGTGCCCCGGGGCCCGGGCCGGCCCGACGTCTACCTCGGCCCGTGGGCCCGGCGGGGGGCGGTCGACCGGGGCATGTACGTCGTCCACCACCTCGCCGAAGGTCTGAAACCGTTCGTGGAGGCGATGTCGACCGAGCGGTTCGAGCCGGGCCACGACGCCGGCCGGCGCTACGCCTCGCTCGACGACGTGGTCTTCAAGCCGGCCCAGCTGGCCCGGCTGCCGCTGCTCGACGACGAGCCGGTCGACACGTCCGTCGTCCTCGGGACCCGATCGGCGAAACCGCTGCGGCTGGCCATCCCGCTCTTCGTCAGCCACATGAGCTTCGGCGCCCTGTCGGTCGAGGCCAAAGTGGCGCTGGCCAAGGGCTCGCGCCTGGCCGGCACGGCCATCGGCAGCGGCGAGGGCGGGATGCACCCGCGGGAGCGGGCCGAGGCCGGCGCCTACATCTTCGAGATGGCCTCGGGGTACTTCGGCTGGACCGAGGAGGCCGTGGCCCGGGCCGACGCCATCGAGATCAAGATCGGCCAGGGGGCCAAGCCGGGGCTCGGCGGCCTGCTCCCCGGGGCCAAGGTCACCGGCGAGATCGCCGCCGTCCGGGGCCTGCCGGAGGGAATCGACGCCCACTCGCCGTCTCGCTTCCCCGACATCAACTCCCGCCAGGACCTGCAGCGCCGCATGAAGGAGATCCGCTCGATCACCGGCGGTGCCCCGATCGGCGTGAAGTTCGCCGCCGGCGACGTCGAGGCCGACACCGCCGCGGCGCTGGAGGTGGGCGCCGAGTGGATCACCGTCGACGGCCTGGGCGGCGGGACGGGAGCGGCCCCCGTCCACGTGAAGGACCACGTCGGCGTGCCGGGCTTCGTCGGCCTGTACCGGGCCAAGAAGTTCCTGGAGGACCACGGTGTCGACGACGTGCAGCTCGTGGCCACCGGGGGTTTCCGCACCCCCGACGAGATGGCCAAAGCGCTGGCGCTGGGTGCCGACGCCGTGGCGCTGGCCACGGCGTCGCTGCTGGCCATCGGCTGCCAGCAGTACCGGGCCTGCCACCGCGGCACGTGCCCGGTGGGGATCGCCACCCAGGAGGCCGAGCTGCGGATGCGGCTCGATCCCGAGATCTCCGCCCACCGGCTGGTGACGTTCCTCGTCGCCGCCACCGCCATGATCACCGACTTCTGCCGGATCACCGGCCGGCATCGGGTCGGGGACCTCTGCCGGGCCGACCTCGCCACCCTGCGGCCGGACGTCGCCCGCCGCACCGACCTCGAGTACATGCTCTGAACGCAGCGCCGGCCTGGCGCTCGAGAGGGCGGGGAGGAGCCCTGAAGAACGCCAGGCCGGTCGCTGGTGGCACGCCGGTGCGGGTGGTCAGCCCGCCCGGCGGCGGGTCCGCCGGCGACGCCGGCCGGACAGCTCGAGCAGCAGGCCCACCTCGATCAGGGCCAGCGCTGCCTTGGTCTCGGCCTCCAGCGGCGCCCCGGTCCTCGGGAGCTCCTGGGCCGGCGCCGGCTCGGGCCGGGTCAGCTGTTCACCCAGCACGACGCTGATGGTCGCCGAGTCGTTGGCCGTCACGGCCTCGCCGAGCACGTCGGTGCCGGTGGCCGTGCCGATGTTGGTCGGCGGCGTCGAGGTGTCGACGTCGACCGTCTTGTTCATGGTGATCGACTGCCCGGGCGCCAGCGTCGCGACGGTGCCGATGGGGCCGAGGATGTCGTCGGTCACCAGGACGTTGAACAGCGTGGTGTCGCCGGTGTTCGTCACGACGTAGGCGTAGGTGACCGTGCCGGAGCCGCCACTGATCGAGTCAGGGCTGGCCGACTTGTCGATGGTGATGGCCGGGTGGAGGACGCCGACCGTGTGGCTGGCGGTGTTGGTCACGATCTGGCCGAGGTCGTCGGTGCCACCCACCGTGACCGTATTGACGATCGAGGCGCCGTCGCCGGCCGTGGCGACGTGGGTGCAGTGGAACGTCCACGTCTCGCCGGGCGAGAGGAGCCCGTCGGCGTCGGTGCCGGCCTGCACCGGGACGCCGTCACACTTCGGATCGCTCACGGTCACGTCGCCCAGTGGCGCGTTGCCGGGGTTGGTGACGACGATCGTGTAGACGACGGCGTCCCCGACGTGGACGTTGCTCGGGCCGTCCTTGGTGACCGCGATGGCCGGCCGGAGGACGTCCGACGGGAAGTTCGCCGTTCCGTGGACGGTCAGGTCCAGGGCGTCGGTACCGTCGGCGGTGGCCGTGTTGAGGATCTGGTTCCCGTCGCCGTCCAGGATGACTCGGCTGCAGGTGTACGTCCGGCTCTGCCCCGCGGCCAGGGCACCATTGCCGTCGGCGCTCACCGGATCGGCGTCACACTTCGGGTCCTTGACCGTGATCGGGTCGAGCGGGGTGTTCCCGGTGTTCATGACCACGATCGTGTAGGTGGCCGTGCCGCCGACCTGGACCTGGGCCGGGCCGGTCTTGGTCACACTGATCGCCGGCTTCAGGATGTCGGTGGGCCACGAGTCGCCGGCCGTCACCTTCTCGCCGAGGTCGTCCTGGCCGGACACGCTGACGGTGTTCAGATACTGATCGCCGTCGCCGGACACCACGATGTGAGTGCACTCGAAGGCCCAGGGTTCCTCGGCGCCGAGCACGGCGTCGGGGTCGACGGTCGGCAGCCCGTGGCACCCGTTGTCGGTCAGCGCCACGTTCGTGAGCGGCGTGTCGCCGGTGTTGGTGACGACGATCGTGTAGTGGATGGTGTCGCCGACGTGCGCCTCCGCGTCACCGGTCTTTGTCACGTTGATGCTCGGGTGCAGGATGTCCGTCGACGCCGTGGCGGTATCGCTCACCTCGGTGCCGAGTGTGTCCTTGCCACTGACACCGGCGGTGTTGACCAGGGGATCGGCATCGCCGCCAGTCACGACGTGCGAGCATTCCCAAGTCGCCGAGGCGCCGACAGCGAGAACCGTGCCGCCCGAGGTCTCGTGCAGCGTTCCGGGATCGCACAGGGCGTCGCTCGGGAGGCCGACGTCGTGGAGTTCGATGTTGCCGGCGTTCGTCGCCGTCATCGTGTAGTCGACGGTCTCCCCGACATGCTTCGCCGGCGACGCCGACTTCGTCAGCTCGATCGCCGGCTTGAGAACGTCGACCCAGGCGTCGTCCGAACCGCTCAGCGGCTGGTCGAAGACGTCGTCGTGGGCGGAGACGGCGGCCGTGTTGTCGATAACGAGCGGGCTGGTGCCCGGGTCGGGGGCCGACGTGATGTAAGTGCAGGTGATTCTCTCGCCGGCGCCGAGCGCCGGATCGCCGTGGCATGTCCCCGGCAGGTCGGCGTAGCGGTTGTCGGTGAGGCTGTCGATCGTGAGCGGCAGGGCACCGGTGTTCGTGACCACGACGGTGTAGGTCAGCGGGGCGCCCGCCTCGACCATGAGCGGGGTCTCGGCGGTCGTGTCATGTCCGTTCACCTGCTTGGTGATGGACAGGCCCGGCTGCTTCTTCACATCGACGAACGTCAGCCCGGCCTTGCCCGTGAGCTCGGCCCCGGGGCCAAGGTCGACCGGCTTCGCCGGCGCCGTCTGGTAGCCCAGCGGCGTCCCCGTCTCGACGACCCAGTAGTGGCCGTCGTCGACGAGGGCCGAGATCGTGCAATCCCCCATTCCGGCGGTGGTGCAGGCGCCGGTGTCGGGCAAGGTGCCGCCGACCGGGGTACCGGGCGCCCCGGCGTTGTCGGTGTAGAGCTCGAACAGTGCGCCGTTCAGGTCCGCGCCGTCGCCGTCGGTCTTGTGGATCGCGACCTCGGCCGGGAGGCGAGGGTCGACGAACTCGAGCGCTGCGGCCGGCGTGTTGCCCCCCGGGGCCACGACAACCTTCTGGCTCAGCGGAGCCGGGGCGGCGTGGCCGCCGACGCCTTTCGTTTCCTTCAGCCAGTAGGTTCCGAACCGGACGTCATCGATCGTGCAGTAGCCGTCGTCAGCGGTGGTGCAGGTCTTGGCCGGCGAGACGGCCGAGCCGATCGCGCCGCCGTTGTCGTTGTAGAGGGTGAACTCCGCCCCCGACAACGCCCGGCCGAGGTCGTCGACCTTGTGGACGGTCACCGAGCCGCAGTTCACGACGCTCTCGGGGTGCGGGGCGATGAAGTCCTTCATCTCCGCGGTCAACTCGTTCGACGAGCGGCTCTTCAGGAACACGTTGGCGAAGTTGGTGCAGGCGCCGGCCGTGAAGATGCCCGCCGCCTCGAGGTCGATGACCATCTCGCCGAACAGCAGGTCGCTGCTGATCGAGCCTTCAGCCGACGAGGCACCGAGCGTCGCACCGTTGTCCCACCCCGTCGCCGTCCAGTTCCGCACGGTGATGACGACGGTCATGGCGCCGTGGTTGCCCTGAAGGTCGTAGGTGATCAGTTTGTCTCCGACCGTGCGGGTGGGGTTGACACCGTTGCAGCCCTGGACGGCGGTCTTGATCTCGTTCGACCTGTTCAGTTCGAAGTCGAGCGTGACCGTCCCGTTGGTGCTGGCCCGATCCCAGGCGAGATAGAGGAAGTCATGAGCCGCGGTGCCGGTTCCGGGGGCCGACTTCACGTAGAAGTGCGTGAGGTCGGCCTTGTTGTTGGGGATGGACCCCGTTTCCACCACCGGGCAGGGGTCGTCCTCCTTGGCCCCCTGGGTGTAGGAGTCGTCGGACGGGCCACTGGTGACGTCGGTCACGCCATAGGCGGACCCGACGTCGTTGATGCCGTCGGTCCCGTTGAACGGACTGCCGGCCAGCGACGTCGTCGCGGCGGCCGACGCCGCTGACGGCGAGACAACGAGCGGGGCGGCGACGAGCACCAGGGCCACCGCCGAAGCAACGATCGGGCGCCGGCGGTTCCGGAAATGGCGAAGAGCGCGTGTGAACATGGTCAGTCCGGCCTCCACTCGATGATGGGTCCGGTGTGGCCGGGTTCACGACTTGCTCGCTGCCGCCCCCGTGACCAACTCGGGCGGGCAGGTCATCGCATCCACACTTGGGGGACAACCGATTCCGGTCGTTCGCTACGGCGAGCGTACGGACCCGGGTCGCCGGCGACAACCCTGAATACGGGGCATATCGGGCAGTCGGTATGACTAATTTCGCCCCTAGCTATTTCAGGTTTTCTCCGAATAGTTCCTACGGTCTATTCGTTTGGGACCTTGGTCTCTGGCCCGGGCCCATGCCGCCCGGGCCGCGTCACGCGACAATGGGGGGATGCCGCCGCCGCTGGCCCGGAGAACCACGACGATCACGCCGTTCCGGGTCGTCGACGTGATGGAGGCCGCCTGGGCGGCGGAGCGGGCCGGGCGATCGATCGTCCACCTCGAGGTCGGCGAACCGGACTTCGGCACGCCGGAGCCGGTGGTGGAGGCGGCGGCCAAGGCCATCGCCGACGGCCGGGTGCGCTACACGTCGTCACTCGGGATCCCCGAGCTCCGGGAGGCGATCAGCGGCTACTACGCCGAGCGGTTCGGCGTCGCCGTCCCCGCCCGGCGGGTGGTCGTCACCACCGGCGCCTCCGGGGCGCTGCTGCTGGCGCTGGCCGCCACCATCGACCGGGACCACGAGGTTCTCCTGGCCGATCCCGGTTACCCCTGCAACCGCAACCTGATCCGGCTCTGCGAAGGCGTACCGGCCGGCATCCCCGTCGGAGCGGGGACCGACTACCAGCTCACGGCGGGGCTCGTCGACGGCCGGTGGACGGCGCAGACGCGGGCCGTGCTGCTGGCCACCCCGTCCAACCCCACCGGCACGATGGTGCCACCGGGCGAGCTGGCCGCCATCGCCGCCGAGGCCGACGCCCGGGGCGGCGTGTGCTTCGTCGACGAGATCTACGGCGAGCTCGTCTACGACCGGCGGCCGGCCACCGTCCTGGCCTCGACCGATACGGCCTTCGTCGTCAACAGCTTCTCCAAGACCTTCGGCATGACGGGCTGGCGCCTCGGGTGGATGGTCTGCCCCGAGTGGGCGCTGGCGGCGGTGGAGGCCCTGAGCCAGAACGCCTTCATCTCGCCGCCGGCCCCGGCCCAGTACGGCGCCCTCGCCGCTTTCACGCCCGAGGTGTGGGCGGTGGTGGAGGAGCGCCGCCGGGCCTTCGCCGCCCGCCGCGACGTCCTCCTCGACGGGCTCCGGGCCGCCGGCTTCGGCGTTGCGGTGACGCCGCCGGGGGCCTTCTACGTCTATGCCCGCTCCGACGGGCTCGACCCAGACAGCATGCGCCTCGCCCGCCGTCTCCTCGACGAGGCCGGCGTCGCCGCCGTCCCGGGCTGCGACTTCGGCGACCACGAACCGCAAGCCCATCTCCGCTTCGCCTACACGACGTCCCTCGACCAGATCACCGAAGCCGTCCGCCGCCTCATCGCCTGGCGAGAGCACGGGCCGGCCACGAGCCAGGAGGAATGACCGTGGGAATCCTCGACAAGGTGAAACAGCAGGCCGCGCAGCTCAAGGACAACGAGAAGGTCAAGGAGGTGACGGACAAGGTCAAGGAGAAGGTGGAGGACGTCCAGGCCCGGCGCAAGGCCAACGACCTCCTCGCCGACCTCGGCCGTCTCTTCTACGCCCAGCACACCGGGCGGACCAACGCCACCGCCGAGGCGGAGATCGCCCGTCTGGTCGCCGAGCTGCGCGCCCTGGAGGACGACGGCCTCACGATCCTCCCCGAGCAGGGGTAGACGTCAGTCGTCGAGATCGCCGAGATAGACGACCTGCTCGGCGATCTGGCGCAGCTTGATGTTGCGGTGCTGGGACACCTTCCGCAGCGCCTCGAAGGCGACATCGGGCGTGCAGCCCCGGCGGGCCATGAGGATGCCCTTGGCCTGGCCGATGATGTCGCGGCTCTCGAGCGCCTCCCGGAGGTGCTCGGTCAGGGAGTAGGTGCGCCAATAGACCTCGGCGTTGGCGCAGGCCACGGCGGCCTGCTCGCTGAAGAGGACGGCGGTGTCCTCGTCCGCCTCGGAATAGCTGTCGGTCTTGGAGTAGAGGTTCAGCGCCCCGAGCGGGCGGTCGCTGGCCACCAGGGGGACGGCCAGCACCGACCGGACGCCGCTCTTCTTCGCCTCGGCGGTGAACTCCGGCCACCCGGCCCCGCCGTCGGCGATGGTCCGCCGCACGACCTGGCCGACGTCGTAGGCCTCCAGGCAGGGACCCCGCTGCGACCGGTACTGCGCCCGGTCGAGATCGTCGGCCTCCGGGTCGGTGTGGACGGGGGTGGACGGCCGCCCGTCGGTGATCATCGTCACGCTGGCCAGGTCGCAGGGCGAGAGCGTCCGGCAGGCCAGGCTGGCGACGCGGTGGAGGGTGGTCTCGAGGGTCTCCTCGGCGAGGAGGAGACGGGACAGGGTGCGGACGGCGGTGCCGAGGTCCTCGGGATCGGTCATGGCTGAAACTGGCCTCCAGGAACGGGTCAGGCCAGCCACGACGTCGGAGTCTCAAGGGCGTGTCAGGGGGAAGCCCTCTCGGTCGCCAGTCGCTCGAAGTCCTCGAGCGAGTCGGGGTTGGCCAGTGCTCCCCGGCTCGCCGCGACGTCGGTCGGCGTTCCGGTGAGGATGCGCTTCACGGGTACTTCCAATTTCTTCCCCGACAGCGTCCGGGGTATGCCAGAAACTGCATGAATCGCGTCGGGGACGTGGCGGGGCGACAGCGACCGGCGCAGCTCGGCGGCGATGCGGGCCTTCAGGTCGTCGCCGACCTCGCCGCCTCCGGCCGGCACGACGAAGAGCAGCAGCGCCCCCATCCCGATGCCCTCGCCCGCCCGGTCCTCGAGGTGGACGACGAGGCTGTCGGCCACCTCCGGGAAGGCCTCCACCACCGAGTAGAACTCCGCCGTCCCGAGGCGGACGCCGCCGCGGTTGAGCGTGGAGTCGGACCGGCCGGAGATCACGCAGCTGCCGTCGTCGCCGATGACGATCCAGTCGCCGTGGCGCCACACGCCGGGGAAGTCGTCGAAGTACGCCGACCGGTAGCGGGATCCGTCGGGGTCGCCCCAGAACCCGACCGGCATCGACGGCATCGGCTCCGTGATCACCAGCTCGCCCTGCTCGTCGATCAGCGGCCGGCCCTCGGGGTCGAAGGCCTCGACCTTGGCGCCCAGTGCCCGGCCGGAGATCCGGCCCTCCCACACCGGGAGCATGGGGCAGGCGCCGACGAACGCCGAGCAGACGTCGGTGCCGCCGCTCACGGAGTTGAGCTGGCCGTCGGTGGTCACCGCCTCGTAGACCCACCGGAAGCCCTCCGGCGGCAGCGGCGCGCCGGTCGAGCCGATGCCCCGCACCCGGGACAGGTCGGCGAGCTTGGCCGGTTCGAGGCCCGCCTTGCGGCAGGCCATGAGGAACGGCGCGCTGGCGCCGAAGTACGTCGTGCCGGTCTCCTCGGCCAGGCGCCACAGCGTCGAGAGGTCGGGAGAGGCCAGGTCGCCGTCGAAGAGCACCAGCGCCGCACCGACGGCCAGCCCCGACACCAGCAGGTTCCACATCATCCAGCCGGTGGTGGAGAACCAGAAGAACCGGTCGCCGGGCCCGAGGTCGAGCGAGAACGCCAGCTGCTTCAGGTGCTCCAGCAGGATGCCGCCGTGGCCGTGGACGATGGGCTTCGGCAATCCCGTCGTCCCCGACGAGTAGAGGACGTAGAGGGGATGGTCGAACGGGACCGCCTCATGGTCGAGGGGCCCGTCCTCCGAGAGGAGCTCGTCCCAGGTCACGGCGCCCGGGATCGCCGCCGCCCCGGCCCCGGGGTCGAGGTAGGGCACGGCCACGGTGGCCCCCAGGTCGGGCAGACCCGACCGGATGGCGGCGACCTCGCCGGTGCGGTCGACGGCCTTGGCGCCGTAGCGGTAGCCGTCGACGGCCAGCAGGACCTTGGGGTCGATCTGGGTGAACCGGTCGAGGACGCTGCGGGTGCCGAACTCCGGGGCGCACGACGCCCACACCGCCCCCAGGCTCGCCGTGGCCAGGAAGGCGACCAGCGTCTCGGGGATGTTGGGCAGGTAGGCCACCACCCGGTCGCCCCGGCCGACGCCGAGGCGGGCCAGGCCGGCCCGGGCCCGGGCCACCTGCCGGCGGAGCTCGCCGGCGGTGAGGTCGACGGGCCCCCGGGTCTGCGACCGGGCGAGGACGGCGACGCTCCCCGGATCGTCCCCGGCGTTACCCCCGGCCTCTCGCAGCAGGTGGGCGGCGTAGTTGAGCCGGGCGGTGGGGAACCAGCGGGCGCCGGGCATGGCGCGCTCGGCCAGCGCCGGAGCGGGCGCCGGCGTGGACGACGGCACCACCGGCGGCCCGACGTCGAAGTACTCCCAGATCGTGGTCCAGAAGGCGTCGAGGTCGGTGACCGACCACTCCCACAGGTCGGCGTAGCCG
>Ga0070741_10010438_pt1 | contig 17526 bp, 20 predicted proteins | sample Coa_R1_4_FD_66440 | JGI IMG/M metagenome (GOLD analysis project Ga0070741, IMG submission 66440) | Surface soil microbial communities from Centralia Pennsylvania, which are recovering from an underground coalmine fire - Coalmine... | ecosystem: Environmental > Terrestrial > Soil > Unclassified ...
ACGATCCCGGGCAGCATGGCCACGTTCTCGAGCTGCTCGAGCGAGCGGTCGCCTGCCAGCGCGCCGAGCAGCTCTTCGTCGGCGAACACGCGGGCCGGCACGCGCATGCCCGGCCGCGCCTCCCGCGGGATCTCCCACAGCGTCTCGTCGACGCGGATCGGATGCAGCTCAGACGTCGAGGACGACATGGGCATGCCACCCTCCCTCCCGGGGCTCGAAGCGGAGACCGTTCAGCGTCACCGCCTTGACGAGGTGCCGAGGCTCGCCGCGCCGGCCGGCGACCGTCGCGCGCAACCCGTCCGCCTCCAGCTCGAGCGCCTCCAGCCGCTCCGGCACGAACTGCTCCACCTCGGCGAGGAACACGAGCTCCCCGAGCCAGTCGACGAGCAACAGGGCGCGGTCGCCGCCGGCGAGCACGACCTGGTGGCGAGCCGGCTCGCCGCCGTCGCCGCCCACGAGGTCGGCGAACGCGCCCAGCGCAGCTTCGAAGATGCCCGCCTCGGTCGGCGCCTCGAGCTCCAGCTCGACCTCGCCGACGTGCTCGACGAACCGGTACGTCATCGCGCCGCCGCGCCTCCCGCTGACCCCGGTCGCCACCGCGCGCCGCCTCAGTCGAGCACGAAGGTCACCTTCAGGTCGACCCGGAAGGCGACCACCGCTCCGTCCTCGATCTTCACCTGCTGCTGGCTCACCCACGCCGCCTTGATCCCGTGCAGCGTCTCACCCGCTTTCTCGATGCCCCGCTTGATCGCGTCCTCGAAGCTCTCCGGCGACTCGGCGGTGATCTCGATCACCTTCGCCACCGACGTCCCGCTCGTCGACATGACTACCCTCCCTCGGCTCGTTGACCTGCGTATTGTCGCGCGCTCGAGGGTTCCTGTGATGGCGCGGAGACCGTGGGCCTTGAGCGTGCAGGAGAGCTTTGCGAAGCTGCTTGCATCATGCGCCCGGCCGTCGCTCCGGGTACGGTCGTCGCCAGCTTCCGGGTCGAGTCGCTGCTGGGCGAGGGAGCCACGGGCGCCGTCTACCTCGCGAAGGCGCTGGCGAGCGACAGCCGCGTCGCGCTGAAGCTCCTCTCGCCGGAGCTGGCGCGCGACGAGCGGTTCCGGCAGCGCTTCCTCGGGAGGAGGGCATCGCCACCTTCGACGCAGCGACCGACGAATTCCTCTCGTTCGAGGAGGTCAAGGTGGCGGGGCCACGGTCGAACGCGTGCGACGCGATCGTCGCCGCCCTGACCTGAATCGACTCCCCTGCTGCGCGCCACTGCGACGGCGGCTGCTCTGGCGGCCGCCGTCGCTTCGGCGCTGTCCGACAAAGCCGCGAGAACGCTCCTGGCGCCCAGGGGTGGCGACCGTACCGGCTGACGAGGACGCGGGCCGCCTCTGTTGCAGCGCCCAACCGGCCAGCAACGTCAGGGGACGGCCGGCGAACAGCCCCGGGCGGCAGCCTTCGGCATGGCCGCGTCGGACTCCCGTCCGAGCTCAGCCCGTGGCCACGGCCGTGGCGACGAGTCGCTCCTGCGGATCGGGAGCTCGTAGACGATGCAGCAGTAGACGTCCAGCCGCTTGCCGTCTCGCTCCGCGACGTTGTGGTGGATGCCGAGCACGCGGTCGTCCTCGTCGGTGAGCACGCGCTTCAGCTCGACCCTGAAGGTGCCGCGCGTCTCGGTCAGGTAGCGGCCGAGACGGGCGACGACGGCCTCCCACCCGACGACGTCGCCGGCGAGCGGGCTGCCGCCGGGAGTGCGCCAGGAGACGTCGTGCCGAAGAGCTCGGTCGGGGCGTTCAGGTCGCCCCTGTCGAACGCCTCGTAGCCGCGGCGGACGATCGCAGCGTTCCCCGACATGACGTCCTCCTGCCGTCCGCGCGGGCGACTACGCGTCGAAGCGGCCGACGAGCTCCGTCACCTGCGGCCTGCCCTTGTGGCCGGCCTCCTGCATGATCGACGGCACCTCGGGGTCCGAGGCGAAGCTCTTCCAGCCCTCGAGATCCCAGTCGAAGATCGCCCAGAGCCGGTCCTCCTCGTTCGGGTCGCGGAAGACCGTCGAGCCCTTCGAGCCGTGCAGCTTGCGCTTCTCGGCGCCCTTCGTCGAGTAGATCTTCACGAACCGGTCGAGATCCTCGACCGTCGTCGTTGCCAGGATCATCTCGTCCTCCTTGCGAGTGGCGCGTCACCCGACGCGATCGAGGACGAGTCTGCGCTCGCCCAGGCGGAATCCGCATCGGGCGAACGCCCTATGGCCTACGAGCTCGAGACGAGGTCGTGCTCGAACGCCCAGACCGTCGCGGCGGCGCGGCTGCGGACGCCCGCCTTCTGGTAGACGTGCTGGACGTGGTGCCCGACGGTCTTGGCGGAGATGCCGAGATCGTCGGCGATCGCCTGGTTGGAGCGCCCGAGCACGAGCGCCAGGAGCACCTCGAGCTCCCGCCGCGTCAGGCCGGCGGGCAGCTCGCGGGACCGCTTGGGGACGCGGTGTCCGGCCGCGGCGAGCACCGCGTCGACCGCCTCCGCGTCGAGCCGCCCCTCCTCGACGCCCCGTCGCAGCTCCGCCTCGGCAGCCGCCGGCTCGAGCGCCGGCCGATAGGGTCTCGCCTGGCGCATCGCCGTGTAGCAGTCCGCAGCGGCGAGAATGCGCCCCGTCAGGGCGAGCGCTGGCCCACGCCTGCCCCGGTGGTAGCCCGACCCGTCGAGCCGCTCGTGGTGGGAGCCGGCGAGAAGGCCGACCGGGGCGAGAGCCTGCGACTGGGCGAACGCGCGCTCGGTGAAGTGTGGATGCAGCCGCACGCGTTCCCACTCGCCGAATCCGAGCGGTCCGGGCTTCTCCCAGATCGCGTTCGACACGCCGACGCGGCCGAGGTCGGCCGCGAGCGCGGCACGCCGCAGGAACGCGACGCTCTCCGCCGGCAGGCCGAGGCGCCAGGCGGCGGCCTCGGCGAGGTCGGCGACGCCGCTCGAGTGCTCGCGCAGCCAGGGCGACTTGAGGCCGGTGAGAGCGGCGAAGGCGGCGAAGCCGGCGTCGACCCCGTCTGCGGAGAGCCTGACGTGGGGAAACGGCTCGCTCTCGAGCGCGTGCTCCCACATCCGCGCGTCGTCCAGCTCGGCGCACACACCGTCGAAGTGGCGCACCGCAAGCCCGGCCAGGCGCGGGTCGTACGCGGCGCCGGCCCGTCGTTCCAGGACGGCGCGCGCGTCGGAGGCGCCCGCGGCGGAGAGGAAGAGCGAGTAATCCCGCGCGACGTGGAGGAGACGCGCCGGCAACGGAAGCGCCTCACCGCCGACTCCCCCGGGTGGGCCCCTGCCGTCCCAGCGTGCGAAGACGTGCTCAAGCGCCGCCTCGACTCCCGGGCCGAGCCCGAGCCAGCACGCGAACCGCTGCGCCACCTCGCACATCGCGGCGAATGCCTCACGCGCCCGCAGCGGGTCCGAGAGCGCCGCCTCGATCATCCGCTCGCGCACCTCGCGGGGCCGCCCGGGCCCCACGTGGGTGCGGTAGAACGCGAGCACCTGCTCGGGGTCGGCCGGGTCGATCAGGAAGAAGGCGGCCCGGTGCATGATGTCCTCGCCGAAGAGCTGCGTCGCCTCGTGGCTGTTCGACGTACAGCCGGACGCGTGGAGGAGCGCGACGTAGTAGGTGTCCGCGAGCTCGTCCGCCGACGCGCCCGCGAGCTCGCCGAGGCGGACGGCAAGCACGGCCGTACGTAGCGCGTGCTCGAGGGGCTGCCCGGTGCCGAGGTCGGTGGCGAGCGAGAGCGCCCCGACCAGCTCGGCCGCGCGGATCGGCTGCTCCCTCCGCCGACCCGCGTCCCTGGCCGAAAGCTCCGCCGCTTCCACGCCGGCATCCTAAGCCGATCCCGCTCGACCGGCGTCCTGTCCCCGACGCCCGAGCGCCGGCGGCGGTCGTCGCCGTGACACGCGCCGCCGGCCTACGGCCCCCACGCGAAGCAACAACCAGCGCGTCGAGAGCTGCCGACCATTTCGGTGCGGCACACGTGAGCATCCGTCTGCCCGCGGAGCGCGCGAACGGCTTGCACGGTCGGCCTGCGCCTCGCCGCGCACGCCGCGTTCGCCCCGCTACATGCCCATCGCGTGGTAGCCGGCGTCGACGTACAGCGTCGTGCCGGTGACGTTGCGCGCGTCGTCGGAGAGCAGGTAGGCGGCGGCGGCGCCGACGTCGTCCGACTCGATCTGGCGGTGCAGTGGCGCGCGCTGCTCGAACATCTCCTCCATCGTCGTGAAGCCCGCGATCGAGCGGGCGGCGAGCGTCCTGACCGGGCCGGCGGAGATCGCGTTGACGCGGATGTTCTTCGGCCCCAGGTCCCAGGCGAGGTAGCGCATGGACATGTCGAGCGTCGCCTTGGCGACGCCCATCACGTTGTAGTGCGGCACCGCTCGGACGCCGCCCAGGTAGGTCATCGTCACGATCGAGCCCCCGCCGCGCGCCTCCATCAGCGGCTCGGCCGCGCGCGCGCAGGCGACGAAGGAGTAGGCAGAGACGTCCACCGCGAGCCAGAAGCGGTCGCGGGGGGTGTCCGTGAAGCGGCCTTCGAGGTCCTCCGCGGCCGCGAACGCGACGGAGTGGACGAGCACGTCGAGGCCGCCGCCGAAGGCGTCCGCGGTCTCGGCGAACACGCGCGCGAGGTCCTCGTCGGAGCGCACGTCGCATGCGGTCACGAGCCTCGCGTCCACGCTTGCCGCGAGCTCGCGCACGCTCTTCTCGATCCGCTCGCCCTGGTACGTGAAGGCGAGCCGGGCGCCCTCGTCGTGCAGGCGCCGTGCGATCGCCCACGCGATCGAGCGCCGGTTGGCGACGCCCAGCACGAGCGCCTTCTTGCCCTCGAACCTCCGGCTCACGCGCCGATCCTATGCGAAGCCGGCTTCGTGCTTCGCATATCGTCCCCGCGGTGCCGGGGCACGGTTCGAGGGTGGCGGTCGTGACGGGTGCGTCGTCGGGGATCGGCCTGGAGACGGCCCGCGAGCTCTCGCGGCGAGGCTGGCGGTGCGTGCTCGTGGCGCGGCGCGAGGAGCGGCTGCGCGGGCTCGCGGCCGAGCTCGAAGGCGAGGCGGAGGTCTGCGACGTCGGCGACCGTCGCGCCGTCGAGAGCCTGGCCGCGCGCGTGCTCGAGCGCCATCCTCGGATCCACCTGCTGGTCAACAACGCCGGCATGCCCGCGCGGGACACGTTCCTCGAGGCCGACCTCGACCTCGTGGAGCGCGTGCTCGCGGTCAACTACCTGGGTGGGGTCTGGTGCACGCGCGCTCTCCTCCCCGGGCTCGCGGCGGCGCGCGGGAGCCACGTCGTCAACGTCGTCTCCGTGGCGGGGGCGGTGGCGTTCGCGCGCTCGGGGCCGTACGTGGCGGCCAAGCACGCGCAGCTCGCGTTCTCGCGCTGCCTGCGGGCGAGCGGCGCGCGACACGGCATCTCGGTGCTCACGGTGCTGCCGGGGTTCGTCCAGACCGAGGGCTTCTCGCAGGCGGCCCTGCTCGGGCGGCGGCGCTCGCGCTGGCTGGTCACGGACGCGCGGCGCGTCGCGGCGACGATCGTGGACGCGGTCGAGGACGGTCGTGCAGAGCTCACCGTGCCGTGGTTCCCGTACCGCCTGGCGACCGTGGCGCACGGCGTCGCCCCGGGGCTGGTGCGGCGAGTCGAGCGGCTGATGCCGCGGGGGCGGCGGTGAGCGCGGCTGCCGGCGCGCGCGGCGGCGGCCACGGCCGTGTCGCCGTCGTCACGGGCGCGTCCGCGGGCATTGGCGCCGCAACGGCCCGCGCCCTCGCCGAGCGGGGCTGGCGCTGCGTGCTGATCGCCCGCCGGCGCGAGTTGCTCGAGCGGGTCGCAGCGGAGACCGGCGGCATCGCCAGGCCGTGCGATCTGCTCGATCGCAGCGCCGTCTTGGAGCTGGGAACGCGCCTGGTTGCCGAGCACGGCTCGATCGGGCTGCTCGTCAACAACGCCGGCGCGTTGTCGCGCGGGACGATCGACCGGGTCGACCTGGACGAGCTGGAGCGCGTGACGCGCCTCAACTACCTGGCCGGCGCGTGGGTCACGCGCGCGCTGCAGCCAGCGCTCCTGCGCGCGGGCGCGCACGGAGGCGCGCACGTCGTCAACGTCGCGTCGATCGGCGGCGTGGTCGCGTTTCCCGCCGGCGCGGCCTACTCGGCGTCGAAGCACGCGCAGGTGGCGTTCTCCCGCTCGCTCGGCGCGGCCCTGCGAGGCACGGGCGTGCACGTACACACGGTCATGCCCGGGTTCGTCGTCACGGAGGGCTTTCCGCATCCGCGATTCTGGGAGAGCCGGCTGGGGCGACGGTTCGTCGTCGGCCCCGAGCGCGTCGCGAAGGCGATCGTGACCGCTCTCGAGCGGGGGAGGGAGGAGGTCGTCGTGCCGTGGTTCCCGTACCGCCTCGCCCCGATCGCGCAGGCGCTGTGGCCGACGCTCACCGCCCGCGTGCTGGCACTCGACAGCTACCGGGACGTCGCGTAAGGCGGAGCCGCGCCAGGTTGCGGGGTTCGGCGCCGCCACGGATGCCTTCTGCGGCCATGGCCAGGGTCCGACCCCCGCCGAGGACAGCGTGCGGCCGCAGCCGTCTGTGGCCGACCAGAATCCGACCCCGCCGCGGACATGTCTTCTCCGCCCACGGCCAGGGTCTGTCACCAGTGGAAGCGCCCGCGCCGAGGTGAGCCGGCGACCAGAGCCGGGTTGGCGGACGTGTGGGGAGCGCCGCCTCAGGCGGCCATGGCCAGGGTCTGACCCCGCGAGTCCCCACCCGCACCGAAGCGTCGTAACAACTTCGCGCCAACGTTTCCACACCCGCCCGCGCCGCGACGTTGACGCGTACGCTCGCCGCAATGGCGCGCCGGCTTCGCTCCGATCTCCCCGACGGGTTCTTCCACGTCTACGCACGTGGCACCGGCGGCATCGCGATCTACCGCGACGACGACGACCGCCGCGCGTTCCTCGCGCTCCTGTACCGGGTCGTCGGACGCTTCTTCTGGCGCGTGCACGCGTTCTGTCTCATGAGCACTCATTACCACCTCGTGCTCGACACGAGCCGAGAGCGCCTCTCGCGCGGCATGCAGCGTCTGAACGGCCTCTACGCGCAGGGGTTCAACCAGCGGCACCGTCGCTTCGGGCACCTGTTCGCCGACCGCTTCGCGGCACGGGTGATCGAGGACGAGCGCTACCTGGCGACCGTCTGCGCGTACGTGGTCAGTAACCCGGTGCGGACGGGGATCTGCGAGCTTCCCTCCCAGCACGTGCCCTGGGTTGCGTCACGCTACGGGCTCTCCGTCGAGGTGGACGGGTTAGCGCTTGTGCGCGACGTACCAGCCGATCTCGACGTCGAATACGGGCGCCGGCGCGAGCGCGCGCACCTCGCCCCGAGCGTTGTCGGGCACAGCGGCGAGGTCGAGGTAGCGCTCGAGCTCGCGAGCCTCGCGCACGACCTCGTTGCGGCTGACGACGAGATCGTTCGCCTCGAGCAGGGCGCGGATGTCCCCGTCCGGGAGAAGGCGCGTGTGCGACGGGTCGCGGGCGCGCTCGAAGCGGTCGACCTGGATCGCGCGCAACGGATCGGGGTCGCCCAGCTGGTCGACGACGAGGATGCGGCCGCTCGGCCGGGTCATGCGAGCGAGCTCCGAGATCACGAGCTCGGGACGCCCCACGTGGTGGAGGACGCGCAGGCAGCCGGCCAGGTCGAACGAGCCGACCTCGAAGGGAAGGGCGGTCGCATCGCCCACCAGCAAGGTCACGTTCTCCGGTGCGTGCGCACGCCCGGCCGCGACGAGCTCCGGCGAGGAGTCGACTCCGACGACCTCCCGTACGTGCGCCGCGAGCGCGAACGCGAGCGCACCCGCGCCGCAGCCGGCGTCGAGCGCCCGCTCCTCGCCCGTGAACGGCGCCAGCAGCCGCTCGACCCGCCGCGCGAGCGCATTCTCGCGCTCGGTCTGGAGCGCCAGGCGAAGCTCGACATTGCCGCTCACGCGATCACCCGACCACCGTACGTTGCGCCCGCGGCTCGCGGGTGTTCAGGCCGCACACGATCTCGTACGCGATCGTGCCCGCGACGCGCGCGTGCTCCTCCGCCAGGATCCCGTCGCCGAGCAGCGTGACGGACGTGCCGATGGGGAGCTCGGACGGCAGCTCGACGGCGAGCGCGTCCATCGAGACGGTCCCCACCACGCGGCGTCGCTCACCGGCGACCAGCACCTCGGCGCCGGACATGTCGCGGCGGAAGCCGTCGGCGTACCCGACCGGCACGATGCCGATCCAGGTCGGCCGCTCCGCGACGAACGTCGCTCCGTAGCCCGTCCCCTCGCCGGGCGCGAGCAACCGCGTCTGCGCTACCTCCGACTCCCAGCGGAGAGCGGGGACGAGCCCGTGCGGCTCGGGCCGGTCGCCGAACGGCGAGATCCCGTAGACGGCGATCCCGCACCGCACGGCGTCGAGACGGGTCTCGGGGAGCGAGAGCGTGGCGGCACTGTTCGCCACGTGCCGGGTGAGTTGCGTGTGGCCGGACGTCGCCTCGAGAAAGCGCTGCAGCTGCACCCGCGTGAAGCCCGGGTCGCTCTCCGCGCAGGCGAAATGGCTCATCAACCCGACGACCGAGCGCCCGGGAGCGGGGAGCTCGGACAGCCCCCAGCGGCCCATGCCCGTGTCGAGCTCGAGGTGGAGCGGAATGCGGTCGGGCACGCGCCCCGGCCGGGACACGACCAGCTCGAGGCGCGCCTCGCGCGCTGCCTCCCACTCCTCCTGCCCGCTCGGGCCGAGCACGACGATGCGCGCATCCCGAGCCGCTGCACGCAGCGCGACGCCCTCTGCCACCGAGGCGACGCACAGCGCGCCCGCACCGGCGTCGAGCGCCGCGCGAGCGACGTCCGGCGCGCCGTGGCCGTACGCGTCAGCCTTTACCACCGCCCACACGGCCGACCCGCCCGCCGCGCGGCGCAGCCGCCGCACGTTCGCCCGCACGGCGGCGAGGTCGAGCGTGAACAGCGAGCGCACCAGGGTCACACCTCGAGCGTGAGCCCGTCGAGGCCGAACGAGGCCGAGCGACCGAGCCGCTCCGCGAGCCGGCCCAGGTCGCCGTGCGCGAGCCCGTCGATCCCCACGTACGAGAGTCTGCACGGATCGAACTCGCAGGTCCCCATCGGGAGCACGGCCAGGTCGGCTCCCCGATCGTCCGGCGGCGGCCGCCAGGCCTCCAGCGCTTCGATCGCGAGCAGCAGCCGGCGAGCGCCCTCGGCGAGCTCGAACGCGTTCATGCGGCCCGCCGCGAGACGGGACGGCCGGATCGCGAAGCCGCCCAGGAGCACCGTCGCCCCCTCCGGGAGGACATGCGCGTGCGGACGTCGCCACTGCGCGTCTCCCGGACGCGCGTGGTCATTACGTGGTCCGGCCCGATGCGAGGAGAAGCAGGCGCGATCGAGTTGCACCGGGTCCTCCTCGGGCGTGTCGACGACGACGTCCGGGCCGTGCACGAAGACCGTCGGGCAGGTGCGCGCGCAGGGCACGGCGCGCTCGCGCTGCACGCAGACGCGGCACCGACAGTCCGGCCTCGGCCTGACGGTCGCGAACCCGCCGCCCGTGACCTGGACCCTCACGAGAGCGCGCGCGGCAGCGCGTCCACGACGTCGGAGGCGACGAGCCCCGCCTGCGCCGGGACGAGGCTGGCGGCGATGCCGTGGGCGACAGCGCCGGTGGCCGCCGCAGTGGGCGCGTCCATGCCCTTCGCCAGGAACGCCGCGATCACGCCGGTGAGCACGTCGCCGCTGCCCGCGGTGGCGAGCGAGGGAGGAGCGTGGTCGCACACGATCGGCCCGCACCCCGGCGACGCGACGATCGAGTCGGCGCCCTTGAGCAGCACCACCGCGGCGTAGCGCTCTGCCGTGCGACGGGCCGCGGCGAGCCGCCTGGCGTTCACGTCGGCGACCGTCTCGCCGAGCAGGCGCGCGAGCTCGCCGGCATGCGGCGTCAGCACCGTCGGGGCCGCTCGCTCCACGGGCTCGAGGCCGAACAGCGCGTCTGCATCCACCACGGCCGGCAGCGACGAGCGCCGCAGCAGCTCGCGCACGAGCGGCGCCACGTGTGGATCCCGGCCGAGCCCGGGGCCGAGCGCGAGCGCGTCGGCGCGACCCTCCACCGCGAGGATCTGCTCGAGCGCGCCGTCGCGCTCGAACCCGAGCTTGACCGGCTCGACGAGGCGCGCCTCGACGACGTGGAGCACCTCGCGCGGCACGGCAACGGTGACGTAGCCGGCGTCCGCGCGCAGGGCTGCGGCGGCGGCCAGGCAGACGGCGCCCGTCATGCCGGGCGAGCCGCCGACGACGAGCACGCGGCCCGCCGTGTACTTCGAGTCGTGCGGCGCCCGCCGCGGCACGAGTCGCAGCAGCGCTTCGGTCGCGCGGCGGGCCGACGTCTCCGCCGGCTCGAGCCCGATGTCCGCGACGACGACCCGCCCGGCGTGGAAGCGTCCAGGCGCCACCGCGAGGCCGACCTTGCGCCCGTGGAACGTCACGGTCAGAGCCGCCTGCACCGCGACGGAAGTAACCTCGCCCGTCGACGCGTCGACGCCGGAGGGGACGTCGACGGCGACGACAGGGGCCCCGCAGCGGTTGATGCGCTCGATCAGCTCGGCCGCCGGCGGCCTCGGCGCGCCGTGGAAGCCGGTGCCGAAGAGCGCGTCGACAACGACGTCGAAGCCCTCGGGATCGGTCGTCTCGATCGCCTCCCGACCGGCCTCGCGAAGGAGGCGGGCGGCGACGCGCCCGTCGCCGCCATTCGCGCCTCCCCCGCAGACGACCCCGAAACGCCGAGCACGGGGATACGCGCGCATCGCCTCCCGCGCGACCGCCGCGCCAGCGCGCTCCATCAGCTCCGGCACGGAGTCCGGGTAGCCGGGGTAGCGGGCCTCGACCGCCCGCATCTCGTCGGCGGAGTAGAGCGGCTCGTACACCCCGCTCACGCCCGGCGCGGCACGACGACCGCGACCGCCGCCGCCAGCTCGCGCGAGTGGGTCATGGAGAGGTCGATCGCGCCCGCTTCGACCTGGTCCGCCCAGGCGGCCGTGCGGCCGGAGAGGCGCACTGACGGTTTCGGACGGCCCGCGATCTCGATCTCCTTCCAGGTGAAGCGAACGCCGCAGCCGAGCGCCTTGCCGACAGCCTCCTTGCCGGCGAAGCGCGCCGCGTAGCTCTCCGCCGGGTTCTTCTTCGAGTCGCAGTACGCGCGCTCGGCCTCCGTGAAACAGCGCTCGCGGAATCCCGGCCGCTCCAGCGCGCGACGGATCCGCGCGATCTCGATCACGTCGACGCCGACCTTCACGGAGCGAGCGAGCGCTCGAGCCAGTCAGGAAACTGCGCGACGGAGCTCACCACCACGTCAGGCACGACCGTGTCCACCTCGAGCTGCTCCGGCCGGAACTTGCCGGTGCGCACGAGAGCCGTGCGCATGCCGAACAGCTGCGCGCCCCGTACGTCCGCCTCGAGGTCGTCCGTGACGAGCCAGGTGAGCTCCGGCTCGGCGCGCAACGCGTCCAGCGCGGCCGCGAAGTACGCCGCGCTCGGCTTGCCCACGACGGTCGCCTCTACCCCGGTCGCGTACTCGAGCCCGGCGACGAATGCCCCTCCGTCGAGCATGGGCCCGCGACTGGTCTGCCACCAGCGGTTCTTGTGCAGGCAGTAGAACGAGGCGCCGGCCTGGATCTCCTGGAACGCGCGTGCCAGGTTCATGTAACTGAACACCTGGTTCGGCTCCGCGGTCTCGTCGCAGCCGCCGATCAGCACCGCCTCGGCGTCGTGGCCGACCAGCTCGACTCCCGCGAGGTCGGGCACGATCGCCGCCATCACGAGCGCCAGCACTCGGCGTCCGGCGAGCTCCCGCGCGGCTGCGCGCGGGGTGGTCTGGATCTCCTCGGCGTCCAGCTCGAAGCCCATCGCGCGCAGGTCGGCCGCGAGCGCGTGCTGCGGACGCGTGGAGTTGTTCGTCACGAAGCGCAGCGCGTGGCCGTCGCGCCGCAGCCGCGCCACGGCCTCGACCGCTCCCGGGATCGGCTCGCCTGACACGTGCAGCACGCCGTCGACGTCCAGGAGAATGCACCCCATGGAGCCGGAGTCTATTCGCGTCACCGCGTCGGTCTCCATCCCGCTCGCAGAGATCGAAGTGCGCACGTCGCGCTCCAGCGGCCCCGGCGGCCAGCACGCGAACACGGCCGAGACGCGGGTCGAGGCCCTGTTCGACGTCGCCGCGTCGTCCGCGCTGACGGAGGCTCAGCGGCGGCGGCTCGTCGCGCGGCTGGGGCCCGTCGTCCGGGCCGTGGCACAGGACGAGCGTAGTCAGGCAAGGAACCGCGAGCTGGCGCTCACGCGCCTTGCCGAGCGGCTGCGCGAGGGGCTGCGGGTTCGCCGCGCCCGCGTTCCGACCGCGCCGACTGCCGAAGCCCGCGAGCGCCGGCTCGCCGAAAAACGCCGCCGCGGCGCCGTGAAACGGCTCCGCGGCGAGCCGGACGACGAGTGAGGGGGACGACGGCTGCGAGCGCTGCGACGCCCCGGCATGGCGGCTGGCTGTGGGAGACACGGACGTCGAGGCCGGTGGGGGCACGCTGGGGTCGGACCCTGGGCAGGTCCTCGCCGGACAAGAGCAACGCGGCCGAGGGAGACGATGCGCACCTGCATGACGCGGTGAGGTCAGATGCAGGACACGTCCGCCGGGCACGTCGGAAGCTGCCGGGTGCAGGGCGCACGGACATGCCCGAACCGGCACGCACCACAGCAGGGGGGACAGACCCTGGACATGCCCGAACCGGCACGCACCACACACGGGGGACAGACCCTGGACATGCCCGAAACAGCACAACACGCTTAGCTCTCACCCGCGACCGAGCCCACCCGCGTGCCTGACAGTCTCGAACCCCGTGCCGTCGCGCCTCTTCTGCGCGGTCGCTTCGGACGTCCCTACCTGTTCCGCCCCACCTGCCGCTCGACGCAGGAGCTCCTGCGCGGCGCAGGGCTGCCCGAAGGCGCCGTCGCCGCCGCGGACCACCAGACGGCCGGCCGCGGACGCGAGGGAAGGGCATGGCACGACGTGGCGGGAAGGTCGTTGCTCCTGTCCGTCCTCCTGCGGCCGCCCACGGGCTCGCCGCCACTTCCCCAGCTCTCCCTCGTTGCGGCGATCGCGGTGGCAGACGCCGTCGCGGGCGCGATCGAGGGGCTCGCAACGGCGGGGGAGACGGCGAAGCGCAGGCTCGAGACGGCCGTCAAGTGGCCGAACGACGTGCTCGTCGCGGGGAAAAAGGCCGCAGGCATCCTGCTCGAGGCGACGAGCGACGAGGTCGTCTGCGGCATCGGCGTCAATGTCAACCAGACCCCGTCCGAGCTCCCTCAGGAGACGCGAGCCGCGCCGACCTCGCTCCGCGCCGCCACGGGACGCACCCACCTCCGCGCCGCGCTCCTCGCCGATCTGCTCGCGCGCCTCGAAGACCGTTACGAGACCTGGCTCCGGGAGGGCCTCGCACCGCTGCTGCCGGCGCTCGAGCGCCAGGATGCGCTGCGCGGCCGACGGCTGCGCGCCGGCGACGTCTATGGCACCGGAGCGGGCATCGCGCCCGACGGTCGCCTCCTGGTGCGCACGCCGTCCGGCCAGGTGGCGGCGGTCGAGAGCGGCGAGGTGACGCTCGAGCCGTGACCCCGAGCGCGGCGCCGCCAAGCTCGACCGCGAGCTAGCGCGAGCCGTCGTCCGCGCCGCGTGCGCGCTCGAGAGCCGCCTCCCACTCCTCCGGCGTGTTCGCGTTCGTGACCGACTCGAGCCCGGGGTCCTCCCGCGCGAGCTCTGGGTCCCGCAGCAGCTCCGCCTCGGTGAGCCACCGCGTCCGGCACCGCCCGAGCAGCACTCCGGCGCGGTGCTCACCGTCGTCCAGCAGCGCCGCCACGGCATCGGCCGTGCGGACACGATACGCAGCCGCGAACGGCTGCCGGAGGCCCCGCACGAACGGCGCCGCGACGTCGTCGTCCGGACCGAGCGAACGCAGCACCGCCCTCACGAACGCCGGCTTCAGGAGCGGCAGGTCGACCGCAGCGACGAACGCAGCGTCGGCATGCCGGGAGACGGCGACGAGACCGTCGTGCACACCCTGCAGCGGCCCGCGGCCGGGCGCCGCGTCGCGCACGACGTCCACGCCGGCGCTGAGCCCAGGGAGCTCCTGGCCCGCACGCGCGGCGACGACGACCGGCCCGCCGCCGACCGCGTGGGAGACGACGGCGACGACGTGCTTGAGCAGCGGCGTGCCGTGCCAGTCGAGCGTCGCCTTGTCCACGCCCATGCGCGACGATTCGCCGCCGGCGAGCACGATCGCGCCGTGCCGTGCGCCACCCGCCACCAGACGATCCTAGGCACGGGGCGCGCGGCGCGCCTCGGTGCTACCGCTCCCGCGCCTGCACGTGCTGGAAGCCGAATCGCCCCTTGACGCACAGGTTGCCGCGCGTGACGTCGTGGTCGTCGGGGCTCGTCACCTTGACGATCGTGTTGTCCTGCACGTGCAGCTCGAGGGTGCAGCCGACGCCGCAGTACGGGCAGATCGTCTGCGTCACCGTCTGCTCGTCCTCGCGCCAGCTCCCCGCCTCGCGCAGGTCGAACTCCGACCTGAACATCAGCGCTCCCGTCGGGCAGACCGCGATGCAGTTGCCGCAGTAGACGCAGGCCGACTCCGGCAGCGCCGTGTCGTACTCGGTCGAGATGCGCGCGTCGAAGCCGCGACCGGCGACGTGGATGGCGAACGTGTTCTGCCACTGCTCGCCGCAGGCGTCGACGCACTTGTAGCAGAGGATGCACTTGGAGTAGTCGCGCACGTAGAGCTCGTTGTCGAGCTTGGCCGGCTGCGCCACCGTTGCCGCGGTGAGGCCATCCGGCTGCCGGTGGCGGCCCGCGACCGCGCGGTCGCGACCGGGATCGGGCGGCGCCGGGGGGCCGAACCGCTCCGGGTCGGCGTCGTAGCGCTCGAGGTAGCCGGGCGCCACGGGCGTGGTGGAGAGGTCGACCGACGAGCCGAGCAGCTCGAGCACGAGCCGCCGCGACAGCCGCACCCGCTCGGAGTCCGTGCGCACCTTCATGCCCGCCTCGACCGGGCGCGAGCACGCGGGCGCGAGCACGCGCGCGCCCTCGAGCTCGACGACGCAGACCCGGCACACGTTGGCGGGCTCGAGCGTCTCGCCGAAGCAGAGGGTCGGGGTGTCGATCCCGAGCTGCCGGCAGGCGTCGAGGATGGTCGAGCCTTCGAGCACGCGCACCGGCTGCCCGTCGATCTCGAGCTCGACCATCCGGCGCGGCGTCAGCAGGTCGGTCACGCCGGTCCCCCGTTGCCGAACACGCCGAGCCGGGCGATGGCCGACTCGACGGCGCTGGAGGCCGTCTGGCCGAGCCCGCAGATGGAGGCGTCGCGCATGCACTGCCCGACCTCTGCGATCAGCGCCAGCTCGCGTTCGAGGCCGCCCCGCGGACGGCCCGCGACCAGCCGCGCGAGCGCCTCCTCCTGCCGCACCGTGCCGACGCGGCAGGGAACGCACTGGCCGCAGGACTCGTCGCGGAAGAAACCGGCGATGCGCATCAGCACCTGCGGCAGGTCGACCGTCTCGTCGAACGCCAGCACGACGCCCGAGCCGAGCGTCGTCCCCGCCGCTCGCGCCCCCTCGAAGGTGAGCGGCAGGTCGAGCTCGTCGGGGCGCACGAACCCGCCCGCGGCGCCGCCGAGCAGCACGCACTGGAGCGCCCGCCCGCCGGGCACGCCGCCGGCCAGCTCCAGCACCTCGCGCAGCGTCGTCCCGAACGCCACCTCGTAGACGCCCGGCCGCTCGACGTGCCCGGAGACACAGAAGAGCTTCGTGCCGGTCGACTGCTCCGTGCCCGTCTCGGCGAACGCGGGCCCGCCGCGGAGGACGACGTCGAGCACGTTGACGAGCGTCTCGACGTTGTTCACCACGGTCGGCTTGCGGAACAGGCCGGAGACCACGGGGAAGGGCGGCTTGTTGCGCGGCTCGCCGCGCTGGCCCTCGATCGAGTTGAAGATCGCCGTCTCCTCGCCGCAGATGTACGCTCCGGCGCCCTTGCGGACCTCGACGTCGAAGTCGAGCCCGCGGCCGAGCACGTCCTCGCCGAGGAAACCGTGCCGGCGCGCCTCGTCGAGCGCGTGCTCGAGCACGTGGTGCGCGCGCGGGTACTCGCCGCGCAGGTACACGTAGCCGCGCTCGCAACCGGTCGCGTAGGCGGCGATCGTCATCGCCTCGACCACCGCGAACGGGTCGCCCTCGAGCAGCGCGCGGTCCTTGAACGTGCCCGGCTCGGACTCGTCCGCGTTGCAGACGAGGTAGTGCGGCCGCACCGGCTGGCGGGCGACCGCCTCCCACTTGATCCCGATCGGGAATGCCGCGCCGCCGCGGCCCTGCAGCTTCGAGTCCTTCAGCTCGCGGATCACGCCCTCCGGCCCCAGCTCGAAGGCCCGGCGCAGCGCCGCGTAGCCGCCGGCGGCGCGGTAGGCGTCGAGGCTGAACGGGTCGACGCGGCCGACGCGCCGCAGCAGGCGCAGCTGCTCCGGCGGCTGGGGCGGCACGGTGACCGGGTCGCGCGGCAGCGGGCCGCCGCCGAGCAGCTCGAGCAGGTCCGTGGCGCTCGTCGGCGCGGCCACGCGCTCGAGCGGCAGCTCGCCCGCCTCGCTCACGAGCGCGGCCGGCGCGCGGTCGCACTGCCCCAGGCAGGGGCTGCGCAGCCACGTCGCCGAGCCGTCGGGCGAGAGGTCGCCCTCCGGGCCGAAGCGCTCCTCGAGCTGCGCCACGAGCTCGAGCGCGCCGCGACAGCGGCAGGCGATGTCGTCGCAGACGTGGACGACGCGGGCCGGGCGGGGCGCGAGCGAGAAGAGCGCGTAGAAGGAGGCGACGCCGTACGCGTCGGCGGGCGGCACGGTGAGGCGCCGGCAGACCTCGTTCAGCCCGCCGGGGCTGATCCAGCCGACGCGCTCCTGCAGCGCCCAGAGCGCCGGCAGGAGCAGGTGGCGACGCGCGCGCGCCGCGTGGCCGCCCGCAGCGGTGTTGGCGGCCGAGCCCGCCAGGCGCTCGCCGCCCGACCAGGCGTCGGGCGCCGGCCCGAGCACGCGATCGAGCGCGTCCCGCTCGGCCTCGGTCGGCTCGGCGTCTGCGAGCAGGCGGAGATCCACGCCCCGAGACTAGCGGGCTTCGGCGGCGACCGGCTCGGCTGCCCGCCCGCGCGCCTCGGCCCGCGCAGGCTCCAGCTTCTCGACGCGGATCGCAGCCGCCTTGAACTCGGCGGTGCCCGACTTGGGGTCGGTGGCGTCGATGGTGAGCCTGTTCGTGTCCACCTCGTCCGGGAAGTGGAACGTCATGAACGCGAGCCCCGGGCGCAGTCCCGGGTCGACCCGCACGGGGGCCTCCACGGAGCCGCGCCGCGACGACACGCGCACGACCTCCCCCTCCACCAGCTCCAGGCGCTCCGCGTCCTCGGGCGAGAGGTCGAGCGTCTCGCCGCGGTGGAGC